>Ga0315907_10001860_pt1 | contig 27778 bp, 24 predicted proteins | sample LakEriMetagenome_3_FD_203525 | JGI IMG/M metagenome (GOLD analysis project Ga0315907, IMG submission 203525) | Freshwater fungal communities from buoy surface, Lake Erie, Ohio, United States - Buoy 12 MA123 | ecosystem: Environmental > Aquatic > Freshwater > Lake > Lake biofilm | place: USA...
CCCCAATTTACCTAATTTTATTCTCCCATGAATACAGCGCAGCTTGACAATCCGGTTTGGTTTTCTTTGAGCCATCACGAAGCACGTTTCAATGCCGGAAATCAGCAGGTAAAATTTTTTCAGGAGGATGTAGCTCCCTTTCTTTCTGCTGAAAATTGGAACCATGAAGATCGCCGGGCCATGCTCCAAGTTCTTCCGGCCGATCGCAGGTTCTATGTACTCATTCCCGGTCTGGTGGAAATGCCTGAAGGCTTCGATCTTATCTATACCACCCCGATCATTCAAATGGTTTGCCATACATTTCAACCCTGCCTATTGAAGCAGCAGGAGGTGTGCCCATTGACGAATGCTGATATAGCATCGATGATCGACCTGACCTCGCGCATGCGGCCCGGTCCCTTTTTGCAAAGAACCATCGAGTTTGGTCCCTATACAGGCATCAAGCACCATAACGTACTTGCCGCCATGGCCGGTGAGAGAATGCATCTCGACGGCTTTACAGAAATAAGTGCTGTGTGCACCGATCCCAAATACTTGGGGAAGGGATATGCTTCCCATCTCATGTCACTTGCCTGTCAGGCTATTTTCGAAAGAGGAGAGATACCTTTTTTGCATGTCAGGACTGACAACGAAAGGGCCATCAAAGCCTATGAGCGATTGGGTTTTGAGAAAAGGACGGATGTATTTTTTGCGATCATCCAAAAATCAGCATAATAGCAAAGCTTTTCTTAGGTCTATAGGATGATTGCTTTTAAGCCGCCTTGTACTTGAAACTGCAAAAAGTAAAATGCTGTGCCGTCTTGAAAGGGGTTACATGGTCCACGTTCACGCATTTGATCTTTTCGAACCCATCCATGAACATAGCCGTCAGTTCTTCATCGGAATACTGTTTGATGGAAAGTCCGCTGCACTTTGTTGGACCTTCTGGAGAGAAAGTGCCTACGATCATGTATCCGTTGACGGCATTTCTAACAAGTTGGAGGTATTCCATCACTTCCTGCTTCTCTGTTAAGAAATGAAAAGCTGCCCTGTCGTGCCAAACATCATATTTTTCCAGCGGTTTGAATTCCTTGATATCGGATACTATCCATTTGACGGAGGCTGCTTTATCCCCCAGGCGTTTTTTCGCTCTATCTAAACTTGCTCCAGCAATATCCAGGACGGTGATATCCGTGAAACCTTCTTGTAACAGATAATCCACCAGTTTGCTGTCGCCACCTCCTACATCAATGATCTTGGCGTTTTTGGGCAGGTCAAAAGAATGAATGAAATCCAGTGAGGTTTGCGGCACATCCTGTGTCCAGCTTACTTCATGTGATTGCTTGGTTTCATAAACATTTTCCCAGTGTTGTTTCAACGCATTTTCCATGATACAATGTTCGAATTTTGCCTGGAATGCAAACGTGATATTTATCACATATCTTCATCATGGAAATCTCGTCGAATTATCGGTATGAAACAAGTATTGGGTTTTATTTTTCTGTCATTCACTGCCTGTATGAATATGCGGGAGACCGAAATGCAAACAGCATCTCCTGATTCCACGTCCCTTGCAACTGCCAAGCTGGATGCGTTGTCTTGCAGCAATGGTTTCATCGGCAATGACAGCATGGCCTATGTACAAGGTGGGGGTGCTGCCTTTGACAGTACGATTGTTTATCCTGCTGTGGAGGTGAAAGTTCCTGCCGGGATGGTCTTGATCCCCGGTGGAGAATTCAGCATGGGCGGTGTAGACCCCACCAAGATGCAGGGGGGTGGCAAGGAAGCCATGAACGATGCAAGGCCTATTCACCGGGTGAAAGTCAGTCCCTTTTTGATGGATGAAACAGAAGTGACCAATGATCAGTTTGCTGCCTTTGTCAAGGCCACCGGATATGTAACCTTGGCGGAAAAAAAACCAAGCCGGCAAGAGTTTCCTGATGTGCCGGAAGATCAGCTGGTGGCGGGTTCTATCGTTTTTTCTCCAACATCCGGGAAAGTGCCCCTGGATGATTACCTGCAATGGTGGCGCTATGAACAAGGAGCCGATTGGCGGCATCCACTGGGCAAGGGAAGCGATATCAAGGGGAAGGGCAATCATCCTGTTGTGCATGTGGCATGGGAAGATGCGGCGGCCTATGCCAAATGGGCCGACAAGCGACTGCCGACAGAAGCCGAATGGGAATTTGCTGCCAGGGGTGGACAAGCAGGCGATGTCTATGCTTGGGGGAATACCTACAAGAAAGAAGGCAAACACATGGCCAATACTTACCAGGGATCCTTTCCTGATCTGGATGCGGGTGAAGACGGGTATCGCGGTATCGCACCGGTGAAGCAATTTCCACCCAATGCATTTGGTTTGTATGATGTTTCCGGAAATGTTTGGGAGTGGTGCAACGATTGGTATGGATACGATTACTATGCTGCCCTGGCAAAAAATACCATCACTGAAAATCCACAGGGACCATCAGTAGCCAATGATCCAATGGAGCCGGGGGTTCCCAAAAAAATACACCGTGGCGGATCTTTTCTTTGTACCGATCAGTATTGCACCCGGTACATGGTGGGTACCAGGGGCAAGGGTGACTGGAGATCTCCCGCCAATCACCTGGGCTTCAGGTGCGTGAAGAATTTGAAATGATTTGGTACTGAATGACGGTGGCGATCAGTTGTATGCATCCCATCAGGATGAACAGGGTTTCAAAAGAGAAATGGTAGGCGATCAGACCGCCAACAGCGATCGCTACCCCCGAAACAAAATGCGTATGTCCATTGGCAATCCCCCATAAAAAAGTATTGTCCTTTTCTTCCATATCAGAGGCAAAAAGCGCATCCCAGGATGGTGTGCAAATTGCTTCCGCCAATCCCAGTCCAGCTTGCACCAACAAAAGACTGGTGGTATCCTCGACCAATAGATAAGCAAAAGTGAAAAGCGTATTCAAACCATATCCCACCACGATCAAATGGTATTTCCATTTGGATCGATTGAAGATCCTGCCGATGGCAACATATGCAATACCGGTGATGATCAAATAAAGCGCCCAGGCCCAGGTGATGTCGAGAAGGTCACCTCCCACTTTTTCAGAGAATACAGCAAACAAAGGGCCAAACAATCCTTCTCCAAAATACCAGAGACTGGATGCAACCAATAACCATTTGGTGGTTCTCGACATCATTTGATGCGCTTGAGATCAAGGTCCTGAAAATCAAAACTGAAATCAGTCAGTGGCGAGATGGCCTCCATCGTAAAGCCATTCGGTTTCCCATTTTTATCCAGACTGAAATACAAGAAGGCATCCGCATCCATGCTTCGATCGGTCCATTTGGCGATCAGGATATTTCCTTTGTAGGACAGCAATTCACCCTCAAGTTTGGGTGAACGAAGAGAGGCGATCCAGGGTTTTCCATTTTTCATGGAAAGTACTACGTCGCCAAACCAGGCATCACGATAGGTGCCCCAATAAGGTTCAAGGTTGACAGTCGCTCCCTGCTTTTTTTGTTCTGCAGTCATATCAGCAGCCAGTTTCTGTTTGACTTTTTCTGCTTCATCAAATCCCTGTTTCTCTCGATCAGCATATGCCTTCACCCAATTTTGTCCGCCTACGCCTACATAACCATCCTTGATGGAATTGCTGATAGCCGAGAAGGCCGCACCGGACTGCTGATTGGTGAGCACCATGATACCCAGGTTCAGTTCCGGAAACAGCACTACCTGCGTGACAATGCCGGCCAGTCCGCCTGTATGGGTAACCTGCTTGTAACCCTTGATGTCACTGAGGAACCAGCCCAAGCCATAGGCACTGAAATGGGTATTGTAAGGAGGACGGGTACCGGTGGGGATGATGGTTTGTGGCGCCCACATTTCTTCGTGTAACGGTTCGCTGAACAAATTTTTCTTGAGGCCCTCTCCATACTTGCCATGGTTCAATTGCAGGATCACCCACTTGCTGAGGTCGCTGATGTTGCTCCAGATACCGCCTGCTGCGTTGGCCGTTTCGCTCCAGGCAATGTCGATCACCTGTAGTTTTCCGTCAACCGGTGCATGGGGACGAATCATGTTGGATTTGTCTTTGAGTCTTGTCAATGAGGCGGCAGATGCTTGAAAGCCCAATGGTTTCATGATGCGTTGTTCAATGAAATCCTCCCATGGCATTCCGGATACTTTGGCGATCACTTCTCCTGCAACGATATAGAGGTTGTTGTCATAATCATACTTGGTCCTGAACGCAGATACCGGCTTGAGGTAACGAAGGTTGTGGATGATGTCTGCTCTGGTGAAATTGCTTCCATCGGGCCACATCATCAGATCACCGGCTCCGAGTCCCAACCCACTGCGATGGGTAACCAGGTCCCTTACCGTGAAAGCTTCAGTGACATAAGGATCGTACATTTTGAAACCGGGTATATGGTCTGTGACTTTATCATCCCATTTCATCTTCCCTTCTTCTACCAGCATGCTGATGGCAGCTGTGGTAAATGCCTTTGAATTGGAAGCGATCCCAAAGAGGGTATGTTCATCTACTTTTTTTCCGGTTTCCAGATTGGCCACACCATAACCTTTGGCATGGATCAGTTTACCATCCTTTACCACGCCTACCGCAATGCCCGGTACGTTGAATGTTTTGAGGGATAGTTCTACCAGTGAATCGATTTGCTTGCTGTTGAGGGGTTGTGCAAGGGCAGATAAAAATCCAATCGAAAAAGCAAAGAATAAAATGATCTTGTTCATGAGTTGTTGAATGGATGATGGACGATCAAGTTAGAAAAAAAGGGCTAAATTGTTGAACATTTAACCATCCGGATCATCCTGTTTTTATGAAAAAGCCGGAGACCGAACAACCTTTTATACGATGAAAAAGAAAAATCTTGTCAGCCTCACCATCTCTCTCGCATTTTTTACATTGGCCACCACGGGACTTTTGCTCTATGTAAAGCAGAAGCCGCATTTTGTAGAAATGACCCATACCATTTTTGGTTTGCTGTTCATTACCGTTGCCATCTTTCACATTGTCAACAACTGGGCTTCCCTCAAAACATACATGCGTGATCGCAATACCGGATCGATACAAAAAGAACTGATCGTTTCGCTGGTTGTGGTAGGTACGCTCATCATCCTTTCTGTTACAGAAGTGTTGGAGCCGGTTGCCGAATTCGGAAGAATCTTCGCGAAACAACAGAAAAAACCGGATCAGGGAATAACCTTTCAGGAGAAGACCACCCTGGATTCTACCAATGGAACGGCAGTGACGCTGATCCTCCAAAAGTTAGCGGAAGACAAGAGTGGTGCCCTAACAGTGGAGGTTGCAGATACCACCGGTAAAGTATTGGAAACATTGGTTGCCGGTGAGGACAAAGACGGGCCCAAGCCCAACCTTATTCTTCATAGCAAGATCTCTACGCCTGCACCTTTTAAGTTGGTGATCACTTCCACTTACGAAGGAGAGGCCAAGCGCCAGGAAAGCCTGGTCAGTGCGCTTTCTCCCGGCACCCAAGCGGTAAATGCAGCCAGTCCCGTTTTGCAGCGTGCCATCCTCGAGGTCAAGTAAGCCCGGATCGCTGAATTATCGGTAAATTTGCGTCTCCAAGGATACCATCATGAAGGAGAAGCTGAAACTGTTGGCCAAAAAACTGGAGGGTGAACTGCATGTCGACCCAGTCATGCGCACCATCTATGCCACAGATGCTTCGGCCTATCGTGAGATGCCATTGGCAGTGGCCATTCCCCAATCAATCAATGACCTAAAGGAACTGATCGCATTTGCGGAGAAGGAACGAACCTCCCTGATTCCAAGGACTGCCGGAACCTCGTTGGCAGGACAAGTAGTGGGTAATGGTATCGTGGTCGATGTTTCCAAACATTTCAACCAGATCCTGGAATTGAACAAGGAAGAAGGATGGGTGAGGGTGCAGCCGGGTGTGATCCGCGATGAATTGAATCTTTTCCTCAAGCCCCATGGTTTGTTTTTTGGTCCTGAGACCTCCACCGCTAACCGTGCCATGATCGGCGGAATGGTGGGTAATAACTCTTGTGGTTCTAACTCTGTGGTGTACAGAAGCACGCGGGAACATTTGCTGGAAGTGAATGCTTTGTTGAGCGACGGTTCTGAAGCTATGTTTCGTGCCATGGACCTCGATGAGTTCCATGCCAAATGCGAGTTGAATACTTTAGAAGGGAAGATTTACAAGAGCATTCGCTCCCTCCTGGGTAATTATGAAAACCAGGAAGAGATCCGAAGAGAATTTCCCAAGAAGTCGGTAGAAAGAAGAAATACCGGATACGCGGTAGATCTGCTGGTGGAAATGTCTCCCTTCACTGCGGGTGGTCCCGATTTCAATTTCTGTTCTTTGATCGCTGGATCAGAAGGAACCCTTGCCTTCATCACTGAGATCAAATTGAATGTTGTTCCGGCTCCTCCCAAGGAAACCGGATTGCTATGCGTCCACTTCAATACCATCGATGAATCGTTGCATGCCAACCTGATCGGACTGAAATACAGGCCCAGTGCGAGTGAGCTGATCGACCATTATATTTTAGAATGCACCAAAGGAAATATTGAGCAGAGCAAGAACCGCTTCTTTGTGCAGGGAGATCCGGGCGCCATTCTCGTGATTGAATTTGTGAAAGAGACCCGTGAGGAGATCTTGGCAATCACTGCACAGGTGGAAGCTGAGATGAGAGCCGCGGGACTCGGATATCATTTTCCGGTTTTGTTTGGTGCGGATACCAAAAAGATTTGGACACTCCGCAAAGCAGGACTCGGTTTGCTCAGTAATCTTCCCGGAGACGAAAAGGCAGTGCCGGTGATAGAAGATACGGCGGTGGATGTGGAAGATCTTCCTGCCTACATTGCTGAGTTCAACGAGATTTTGAAAAAACACGGATTGTATTCCGTGCACTATGCCCATGCGGGTTCCGGTGAATTGCATTTGAGGCCGATCATCAACCTGAAGACCCAAGAGGGCAATCAATTGTTCAGGACCATTGCAGAAGAAGTGGCCACGCTGGTGAAAAAATACAAGGGATCGCTGAGTGGGGAACATGGTGATGGAAGGTTGCGTGGCGAATTCATCCGGCAGATGGTGGGCGACAAGAATTACACCTTGCTCAAAGAAGTGAAACAGGTATGGGATCCGCAGCATATTTTCAATCCCAACAAGATCGTGGATACGCCGCCGATGGACACGATGCTTCGCTATGAACCTGGACAATTCACGCCGGAGTTCAAAACCATCTTCCGTTTTCACCAGCAGGATATTTTGCAGCATGCAGAGCAATGCAATGGTTCCGGTGATTGTAGAAAATCCCATTTATCAGGCGGTACCATGTGCCCCAGTTATATGGCTACCCGCAACGAGAAAGATACAACCAGAGCCAGGGCCAATATTCTGCGTGAGTTTCTGACCCATTCCAACAAGGTGAACCGCTATGATCACAAAGAGATCTACGAAGTGATGTCACTTTGTTTGAGTTGCAAGGCTTGCAAAAGTGAATGTCCCTCGAATGTTGACATGGCCAAGCTAAAGGCCGAGTTTCTGCAACATTATTATGATGCAAATGGCGTTCCCTTCCGGTCAAGGCTGATTGCGAATTTTACGGCTACTGCAAAGCTCGGTTCTCTTTTCCCCGGCTTGTACAATTGGGGGATGGACAACAAATTGATTGGGGGAATGATCAAAAGACTTTCCGGTTTTGCGGTGCAGCGTTCGATGCCACCTATCTCAAAACAGACGGTGAGAAGCTGGTATCGAAAGCACCAGTCTGTTCAGGCCTTGCAGCAATTTGAGAAGCGGGTGTATTTGTTCTGTGATGAATTCACCAATTACAATGATGCACATATCGGCATCAAAACCATTCAACTCCTGAATGCATTGGGGTATGAGGTCATCATCCCTTATCACGAAGAGAGTGGCCGGACATGGTTGTCAAAAGGGTTGGTTCGAAAGGCACAGCAGATCGTGAACCGAAACATTGAACTGCTGCAAGATATCGTGAAAGAAGAAACACCGATCATTGGTATTGAACCTTCTGCTATCCTCACATTCCGTGATGAATATCCTGAACTGGCCAATGATGAAAATCTCGAAGCTGCAAAACGATTGGCGAATTATTCATTCATGGTGGATGAGTTCATCGCCAGGGAATTCGAAAAAGGAAATATCAAAAGAGAACAGTTCAAGTCGACCTCACGCTCAATCCTTTTGCACGGTCATTGCCAGCAGAAGGCCGTAGGAAATCTTGCTGCAACCGTTAGCATGCTTTCCTTGCCTGAAGGCCATGTGGTGGAAACTATTCCTTCCGGATGCTGCGGCATGGCAGGATCTTTTGGTTACGAAAAAGAGCATTACGAGGTTTCTATGCAGATTGGTGAGTTGGTCTTGTTGCCCAAGGTCAGAAAACACCAGGGACAATGCACGGTTGCTGCTCCTGGCACCAGTTGCCGGCACCAGATCAAGGATGGAACGGGAGAGAAAGCCCTTCATCCGGTTGAAGTGCTTTGGGAGGCGTTAGTGACAAGATAATTTCGTAAATTATAGCATGGATCTCATTAAAAACCTTACGCCAAAGGCTAAAACCATCCTTTTGGTAGGTGGTATGATTTTCCTTGCAACAGGTATTCCCTGGTGGATGACGGATTATCGTACGTATTTAACGAATATTTCATATTCCTATGTTTCGATGGGGTTTTGCATGTTGGGTGCATTGATCCTGGGGTTGTTTACCGATCTCAAATACAAGGAAAAAGTTATTACGGCATTGGTATCGCATTTGATCGCTTTTCTTTCCAAGGTTTTTTTGGATGGCCTGGAGGATAAAACCAATCACAATCTTTTCCCCTTTGAAATGGTTTTCATTGTTATAAAAGAAGGTCCTTTTGTTTTAGCCCTGGTCGCCCTTGGGTCTATTCTTAGAAAAGTCGTAAAAGAGTCTAAAGAAGACCAAGCGCAACATTAGCAGGTAAAATTTGTTTTTCTGTTATGCCGGACCTTTTCAGTCAATTACCTGATTCCTCTTTTAACCTTCTTCCTTTCGATGGCGAAGTGAATTATCATGGCAAGCTGATGCAACAGGCTGAAGCGGACTCATTTTTCCATGGATTGATGAGCGATATTCCCTGGGAAAACGATCAGCACATCATCTTCGGCAAGCGCATCGTTACCAAAAGAAAAATGGCATGGTTTGGTGATGAAGCTTTCGCATATACTTATTCTCAAGTTACCAGAACTGCCTTCCCTTGGACCAAGGCATTGAAGGACTTAAAGTCAATGGTCGAAAAAGTTTCCGGGGAGACCTATAATTCCTGTCTGCTCAATTTGTACCATGTGGGAGAGGAGGGGATGGGTTGGCACAGTGATGATGAAAAGGAATTGAAAAAAGATGGAGCCATTGCTTCACTCAGCTTTGGAGCTGAAAGGAAGTTTCAGTTCAAGCATAAAAAAACAGGCGATCAGGTGGATGTTTTTCTTGAACATGGCAGCATGCTGCTCATGAAGGGAACTGTCCAGACCCATTGGTTGCATCGTTTGCCCCCAACCAAAAAAGTTTTGAAGCCCAGGATCAACCTGACGTTCAGGACCATTGTTGGAATTGAATGACCGCGATGTGCATCCTTTATTCGGCAGCACATACAAGCGCACTGGGATCAGGACAGTTTCGAAAAAATAAATGCTGCAGGATCAGGACAGTTTTGTTCGTAATGCATTCTGTCCTTCTTGCTGCAAACACCAGGATAATCCCCCTTCCATCCTTCCATGTCGTACATCAATTGGAAATGAAGATGCGGTGGCCATTGTCCGTTTTCATGAGCTTCTCCCAAGTGACAAAGCAAAGTTCCTTTGGGAATTATTTTGCCTACAAAAAGTTCAGCCAGGTCGGTCGTCTTCAAGTGTCCATATAAACTATACAACAACGCTCCTTCTATGTCGTGTTCCAGAATAATGGTCGGGCCATAATTTCCCGCCCCTTCGTTGATTTGAAAACTGTGTATCCGCCCTTCTATTGGCGCATATACTGGCTTGCCTGCATCACTCCATACGTCTATGCCCAAATGAATGCTTCTGTGTTCATCCGAAGTGGCGAAGTTGTCAAATACATTGTACACGATCCGGTTCTCAAAATAACCACCATGTCCATAGAGGACATTCGCATCCTTTAACTGACCTTCGATATAGGCATGAAAGGCATCGAGGTTCCCGTAAATCGATTTGTTCAGCGAGCCATTGTTGACACTGAGATCAAGTGCCATGGAATTCTCTGGGGTTAGCCATTCTCCCATGAGCGGAAAAGAATCAATTTTCTTCCAGTTCATGCGCTGCCACATTCGGTACAGTAATGAGGTTTCCATAGAACATGGCATTCAGGAAGAGCCTGTTGGTTCCATACCAGGTGCCGCGGAAATTGGGTTCATCGGCAACCATTACCACCCGTCCTGCTCCCTCGCTTCCCACCAATATAGAGGGGCTTCCCTTCACCTTTTTCAATGTGCTCGAATGAACATAGCCTCCCACTACCGGATCCAATGTGTACTGTGCCACGGTATTGTAAGGGTTGGTGCTGTTCTGGAAGAAGGTGAGTCCATTTTTGTAAACAGACACTTGTCTTCTGTTGTAACCATAACCTATTGGATGGGTCGTATCAAGATCTACCCTGAAGATGGATCCGCCCAATGCCTTTGCTCCTTCGATCTCAACGGCGCGGTCGAAATCCTTGCGGCCGATAAAAGACATTGAAGAATCCGATTGCAATCTGTGTCGGGTGAAACCATTGCGGATGGCCCATTCTGCACCGGTTTTGATGGTGATCAGTGTGTTTCCATTCTGCACCCAGCTGCGAATTTTTTCAACACTGTTTTTGTCCAACAGACTATAGATGCCCGAAACGATGACCATTGTATTGTAGCGGTTCAGGTCTACCCTTGCAAAACTCAGCAGATCCACTTTTGTAATGGGCATTTGCAAACGTTGGTCCAGCAAGTGCCATACTTCCCCTGCTTCTGCTGCTACCACGCCGGTTCCAATCAACATCAGGGCCTCGGGCTTTTTCAGGGTTCGTACATAGCCACTGCCCAGATCGATGCCGGCAGCATTGAATCCTGTTGCAACTGTTTCCACGGGGATCTTTGTCTGTTCTGCTATTTGTGCAATGATTTTATGCAATTGATCTGCATCGATATTTTGTTGTTGCACGGAAACCACCAGACTTCCGTATCCAAACTTCCTTTCCTGTCCGTTGACGATTGCGCTGAAAGGCCTTGTAGCGGTTTGTACGATCACATTGTTTTTCTGCAGGGCATAGATGAAACGATGGATGTTATAATCCCTGTTGTCGATCAGGTAGGCATAGTTGCTTTTCTTGGGAACTGTGGTTTCAAGCGCAGGAAGGCTTTCTATTTTTCCATTGAGCGGAAGCGCTGTTTTCATTTCGGTAAAGGGCAATCCATAGGCATGTGACAAACTCCAGGTAGAAGCATCATAGAAGGAACTGTCGCGATACGTGATTTGGTTTTCAAAGATCGTGCGCACCATGATATGATTGTCTTGTTCCACTGGAACATAATAAGAGCCGGCTTTTGAAGTCTTGTAAACATCAACTCTGTGCAAGAGCAGCATTTCAAGGAAGGCCTTTGTTCTGTTTCGATCGTTGTCCTCCTGAAACAAATATCCCTTTACAACAGAAGCCTGTGCCTGCTTTTTAGCGGTCTCAAAAAACAGACGCCTCATTTCCAGCAAAGAAGCCTTCTCTGCCAAAGAGGCCCTGATGGTTGCCAGTGATGCGGTGAACTGGTTGCGGATCGTGAAAGCGAAAGTGATGGGGATGGTGCTTGTCTCCTGCACATGTCCCCTGCTGCTGGCTTGTTCAAAAAGGAAGCCTGCACCACCATAGAAGTTGATATAGCTTGATCCGTAACCGGGATAGAGTTTGTCGTATGCCTCCTTGGTGAAGTACATCGAGCCGATTTTGTCAGCTGCTTTTGAAAAGTATTCAGCGTATTTGGGATAGATGTTTTTGTATAGATAGTCAGGAACGATGGGATTGTTGCTGGCATCTTCACCCGGATCGAAATAGAAAGTGGATTGTGTTCCCATCTCATGGTGATCGGTTTGCACATAAGGACGCCATTTGTGAAAGAAGTTGATTCGGTTGCGTGTTTCCGGGAAAGTGCCCAGGAACCAGTCGCGGTTCAGGTCAAACCAGTAGTGGTTGGTCCTGCCCCCCGGCCATATTTCATTGTGCTCCCTGTCGTTCGCATCGGCAACCGGTGGGAATGCCTTGTGCATGTTGGCCCAATGCGTATGTCGATCGCGACCATCAGGATTGATCACGGGGTCCATGGTCATGACCATACCATTCAACCATTGTTGTGTTTCTGCTGATTCGGATGCGGTGAGATAGTAGGCCGTTAGCATCGCTGCTTCACTGGAAGATGGTTCGTTGCCATGCACATTGTAGGCAAGATGGATGACCAATGGTACATCCTTGGTATCACCTGTTTTTTGTCCTACTAAATGTTTTTGTCTGATCTCCTCAATCCTTGCATGGTTAGCAGGAGCGGTGAAGGTAGCTGCGATCTGTGCCCTGTTCTCATAGGTTTTTCCGATCACTTCCACCGATACGCGATCTGATAGTTTGTCGAGCTCCATGAAATAAGCCACAAGCTGGTCATGCCTTGTATGTTGTTCACCAATGGCATAGCCTAAAAACTTTTCAGGAGTGGGAATGGCTGGATTGAAGGTTCCGCTGTTGGGATAGAAATAGGATTCCTGTGCTATGCCAGTTGCCATGGCAAAGAGGCAGGCAAGGACGATAAAATATTTATTGATCATGGTGCTGTTTTTCTATTTGTTCAAATTGGTAATTATTTCCAATCCCCTTTGATCGCATTGGCGGGCAAAGGATATGTTGGGTTGAAGACGGATAGTTCTTCTTTCGACAGCAATTTACACCGACTTTCATCGATGTTGCCAGATGCATCTTTGATGATGGAAAGATCCAGGTTCAAGTGTTTGGCCAGGAAGGGGTAGAGGGCTTTTCTTTTGACCGGACCATAATCGTGTTTTTCGTTGGGCAGGTGGACATTTTCTACAAGCGTTGATTGCCCATACAGGCCATAGATCTGTCGGATGAAGGGGAATTCTACTTCCGGTGTATGGCTGGTCCAGTCGGCACCATCCGAGATCAACAACATCGGTCTTGGTGCTGCCAGTGCTGCAATCTCTGCATTGCAGGTTTGGTATTGCGCCGCCTTGTGGATGGGCATCCCGCTTTCGCAAACACATCCACCAAAGAAATGCGATGACACCATCACGGTGGGCGCTGATACTTTGATCCTATCATCCAAAGCTGCGAGCAGGAAGGTCTGGGTTCCTCCACCCGATTCGCCAGTGATACCGATCCGCTCCGGATCCACGCCTGGCAAGGAGAGCAGGAAATCCAATGCCCGGATGCTGTTGATGGTTTGCAGTTGCAGGGCTTTGGGATGTTTGTGCTCAAGCTGTTTGGCATCACCATATCCGATCATGTCCCAAGCAAAGACCACTGCCCCCATCCTGGCCAGCATGGCACATCGTATTTGCGTCTGGTCTCTGAACCGCCCTTCCAGTGCGCCGTCGTGGCCATGGGGACATAATACGCCGGCATAGCTGTTGCGTGTTGCGGTGGGTCTGTAAAGATTGCCGCTAACATAGAGTCCCGGCAGGCTTTCAAAAAATACATTCTCCACAGTATAGCCATCCATGATCTTTTTCGAATGGATGACGGGTTTGGAGGCAGGTGCCGGAGGCAGTTGTTCCAGCTGCATGCCCTTGCAAATTTGGTTCGCCACTTGCTGTCTCCTCACTTGCCAATAGTTGAGGGATTCCGGTTTGAGCTCCCGCAGCAATTCTGCTCCCCGGTACTCTGGGAAATAGGCGCCCTGGCAAAGATGATCGTTGGGCGATTGGGCCATCAATTCAACGGAGACAAGCAGACAAAAGAGGATCGATTTCCAAGACATGGTGGGTTGTTGAGGCGTGAAATGATGACATGAAAGTACTGCTTTCAAACAGACGGAGCATCGTTTAATTGCTTATATTTAAAATCTTAAACATTCAACATGAGCAGGATTCTTATCGCCATCATTGGCCTTTTTTTTCTGACTGTTACCGAGGCACAGAACGCCTATAACATCATCCCCCAACCCAAGCAGCTCACTCCACAAAAAGGAGTTTTCACTTTGCGCAAAGGTGCCAATGTCAGCATCGGCAATGAGGTCTTTGCACCGGCAGCTGATTTGCTGGTCCGCCAGGCCAATCGGGTGGCTGACCTGGGATTGACCACCAGCAAAGGAAAGGGTTCATCCGGGATCGTTTTCAGTCTCAATCCCACCCTGGGCAAAGAGGCCTATGTATTGAATGTAAGTGCCAAGAAGATCGACATACAGGCCAGCACAGGTGCTGGAGCTTTTTATGCCATGCAGACCCTCTTGCAATTGATGCCTGCGCCGATGAGTGGTGATCAGAAGATCAGCACTGCCATCACGGTACCCAATTGTAACATTAGTGATGAGCCCCGTTTTAGTTATCGCGGACTCATGCTGGATGTGGGCAGGTATTATTTCAAGGTGGAAGACATCAAGCGTTTTCTGGATGTGATGGCGATCTATAAGCTCAATACTTTTCATTGGCACCTCACGGAAGACCAGGGATGGAGGATTGAGATCAAGAAATATCCTTTGCTGACAAAGATCTCATCTGTAAGAAATGAGACCATGCTCGGACATTACCGCGATAAAAAATATGATGGCAAACCTTATGGAGGTTATTATACGCAAGACCAGATCCGTGAAGTAGTAGCCTATGCTTCCAGCAAGTTCATCGAAGTGATCCCGGAAATTGAAATGCCCGGACACTCACAGGCAGTGCTGGCGGCCTATCCTCAGTTCGGCTGTAATCCCGACAAGATCTATCAAGTAGCTACCCGTTGGGGTGTGTCTGAGGATGTGCTCGCACCTCGCGAAGAGACTTTTGCCTTCTTGCAGGATGTGCTGACCGAAGTGATGGATCTGTTTCCTGGTCAATACATCCATATTGGTGGTGATGAATGTCCCAAGACCCAGTGGAAGGAAAGCCGTTTTTGCCAAGACCTGATCAAAAAACTGGGATTGAAAGATGAGCATGAACTGCAGAGTTATTTCATCCGCAGGATAGACAAGTTCGTTACTTCCAAAGGAAAGAAATTGTTGGGATGGGATGAGATCCTTGAGGGAGGCTTGTCGCCCAATGCCATGGTGATGTCATGGCGTGGTGTGAAGGGTGGTGTGGAAGCGGCCAAACAAAACCATGATGTGGTGATGTCGCCCAATAGTTTCTTCTACCTGGATTATTACCAGGCGGATTCCAAGACAGAGCCGTTGGCCATCGGAGGCAACCTGCCTTTGTCCAAATGCTATTCCTTCGAACCGGATCTCCCCGAACTCACAGTGGAAGAAGCCAAGCATGTGGTGGGCATTCAGGCCAATGTGTGGACAGAATACATCAGCAATATCCAATATGCGGAGTACATGACCTATCCCCGTGCATTGGCTTTGTCGGAAGTAGCCTGGTCGCCCAAGGCTCCCAAGGATTACCCGGCTTTCAAAAAGCGATTGGAGGCCCATCTCCCCCATATGGATGCATTGAAAATCAATTATTCCAAAGTTTTCCTTAAACAATGAACTGCAATCGTTCCTTGAATGTTTAATTTGAAAAGAAAAAGTCATGCCGGTATATACGATCAATGTCAACGGGAAGCCACAAAAGGTTGATGTGGCTGCAGATACGCCCCTGCTCTGGGTTTTGCGCGACAACCTCAGGCTGGTGGGAACCAAATTTGGATGTGGCATCGGTTCCTGTGGGGCTTGCACCATTCACCTCAATGGGGTTGCCACCAGGGCTTGTTTAACGCCTGTGTCTTCTGTTGGCACCTCTAAAGTCACTACCATCGAGGGACTTTCTGAAAAGGGGGACCATCCCCTGCAATTGGCATGGGATGAGGTGGATGTGCCCCAGTGTGGCTATTGCCAGGCTGGACAGATCATGACGGCTGCTGCCCTGTTGAAGAAGAATCCCAAGCCCACTCCCGAGCAGGTGGAAACCGCTTTGAATGGCAATCTTTGTCGTTGTGCTGCCTATCACCGCATTCGCGAAGCCGTTATTGTTGCAAGCCAAAAAACGAAATAACCATGGAACAAGTTATGCACGAGGAAAGAAGGAACTTCCTGAAAAAGGTATCCATCACCGGAGGCGGACTCCTCCTGGGTTTCACATTGTTTGAGGATGCTTCGGCCGGCCCTATCAAGGGACAGGTCATCGAAGGCAATCTCCATAATTTCAACAGTTATCTATCCATCGCCGCAGATGGCAAGGTGACCATCGCATCCCCCAATCCAGAATTGGGGCAGAACATCAAGACCTCCTTCCCGATGATCGTGGCGGATGAGTTGGATGCGGATTGGAACAAAGTGGTGGTGGTGCAGGCAGCCTTGGATACCACAAAGTTTGATCGTCAGTTGACGGGAGGAAGTGGAGCTGTTCCGCATTCCTGGAAAAGATTGCGCACGGCGGGTGCAACAGCAAGACTAATGTTGATGACAGCTGCAGCAGAAAAATGGTCGGTACCTGTGTCTGAATGCAGTACCGACAATGGATATGTGTTGCACAAGGCAACCGGTAAAAAAGCCGGATATGGGGAGTTGGTGGAAGCCGCTTCCAAACTGGCGGTACCGAAGGATGTGCCCCTGAAAGATCCCAAGCAATTCAAGTTTATCGGTAGCAGAATAAGAAATGTTGAGAACAAAAATATCGTTACCGGCAAAGGAATATTCGGAATGGATTTTTACCGCGAGGGCATGTCATACGCGGTGATCCAGCGTCCGCCTGCTTTTGGCACCAAGATCAAATCGGTGAACGACAAAGCAGCAAAGGCCATGCCCGGTGTTACCGATGTGGTGGTTTTCAAAAACAATGTTGCGGTGGTGGGAACTTCCACCTGGGCCGTGATGAAAGCGAGAAAGACATTGGTGATCACTTATGAAAATGAGAAGGCTACATTGGAAAGCTCATCCGATCATGATGCTCTCTTCACCCAATCCATGAAGGAAGGGAAGACCAGGGTCAACCGCAAGGAAGGCGATGTGGATGCCGCTTTCGCATCTGCTGCCAAGGTCATTGCAAGAGAATATGAATGTCCCTTTATTCCGCACAACCCCATCGAGCCGATGAACTTTTTTGCGCATGTGAGGCCGGATGGAGTAGAATTGGTGGGACCTACACAGACACCCGCTTCTGCAAGAAAAGCAGTCTCCGATCTTTTGAAAATTCCTGAGAGCAATATCACAGTGGAGATCACCCGATTGGGCGGAGGTTTCGGAAGAAGATTGAAATTTGATTATGTGGTGGAAGCTGCTGAGGTTTCTTCTCTGGTGAAGAAGCCCGTGAAATTGATCTGGACAAGAGAAGATGACATGGGCGGAGGAAGTTATCGTCCGGCAGTGAGGTACCGTTTTGAGGCGGCTTTGGATGCGAATAAAAATTTGGTTGGGTATAAGTTGAGAGGAGTAGGCATCAATGTGGGCAACTCTACACGCGAGCACAATTTTCCTTCCGGTTCCATTGATAATTTGTTGATTGAATCCATCGATCATCCATCCCCCATCACCACCGGTGCATGGCGGGCACCCGTCACGAACTTTCTCGCTTATGCCGAGCAGGCATTTCTGGATGAAGTGGCAGAGGCCATGGGCAAGGATCCTGTGCAGATGAGGTTGGAGTTGTTGCAAAAAGCCAGAACAAAACCTGCCGGTCCCATTCGCTACGATATTGACAGAATGGAGAAGGTTATCAAAACCGTTGCCGAAAAATCACAGTGGGGCAAAAAACCCGGTGTGGCACAGGGTTTGAGTGTTTACTTCTCTCATGCTTCCTATGTGGGGCAGGTATGTGATGTGGTGATGGAAGGCGGTAAGCCCAAGGTGAAAAAGATCACCGCTGTTTCCGATTGCGGAGTCGTGGTGAACAAGTCGGGAGCCGAGCAGCAGGTGATGGGAGGCATATTGGATGGCATGGGTCATGCCATGTATGGAAAACTGAGTTTCAAGGAAGGTGAACCCGAACAGAAAAACTTTGATGTCTATCGTCATATTCGCATGAAAGGAATCCCTGAGGTGGAAGCGCATTTTATTGACAATGGCATCGATCCCACCGGACTCGGTGAGCCTGCGTTGCCGCCCACTGGAGGTGCTGTTGCCAACGCCATTTACAAAGCCACAGGCAAGCGCATTTACAAGCAACCTTTCATCGAACAAGAACCTTTGAAGGAGGCGGAGTAGCATGGCCAAGCTATTGATGCTGTTTTTATTGTTAGGGGTTCTTTCTATTTCACAGGCGCAATCCCTGCGTGCAGGAGCCGCACAGGAGTTGATCAATCCTGAAGGAGACAGTTTGTATTTTGCCGGAGGCAAACCCAACAGGCCTTTCATTGATGTGCACGACAACCTCTATGCAAAGGCGGTTGTGGTGGATGATGGTCGGACAAGTTTTGCCATCGTCAGTTTTGATTGTATCGGACTGATGTATCCTGAATTGCAAAAGATCAGGAGCAGGGTGAAAGCGTTGGTACCTTCATTTCCCGTTGCACATATTGTCAGCTCATCTACACACACCCATGCTGGTCCGGATGTAGTGGGTATCTGGGGAAAGGACTTCCGCAATAGTGGGATCGTTGACAAACACATTGACCTAATCGTGGAACGCGCTGCAACAGCCATTGCAAGGGCATGGCAAAACAGAAAGCCTGTAACGGTACGCTATGCGATGGGAAGTTTTGGAGAGGATTGGGTGAAGAATATTTCCGAGCCGGAATTGCTGGACAGAACACTGACGGTTTTACAGTTGGTGGATGATCGAAAGAAGAATGTTGTAACCTTGACCAATTTTGCTTGTCACCCAACCATCCTCGATGATTATGCAACCGCAGCGAGTTCAGATTATGTGGGAGGTTATTATCGGTATGCTGATTCGGTGCAGGATGGCGTGAATATGTTTCTGCAGGGTGCGATCGGAGGTTGGATTCAACCAGAAGATGTTCCTTCTTCTTATGAGAATGCCATGCACTATGGTGGATTGCTGGGTAGGAAGGTCATGGACTTGTTGAAGAACGCATCCAATTTGAAAGAAACTACTCTTCACTTCAAGAGCAAGGAATTGTTATTCCCAGTCGAGAACAATACATTCAAAGTGCTTTCAAAGATGGGCGTGATCAAGCGCAGCTTTACTGATTCCGTCAAAACCGAAATGGCTTTTTTCGGAATAGGCAATGCAAATTTTGTTACCCATCCCGGGGAGACATCTCCGGCACTGGGATTACTCTCCAGGAAGATGGCCGACAAAAAAGGACCGGTGTTTGTGATGGGGTTGTCGATGGATGCATTGGGCTATATCCTGAAGCCCGTTTATTTTGAGAAGGGACATGCGATTCCACACAGCGAATATTTAACCGGGATGAGTATTGGTCCTGCTACTATGCCTATCATGGAAAAAGTTTTGTCCGCTCTCATCCCAAACAAATGATCCTGAAAATCTTCAGATGAAAAAACTTGCCCATATCGCCCTTATTGTAGATGATTACGACAGGGCTATTGCCTACTATACAGAGGTGCTGGGTTTTACACTTGTACAGGATGAGGTGTTGACTGAAACCAAGCGTTGGGTTTTGGTATCGCCAGGTGAAGGCAGTTGTCAGTTCTTGTTGGCCAAGGCCGTCGGTGATGTTCAGCAGCAGGCCATCGGCAATCAATCCGGCGGAAGGGTTTTTCTTTTTCTGCATACCGATACATTTGAAGAAGATCATGCAAGGTTTTTGCAGCATAGGGTGGAGATCGTTCGCGGTCCTGTGCAAGAACCCTATGGAAAAGTGCTTGTTTTCAAGGATCTTTACGGCAACCTTTGGGATCTGATACAACCGGTATCGTCCTGATCCGAACTTTTTCAAATAATTGCTGATGACCCGAATTCCTTTTGATGAAATGAAGTCCACCATCAAGCTTGCCTTCACGTTGGCAGGCATGCCGGAGGACAAGGCAGAAGTATGTGCGCGGATCCATGCAGAGTCGAGCCGTGATGGTGTGTATTCACACGGACTCAACCGTGTGGAGCGTTTTGTTGATTATATCGGAAGGGGATGGGTGGATGTGCATGCGGCACCCACACTGGATAAGTCACTCGGTGCGATGGAAGTATACAATGGCAACCTGGGGGCTGGCATCACCAATGCCATCTTTGCGATGGACAGGGCTACGGAGTTGGCCGCGCAACATGGACTGGGACTGGTTTCTTTGAACAATACCACGCATTGGATGCGAGGAGGCAGTTATGGATGGCAGGCAGCGGAGAAAGGCTACATTGCCATCTGCTGGACCAATACAGAATCCTGTATGCCTGCCTGGGGAGCCACTTCCACGGGCATTGGCAACAATCCATTTATCATGGCCATCCCAAGAGAGGAGGGGCATGTGGTATTGGATATGGCCATGTCGCAGTACTCTTATGGGAAGCTGCAGGTGACCCGATTGAAAAACGAAAAGCTGCCTTATCCCGGAGGTTTTGATGCGGAGGGAAATCTGACCGATGATCCCGGCGCCATTGAGGAGTCGAGAAGGATCCTGCCCATGGGGTATTGGAAGGGTTCCGGCTTTGCGGTCATGCTGGATTTGTTGTCGAGTCTATTGTCCGGCGGCAAGACCACGGCGGCGGTGGACAGGCTGGGCTATGGCAGTTGCGGCAGTTGTTGTCAGGTTTTCATTGCCATTGATCCCTTGCAGATCAGCAACCAGGCTTTTGTGGACCAGTCCTTGCAGGAGACCATCGAGCAGTTGAGAAATTCAACACCGGTTAAAGAGAATGGAGAGATCCATTATCCCGGAGAAAGATCATTGCGTACCCGTGAGGAAAACATGGCCTTGGGTATACCGGTGGATGATGGGGTCTGGAAGACCGTTCGAACATTGGCAGGATTGGTTTGTTGAATATTCAGTATTTTTAAATCATAAAAACAAGAAAATGAAATCGCTTTACACCTTTTTATTTGTGGCTCTTTTTTCAATGGCAACTGTTGAAGTCAATGCCCAGGCTGCTCAGGCACCTGCTGCCACAGCACTCGATGTTTATTTTTCCGGCAAGTGGAATTTCAATGTGAAGGGCACTCCCAATGGAGATGTAAGCTTGCCTGTTCGTTTTGAAGTGAAGGATGGTTCTTTAAAAGGTTATTACATGGATCCAGATTCCAAGTCAGAGAAGAAGATGGATACAGCGTATATAAAGGAAGATAAGATCACCATGGGATTCACCATCATGTCTTATGATATCACCATCACCATGTCTAAAAAAGACGATGACAATGCCACCGGAACCCTGATGGACATGTTTGAAGTAGTGGGTGTAAGGGTGAAGGAAGAAGAGAAAAAGACCCAGCAATAATCGAATAGAAATATTTCAGGTTCCCTCATTCGCCCATGGTGGATGAGGGTTTCTTTTTTTGGGAAATGGATGGATTTTTGTTCAAGTGTTTCATGAGTTTGATGAATAAGAAAATGATGGCTCCCACACCGACCACTGCCACAGCGATGGCAGCAGCTTCCGCGCCGTTGCAGGAAATATTGCAGGCCAGTGCGGCCACCAAATAGAGCAAAGCCGCAGCCCCGATTATGGCCAGGATGGTGAAGATGAGTTTTTCTCCTGAAGTGTAACTTTTGGATGCATTCAGGAAATCCATCACCTTGTTCATCCATCGTTTTTTTTCTGCTTTTTTGGGGATGATTTTTGCTTCCGGGTTGGCGATGCTCGGTTTGTTGGCATTGCTGTTGACAGTGCTAATTCTTTTGGGCATCCAGGCATTGGCTGAATTGGTATGGTTCCAGCTTTGGTTGGAGAAACAGACCAGCATGAGGAAGGTGGAGAGGGCGAGGAGGCCGTCAACTATTTTTTGGAACCTGTATCGTTTGGCGAAATGGATGGATTTGTTTTGAGAAGGATATGCTGCGAAGGCAAACAGAAACAGCAGAATGGATGCATAGCCATATAGCTGATCGATGCTGATGGATTCATTTTTCAGCAGCAGTCCTATTGCAACCGCCAGAACCGTCAGCAGCAAGTGGGAGATGACAAGCAGTGTTCTTGCCAGGAGGATATGTTTACTTGCCCAAAAGGAAATGATGAGCATGGGGGAGAATGGTTTCATCGGTCAATATTTTTGTTGACAATGAAACTATGAAGATGAACAAAGCGCTGAAATTCTTTCAGGGCCTTTGTTTAGGTTTTCTGTAAAAACACATTTATTGAAGCCTTGCAGATTCAGTGGAATTGCGATTTCATGCATTTCTCTTGGAGAGATCCATATATCCCAATTCCCATTGATGTCCGTCAAGGTCCTCAAATGAATGGCCGTACATCCAGCCATGGTCCTGCGGTTCAGCATAAGTGGCGCCACCTGCTTCAATGGCTTTGTTGACCATTTCATCTACGGCTTCCTTGCTCGGAAGCGAGAGGGCATAGAGTGCCTGGGTTTCTGTTTTGGCATTCGAAACAGGCTTTGGGGTAAAGAATTGGAATCGGTCGGTTTCCAGGAGCATGAAATAGATATGGTCGGATACGACCATGCAGGTAGCCTTTTCGTCGGTGAAATCGGGGTTGAAAGTAAAGCCCAGGTGGGTGAAGAAGTCAATGGATCGCTTCAGGTTTTGGACGGGAAGATTGATGAAAATCTGGTCGGAAATGGTTTTGGTGGAAGACATGAATCGAATTTGGGATAAATATAGGAAATCCCTATTTTTGCCCTCCCAAAATGGGAAATTCCTCAGTAGCTCAGTTGGTTAGAGCATCTGACTGTTAATCAGAGGGTCACTGGTTCAAGTCCAGTCTGAGGAGCACACTTAATCAAATGATTATTAAAGGTTTATGAATTAAAATCATAGACCTTTTTTTATTTCCGTCATGCTCGTGCCAGCTTTCTGCCAGCTTTGGGTTTGCAGGTGATAAACGGAGACTAAAAATGGAGGGGAATGGCATTCACTTCTCTTGAAAATAGGAAAAGTTGTCTCAAGAATTTAAAGAGCATTTTAGATAATTTCATCTAATTTTTCATTTACCTATGAAAGCTATCAGTCAATAGAGATAATGTCACAAACGATTAATTGAAAAAATAATCATTTTAAATTTAGTAGTAAACAGTATCTCATCAAATGGGACTTTATTTATATTCTGTTTTTAATAGTGGAAAAGTTACTTCTGGGACACTTCCCTTGATGATTGAAGAGTTTATTCATAATGGTGTGACTCTGAAAAAAAAAGTACAACAAAATGAAACAGTATTTGGTACTTTTTATATAAAAAGAGATGATATCGAAGAGTTTAAAAGTAAATACACCATCAATAGTTTAATACCTATGTCATTAACAGACTTGAGAGTAGAAAGCTTCACTGATAGATATTCATCAAATATGAAAATCGGTAATAGGAGTATGTTTTGGGCTATACCTGAAAAATCATTTGAACAATGGAAAACTTTCACTCTTCAGGATGTTTTAAATAGGCCTAAGAGTATTGAAGAATTCAAAACTCTTATTTATTTATCGATTAACTCATTCAAAAGGCTCTTTGGTATAAATAAAATAGATCTGGTAGTTGATAAAGAAAACAATTGGTATGCCCTATGTGATAAGTTGTATTTCTTTAAATGTAAACAAGATCCTGATTTAAAAAATGGTCTTAGCTTCATGATACCAGATGGGGATTTTAAAAGGGCAATATTGATCAATACAACCTTTGGTAAAAATCCATTTAAAACAATATTTAAGCTTTAAAAAATTGAACTGACCTCCAAACTATAGCGAGACATATCTTAAAAAAAGAAATAGGAAGCTAAAGGTCAAATTCAATCATTACTTACATTCACTGGGACGGCGACTGAAATTGTCAATGTCTCTTGATTTATCCCTTGCGAGAGATGCATATGCAAACACTCTAAAACGTGCGAATGTGAATCCTTTGAAAATATCAGAAAACATGAATCATTCTGACCCCAGAACAACCACTTTGCACTACTTAGACAATTTTGATCAGGAAACATTGGATGAGGCGAATGAGGTTGTATTATAATTAAATTTAATACCTAATAGATTTAAAATAAATCTTCTAATCATACAAAAAAGACTATTGCACATTTCCTACAAATTTGTACATTAAATTAGGGATTCAATAACAGTAATCAAATGAAAAATTTAGCCCTACTATTATTGCTGGTTAAAGTCTCAATATTTTCATCTGCTCAAGAAGCTGTTATATCGGTTCAGGCTTTCCACTTTGACTTAACAAATAAAATCCCTTCATCCATTTTTGATCCAAAAACAATAGGTAATAGTCTAGGCGGATCTGTATGCTCTAATTTGATGTATCATGCAAATGGTGTCGATCATATTGTAAATATTTTGGGAGGAGATAAACCCGGTCCTGGTATACATTTCATTAAGAAAAACGGAAAATGGGAATTTGAAAACTATTATACAGATGTACTAATGGATGGTGCAAGAAGCTATTCTTTTTTTGATACAAATGGAAATTTTGCCTATTCAAATCATGGATCTGAAAGTATTTTTCCATGGCCACTTGGAGAAGTAGTTTCTGTAAACACTATAGGAGAGAAGTTGAAATGGAAAAAAGTTTCATTGCATAGAGCACATTATGATAACCTTTCTTGCGGAGATCTCAATAATGATGGTCTTTCAGATATTGCAGCCATGCATATGGGCACAGACGGAAAGGGTTGGTATGGTGTTGCCGGGATACTTACCTATACACAAAATAGCGATGGAAATTTTGTTGAAAACAGAGATATAATCTCAGATCCTTCACAATGGGGCGATAATACCTGGCCCGGAACACACCACAATGGAGCGGTTTTGATAGCTGATATCATGGGAGATAAAAGACCTGAGATCATGACAGCAGATTATGGTTTTAACCCAAGTTCTCCATCTGACAGGTACAGCATTGCAATATTTAAGTATAATGAGAGTATAAAAAAATATCAGTTTTCAAAAACACCTACTCAGTTGGGTGTGTTTTCAAATTTATCGCAAGGTGCAACCTCTATGAAATCTGCAGACCTAAACAATGATGGACTAAACGACATTGTTGTTGCTACTGAAGGAAATCTCCCGAACGGACGATCTGGAGGAATAGTTCAGATCTGGTATAACAAAGGCAATGGTGATCTCAAACCTGATCAAGCCATAGTCTGTGATGCAGACTCAATTGGATTTAGGGAATTTGAATTAGCCGATGTGAATGATGATAATAAAATTGATATCATCCTACATGCTGGTGGTGGAGAACTGGTTATCGGGAAACCACCCTATAATGATGGATTTTTTACAAATCTCAAATACTCTATCTGGCTCAACAGAGGTCAATACTTCTCTACCATTTCAAATGATCTTAAACTTTCCAAGTTCACTTTACCAACTGGAATTTCCCCTCAAACAACGGCGCTTAAAGGATTTTATATAAATAACAAATTAAGGTTTTTCGGATATAATAGAAATTGTACTGATAAAAGTTGTAATGTAGACACGACGAATGGTTTTTTTCTTTATGATGCAACGATATCATTTTGTAACAAAATTGTGAAACCAACTTTCAATACATCCAAATACTCATTCTGTACAGGGGATAGCCTTAAGCTCTCTGTTACAAATGTTAATAAGGGAGATACCTTAAAATGGTATTTTGGTTCAAAATCAGATTTATTAAATGTTTCTAATAAAACGTTTACAGACAGCACTAAACTCTATGTAACAAGAACTGATAGTGTTGGATGTATCATTTCATCGGATACCATTCAGATAAACAAATTTTCAATACCATCAGCTCCTTCACTTTCCAGAGATACAAGCAATAATCTCGTAGCAAATATTAATGGCTTAACTTGGTATAAAGACGGAACCAAGATTACAGATACAACTCAAAAAATTAAACCCACTTCAAATGGGTATTATACAGCTACTTCGACACAAAATGGCTGTACAAGTGCACTAAGTACGAGTTACTATTATCTCACAACAGCTATCTCATATCTATCTTATGATGAGTATTTCAAAATTTCTCCTAATCCAACGAGTGGAGACATTTATTTGAATTACAATATCAGAAGTTTCAAAGATATTTATATCAATATTATTGATGTGGCTGGAAGATCTATTATCAGAAATAAAAAAGTCAGTAATGGTAGCAAAATCAGTCTGGGGTCATCAGTGAAAGGGAACTATATCATTCAGGTGAAAGATAAAACTGGAAGATTATTGGTGACGGAGAAAGTGATAAAGAACTGATCGCCTATTTATTCTCTGCCCCATCATATTTGGTGTTCTCTTGTAATGATTTGTAGCTTAAATACTCTGCCAGCATACCAGCCAGCATCAGTTGATTTTCATGAAAAAAGGGGTTAAATTTGAGAAAAATAAAACTATCTGGTTTTTATATGTCATTGAAAATCAAATAGTAGAAAAAAAGTTCTTTGATCTTCAGTCCGCTGTTAATCAGAGGGTCACTGGTTCAAGTCCAGTCTGAGGAGCAAGTTGAGAAAAGAGGTCAAATTCGACCTCTTTTTTCTTTTTATTATTTCCTAACTCATTGGAAATCTGAAGTATAATTTCAATGGGTTTGGTAAAAATGATGGTTGCATCTTTTTCTTCGTTGAAATAGATTTTTTCCGAGAAGATGCAGCCGAGAATCCTCCTCTTCATCACTCCGGTACTCTTTTGATAGAACTCCACAATGTGTTCCAGTGTTGGAACATCTTCAAACAAAAACTTCTTCAATGGATTCTGTTCATCGACCATATCACGGAGATTTAGTTCCGTGTGGTAGATTTTGGACTCGACCTCTGCTCGAAGTTCAGTATATGTTTCCCCATTGATGTTCCGTTTTAAGAACTCATCTCTAAGATGTGTTAATTGATGACGTAGTGTGAGGAGTTCTTGTTCAGTTTTCTTTATAGTATTGGTTCTGATTGATTTTTCTTGTGATATTAATGTTTCAAACACCTTTCGTTTTTCTTTAATTAAAATTAGCATTGATTCCTCATTTCTGCAAATAGGTCTAGGAAAAGTTCAAAAATTATATTAATTTCATTTTATTATAATATTATTAGAAAATGGATGTTAAACTAAGAATTGATGAAGTGTTGATATAAATAATTTGATTTAATAAGATTTTATGAAAATAATTACCCCATTAGTTTTTTTCTTGTTATTCACCACAATGTATTCTTGTTCATTAAGAACTGATTCATTTAAAAATGACCTTCGGAAAGAAAATTTAAATGGAGATGTAAGTTTGGTTGTAGAAGAATTTCAAGATGAATCAAACAAAAGTTTAATTATTAAAGAATTTGATAAAGATGGGTACTTAGTAAAAGAATTTAGTTCTAATAATTCAAATTCAACTTTGTATGAGTATAACTATAATGATAAAAAATTAATAAATCGAAACTCTATCCAGATTAACGGAGATAAAAAAAATTATGAAAAAACCTTATACGAATACAGTGAAGATGGAAAATTACTGAAGGAGACTATAATATATGACAATAAACAAAGAATAATAGAATATATCTATAATGGTGAGAAATTGGACAAGAAATTACAAGATAAAAGTACTACTACTAATTATTATTATTCTGTCTATTTAGATTCAACTAAAACTGAGCATACTCCCACATTGATAGATGGTGAAG
>Ga0315907_10001861_pt1 | contig 27762 bp, 14 predicted proteins | sample LakEriMetagenome_3_FD_203525 | JGI IMG/M metagenome (GOLD analysis project Ga0315907, IMG submission 203525) | Freshwater fungal communities from buoy surface, Lake Erie, Ohio, United States - Buoy 12 MA123 | ecosystem: Environmental > Aquatic > Freshwater > Lake > Lake biofilm | place: USA...
CAGAAAGACCAGCCGGAAGATTCGTCGCTGCACCTATACCCGTGGCACCTGTTGTAGATATCGTAATCGATGGAGCAAGCGCTACGTCGATACAAGTTGTTACAGGAGCTGGTGTGCTGGCAGTATTTAATGGTTGAATGTTAATATTCAACGTCCTTGGCGTTCCAGCACATCCCAATGCATTAGTCTCTATTACCTCAAGTACGTAATTACCTGCCGGAGAAGTGGACCAATCAATTTGAATATGGTTCTGTGTTGGAAAGGCTGGATTAATGGCAATCGAACCAGCGAAAGGCCCGGAAATTATTTGCCAACTATATGTTGATTCGAGTGTCCCTGCTGGGTCAGCCGCAGGACAGTCCACGCAGTAAGGCTCTACAGATCCAAAGCACAACACCTGCGGATTTGCAGGATTACTTGGCTGCGCCCACGCCCATTCCGGCACGACGAGCATACAAGCTCCAATTAGTAGTGGTAATAAAAACGATTTCATGATGTTGGTTTTGTTAAGACGATTAAGGTATAAGCTTGGTGGTTAGGTCAATATTCTGTTTCCCGACTTTACACGTGCCTGTGCAAGCCAATTGGAGAAAAGTAAAGTTTATGTAACGACGCAAAAATCCCGACAACGTCGAAGATTCTGTGATAATCCATGAAAACAACACGCTAGCGCGCGTGCGAGAAGAATCCATTTGATAAGTATAGTTAAATACAATAGTAGCAATAAATTTTACTTGTCTAACAAAAGAAGCCATTTTTTCAGTAAAAAATTTCAACAAAACAAGAAAAATCATCGATGAAGATGGGAATTGAGCCTTTGTATTTGAGATTTCAGTCATGGGCATGCATTTACTATTCGTGAAAAATCAAACTTGTAACCGGGGTAGGCGCTACTACTGCTAAAAAGGAAAATGCCGTGGCGCATTGTCCCGGATTCGGAGTAAATACATAATCCGTTATACCAACTTCGGTCGTGCTTAGAGAAGAAGGCGACCAAGACCCCGTAATTCCATTCAACGATGTCGTATTGAGTATGGGCTGAATAACTATCGATCCCTCACAATAGGTTGAATTCGTGTAATTAAATTCAGGTACTATTTCACCACTTACGGCTACTGCTGCACTGACATTCAGATTTCGCACACATGATGGCGATCCTCCCGAACTAATCGACACCAGATTCAATACCTGGGCAGTAGTTGCGCCGGGCACACTTATCGTAGCGATTCCGCCTACAAGCGCAGTCGTGGTGTTGAATCCTCCATTCAAGTTGTAGGTAACCAAAGCGCCCGCTGCACCCGTGATGGTAAAAACAGCAGTGCCTCCCAAGCATATTGGGCTCACCGCTGCAACACTGGCGTTAGGTATCGGTTGAACAGCTACCGTCAAATTGAATTGACCCGTGCAAACATTCGGAGCAATACCCGAAGTAGCGGATACCGCATAAGTCGCCAATACCGTCGTTGTACCGATATTGGTCAGTGTGCCGGTTATCGAGTTTCCAACTCCCGAAGCTCCTCCCGAGAAACCCGAGCCGATAGGTGCCGACCAACTATAGGTAGTACCCAACGGAATCAGGTTCGGCGAATCGGAACTCGGAGTCACACTAAAAGGTGTACCTGAACAAAGTTGCAAATTAATATTCGATACCACCGGCCGAGGGTTGACCGTAAAGACTTGTATCGCCTGACATCCTTCCGAGTTAGTATAAGTAATAGTTACTGTACCTGCAGCGACTGCTGTAACCAATCCTGTGTTTGATACAGTCGCAATGGCAGTATTGGAGGAAACCCAAGGATTGGCCGCCGCAGGTAGTCCCGTACCGGTTAATTGAGATGTGGAACCAACGCATGCTTGCAAATTTCCCGAGAAACTACATTCAAGAGGAATCGGATTACAATTCAAACTGGAAGTTCCCGTGAAATCAAGTGTAAACGGTGAAGTGGTAGACGAGAAATTATCAATCAAAAGGACCAAAATATCTCCCACACTCACATTAATGGGTGCTACCCATGCATTGCCCAGCGCATTCTCTGAATTATCCGTCGCACCATTGCCCAAGCCGGTAGGTCCATCCAACCCAGAGAAAGAACAACGAGTTGGCGCAGCCGTCGGTGGACATGGCACCGATGTTCCCGCCGGATATTGCCAAACAGCAAAATCATAATCATCGGTTGCGACTTGTGGATTAATGGTAAATGAGAAGACTCCTGCTGTTGTTACCTGAGTATAAAACCAATTGGATTGGTGTTCCACCCCCAAGCAACCATCATTTGCGGTATTGAGCTCCTGAGTTCCGAATCCCGAACTTGCGCCACTCACCTGGCTATCTGAACATAATTGACTTGAGCTATTGCAATCTACATTGGAACCCTCTGAACCTGACTCAACCAAACACAGATTGAAATTACCAAAAACGTCATTGCCATACTCCCATAAGCGCAAGTAATAGGTTTGTCCGGCGATAAGCCCTGTTGAATTCAATAAGGGCATGAATCCGGGACCTGTATCATCGTCACATGCAATTTGTGTCAAACTTCCGCATGTGCCGGAATATAAGGCCATGGCCATATCGGTAGGACCACCTGCAATTGAATTGGTGTTAATCGCGAGAGCTCCGCTTGCAGGAGCAACAAACGAATACCAAATATCCCCACCGTTATATACACTGCATGTGGGAGCAGGAACTCCCGCAGTAGCGGTTGCTCCCACATTTGTCGCCACAACATTATTGCAAGCGGTGCCGACGGTCAGCGCTGTTGCGCCGCTGCAATTATCATTGGTTATGGCCGTGAAGCATGAAATTGCCGCCACCCAACCGGTATTTACATTATTATTATTGGATGTAAATCGTACAGTCAAGCAACTTCCTGTAGCCGATACAACCAGTGGATTTATCACATTACAACCCGCACATTGATAAATTTGCGGAGCCGCCACAGAGTTGCCATTATAGACTGTCAACACATCATTCTGATCCAAATCTAAAGCGTTAAAAGTCAACCTCATATTTTGGGTTGGAGATCCGGAGCAAAAAGTAACGGTAACGTTTTGTCCATTGCCATAAGAACCAGTCGGACCACCCGAATCATAAAAGGTACCTGAACACGTGGTTATTGAACTGCCATTGGCAGCGGGAGCTGTTCCCATGGTGTAGGTCTGTGCGCTGGCGCTGCTATACGCAACGACCAACGACCAACCCATGATCATGCAGAGGAGAATATGTGTACTCAACCTATTCACCCGCTTCAACCTGTTTAAAGTATTCCGCCGAGTAACCCAAGTCGGCGAGCTTCGCATTTATATCCACACCCTCAAAGGAATAGGCTGACTGAAATGTGAAACTATCCGTTCTGTCATCAAAAAATGGAACACAATCCAATAGTCCTCTGGCTGATTCAGAAAAATCTTTCGCCGAGGCTCGATCTGAAACCCCCTTTAGCCGAAACGTGTAGGTAAAACTGACTATTTCTTCCTTAGAGTTCTTCTTCAAATCGGAAGCTGTGCTTTCAACCGCTTGCGCATACCCCGTCGATGCGAAGAGGAAACACATGACAAGGGCCACAAAATGGCCTAGCGAATTTTCGCTATGTGCGTTTAATGTAGTGGACATCATTACAGCTTTGATGACCTCTTTTACATAGCACAACCCAATAAGGTTTCAATAACATCAACAAATAATGAACAGTGTTCACAAATCGAGAATATCCACCTACTCCGCGCACAGCAGAACGAAAACAACACGATTAATCGTGATAGATACCATTGGTAATTATTGGTGGTTCAACAGTGACGTTGAGCTGCACCGAAGTTGAACAAGCCCCGGCAACGGGAGTAAAGGTATACATGCCTGTGGCGATATTCGAGACAGATGTCGGGCTCCAGGATCCGGAGATGTTATTGGTTGAAGTTACCGGAAGAGCAGGTGCCACCGAACCATAACACAGCGGTGCAATGGCATTAAATAAGGGAGTTACAGGACCTGTTACCGTCACACATGTTTCAGTAAAGCAATTAGCCGGCAATCCATATGAAATCGGGTTCGGCGGCGCAGCTCCAAAATCGATGGATAAGTTGCCGTAATTACCATTACCGGCGCCAGCGGGAGTTAGAAACTGATTGCTAATTGAAGTAGCCGTGCCGCTTCCAAATCCGGGATCATTCACAAGCATAACAAATCCCTGCACGGCAGCAGACGGATTACCCAATAAAGACATAGGAACCGCGAACTCAAAACCTTGGTTAATATTACCTTGGGCCCCATTGGCCTGATAGCCCAACAAATTAGTTGATATTAAACCATCAGAAACATCCGAACCGAGATAATAATTCGTGTTGCTAACCATGTTGTATAGATCAAAATATGCGATACCACCAGCCTGATTCATACACAATATATAATCGGGATTGAAACCCGGATCGAAAGATATTACTCCATTAATACCGAGATTCTCCACTGAAACATAGGGTGCATTCGAACGGTCGGTCCAACTACTTAAATTATTAAAACCATTCGGAATACAGTCTATAAACAGCAGTATTCGGTTGTTTGAATTGTTCTCAGTTTGTCCGGCAATAGCTCCATACAGATAACCTCCGCCTGCATTCAAATAAAGTGCATCGAGGTAATTGGCTCCAAAGCCACTTGCCGGGCCACTTGCTGAAGTAGACAATGGATTTCCCCATTGAGGTTCATTGATATTCCCGTTGAAGGTGTAGGCAGGCGCAGGGTATGAACGCACACATACGCCGGTGCCCGGGGCTAAAGCTGCCGTGTTCAACGTGTTGACAGCCGATGGAGGACCCGTTGAAACTCCATCCACTATAAACTCATACCAAGAACCACTGCCGGCTGTGAAGGCACTGTCGGTTGACGAACAAGGGGCTGCAGGCAATAGTGTTGGTAAGCCAGGAGGCGCCACAATTGTAACTCCGGCTGAAGCCTGAAAAGGAGAGCAACCGATAATATTGATGGCATAATTGACCGAGTATGTTCCCGGCGCAACTCCGAAAGGATTAAATGCCCCTGTTGCAGAATTAACAGATAATGCCGTTGAGGAGAACGTGCCGCCTGTTGTGCCAATAATAGAAGGCGTTTGAATGACCGTCACATTATTGCAAATCGGGGAAGGATAAATCACGTTCGCCGCTGGTGAGGAGGTGACGGTTACCGTCACATTTGCAGCGTCATTCGGACATGCCCCTCCGGCAACGGTAAAGGTGTAAACTCCTGCCGCATTGGAAGCCGGGTTGAACGTACCCAGATATGAGCCTGCCAACGCGGAAGGCCCTGTCCAGCTGCCATTGATTGAAACCGCAGAACCCAGCAAATTATATAGATCGACAGCTGTTCCTGTGGCACAGGCCGAGACGTTAGCGTCGAGACCAGCATTTGGCGTGGCCTGCACTACCAGTGTGCCACTTAAGTTTGAGCCACCCCAGGCTCCGCCACCACCAGCCGCATATCCACCATACTGCCAACCACAATTATTAATTTGGTAGCGGAAAGTATAATAATAAGTTCCGGGAGAGAGACCGCTTAACGTACCTGCATACTCGTCATTGCTGGCTATGTTGACCGTTTGGCCTGAGTTATACGTTGCATCCGTCCAGTTTGTCCAAGAAGATGGATTTGTGTTGGTTGAGCTATACCCTATCTGCGCAGTGACGCCCGCAGCTTGGCCTACTCCCTGTGTGTTAATGATTCCGCTATTCGCGATTTGCCCGTAAGCGGTAAAAGTGCTCGTTTGGCAAATGGTCCCACTAGCGGGAAACTGTAGGTTAACGAAATCCAAAACATCTACTACGACTATCGTAGTCGTAGTCTGACAACCGAAGGAATTTGTGTAGGTGATTAATGCGTTTCCCGGAGCAACACCCGTTACCAATCCAGAGTTTGAGACAGTCGCGACCGGTGAATTGGAAGAAAGCCACGGCGACGAAATGGCGGCTGCCACAGAGCCCGTGAGCTGAATTATGGACCCGGGACAAACTGACGTAGCACCGCTAATAGTAGGCAACGAATTTACTGTTACGTTTACAGAGGCCTGGCAGCCGGCGGAATTCGTGTATGTAATCAAAACAATACCGGTTGCTACTCCTGTAACTAACCCCGTTGATGACACAGTAGCTAGAGACGTGTTGGCTGATTGCCAAGGGTTCACGCTTGCGGCCGCTCCGGTGCCCGATAGTTGAGTTGTCTGGTTAGGGCAAATGGCTGTAACTCCTGTAATGGTTGGCGCAGCGAGTTGTGCAGAAATGGCAAAAGAGATACTCGGAACGGAGGGACAATTCGCATTCGAAGTAGTTACCGTGTAATTATTGAGTGGGGTTAAGCCGCTTACAACCCCACCTGTCCCAACCGACGGTCCAGGCGGATTAAATGAATACGTTTGAGTGGCAAAGTAGTTAGTAATAGTGGCGGTTCCGGCTGCAATGCACGAAGCAGGCGCTATTGAAATAATGGGAGCTGCCGGAGCATTTAATTGCGCAGCTACACTAAATGAGTTGCTTACCGCAGAAGGACAGGCTCCATTTGAAGTTGAAACAGTATAATTTGTACCCGGAATCAAACCACCGATAATCCCGCCCGTGCCAACCGACGGCCCTATCGGCGTAAATATGTAGAATTGAGCGCCCACATAATTTGTAATGGCAGCTGTCCCGGCTGCCGAGCACGAGGCTCCTGCGGTTACGACACTTGGTGTTGAAGGAATGGAAGGCTGTGCACCAAGCACTGCATTCAATGATGACAAGGAAACACATCCACTGGAATTAGTTACCGTGAAGGTATAGGTTGTGCCTGCCGATAATCCCGTCACAATGCCGGTAGTTCCTGTGCCTGTTAGCGCACCCGAAGGGTTGCCTGATACGGTCCAAGTTCCCGCTGAGGGCAGCCCGCTCAATGAAACGTTCCCGGTAGGAGTTGTACATGTAGGTTGGGTTATGGATCCAATTGCAGGCGCAGTAGGGGCTGTATTTACCGTAACCGTTGCAGTTGTTTGACAACCCGATAAGTTCGTGTAGGTAATTGTCGCAGTACCTGCTGCTACACCGGTTACCAATCCTGTCGATGAGACCGTTGCAATAGATGTATTCAAAGACCCCCATGCGTTGCTGCTTGCCGCTGTTGCCGAGCCCGTAAGTTGTGTGGTTTGCGTTGGGCATACCGTTAGCGTGCCTGAGATGGTGGGTGGCGCTAGGATGGTGACAGTGGCGGTGGCCGTCACAGAAGCACAACTTCCCCCACCGACAACTGTATAGGTTACGGTATAGATGCCGGGTGCGCTAGCTGAAGGCAGAATAGCTCCGGTTGTCGGGTTAACAGATAAACCTGCAGTGGCTGAATAAGCTCCTCCGATATAGGAGCCTGTGCCAGTTAAGGTCACCGTTTGAGCGCTTGACAACGAATTGCAGTATGGACTGCCCGGATAACTAATAGCCGCGGTAGGACCCGAAGAAATTTGAACCGTCATAGTGGTACCCGTGCCGCAAACAGGAACTGACGCTGAAGATAATGCAGGAGTAAACGTATACGTTTGACTACCTAATGTTGTTGTGGATATCGTGGCAGGGGACCATACACCACTAATGCCATTGGTCGACGTTGTAGGGAGAGGAACCGAACTGGAGTTAAGACAATAGGGCCCCAACTGAGTGAAAGTCGGAATTGTATTCGGTAAAAATCGTATGATTGCAGCATCTCTTGCACTAGAGCACTTCGTTTTGTAATAAACATTGCCTGAGAAACCAAAATCCGCATAGCGATTGGGTGAGAATTCCCCGCACGTGCCCACTCCAACAGAAACATCCAAATCGACATTCTGAAATAGACCGGGGCTATCCAATAGTCCTAGATCATAAGCTGATCCTACGCCAACAATGTAGACACCATATGTTGCTCCTGCAGGCACTTCGAAATCCGGTATATCAATATTCACCAAAGAGCAAGGTGGATTTGAGCAACCCGGCGTGGTCACATTAAACTGGCCCAGATAAACCCACCCTGTTGAGTTAACCATGTTGTCGGCAAATGGGCTTGTTCTGTAATAAACCTTATATGAGCGACTGATTGAACCGCCCACCTGCCCTGCTGTAGGTCTCACTTCAAAACGAGTTATAATCAGGTCCCTTGTTTTGGCCTTGATATCGAAAAATTCTCCCACCGTGCCTCCTGCTCCGCACCAAACGTTTGTCGACGTGTGTGTTGCAATCGACAATTCAGCGCTGATATTGGCTTGTTCCACATAAATAGTATCTGTGGTTGTTGGCAACGGCGTCACATTATATGGATTTCCGATAAAGACGTTCTGCCCACCAGCAGAAACGGTATACCAGTAATATTGATTTCCGGCCAACGCGCCTGTAGCTGTTAAGGATATCGGTTGGGTGGATCCCTGACATAAATCCACATCATTTACAACGGGTGTGCTGAGAACTGTATTCGTTTGAAAAGACCAGGTTGTAGAGGCACCATCTCCATTACTATTAAAAGGCACAATTGCCCAATAATAGGTGGTATTAGGAGACAATGCGCCTGTGGGGTACTCACCATTGGTTGTTACACCGATGAGGTTCATTGCAGTTGGACTTGTACCCAAAAAGACTTTATACCCAGTTGCACAAGTTATTTCATTCCATCGCATTATAATCGATGCACCGCAAGGCATTTGAGCGCTGAAAAATGGAAACCTACCGGATACTTCAGTCGGCAGATTGGGACAGGCAAAGTTGATTGTATAATCCTCGACCTCACCACCGTATGGCACCGGTGGACTTGGATTATCAATGCATGCCCAGGCAGATAGCATCGTTTGGTCCAGCGTGTATTTCACCCTCATTCGAGTATTACCTGCCAATGCTGTGGGAGGCACCACGATATTCCCGTTAACAATTGAATTTGGGTTAATTGTATTTTGACCAAAAAGGAAAAACTCGCCGGGGTCATAGAAAGATCCATTCTGATTAAAATCTATCCATACGCCCATGGAATGTTGGTATTGCGGATTGCCGCTGGTCACGTTAGCCCCGGCACCCGTGTAGACATTCATTGTGTAGGTGCTTCCGATTAAAAGATTGGAAGTAAGATTCGTGAAATCCTGATAACCTGTTGGAGTGCAAGTTGTCCCCGTTGTGTTATCGAGGTTATTTAGAATAACCCTTGTAATCTGTTGCCCATTGGCGCAGCTTATTGTTGGATACGAGCAATAATTAACTGCTATCAATAACTCAGCGGGTTGAGTCGTGGCCGATAATCCACTATTGGTGCAAGTAATCAGTAATCTAAAATACGTGGTTACATTAATAATATTCGTGGTGTAGGTGGTACTATTGGCACCCGGAATAGCTGTCCATGGGCCGGTGGCGCTTACAGACTGTTGCCATTGGTAGGTGTATCCGATTTGTGGCACTCCATTCCAAGTATAAGTAACCACCTGCCCCGGATTTCCGGTAAAACTTCCCGGGCTAATGGTCGCAGGAGTGGGCGTTCCGGAACAAGTCACCAAATTTTGAATGTTCACCGAATAATCCTCGGTTTCTCCCCAAGTAGCATATGCTCCGCAACTCGCAGGTGCTGTGGCACCTTCTCTGAAAATACATCGCATACGAGTGGTACCAACTACAGCACCCGCCGGCACAGTGACAAGCGCAGAAAGAGGACCATTGGATGCCGCTGCATCCGTTAAGACTTGCTCTCCCACATCAACAAAATCACCATCGTTGTTCCAGTCAATCCAAGCAGCAAACCTACCGGTATAGGCAATTGCATTGGTACAATTCAATTTTGCAATTGTAAGATTATAAGATTGACCAATCAATACCGTAGTAGATATGTTCGTGAAATTGGTGTAAGACGCGCAACCGGAAGAACTATTATTAATAGTATTGAAAGTAACGTTACTTATGTAGGAATAATCTATACTGGTTGCGTTAGAGGCGCAATAATTCCAGCAGCCCGGACCAATTGGTGCGCTAATGATTACGTCGTCGAAGTAAGTTCCACAATTGGGATTGGTTATGGTCCATCGTAACGTAGTAGGCGTGCCGGGCACCAGCCCAGTGACCCCTGAAGTTGGCGAAGTCGGAGTTGTGATAGTTGCCGAGCCGGCAATTACTGTCCATAGCCCTGTCATGCAAGAAGGAATTGACGAGCCGGACAGGGTGGTCGTAGTTGCACAAACTGCCAGATTTTGATCAAGGCCCGCATTGACGGCCGGTGCGGCCGGACAAGTAAACGAAATTGCCACGCGTCCGGGAGCACCGGATCCACCGGCGCTATTTCGCGTACCACCTGAGCCGCCGCCTCCGAAATTATTTCCAACTAATCCCACCGCAGTTCCTGTTGTTAAGCCATTAGCTCCACTCCCTGCATTGCCACCTCCCGCTGCACCACCAAGCCCTCCGGCGTTGCCACCGGGGCCGCCGTTTCCGGTTGTTCCGGCGCATCCACCTCCGGCGCCACTTCCCGCGGAAGTTCCCAAACCACCACTACCGCCGCTTCTATTCACGGCGCCACCCGCACCAACACCTCCGGCACCGCCCGCTCCACCGCTCAAAAAATTCACACCGCCAATTCCACCGCTCGCTGTGAGAGCTACTGCTCCGAAAGTAGCAGATGTTGTCGCACCTGTGCCAGCCACCAATGTAGCTGTTGCTCCCAGGCCTCCCGACCCTATCACAATTGTATAACTCACACCGCAAGAGACAGGAATAGCAGTTCTTGAACAAAAGCCGCCGCCGCCGCCGCCGCCGCCGCCATTACCAACAGAAGTACCCCCATACCCTCCACCTCCACCTGCACCATATAAATCAACATTTACCGAGGTAACACCCGCCGGGCAAGTCCAGGTATAGGTTCCTGGTGTTGCATATATCGTTGGACTTTGTGCAACAAGCCAGGACACTTGCAGATAAAAGAACGCAGCCCAAAAGAATTTCGAGAAAACCAATGACCTAATATTTCTATAACTGATTTTCATCTTGATATACAGTCATGAAATTTGTACCATTCAAATTCCTAAATGGAACCAGAGCATTAAAAAACGCTTTAAATGTTGACATTACAGAATCAAACATTCAAAAGTGATGCTTTAGTCCGATAATAGCAATAGAACAAAATTTAATTAATTAACTCCCGCCTAGTGGTAGTCATAATTCATACGAATGAATATAGAATCTAATCACCTCAGTCTAATCCTTCAAAAGTACACTAAAAAAAGCGACCAAACAAAACAAAAGAACGACTAATCGTGAAAAATACCATCCAAAACTACCTGTGGAGCAATCGTAACAGTGAGGTTGGTAGGGCCTGAGCACTGATTGGGGTTTGGAGTAAATGTATAGATATTGGAATTCGTGTTGGAAATGGTAGTTGGATTCCAGACACCCGTTATACCGTTGAGCGAAATTGACGACAAAGGAGGAACCGGCGTAGCCCCGAAACAAAGCGGGCCTATAGGGTTAAAGGTTGGTGTGGATAGCGCATTGACGATTAAGCTACCCGCAGCATTCACAGCACCACAACCTCCAAGTAAAGGAATTTGGTAATTGAAGGATCCGCTGATCGTTGGTATTCCGGTTATCGTGATCAGATTGTTAGACCAAGAAGCAGTTACCCCTGAAGGTAAGCCCACTGGCGTGCCAATACCGGAGGCCCCCGTGGTTGCGATGGTAATTACCGGATTCAGGGGTGTATTGATGCAAAGCGTTGGATTGGAAGAAGGGCTTCCGGCCGAATTAGACGGAGTGCTATTGACAGTGAGTGTAGTCGAATTCGCACATTGTCCTGCTGTCGGTGTAAATGTGTACGTTCCTGCAGCTTGCCCCGGTCCTGTCCACGTACCTGTTATAGGAGGCACATTGGTTGATGAGGTCGGCAAGGTGGGCGCCGGATCCCCTTGACAGATGGCTGACGGAGTTGCGAACGTTGGAGTAACATTGGGGGAAACTGTAACACATGCCTGCTCAAAACAATCTTGCGTTACTTGATACAACACAGGATTTGGAACTGCGTTGTTGAAGAAAACCGCTCCCTGTCCATAGCTTCCCTCACCCCCATTTGCCGGTGTTATGAATTGGTTGCCGATGGTTGTCGTTGCCGAACCGGGATCATTGACCAACATACCGAAAATCTTCATTGGACCTGTTGGGTTACCGAGCGCTGTCAATGGGAATGAAAACTCAAAACCTTTGGAGAGGTCTCCTTCCGACGCATTTTGTTGGAAGCCAAACTGCGCACTCGGACCACTACCCAGGAAGTTATTGGTATTGGCTACCATGTCATACAAATCGTAGAAGGTCTGGCCGTCATATCGATTCATGGTCAAAATGTAATCAGCCTCGAAACCGGCATCGAATACAATTCCATTATTCAGGTTTGTTAATCCGCTGGTATTAGAATTTGCTCCTGAGCGACTAGACCAAGCTCCCAGATTATTGAATCCGCCTGCGCGGCAATCAATAAACAATGCGATTCGATTATTTAAACTTTCAATCACACCGTCCTGTTCAGTTCCTGCGACAGCTCCATACAAGATTCCATTGCGGCTCAACAACTTCAATCCGTCGATGCGGTTGTCACCAAAACTGCTAGCTGCACCTCCCGTAGAACCTGCAATTTCAGCACCCCATGCGGCGTCGGTCAATGCTCCGTCCATAATGGGTGGCGGCGGATAGCTGCGCACACATATCTCTGAGCCGGCTGCGAAGCCTGCACCGACGTTTAACGTGGCTGTTGCAGACGCAGGGCCTTGTGAAATACCGTTCACCAAGAATTCATACCAAGTGCCCCCGGAAGCTGTATAAGTTGTCGTGCTCTCGCAAGCCGGCAATGGTGCCAATACTGGAATAGCAGGAGCTGCTATCACACTTACACTTGCCGTGGCACTGTATGCTCCGCACCCATTGGATGCAGCAACATTGTAAGTTACAGTATAGCTACCTATGGTGCTGGCGGCAGCGTTGATTACACCTGTAGACAAGTTAATGGAAAGACCAGTGGAAGGCGTAACGCTATAGTTTCCTCCGGGAGCTCCAATCAAGCTTGGACTTACCGGCGCTGTTTCATTCTTGCAAATAGGTGATGGATAAGCCAGCGATGCGGTTGGCGATGCCGTTAGTGTTACTATAACGACGGCCACATCATCCGGACAGCCACTCGCAGCAACCGTGTAGGTGTATGCACCGGGAGTATTAGTTAATGGATTGAATGTTCCCTGGTTACCACCCGTTAAGGTCGATGGTCCTGTCCATGTTCCGTTGGTGGCAGCCAATGCTCCCAGCGAAGAATATAAGTTTACCGGAGATCCAGTTGCGCAAAGGGTAACGGAACCATCCAAACCGGCCTGTGGTGGTGCCGTGACGGTTATCACACCACTATTGCTTGTAGCGGTGCCATTCCATGCCCCGCCTAAACCTCCATATTGCCAGGCGCAACCATTAATCTGATAGCGGAATGCATAGTAGTAGGTGCCGGCGGCAAGACCTGAAATCGTACCGATATACTCATCGTTGTTTCCAGCTTGCGTGTTAAAAGAGGCATTACTCCAGTTGGTCCAAGTGGCAGGGTCGGTGTTAGAAGCACTGTAACCGATTTGCGCAGTAATACCGGGTGCTGCGCCGGGAAGAGTCGTATTAATATCACCGACATTGTACACTTGCCCGTAAGCATTATAAGAACCATTCTGGCATATTGTTCCGCTTGCAGGAGATTGGAGGTTCACGAAATCCAGAATATCGCTGACCGTGAATGAACCAGTTGCGGTCACGACTCCACAACCGCCTATCAACGCGATGCTATAAGCGTAGGTGCCTGGCACTGTAGGTGTTCCGCTAATGGTTATTACATTGCTATTCCAGGCAGCAGAGACGCCGGAAGGCAACCCTGTAACAGAGCCAATACCGGTAGCTCCCGTTGTAACAATCGTGATTGGCGTTAGCGGAGTGTTCGGACACAGCGTTGGCGTGGCTGAAGGAGCACTTGCGGTATTAAGCGGATTAACCGTGATGGTGCCTGTAGCATTCACTGTTCCGCAACCACCCGTCAGTGGAATACTATAGCTAAACGTTCCAGCCGCCGTTGGAGTGCCCGAAATGGTTATCGTGTTACTTTCCCACGATGCGCTTACACCCGCAGGTAAACCATTGGCTCCACTGACGCCGGCATTGCTGATGCCGGTCGCTCCTGTTGTGGCAATAGTAATTGGTGACAAGGCGGTGTTAATGCAGAGTGTAGGGTTGGCGCTGGGAGTGCCTGCGGTATTTGCGGGCGATACTGTTATAGGTACTGAATTGCTCAGAACTTGACTACAACCACCTGCGATTTGAACAAGCGTTACCGTTACGGTGGTAGAACTTGTTAATGAGGCTGTGTTAGCTGTGGTCGTTCCAGTGGGGCCCAAATTCACCACACTCACCGCACCTCCAACATTATAAGTTACCGTAGCTGAAGGCGTTCCTGTGAATGTCAACGTTGAGCTAGTACCGCTGCAAATAGGGGACTCAGGAATCACCGTTGCGTTAATACTAGAAGAAATTGTGACTGAAAAGTTCAATGGAGTGGTACAACCTCCCACAGCGACTTGTGTAAAGGAGAGTACAACCCCCGCAGGCCAAGTGGCGCCTAAGCTCAAACTGCTCGGCCCCAAATTAGCAGATCCCGAAGGACTCAAACTAAAGGGTATACCTGCACCTGTAGCAGAACTGCTCCAAGAAACAAGCGCGTTAGGGCTTCCTGAAATTGATATTTGACCGTTCGGACCGGGGCAAATAGTAGCTGATGAAGTCAAATTTGCAAAAGGCTGAGCAGTAACCGTAATCGTTCCCGTCGCATTCACAGTTCCACAGCCGCCTGTGAGCGGAATGCTGTAGTTGAAGGTTCCTGCCGCAGTTGGAGTACCGCTCAGCGTAATCGATCCGGAGGTGGCATTACCGGCAAAGACAGGCGCGATACCTGCAGGCAATCCCGTCGCAGTGCCAATACCTGTTGCCCCGGTTGTGGTGAATTGGATAGTAGGATTGAGCGGTTGGTTTTGACAGACAGTTCTGGGAGTCGAAGCCGTAACGGTGTTGAGGGGGGCTACCACCAGAGCAATTGCCGGCGACATAGGACCTGTGCAACCTGATTGCACCGTGCTTTGAACGCGAATGGTATAGGTGCCTGCTACCGATGGAGTCACAGTTACAGTGGCAGCATTTGTAGCTGACGGATTAAGACCGGCTGTACCCAAGTTAGCCAAATAACCATTTGGAGGGGTCAATGTCGACTCCCAATTAAACGATGAAGTCGGGCAGGTTGGACTCGTATAAGTTAGTGTTGCAGTTTGACCTATGCAGACCGGATTCGGCGAGACAGTGAAGGTCGACAGCGGCTTAGGCTTCACCGTGATGCTAATATCTAGAGGCGCCCCATTGCACCCATTCAAGGTTGGTATGACTCGGTATACATAGCTTTGATTACTGCAGGTACTATTCGTGAAAGCGTAATTCGGGTTACCCGTACCCGTTTGTATAGGTGCCCCGGTTGCAGTAGTTCCTGCATAAAGAGACCAGTTAGCCGTGGCTGTTGCCGGCGTCAATGTCAACGTTATGGTCGGGGTTGCAGCTTCTGCAGCAATAGGCCCGGCGCAAACGCTATTGAACGTTGTTGCATTGGCGGTAACGCTTGGAGGAGCGGCAATGATCAAAGTGCCGGTTGCGTTTATTCCAACACAGCCACTCGTAAGCGGAATGCTATAGTTAAATGTTCCTGAGGCAGAAGGTGTTCCTGCCAGCGTAATTGTACCTGCTGTTGCATTGCCCGAAAATGTTGCCGTGACACCTGCAGGAAGACCTGTTGCAGCGCCTATGCCGGTGGCGCCAACGGTAGAGATGGTGATGGCGGGAGAAATAGGTGCATTCAAACAAGCTGTTGTAGCCGAGGGCGCACCAAACGTTGGTCCACCTACCAAGGTGATAGTTGAAGTGGCAGATCCTGAACAACCGCAAGCATTAGTTGCCGTCAGCGTATAAGTGGTCGTGCTAGTTGGACTTGCGTTGGTATTTAGGGTATTCGTTGATGATAGTCCTGCTGCGGGAGCCCAAGAATACACCGGAGGAGTTGCAAAAGTGATAGACCAATTTAGAAGAGTACCGACATCAATCCCAACATCATCTCCTACCCACAAAGTCCAGCCCCCGTTAATTGATGAACCCAGAAAAGATGTAAAAGTACCACCTGCAGTTGGCGCAAAGGTTCCTGTGAAAGGGGGAGTATTATTAGCAGTACCCGCAGTTCCTGAGCCAATGATGTTAGTGGCAATTGAGCTAAAACTTGTATTGACGAATCCAAGAGAACTCGAACCTAGATTCCTAAAAAGTCGTGTTAAATTGCCGGACGGGCTTTGAAGCCAGACAACTACATCCCCCGTCCACGTGTGATTAATATTCAGGTTCACAGTAATAACAGTTGCAGCTGTAATTGCATTCACACAGTATCCGGAAACGTTGATTAAACTGGGAGAATAGGATGGCGCAGTTGGTGAAAGACCATTATTAGCAAGACCATCTGGAATACTAACAGGTGTATTATTTGTATAAGAACTAGTAATCGTTCCTGCATTTGTTGTCCCGGTCAATGCTAAGGGAGTGCCACCTGTGCAAAAATTAGCAGACGTAGGTGCAACGGAAACAGTCACTGTGGAAGGAGTGCAGCAAAATGGGGGGGTATATGTTATACTTGGAACTATGGGCGCTCCTGTTGCGCTAAACACAGCAGTCACAGTACAAGGCTGAGTACCTGCAGTGATATTGGAAATGGTGTAAGGTATGATTCCATTGGCCGGAAAAGTATTGATAACCGCGGACCCACCGCAGGAAGTTGTCACCGTTAATGTTCCCGACGAAGGTGGACAAGCTACGGTCACATTGCCCGTTAACGAATAAGTATTGCCTGTACAGGCTGAAGGTATTGCTGTTATATTCCCGCATGAAGGAGCTGTGAAGGTAGCCGGCGTCGGGGGTGTTGCACCGGTGCTGTAAACGGCTGTAATTTGACATTGCTGACCGTTGCCGCACAAATTGTTAAATGAATAAGGCAGGCTTGTTGAGAATGGCGCGTTGAACGTCAGAGATTGCCCATTACATGAATTTGTTATAGTTACACTACCTGAAGATGGTGGGCTCTGGGAATATAAGAATCCGGACACGCTATATTGCCCATTGGAACAAGTGCTCGGTGTCGCTGTAAGCACGTTACAATTCGTAACACCTGCACCGGGAGTAGAGGCATTGCTTTGGAATATGTTGACCGTTCCCGATGTGTTCGAGTAATTTGTTACCAGCAACATGTACCATGAACCCGCAGGAGGATTATCGATATTCACTATCTCTGTTGCCAGGCCTGAAAACGAGCAGTCCACAATATTCGCCGCCGTCAAGTTACCACAAATGGAAGCTTGATCGGTAAACGGACCCCAAACGACGAAATCGACATCAATAGGATTACCTGCGGTACTGGTTTGGTTAAGCGTGATTTCAAGGGGGCCTGCTTGCTGCACACTAAATGCGTAAAATGCAGGATTAGGGGTGGAACCAAGGCAGCCATATATACCCCCTCCCCCAAGAGAACCAACACCCGTTGTGTTGCACACGTTTATATTACTTCCTGTGCAAAATGGGTCTGCCTGCGCACAAGAGGCGTTGGCAGAGGTGGATACACAGCAATTGGGCGCTGCATACTGGGTTGGAGTAATTGGTTGTGCTGCCGGATCACTAAACACTGCTGAGACCTGACATAAATTGCCATTGCCAGTTAGTCCATTGATGGCATAGTTAATTGGACTCGACGCAGGCAGGTTAATTACAATGGGCGTCGTGCCGCAATTGGTGGCAATGGTTAGAGTACCCGAGAGTGTAGTGGAACTTGGAGCGATTACTGTTCCTGTTAGGTTATATAGTCCACTGACACATGCGCTTGTGTTAACGGTAATACCATTACAATTGGTTGTTCCTGCACCAGGCTGTCCGGAATTAGTTTGGGTAAAATTGATATAGCCGGCCTGATTAGAAAAGTTCGTGATGAGCACCATATACCACTGTCCTGCAACCGTGTTAATGCTTGCGTTTTCCACTGCATTGATGGAATAGCTGCAAGACAGAATCGTTGCAGCACTCAGACCTGCACAAATGGAAGCCTGATTCGCAAATGGTCCCCATATTACATAGTCCACGTCCAAGGTATCACCCGCTGCAGTCTGCTGACTAATTTGCAAATTCATGGTTCCACCTGTAGCCGCGCTAAATGCGTAGAAAGATGGATTAGGTGTCGATCCTAAACAGCCATAAATTCCTCCGCCACCCAATGATGTAACTCCGGTGGTGTTGCAGTAGTCTGTCGATACACCTGTACAAAAAATATCAAACGATTGACAAGTAGCGTTTGTCGTCTGCTGATTGCATGGCACACCTCTTCTCGCGCAGAGCGAAAAAGGTCCTTTTGGTGTTGAACCTTCTGACCATACTCTCAAGAAAACGGTTGTTCCGGGAGTCAATCCGGTTTGAGAAATGGATGGCATATTAGCGTTGGCACTTCCTGCAGCATCGCACGCAACCAACGTCAATGCTCCACAGGTGCCGGTATACAACGCCATTGCCCCATCGGTTACGCCTGAGGGCTGCGCTTGCATATCAAAAATCAACCATCCGCTCACGGGAACCACAGCAGTAAACCAAACATCGCCACCTGTGTAATTACCACATCCTGGGTTGGGCACTCCGGCTGTAGCAGTTGCATTTAGGTTTGTATAATTTGCGTATACACAGCCATTATTTATTGGTAAAGCGACAGGAGCAGAACACGGATCATCTGCTTGCGACCAAATAACACCCTGCACTAAGACCAATAAGGAAATCAGTAGAACAAAGCGTATTATGTTTGTAGTGAGTCTCAAAGATTTCGATTGTTCAATTCAGTGGTTGCTCCTTAACCTGACTGTGTGCATTCAACACAAATCGTATAGGCAACTGATTAGTCCCTGCTGATTGTATTTTCTTACCGTAGCGCAGTCGCATTTCAACTGCAGATGCGAGGACAACAACAGCCTCACCATTCTCGATTGTATAGGTTGCTTGCTTTTCTTCCAAGCGGAACGAATCAATTCTATCAAAACTCAAAAACGCTTTTTCAAACCGATATGAATCGAATCCTTGCGCCTTCGATTGAATAGAAAATCCCGCCTTAGAGCATAATTCCGTTAAGTCGAATGAAGATGAAGACTGCGCTTTCATTGAGATGAAAGGGATCGCAAAAAATAAAGCACTCACGAGTGCGAAGCGTGAAACGTAATACATGATGTTTTAGCTAGTTGGTTGCATTTCAATTAGAAGATGCAACCAGCTTAGTTTGGTTAATCGTTATTTGTTTATTAGGAAGGCTAGTTAAACCTCCATCTCCTTCGTGAGATAAGCAAACATAGCAAAAGTTTCCGAAAGTTGGTGGTATTTAGCTTATAAAATTTAGACAAAACCCAAAATAATGTAGACGAGATTTTAAAATCAACTGATTTTCAACGTTTCATACATGACTACTCCGGCACACACCGCCACATTCAACGAATGCTTGGTTCCGTGCTGCTCTATTTCGATGGCTCCCTCACAGGCGTCGATGACATCCTGCCCTACTCCTTCCACTTCGTTGCCGAAAACAAACGCATAACCTCGGCCTTCATCTCGCTTAAAATCACGTAATGAAAGACTATTCTCTGTTTGTTCTATTGCATAACAATGAATGCCCGCTGATTGGAGCTGGTTAATAGCATCCATTGAAACTTCCTGATACTCCCACTTCACGGTCTCTGTCGAACCCAAAGCGCTCTTCAATACTTCCCTGTTAGGTGGCACAGGCGTAATCCCGCAGCAGATAATCATCTCCACGTTAAAAGCATCGGCACTGCGAAAAATGCTACCTACGTTCAAGCCGCTGCGCACATTATCGAGCACAATGATGATGGGAAACTTTTCGCGCGAGCGGAACTCTTCCGCACTGAGTCGGTTGAGTTCGGTGGTAGTGAGTTTGCGGGGCATGGGGACTGGGGACTGGGGACTGGGGACTGGGGACTGGGGGCTGGGGACTGGGGACTGGAGACTGGGGAGTGGGGACTGGGGAGTGGGGACTGGGGACTGGAGACTGGGGACTGGGGACTGGAGACTGGGGATTGGAGACTGGGGACGAGGGACGGGGTAATCCAGTACCTAGTACTCAGTACCTAGTACTCAGTACCCAGTACCCAGTACCCAGTACCCACTAATCAAAGGCCTGTGTTCAAAATAAAGGGTAGGCGGGCCTGCACGCCTTGCCAGCTGGCGGCTTCTTTGACCTGCTTATAAACAAGATATTGCTCGCCGAGAAGTTCTTTCGCTACTGAAGCTTCCTGCGCACCAGAGAGTTTCTCCATAAACTTCTCGAATGGATCTATGAGTGCCGGCAGTTCTCTCACGGCATAATCCGTTACACCCGCAGCCTCTGCCGCAGCTTTCACACAATCATCGAGATCCCCAATTTCATCAACTAATCCAATCTGCTTGGCATCTTCCCCACTCCATACGCGGCCCTGACCGATGCTGTCGACCTGTGTTTGCGTCATCTTGCGGCCCTTGGCAACTTTGGAAGTGAAGTCATTGTATATCTCGCCTATCATGGTTTGCATAGCCTTCATTTCAGCAGCATCAAGCGGCTTAAAAGCGGAAACCAAATCTGCATGAGGATTCGTTTCATATCGGTCGAACGTGATTCCTAGTTTCTCATCCAGAAACTTTTGCATGTTAGGGATTACGCCAAAAACACCGATCGAACCCGTGATAGTATTGGCATTGGCGTAAATCTTATCGGCACTGCACGCTATGTAATAGCCACCGGAAGCGGCATAATCACCCATGGAAACAAAAAATGGTTTTCCGCTTTGCTTGATGAGCTCCGTTTCACGCCAAATGACATCCGAAGCAAGAGCGCTTCCACCGGGTGAATTCACACGCAACACAATAGCCTTCACCTTTTCGTCTTCACGCGCTTGCTTGAGGGCTTTGGCAATGCGCTCACTGCCTATAGTAGCGTCGTCGCCCTCTCCGCTTTCAATTGCCCCAACTGCGTAAACGACCGCTACCTTGTCCTTGCCATAGTTCGACTCATCGTCGCCACCTTTATGATATTCGGCAAGTTTCACCATATTCATCTCATCATCATCAGCGTCGGTTGCAACACCAACTTTCGTTTTGAGTGTTGCCATTACTTCATCGCGGTAGCGCAACCCATTGACCAATCCTGAGGTCTGCACAGCGTCATTGCTAGCGAATGTGAGCGAATCGGCAAACAAATTCAACTGATCTACGCTCACATTGCGTGAGGCGGAAATATCATCAAGCATAATGCGCCAGATATCATCGATGAAGGTTTTCATCTGTGCACGATTTTCATCCGACATGTGATCATACATGTAAGGTTCCACCGCGCTCTTGAACTTATTGTTAGGGCCACGAATGACCTGTGCCTCCACGCCGAGTTTATCAAACAGCTTCTTGTAATACATGATTTCGGCGTTCATACCGCGCCAGTCGAAAGTTCCTTCCGGATACATATACACCTCATCGGCAGCACTGGCAAGATAATATTCGGCTTGACCGAAATTCTCTGCATACGCAACCACAAACTTGCCACTGCTGCGGAAATTATCAATGGCACGGCGCATATCGAGTAAGGTGCTGGGAGCCGCTTGAACATTGACCGGTTCTAGGAAAATGCCCTTAACCTTATCGTCGGTGCGAGCCTTATCCAGATCGGCAATGAATTGATCGAGACCGATTTTAGCGCCACCCTCCATGGAGAAAGGATCGATATTGAAATCGTTCTCAGAGGCTCGTTCAACCGTCGGTTGATCGATCACAATATGTAAGATGGAGTTCTCGTGAACATGCGTCTCCTCGCTATCGGAGCCCGAAGCGACCGCCGCTACAATAAGCAATACAAAAGCGAGAATTAAAAGTCCCAGTGCCAGGAAAGTTCCGAGCATAGAGGCCAGCATTGACTTTAAAAAATTCATGGGTTTGATTTTAAGGCAAACCTAAGACGTAATAGAAGTCTCGTTGTTACAATCGTGCTAAAAATGACGAATGTCGGATTAGCCAAGCACTTCCTTCATTTTCTGACCGATATGTGCGGGGCTGTCAACGACGTGAATGCCACACTCGCGCATGATGCGCTTCTTGGCAGAAGCACTTTCATTCTCGCCACTTACAATAGCACCTGCGTGACCCATGGTGCGGCCCTTCGGAGCTGTTTCGCCTGCGATAAATCCTACAACAGGTTTTTTGTTGCCATTTTCCTTGATCCACTGAGCAGCTTTCGGCTCGAGCTCACCGCCAATTTCACCTATCATCACGATACCGTCTGTGGCCGGATCATTCATCAGTAGCTGCACCGCTTCAAGGGTAGTAGTTCCGATAATGGGGTCACCGCCGATACCAATAGCTGTCGTAACTCCCAAACCTGCCTTGGCAAGCTGGTCAGCAGCTTCATACGTCAAGGTACCCGACTTTGAAACGATGCCGACTTTACCCGGCTTGAAAACGAAGCCCGGCATGATGCCCACCTTCGCCTCGCCGGCTGTAATTACTCCAGGGCAGTTCGGACCAACCAGTGTGCAACCGCGGCTCTTGCTGTATTCCTTGGCTTTCACCATATCGGCAACGGGTATTCCCTCTGTGATAGTTACGATAACTTTAATACCGGCATCGGCAGATTCCATAATGGCGTCGGCCGCAAAAGCCGGAGGCACGAAAATAATTGACACGTCTGCACCTGTTGACTTTACAGCATCAGAAACGGTATTGAATACGGGACGATCGAGGTGCGTGCTTCCGCCCTTGCCGGGAGTAACGCCACCAACAACGTTGGTTCCGAATTCAATCATTTGTGTCGCGTGAAAAGTACCTTCACTACCTGTGAAGCCCTGCACGATTACTTTGGAGTTTTTGCCAACTAGAACGCCCATGGATGTTTTGAATTTTGGGTGCAAAAATAGAGAATGATTATGGATTACGGATTACGAATTGCGGATTAGCTGCAACACAAGGAGAAACAATGACGAATTACTATTCACTATTGACTATTCACTATTTACTGATTGGTGAATAGTAAATGGTGAATGGTTAAGCGTAATTATGTCGTCAACGGCTGCACCCTATACACCCCATTCTCGCGGGGTTGAAGAATGATATCGCGAAGCAACCGATAGTCATCGTGATTCGCTACGAAGTCAAGGCCCTTCGTATAAATCATCAAAACCCGCATGTCTTCATGCTGACGGATGTACTCGAGATACTGGTTTTGGATATTCTGTAAGTAGTCATCCGTTATGCCTTGCTCGTACGACCTTCCTCGCTTCCGAATATTATATTGCAAGTCCTCCACATCCAGATAAAGATAGACCATCAGATCGGGCTTTGGACACGATGCTTCAACGATTTCATACATCTTCATGAAAAGATCGTACTCATCCTTATTCAGATTGTTTTTCGCAAAAATCTGACACTTACTGATGAAATAATCGGATATAATATTCGGCGCAAATAAATCGGCTGTGTTCAACTCACGTTTCAACTGAGAAAAACGCTCTGAAAGAAAACTGAGCTCTACAGGAAACGCATAGCGCTCCGGATTTTCGTAGAACTTAGGCAAAAAGGTATTCTCCGCGAATTCTTCCAAAACGAGTTTGGCATGGAGTTCCTCCGCCAACATTTTGGAGAGGCTCGTCTTCCCCGCCCCGATATTACCCTCGATTGATATGTATTTATAAAGATTCACAGACGCGTTACCTTGCCTTGATCGGTGCATGAATTGAGCAATTCTACTACTGATTTCTTCAATACAGGATGAACGAGGTCAGGAGCAATTTCTGCCAACGGTTGGAGCACAAAACGACGATCGGACAAACGTGGATGCGGTACCGTCAAATTTTCTCTTTCGATGATTTCATCGTCGATGAAAAGGATATCGATATCCATCTCTCGGGATAAATACCTTTCGGTGCTTCGTTCTCGTCCATAAAACTCCTCCAGACCTTCCACTTCAGCCAGTAATTCTTCGTTCGACAATTCACTCTCGACAAGTACTACCTGGTTCAAGAAATTCGGAACATCCGTCATCCCCCAGGGTTCACTTTCGTACACAGAAGAGGATGCGAGCACATCGCCAAAATTGAAATTGATGAAATCGATGGCTTCTTCCAAATTGGCTTCACGTTCGCCGAGGTTGCCACCGATGCATAGGTAGATTTCACGAAGCATGGGCCAAATATAGTGGGGACTGAGGACTGGGGACGAGGGATGGGGACCCATTACCCAATCACCCAGTATCTGGTACCCAGTCCTCAGTACCCAGTCCCCAATCATCTATCTTCGCGGACGAATGTTGAACGAAGATACCATTGTTGCGTTGTCGACTGCACCCGGGATCGGTGCCATATCATTGGTGCGTATGACGGGACCTGAATCGGTGCGAATTGCGCAAACCATTTTCAGCAAAGACATCAGTTCATCGGCTTCTAGCAAGGTAATTCATGGTTGGATAGTCGAAGGAGACCAGCGCATTGACGACGTGCTGTTGACCGTATTTCGGGCGCCGAATTCGTTTACAGGCGAAGACACGGTGGAGATTGCGTGTCACGGTTCCATATTCATTCAATCTGAAATCCTCCGACTATTAACTTACGCCGGTGCTCGTATGGCGCGTGGCGGTGAGTTTACGATGCGCGCATTCATGAATGGCAAAATGGATCTTTCGCAGGCCGAAGCTATTGGTGATTTAATTGCTTCAGAATCGGCGGCTGCGCATAGACAAGCCGTACACCAGATGCGTGGCGGATTTTCGAAAGAGATTAACGGACTCCGCGATCGGCTCATTCATTTTGCGGCACTCGTGGAACTCGAGCTCGACTTTGCTGAGGAAGATGTAGAGTTTGCGAATCGTGAGCAGTTTCGAGCTCTGCTCACAGAAATTCTATCCGTGGTCGAGCGATTGAAATCCTCCTTCAAACTTGGCAATGCACTGAAGTCGGGTGTTCCGGTTGCCATACTCGGAGCGCCCAATGCGGGAAAAAGCACCTTGCTCAACGCACTGCTTAATGAGGAGCGGGCTATCGTTTCCGACATCGCCGGCACCACGCGTGACACCATAGAAGAGCACATTACCATTGATGGTGTGCGGTTCAACTTCATTGACACGGCAGGAATACGGGATACCCGCGACACGATTGAGAGCATTGGTATCAGCCGGGCAATTGACAAAGCGCGCAGCGCTTCGGTTATTCTTCTTATTATTGATGCCACGAGCACCCATTACGAAGCGTTTCTGAATTTTCGTGAGTACCTGGTAAAGGAAGCCGGCAGCGACAAGCATATTATTATACTCGCGAATAAAACCGACGATGTGCACTTTGATGAAGGCGTTTTCGACAAGCACTTTGCGGAAGAAAAGCAGTTATTAAAAATCTCGGCCAAGCAAGGCACGCACATTGAAGAACTCAAGCAGGCTTTGCGCAATGCAATTGACCTTGGGCAGATAAACAGCGGTGAAACCATTGTTACCAATGCACGTCATCACGCGGCGCTGAGCAAGGCCTTGGAGGCACTTACGGATGTATTGCAAGGCCTTGACACCGGTATCACAGGCGATTTACTCGCCATCGACATTCGCCGCACGTTGCATCATCTTGGGGAGATTACGGGCAACGTATCACCGGATGATTTGTTGAACCACATTTTCAGTTCATTTTGTATTGGAAAGTAACCTGTTCTCAGGTATTCAACCGCAAATCAACACTAATTCTATTTCATTGGATTGAGCATTCAAAAAGGTAGTCCGACGACATAAAAACATTTATCCTGAATATTGCTTTACCTTGTGCCAACGATTAACCTATGTATGCAATGCTCAATAATGAACTTTTGAATCGTCTGCACCCGCTGCATTGCGTATTCAGTGTCAGCGGTGAATTGCATTTTTGCAGCGCAAGCGTCCAACTATCTTTTCCGGGAATAACGTCCATTTATGAGTTGTTTGCACGAAACAGTGCTGACGAGCTGATTGCTTTTGTGCAAACGCTCGATAGCAACTCCGACAACTCAGGGGAAATCGATTTATTCTCTGTTCAACAATACACGACCTGGCTTTGCAAAGTTGCCAGATTGGATAAGGAGCATCAATGGCTTTTATGCATGGAGCCCATTCGAAAGAAGAATAAACCGTTCATCAAACCAAATGAGCTTAGTCCCGATGAAATCTTTGAATTGCAGCGACAAGCGTTGTTTTACGAGGCTCTTCTTCACCAGCTACCGGCCGAGGTAGCTGTTTTTGATCCGGACTTCAAATTTCTATTTGTTAATCAGCACGCAATAAAAAACGAGGAATTACGGCAATGGCTTATAGGTCGCTCTGAGATTGAGTACTGGAAATCGAAGAACCTACCACTCGACAAGGCATATCAGCGAATAGAAGGATTTCAGAAAGCTGTTGACGACAAAAAAGCTACTGCCGTGGAAGAAATATTTCATGCAGGAACGGAAAATGAAAAGCAATACATCCGCGTTACACATCCTTACTTTAAAGATGATGATTTGCAGTTCTTGCTGACCTATGGTATCGACATTACGGCGCTGAAGCATACAGAGAACAAGTTGATGCAACAGAATTCTGAACTTGAGAAGGTGAATGCAGAACTCGATCAATTCGTTTACAGTGCATCACATAATTTGCGCGCTCCGCTTCTCTCTATGAAAGGTCTTTTGAGTTTAATTTCATTGGATGATACAGCATATGAGGACCGCAGCCGGTTCATGGTCGAGGTATACAAATCCATTGAACGACTGGATGCAACCATTCACGATATTATCGAATATTCAAAGAATGCGCGACTTGATATTTCGCCTCAAGAAATCGACATTTTACAAATAATCCAATCTACCATTGAGGACCTCAAATTTTTCGACCAAAGCAAGGTTCATATAAGTGTTGAAACGGAATTGACTTCCAAGTTATTCAGCGATGAGCGGCGCATACGTTCCATCATTCACAACATTATATCTAATAGCATCAAATACGCCGATTCCTCCAAGCCTGAACGCTATTTAACCATTAAATTGAACTCAACAGAAACTCATTGCACGATACTATTTTCTGATAATGGAATTGGCATAGCACAGGTAAATCAGGAACGCGTATTTGACATGTTCTACCGCGCCACGAGTCAACGAACCGGCTCCGGTTTGGGACTATACATTGTCAAGGAAATGTTGCATAAACTTGGCGGGAGCATACTTTTGACCTCTACGGAGGGAATAGGAACAACCATCTCTATCGAAATGCCGAACTCCCCTATTGATCTTACGAGTTGATAGATGATTGCCACTTCAGGAATGCTGTGTTTTAGTTTATTTCCACTACTTTTCAGCACCCATCCCAACCAATGAAGGAAAGCGAGCAACAATCGAACACAGCTGAAACTGTATCTCTTGAAGAGTACAATCGTATGCTCTCCGAGAATCAACTTTTGCGCGCAATACTTAATCAATTGCCATCGGAATTAGTTGTAGTTGATCCGGACATTCGCTATCTCTTCGTAAACAAAGCAGCGGTCAAAGACGATGAGATAAGGGAATGGATGATAGGAAAAAGCGACCAGGAGTTTTGGGAGAGAAAGAACAGAAATTCCGACCTGTCGGTAAAGCGAAGAGAGGGCT
>Ga0315907_10001865_pt1 | contig 27754 bp, 27 predicted proteins | sample LakEriMetagenome_3_FD_203525 | JGI IMG/M metagenome (GOLD analysis project Ga0315907, IMG submission 203525) | Freshwater fungal communities from buoy surface, Lake Erie, Ohio, United States - Buoy 12 MA123 | ecosystem: Environmental > Aquatic > Freshwater > Lake > Lake biofilm | place: USA...
CCTGCGCGAGTACGACGCTCCCCGGCGTCGGCGGTCCCCCGTCTTCTGGATGTGGACCGTCGGCGCCGTCGTCGCGGTGACAGCACTCGTCGTGCTCGGCGGACTCGTGGCCGGCATCGGCCCGCTTCGTGCCCTGGGCACCGATGAGACCCCGCTCAACCCGGTCTCCTGGCGTCCGACCGCCGATCCGCAGATGATCCAGGTCGCGGTGGCGCTGCCCGATGCGGGCCTGTGCACCGGTGACGAGGTCGTGGTCCGCGCGATCGAGCGCCCCACGCTCATCGAGGTGTCCGCGGTCCGCGCCACGCCGCGCGGCGCCGGTGAGTGCGCCGGCATCGGCATCGCCGGTGACCGCACCTGGGTGGACCTGTCACTCGACCTGCCCATGGGCACGCGCATGGCGGTGCGCCAGTCCGACCGCGTGCCCCTCGAGGCCGAGCCCGCCGTACAGCCCTAGCCCGGGAGCGACCAGCGCCCTCGCGTGGCGGGTGCGACCAGGCCATCAGCCACGAGGCCGTCGAGTGCGCGGGCGCGCTGAGCGGCATCCGGCCACGCGAGGTCCAGATCGGCCAGGCGCACCGGGCCCCCGGCCTCACGGAGTACGGCGAGGAGGGCCCCGCGGGCCTGCCGGTCGGATCCGGCGTACTTCGGCTGCCGCCGAGGGGCAGGTCCCTCGGGTCGGCCCAGGGCGAGCCATCGGCAGGTGCTCGCCACCGGGCAGCGCTCGCACGCGGGCTGGCGGGCAGTGCACACGAGCGCGCCGAGCTCCATGACCGCAGCCATCCAGGCCGCCCCGGTCCGCGTGGGCTGGATGCTGTCGGCGTAGGCCGACTCGGCGCGGGTGATCGAGGGCTCCGGGAAGGCTCGGCCGTGGTCATGCCGGGCGATGACGCGGCGGACGTTGGTGTCGAGGGCGAGGGCGCGCTGGCCGTAGGCGAAGGCCCGCACCGCGCCCGAGGTGTAGTCCCCGATGCCGGGCAGGGCGCGCAGTGCGGCGTCGTCGGCGGGCACGAGGTCGTCGTGCTCGGAGGCGATGCGCGTGGCGGCCTCATGGATGCGCAGCGCCCTGCGCGGATAGCCCAGACGCCCCCACGCGCGGATCGCCTCGCCGGAGCTCTCTGCGGCGAGGGCGGAGGGCTGGGGCCACCTCCGCAGCCAGGCCGACCACTCGGGGAGGACCCGATCGACGGGGGTCTGCTGGAGCATGAATTCGGACACCAGGACCCCCCAGCCCCCCGGATGGGGCCCCGGAGCCGGAGGTTGACGCCAAGGCAGCTCGCGAGCCGAGTGGGTGAACCATCGCCGGATGACCGCGTCCTGGGACCCCAGGTGGGGATTCACCCCGGACTTTGCCCCTGTTTCGGGGGTTCTAGTGGGGCTCTCGCCCACGGGGCGGCCCGTGGCCTTGCGGTGCATACGCCGATGCTGCCATGCCCCGGCGAGATAGGGGGTACGGTCATGACCCGTGAGTGGGCTCATGTCGCCGATCGGCTCCGAGCCGCCGGGCGTCTACTGGCGCAGGCGGATCGTGGTCCTCGCCGTGCTGCTCGTCATCCTCGTGCTGCTGTGGTGGCTGATCTTCGGTCGCGGCGGCGGCGACGAAGCCACTCCCACGCCCGCGCCCACCGTGGCTCCCACGGCGTCGCCTTCCCCGGAGCCTGCTCCGACGTCGCCGAGCCCGAGCCCCGAGCCCGAACCGACGGAGATCACCGACTGCACCGAGGCCGACATCCTGGTCGAGGCCTTCGCGGAGGAGGCCATCTACCCGGTGGGCTCGACACCGACGCTGACCCTGTCGGTCACCAACATCGGCACCCGCCCCTGCAAGCGCGATGTCGGGCCCGGCGCCAACGAACTCCAGATCACCCAGGGCGAGGTGACGATCTGGTCCAGCGACGACTGCAATCCCAATGAGGACAAGGACGTCGTGACCCTGGATCGCGGGGATGCCTTCGAGACCCAGCTCGTCTGGGACGGCTATCTCAGCGCGGCGGGGTGCCCCCCGGACCAGCCCATGGCCCAGGCGGGGGAGTACACCGTCCTTGGCCGCAATGGGGCGATCCTGAGCGCTCCCACCGCCCTCCGCCTGGAGTAGGGGAACCCGACAGAGGCGGCTCTGCCGGCTCGCCGGGCCCTACGAACTAGGAGTAGCGCTCGAGCAGGGAGCCGTCCGAGAGCCTCGAGAGGCCCTCGCGCACCGAGCGAGCCCTGGTCTCGCCCACTCCATCGACCGCCTGGAGGGACTCCGTCGAGGCGGCCAGGATCTTGGGCAGCGAGCCGAACTTCGCCACGAGCCGCTCGACGATGGTGTCCGGGAGTCGGGGGATGCGCGCGAGCTGGCGGTAGCCCCGCGGGCTCACCTGCTGCTCGAGTTCCTCTTCGCTTCCCTCGAAGCCGAGGGCCTGCGCGACCGCCACGAGGTCGAGGAGGCTGGCGCCATCGAGGACGTCGAGGGCCGCGGCGGCGCGCTCGACACGACGGCCGCGCCCCATCGCGTAGTCGCGCAGCACGAGCGAGCGCTCCTCTCCTACGCCGGCCAGCAGCTCCGCGAGCTGCAGGGAGAGGAGGCGGCCATCCGTGCCGAGCTCCACGACGTAGCCCTGAATCTCCAATGCAATGCGCAAGACCATGTCCCCGCGCTGGGCGACGACGGCGACGTCACGCACGGTGACGAGGTCGTCGATCTCCAGTGCGGAGAGGTTGGCGCTGACCTCGTCGAGGCGCATGCGGTAGCGCTCGAGCGTGGCGATGGCCTGGTTGGCGCGGGCGAGCATGGCGCTGGAGTCCTCCAGCACGTGGCGCCGGCCGTCTAGGTAGATCGTGACGGTCGACATCGACTTGCTCACGCTGATGACCGGGTGATGGGTCTGGCGGGCGACGCGATCCGCAGCGCTGTGGCGCGTGCCGGTCTCATCGGTGGGCAGTGCGGGATCGGGGTGCAGGTGCACGGCGGCGCGCAGGATCCGGCTCGCGTCGTCATCGAGGATGATCGCGCCGTCCATCTTGGCGAGCTCGCGCAGCCGCGTGGACGTGAAGTCGACGTCGAGCGTGAAGCCGCTGCGTGTCAGCGAGTCGACCGAACGGTCGAGGCCGAGCACGACGAGGGCGCCGGTGCGACCGCGGAGGATCCGCTCGAGGCCGTCGCGCAGCGGAGTGCCCGGGGCCACCATGGCGAGGACCTCGCGCATGCGAGCGTCGGTGTTGCCCTCAGGCGGCACTTCTCCCCCTCGTGTCGGTGGTGGCGAGCGTATCCGGGGGCGTCATTTGGGCGCGCACCCCTCGTGCCTCATCGGGCCAAATGGCGCGAATCCCCTGCGTGGCGACGTAAGGTGGCGCGACTCTTCTGATCATTCTTGATATCCCCCGAAGGCGAGGCCCCCCATGTCCGGCAGATCCTTTGGCGGGCGTGGATCACGGCGGTTCGGGTGGCTCTACGCCGCGCTGGCCATCGTGGTTGCGCTCACGGCCTCGCTGGTGGCCGTCGGGCCCGCATCGCAGACAAGTGGCTCGGCGGAGGCAGCCGAGCGGGTGATGCCGCGATCAGTCGTCGGCGACGACACTCTCGGCTACTGGACGCCGATGGGCATCTCCGATGGCACCGGCTTTCCGTGGCTTGACCCGGGGCTGAACCAGGCCGTCTACGCCCTGGCGAAGTACGACGGCCAGATCTACGCGGGTGGCCTCTTTGACGACACCGGAGGCGGGGGTGACACTGTGGCCCAGTGCGATGACAGCAGCATCTATCCGTTGCAGTGCATCGCCCGCTGGGACCCGGCAACCAATGCGTGGACTGCGGTGGGTCCTGGCCTCAACAACACGGTCGATTCCCTCGCTGTCATGGACGGCAAGCTCTACGTAGGTGGAACGTTCGACGACACTGTCGGTGGAGCAGGCGACAAGAGCTGCGAATGGGACGACACCGCATCCGGTGTCTTGTGGACCTCGCAAGCGTCCGCTTCAGACGACTCGTGGAGTTCGGTCACGTGGGGTGAGCCCACGACCGGTGCTCCGCCGGTCTTCGTGGCCGTGGCTTCCAGTGGCGGCGGCAAGCGGGTCATGACTTCCCGTGATGGTGTCAGTTGGTCCGTTCCCGTCGGCTCGGTCCCGGTCAATGCCTGGCAGTCGGTCACTTTCGGAACCGGCACGAGCCCGGTCGCGGGCGGCTTCAGATTCGTCGCGGTGGGCTCTAGCGGTGACGACTCACAGGTCATGACGTCTGCTGATGGCATCACCTGGACCGCGCGGAGGGCCGCCTCAGGTGCCTCCTGGAGTTCAGTGGCGTACGCCTATCCAGATGCATCACCGCAGCCAGTCTTCGTGGCTGCGGCCTCGAGCGGCGTCGGCAAGCGGGTCATGACTTCCCCTGACGGTGAAAATTGGAGCGTTGCATCCGGCGCCGTCCCGGTCAATTCCTGGCAGTCGGTGGCCTGGGGTGATGACACGTTTGTTGCGGTCGGCGCCAGCGGTGACGACTCACAGGTCATGACGTCCCCCGACGGCTTCAACTGGACCCCACGCACAGCCGCAGCGAATCGCACGTGGCAGGCGGTTGCCTTCGGTGATGACACGTTCGTTGCGGTTGCCTCCTCGGGCACTGGTAACCGAGTCATGACCTCCAACGACGGGGTGACGTGGACTTCGCGGAGCCCCGGGCCTGACCGCGACTGGCAGTCCGTCACTTGGCGGGACGGCAAGTTCGTCGCTGTTTCGTCCAGCGGCAGTGGCAACCAGGTCATGACCTCCCCCGACGGGGTCACCTGGACGACACGAACCTCCCCGGTCAGTAACGCGTGGCAGTCCGTTACCTGGGGCGGACAGCCTTGGCCGAACACGTTCGTTGCTGTCGGGTCCAGCCCACCATCTTCCAGCCAGGTCATGCGCTCGGTGCTGACGGCGGCACCGGACCCCCTCGGGTGCATTGCTGCGTGGGACGGGGGGGCCTGGAGTCCTCTTTCCTTGGGCCTTAACGGCGCTAAGGCGGATGCACTGGCCGTCCTCGGCGACGACACGCTCATCGTCGGTGGTGGCTTTCAAAGGGCCGGCACGGTGGGGCCTCCCTTTGCTCCTCCGCTCTCGGGCCTGGCCGCCTGGTCCGACGACACCTGGGTCGCACCGGGAACAGGAGGTTTCGGCGACCACGTGGTCGCCCTCGCCACCCGCGGTGCAAGCAGCGTCTACGTGGGAGGGCAATTCGACGGCGATTACAACCCCGGTGAGTCACCCCCGGTGATGTCGGGAGCAGACAATGGAATCGGGGTCGCCAACGGGCCCTTCGCGATTGAGGATTCTTGGGATCCGATGGGGCCCGGATTCTCCTGGTACAACCCGGGAGTTCCTCGCTACGAACCCGGCAGGGTTGATGCCCTGGCGCAACTGAACGGCACGGTGTATGCCGGCGGCTACTTCAGTTGGCCCGGTACACCACGCCCGCCGTCATCCCCGTCGTCCACCGTCTTCAAGAATCTGGTTTCCTGGAACGGTGCCTCCTGGCAAAACGTAGGTTCCGGGCTGAATTACAAGCGCATAACCTCCGTGCGGGCTCTCGCATCGGACGACACACGCGGGCTGCTCTACGTCGGTGGCACCTTCGACGACACCCCGGGGGGCTACGGCAACGGGCAGTGCGACGACACCACCATTCCCGGAGGTCCCCTGCGCTGCGTCACTGTCTGGGACACAGGCATCAATCAATTCATCCCCTTCAAGTGGGGATCGGCGGATGACAGCAATGGCCTGACCGGTGAGGCGTCGTCCTTCGTCGTCGACGACTCGGTCGTCTACGTCGGTGGCAACTTCAACACCAATGCGCAGGGCGCCTTCCCCTATCAATGGAACCTGAAGAATGTCGGCAAGTGGACATGGGGCGCCCCGAGTGCGGCGGTCACATCGTCGACGGGCACCGCCGGTTCATCGGTGTCCATCACCGGGTCCCGCCTCATTGGCATAAGCGAGGTGAGATTCGGCAGCACACCCGCGACCTTCACCCGGTCGAGCATCACCCAGATGTCGGCAACCGTGCCGAATCTCGCCCCCGGTACCTACCCGGTCACCGTGAATGCCGTCGGGGGCATCGCTACGGCGGGCACCTACACGGTCACGGCAACACCGACACCGCCATCACCCACTCCACCCTCACCACCACGGGATGTGACGGCGACTGCAGGGGATGCCTCGGCGACGATCACGTGGCAGGCACCCGCATCAACTGGGTCCTATCCCGTGACCGACTACGAGATGACGTCGTCGCCGGGGGGTCGGACCTGCCTTGTCTCCACGACGACGTGCAGGATCGCCGGCCTGACGAACGGCACGTCCTACACCTTCACTGCGCGCGCCCTGTCCGGCGCGGGCTGGTCCGCGGCGTCCGCGCCGAGCAATGCGGTCACCCCGCGCGCGGAGCCCCCCACATCCACGATCGTCATCACCGGCACGCGATCGGCTGCCAAGGCGACCGTCACCGGCAAGACGAACGGATTCGGCATGGGGGGCATGGTCACCGCGCACACGCGCACGGCTCGGGGGACTCCCTATACGCCGGGATCGACGGCGCTCGTGAGCACGACGGGGAACTTCGAGTGGTCACGCGGGATCAGCAAGCGCAAGACCCTGTGGGTCTACTTCACCGGCGGCGACGCGAAGTCCAACGTCCTGGTGCTCAGGCCCTAGCGGAAGCCGGGCGGGCGCGTGCTCTCTGCGTGGCCCTCGATCGCGCGCAGGCCAGCCTCGAGATGACGGATCTCCGTCACGCCGTCGACCCTGTCGCGTGACCCCGCCGGCACGAGGATGCGCTTGAAGCCCAGTCGCCGAGCCTCTGCGACGCGCTGCGCCAGGAAGGGCACCGGCCGCACATCGCCCGAGAGCGCGATCTCGCCGATGGCGAGCACATCGGAGGGGATCGCCGTCTCGAGCTGAGCCGAGGCGATAGCGAGACACACCGCGAGATCCGATCCCGGATCGGAGATCTGCGCACCGCCCACCGTCGCGACGAAGATGTCGCGCTGCGACAGGGCCTTCAAGCCCGCCTGCGCGGTCACCGCAGCGAGGGTGACGACGCGCGTGGTGTCCAGGCCCGTGACCGTGCGCCGTGCCACCGGGCCGCCGTCGGGGGAAACCAGCGCCTGGATCTCCGCGAGGAGCGGGCGACGACCCTCCATCGTCACGGTGACGCAGGTGCCGGGCACGGGCGTGTCGCGCTGGCCGCGGAAGAGCTCGGAGGGATCGACGACCTCAGCCAGGCCGGTCTCGGTCTGCTCGAAGGCGACGATCTCGTCGGCGGGGCCGTAGCGGTTCTTGACCGCGCGCAGCAGCCGCAGCGCGGTGGTGCGCTCGCCCTCGAAGGTGAGCACCGTGTCGACCAGGTGCTCCAGCGCACGCGGACCCGCGATGGAGTTGTCCTTGGTCGACTGGCCGATGAGGAGCATCGGGATGCCGCGCTGCTTGGCCGTGCGCGTGAGTGCCTGCGTCACCTCGAGTACCTGCGAGACACCACCCGCGCGGCCCTCCAACTCCGAACTAGAGATGGTCTGCACGGAGTCGACGATGATGAGCGCGGGCCGATGGTGATCGACCTGGCCGAGGATCGTGAAGAGGTCGTTGTCGTCGGTGACGAAGAGGCGGTCGCTGACTGCCCCGATGCGCCGCGCCCGCAGTGCGATCTGGTCGGCCGACTCTTCACCCGAGGCGTAGAGGACCGATCCGGAGTTGCGCTGGGTGAAGGCGTGCGCCACCGCGAGCAGCAGGGTCGACTTGCCGACTCCGGGCTCGCCCGCGACGAGCACGACCTGGCCGGCGACCAGGCCGCCGCCAACGACGCGATCGAACTCGCCCGCGCCCGTGGGCAGGCGGCGTACGCGCTCGTCGGCGATCTCCGTGACCGGCTGCGCGGGGCGCACGGCGGCCGCGGCCTTGCCGGACTTGGCGGCCTTCGTCGTCGGCGCCGCAGCGACCTCAGCGACGGTGCCGAACTCCTGGCACTTGGGGCAACGGCCCACCCAGCGCAGCGACGTCGCACCGCAGGCGTTGCACTGGTAGGAGACGCTGGACTTGGCCACGTCGGCAGGCTACGCGCCCGCTCCGACGCCCGCTGACCTACTGCGGATCGGCGGGGTGGGGAGCGAGGGCCTGGCGCGCGGCGCCGCGGGCATTGCGCAGTGCCTCCTCATGGGCCTGGCAGTACTCCACCAGGACGGCGTAGGCCTTCTTGCCCATGAGCTCGACGAGCTCATCGCGGTTGGTGATGTAGACGGGCTCGGAGGCGATGTGGGCCTCGGTGTTGCCGCTGCAGTACCAATCGAGGTCGTGGCCGCCCGGACCCCAGCCGCGGCGATCGAACTCCGTGATGGAGACCAACTGCACCTTGGTGTCGTCCGGGCGCTCGACCTCGTCGTAGGCGCGGCGGATAGGCAGCTGCCAGCAGACATCGGGCTTGGTCTTGACGAAGGAGATGCCCTCGCGCAGAGCGAGGCCGTGAAGGGCGCAGCCCTCGCCGCCCTCGAAGCCGGGCCGGTTGAGGAAGATGCAGCCACCGTCGACGACGCGCGTCTTGCGCTCGCCATCGCCGGACTTGACGGTCGTGCCCTTGCGGTGGCCGACGTCGTAGAACTGCCAGTGCTCCCGATCGAGCTTGGCCGCCCACTTGAGGGTGCGCTTCTCATCGGACTTGTCCGTGAAGTGCGCGCCCTGGGTGCAGCAGCCGCTGTCGGGGGCGGTGTCGTAGATCCCCTTGCAGCCGCGACCGAAGATGCAGGTCCATTTGGAGGTCAGCCAGGTGAGGTCGATGCGATAGCGACGGCTCTTCTTGCCGGGGTCGTCGAACTCGACCCAGGCGCGGGGGAAATCAAGGGGGACCTCGGGCACCCGCTGACCCTAGCGTGCGTCGGCGGGTCCACCACCGCATGCCGCCAGATGAGCGAGTAGCGTGCAGCCGTGCGCCTGGGAGTGCTCGACATCGGCTCCAACACCGTTCACCTGCTTGTCGTCGACGCGCATCAGGGTGCGGCGCCTCTCCCCGCCTGGAAGTCGAAGATCTCGCTGCGCCTCGCCGAGCACCTGGGTGCGGACGGCCGGATCGACGACCACGCGCTCCACGAGCTCCTCGCATTCGCCGGACAGTCCCGCCAGACCGCGGAGGACCTCGGCGTCACGGAGTTCCTCGCCTTCGCCACCTCGGCGGTGCGCGATGCCCCCAACGGCCTGGAGGTGCTCGCCGCCGTGCGCGAGCGCACCGGCATCGAGGTAGAGGTCCTCAGTGGCGAGGAGGAGGCGCGGCTGACCTTCCTCGCCGTACGCCGATGGTTCGGGTGGTCGGCCGGGCGCATCCTCGTGCTCGACATCGGCGGTGGCTCGCTCGAGCTCGCCTCCGGTGCCGACGAGGAGCCCGACGTGGCGCTGTCGCTGCCGCTCGGTGCCGGACGCCTCACGCGCGATCTGCTCGCCGGCGATCCTCCCGGGGAGGAAGCGGTGCGCGAGGCGCGCCGGGTCGTGCGGGCCAGTCTCGGGACCGTGATCGGTCGACTCCTGCGTGCTGGCGAGCCACGGATCTGCGTGGCGACGTCCAAGACCTTCCGCCAGCTCGCGCGCATCGCCGGAGCCGCGCCGTCCCACGATGGCTACTTCGTCCGGCGCACTCTCTCCCGCGATGACGTGCGCGCCTGGGTGCCCAAGCTCGCGGCGATGACCGCGGCGGAGCGCACGCGCCTCCCGGGTGTCTCCGACTCCCGCGCGGCGCAATTGCTCGCGGGCGCGATCGTCGCGGAGTCGGCGATGGACCTCCTCGGCGTAGAGGAGCTCGAGATCGGGCCGTGGGCACTGCGCGAGGGCGTGATCCTCCGGCGCATCGACGGCCTGGACTCATGATTCAGGCCACTGCGCTCACCGGGCTGACATCCGAGCAGGTCGCCGAGCGCGTCGCGCGCGGTCAGGCCAACGACGCGCCCGACCCGCGCAGCCGCAGCCTGGCGAGCATCATCCGGGCCAACACCCTGACCTGGTTCAACGCCCTCATCGGCTCGCTGTGGGTCGTCATGTGGTTCGTCGCGCCCTTCCAGGACTCGCTCTTCGGCTTCGTCATCGTGGCCAACTCCCTCATCGGGATCGTGCAGGAGTACCGCGCCAGCCGCGCGCTCGCCAAGCTCTCGGTCATCGGCGAGGCCAGGCCCCTTGTGCGGCGCAATGGTGAGGATGTCGAGATCCGACCCTCCGAGGTCGTGCTCGACGACCTCGTCATCCTGAGGTCCGGTGACCAGCTCGTCGTCGATGGCGAGGTGGTCGAGGGCGAGGGCCTCGAGATCGACGAGAGCCTCCTCACGGGCGAGGCGGATCCGGTCGATAAGGCCGTGGGCGACACCGCGATGTCCGGCTCCTTCGTTGTCGCAGGGTCGGGGATGTACGTCGCCACGCGTGTGGGCCGCGACTCCTTCGCGGCCGGTCTCACCGCGCAGGCGAAGCAGTTTGCTCAGACGCGCTCCGAGCTGCGCGATGACATCAATCGCTTCGTCCGCATCGCGTCGTACATGATCCCGCCCGTCGGGATCCTGCTCCTCGTCTCGCAGTTGCGTGCCAACCAGTCCGTGGACGAGGCCATCCGCGGCACCATCGCCGGTGTCGTGACCATGGTCCCGGAGGGACTGGTTCTGCTCACCAGCATCGCGATGGCGGTCGCGGTGGTGCGCTTGGCGCAGCGCAAGGTGCTCGTGCAGGACCTGCCCGCGGTCGAGGTCCTCGCGCGCGTCGACACCGTGTGCGTCGACAAGACGGGCACGCTCACCGAGCCCGGCATGGCGGTCACGGATGTCGAGGTCCTCGATGACAGCGCGGACGTGGCCGGAGCACTCGCTGCGCTGGGGGCCTCCGAGGAGTCGCCCAATCCCACGCTCCAGGCCGTCGCCCGCGCCTACCCCGAGCCGCAGTGGACACTGCTCGACACCATCGCCTTCTCCAGCGCACGCAAGTGGTCGGCCGCGACCTTCGAAGATCACGGCACCTGGCTACTCGGAGCGCCGGAGGTGATCCTCGGCGAGACCCATCCCGAGGTGCGCGAGCGCGCCGAGTCGCTGGCGGCGCAGGGCTCGCGCGTCCTGCTGCTCGCCCGCACGCGCGGTGCGGCGCCCGATGCCGAAGCAGGTCCCGGCGAGGCCGATCCGGTCGCCCTCATCGTCATCGACCAGCGCCTGCGCCCCGATGCAGCCGAGACAGTCGGCTACTTCCTCGAGCAGGACGTCGCCGTCAAGGTCATCTCCGGTGACAACCCCGCGACCGTGGGGGCGATCGCCACGCAGGCGGGCGTGCCGGGTGCCGGGGACCCGGTCGATGCGCGCGAGCTCAGCGAGGATCCGGCGGAGCTGGCCGATCCTGTCGACCAGCACTCGGTCTTCGGCCGCGTGACCCCCGCGCAGAAGCAGGCCATGGTCGGCGCGCTGCACCTGCGGCATCGCACGGTGGCGATGACGGGCGATGGCGTCAACGACGTCCTGGCACTCAAGCAGGCGGATCTCGGCATCGCCATGGGCTCGGGCTCGTCGGCGACGCGCGCGGTCGCTCAGCTGGTGCTGCTCGACAACAAGTTCTCGGTCATGCCGGACGTCGTGTCCGAGGGACGCCGGGTGCTCGGCAATATCGAGCGCGTCGCGGACGTCTTCCTCACCAAGACCTTCTACGCCACGATCATCTCGGCCTTCATCGGACTCACCGTCCTCTTGTCCTTCTCGGCGACGGGTGAGCCGCTTGAGTTCCCCTTCCTGCCGCGTCACTTCACGCTCATCAGCTCGCTCACCATCGGCATCCCGGGCTTCTTCCTCGCCCTCATGCCCAATACCGAGCGCTTCCGCCCGGGCTTCCTACGCCGGGTGCTGCTCTTCGCCATACCCGCGGGGATCATCTGCGCGGCGGCGGGGCTGGGCACCTACCTCGTCGTCCTGTCGGTCGGCGAGCCCCTGGCCGATGCGCGCTCAGCCGCTGCGATCGCGCTCTTCATCGTCGCCTTCGCCGTGCTCGTGCAGTCGGCTCGTCCGCTCAACCTCGTGCGGCTCGGCGTATGCGCCGCGATGCTCCTGTCCTTCATCGTGGTGCTCCTGGTGCCCTGGCTCAGCAACTTCTTCGCGATCTACCTGCAGCCCGAGCGCGATAGCGTCATCGCCCTGGCCTTCGGCCTCGGGGGAGCCCTGCTCGTCGCCATCGCCACGCGGATCACTGACCGCCTGCGCCGCGCATGAGCCCCCGGGTTTTGCGACACTGAGCACGTGACCCGCGTGCCCGTCGCCTTGTCGACGTCCTCCGTCTTCCCGGACGGCACAGCCGCGGCATTCGAGATGGCCTCGCGGCTGGGATACGACGGCGTCGAGGTCATGGTGATGACCGATGCGGTGAGCCAGGATCCCGTAGCCCTGCGCCGGCTCTCCGATCACTACGCCGTCCCGATCCTGTCCGTGCACGCGCCGTGCCTGCTGGTGACGCAGCGCGTGTGGGGCACCGATCCCTGGGGCAAGCTCGTGCGCGCACGCGAGGTGGCCGAGGAGCTCGGCGCCGAGACGGTCGTTGTGCACCCGCCCTTCCGCTGGCAGCGTGACTACGCGCGGGAGTTTGTGGCCGGGCTGGCGCGCATGGAGGGGGAGACTCCGATCCGCTTCGCGGTGGAGAACATGTATCCCTGGCGCGCGGGCTCGCGCGAGGTCAAGGCCTATAGCCCGGGCTGGGATGTCCGCGACGAGGACTATCCCCACACCACGCTCGACCTCTCCCACACGGCGGTGTCTGGCACCGACGCACGCGACATGGCCTATGACCTCGGCGAGCGACTCGCCCACGTGCATCTCGCCGACGGCTCGGGCTCGGCACGCGATGAGCACCTCATCCCGGGGCGTGGCACGCAGCCGTGCGCAGAGGTGCTGCTCGACCTCGCTGCGAGAGGCTTCGACGGGACCGTGGTGGTGGAGGTGTCGACCCGTCGCGCTGCCGACCGCGCGGAGCGCGAGGCGGACCTCGCCGAGGCCCTGGCCTTCGCGCGGCGTCACCTCGGTCAGGTCCCGGCGACTCAGGCCCCCGCCTAGAGTGGGCGAAATGGCAGACGAGTCGCCGGTGGAGCCGGCCCGGGGCAGCAGTGATCAGGTGCGCGATGCAGCCATCGCCGCCGCGCGCAACGCCTTCGCCGCGGGGGGCTACGCCCGGACGACCTTCAAGGGGCTGGCCGCGGCCGCGGGGGTCGCGCCCACGGTCCTGCGCAAGTACTACGACAACAAGGACGCGGTCTTCGCCGCCGCGCTGAGGTTCCCCACCGACCCGGTCGGCGCGGTGCCGACCCTCCTCGCACCCGGTGTCGAGGGACTCGGCGAGCGCCTGGTGAGGTTCACGCTCGACACGCTGGGCGACCCCCAGGTGCGCGATGACCTCATGTCGATGGCCCGCTCGGGTGCATCGGCCGCGGCGCTCACCAAGTCACTGCAGGACTACCTCGACACGACCGTCATCGATCGCGTCGTGACGGCCGTCGGCGTGCCTGACGCCCGGATGCGCGTGGCGCTCATCTCGAGTTATCTCATCGGCGTCGCGGCAGGCCGCTACGTCATGCGCATCGAGCCGCTCGCCTCGGCAAGCGAGGAGTACGTCGTGCGCCTTGTCGCGCCGACGATCCAGGCACTGCTCGACCCCAGGACATCGCTTCCGAAGCCCACTCCGTCGGGCGAAGCGCGATGATCGCCGTCATCGGGGCCGGAGCGATGGGCGAGGTCTTCGTCGCCGGGCTGCTGCGCGCTGGGACCGATCCGAGCAGGCTTGTCATCTCCGAGAAGCGGGCCGAACGCGCCGACGAGGTGTCTCAGCGACACGGGGTGCGCGCGGTGACCATCGCCGAGGCGGCGCGCGAGAGCGCCACCGTGCTGCTGCTCGTGAAGCCCCAGGACATCCCGGGCGTCATCGACGAGATGTCCGCGCTCATCGCCGACGGCACCGTCGTCATCTCCCTCGCCGCCGGAGTGCGGCTCGCCGCGCTTGAGTCCGGCCTGCCGCGCGCGGCGGTCGTGCGCGCAATGCCCAATACCCCCGCCCTCGTCGACCTGGGCATCACCGCCATCTCGCCCGGCTCCTCCTGCACACCCCAGCAGGTGGACTACGTCGAGAGCCTGCTCTCCGCAGTCGGTCCCGTCGTCCGCTTGCCGGAGGAGCTGCAGGACGCCGTCACGGCGACCTCGGGCTCGGGACCGGCGTATGTCTTCCGGCTCATCGAGGCCATGGTCGCGGGCGCGATCGAGATGGGGATCGATCCGGCCGTGGCCCATCAACTCGTCACCCAGACGGTCCTGGGGGCCGCGACCATGGCGGCTCGACCGGGCGCCGATCCGGCCGCCTTGCGCACCCAGGTCACCTCCCCGGGCGGCACGACTGCGGCCGCTCTGTCCGTCTTCGAGTCGGGAGACCTCGCGGGTCTCGTCGCGGAGGCCATGCGCGCGGCCCGCGACCGCGGGCGGGAGCTCGGGGCGTGAGCGACTCGGTCGCGGTCGTCTGGGACGAGGCACTACGTGCCTACGACTTCGGCCCCGGCCATCCGCTCGCACCCATCCGCGTGCAGCTCGCCATGCGCCTGGCGCGCGAGTTCGGCCTCCTCGAGAGCCCGGGCGTCGAGGTCCTTGCCCCTGTCGTGCCGGCCACTCTCGAGCAGATCGCCGACGTGCACGACCTCGAGTACATCGCCGCGGTGCAGCGCGCGTCCCTAGATCCGCGCGATGCCGATGCCGGACGCGGCCTTGGCACGCCCGACGATCCCGCCTTCCTCGGCATGCACGAGGCATCCGCTCTCGTCGCGGGCGCGACGCTCGCGGCAGCGCAGGCGGTGCACTCGGGGCGTGCGCAGCACGCGGTCAACATCGCGGGCGGCCTGCATCATGCGATGCCCGACGCGGCCGCCGGCTTCTGCATCTACAACGACATCGGGGTGGCGATCGCCTGGCTGCTCGCCCAGGGGGTGCAGCGAATTGCCTACATCGATGTCGACGTCCACCACGGTGACGGCGTACAGCAGATGTTCTACGACGACCCGCGCGTGCTCACGATCTCGCTGCACGAGAGTCCCCTCACGCTCTTCCCCGGCACAGGATTCGCCGAGGAGACCGGGGGGCCGGAGGCCCTGGGAAGCGCGGTGAATGTGGCACTTCCGGCGGGCACGGGCGACCAGGGCTGGCTGCGTGCCTTCCACGCGATCGTCCCCGACATCCTCGAGGCATTCGACCCGCAGGTGATCGTGAGTCAGCACGGATGCGACACGCACATTGACGACCCGCTCGCTCATCTGGCGCTCACCGTCGATGGTCAGCGCATGTCCTATGAGGCGATTCATCGTTGGGCGCATCGCTACGCGAGCGGGAGATGGATTGCCGTGGGAGGCGGCGGCTACGAGTGGGTGGATGTGGTGCCACGCGCGTGGACACATCTCATCGCGGAGGCTGCAGGCACTCCGATCGATCCGCAGGCGCAGACACCCGAGGGCTTCCGGGAGTTCGTCGCGCAGACCCTCGGCCGCACGGCTCCGGCGCGCATGACCGATGGCGCCCACCCCTGGCCCAAGCCCTTCGACCAGGGATTCGATCCGGCGGATCCTGTCGACGCCGCCATCCTCGCGACGCGCACCGCGGTCTTCCCCCTCCACGGCCTCGTCGCCGATCCCGACCCCTGGTTCTAGGCCGCCGGCGACCCCCTCGCCGCACTGCCTCGGCGCCCACTAGGCTCGAAATCTCGAATACGCGTGACGGGCGGGACGCAGTGCAGTAGCGTCGCGGCGTCACGGGGTGCGAGACATCCCGACCGGAGGCAAGGAGCAGACATGAGCGGTGGACCCGAGCGCCCCCTGGCGGAGGTGCGTTTCCTTACCGTCGCCGAAGTTGCGTCGCTCATGCGCGTGTCCAAGATGACGGTCTACCGACTCGTCCACGCCGGCGAGCTGCCTGCCGTGCGCGTGGGCCGTTCCTTCCGCGTGCCTGAGCAGGCGGTCCATGACTACCTGCGCACCTCCTACATCGAGGCCGGCTGAGCGCAGCGGCTTCGCCGGCCCTGCGGGCTACGCCGCCTGCGGCAGCCCCGAGCCGATCGGATAGTGTCAAGCCTCCCGGGAGTGCGCCGGGATCTTCGCGGACTGAATGAGGTATTCGATGGGCTCGGTGGTCAAGAAGCGCCGCAAGCGCATGGCCAAGAAGAAGCACCGCAAGCTGCTTAAGCGCACGCGCGTCCAGCGCCGCAACAAGAAGTAGCTGGCCATGGGTCGCGTCGTGCTCGTCACGGGCGCTGCCCGCCACCTCGGTGGCCTCATGGTTCGAGCCCTCGTCCGCGACTCTTCGGTCGATCGGGTGGTCGGCGTCGACGTCGTACCCCCGCGGCGCCCCCTACTCGGGGCCGAGTTCATCCGAGCGGATATCCGCAACCCCGTCATCGGGCGCGTCCTCGCCTCGGCCGAGGTCGACACGGTCGTGCACATGGGCGTCATCGCCACGTCGCAGCAGGCGGGCGGCCGCACCGCGATGAAGGACATCAACGTCATCGGCACGATGCAGCTCCTCGCCGCCTGCCAGAAGTCGGAGTCGGTCAGCCGCCTCGTCGTGAAGTCCACCTCGTCCGTCTACGGCGCGGGGCCCCGCGACCCCGCGCTCTTCACCGAGGGCATGTCACCGAAGCATCCGCCGACTTCGGGGTGGGCCAAGGACTCCGTCGAGGTCGAGGGCTACGTGCGTGGCTTCGCACGTCGGCGCCCTGATGTCGATGTGTCCATCCTGCGCCTCGCCAATGTCATCGGGCCGCGCGTCGAGACCGCCATGACGGCGTACTTCACCCTGCCGCTCATCCCCACGGTGATGGGCTTCGATGCGCGCCTGCAATTCATCCACGAGGACGACGCCATCACCGCGCTGCATCGGGCCGTAACCGGTGCAGTCACGGGTGTCTTCAACATCGCCGGCGACGGCGTCCTGGCGCTTTCGCAGGCGGTGCGCCGCACGGGACGCCCCACCATCTCCGTCCCGGCGGGCATGCTCGGGGTCGTGGGCCGGGCTCTGGCCCCCACTCGGCTGGTCGACTTCTCCGCGGAGCAGGTCCGCTTCCTCACCTATGGGCGCGCCATCGACACCGGTCGCGCCCAGCGCGAACTCGGCTTCACCGCCAAGCGGTCGACGTCGGCGGCATTCGATGAGTTCCTCGCGGGCCATGACCTGCGTCCCGGCTTCGTCAACGGCATCCTCGACGGTGCCGCCAGCCTGCTGTCGTCTCGGGGGGCCGCGCATGCCTGACGCCCGGATCATCCCGCTCGACCCCGAGGGTCATCGAGCTCCGCGCGCCGACGTCGACGAGGGCGCGGGCTTCCTCGACTTCCTACGCCGTCGGCTCACCGGTGACTACACGGTCGACGACTTCGGCTTCGATGCCGACCTGACCGACCACGTGCTCATCCCGCCGCTGCGACCCCTCTTTGAGCGGTGGTTCCGCGTGGAGGTGCGCGGTATCGACCGGGTCCCCTCGACGGGTGGCGCGCTCATCGTCGCCAACCACTCGGGCACCATCGCACTCGATTCGCTGATGACGCAGGTCGCGCTCTATGACCACCACCCGGCTCAGCGCCACCTGCGCATGCTGGGTGCCGACCTGGTCTTCCAGACGCCCTTCCTCGCCGCGCTCGCACGCAAGGCCGGGCACACGCTCGCCTGCATGCCCGATGCCGAGCGACTCCTCGCGGGTGGCGAGCTCGTGGGTGTCTGGCCCGAGGGCTTCAAGGGGGTCGGGAAGCCCTTCAGTGAGCGCTACAAGCTGCAGCGCTTCGGGCGTGGGGGCTTCGTCTCGGCCGCGCTGCGGACCGGCGTACCCATCATCCCCACGGCGATCGTGGGCGCCGAGGAGACCTATCCCATGCTCGGCAACATCGCCCCACTCGCGCGCCTGCTGGGCCTGCCGTACTTCCCGATGACGCCGACCTTCCCGTGGCTCGGCCCGCTCGGGATGGTGCCGCTGCCGAGCCGCTGGATCATCGAATTCGGCGAGCCGGTGCACACGGAGGACCTCGCCGAGGACGCCGATGATCCGATGGCCGTCCTCGAGCTCACCGACGCCGTGCGCGAGCGCATCCAGCAGTCGCTCTACCGACTCCTCGTCCAGCGCGAGTCGACCTTCTGATTCCTCAGCCTTCTAGTCCCTTAGCGGCGAACGAGTCTGCCCACGGCGTAGCCGGCGGCGACGCCCAGGCCTACTCCCGCGGTGGCCGCGAGTGCAGGGACCGCGGCACGACGTGCCTGCGCGCGGCGACGGAAGTCCAGAATCGGCCAGTCGTTGTCTCGCGCGTGTGCGCGCAGGAGCACGTCGGGGTTGACAGCGACCGGGTGTCCGACGAGCGACAGCATGGGGATGTCATTGGCTGAGTCGGAGTACGCCGAGCAGCGCGAGAGATCGAGCCGCTCGCGGTCGGCAATGGCCCGCACGGCCTCGGCCTTGGCAAGGCCGTGGAGGGGCGCTCCCACCAGTCGCCCGGTGTAGACGCCGCCGCGCACCTCGGCCACCGTGCCGAGCGCGCCCGTGAGGCCCAGGTGCTTGGCGATGATGGTGGCCAGCTCGACCGGCGTCGCCGTGACCAGCCACACCCGCTGGCCCGCGTCGAGGTGCTCCTGCGCGAGCGCCAGGGTGCCGGGGATCAGCTTGTCCGACATCTCCTCGTCGAAGATCTGCTCGCCGAGGTCCACGAGCTCATCCACGCGGCGCCCCGCGACGAAGGACAGTGCCGACGCGGTGGCCGAGGCCATGTCCTCGAGGTCCTCCGAGCCGCTGAGGACGAAGCGGAGCTGGCGGCGGCCGAAGTCCACGACCTGTCGGGCATCGAAGAAGCGTCGGCGCGCCAGGCCCACCGCGAAGTGGAAGATGCTCGCCCCGCGCATGATGGTGTTGTCGACATCGAAGAACGCCGCGGCGGTCGGATCGACCGGAGCACCGCCCTCGGGCATGACCTCGGCCGCAGCCGCTGCCGCCTCGCCGGCATGGCGGTAGGCCGGCAGCACGGGCGAGCGACGGACCATTCGGCCAGACTAGGGGGATGGCAGATGAGCGCGTGATCCTCGTGGGCAAGCCGGGTTGCCACCTGTGCGATGACGCGAGGGCGATCGTGGCGGCCGTGTGCGACGAGACCGGGGTTGCCTGGGGGGAGGTCTCGATCCTCGACGATCCCGAGCTTGCCGATCGCTACGCCGAGCAGATCCCCGTGGTCCTCGTGGATGGGGTGGTCCACGACTTCTGGCGCGTGGACGCGGGGCGCCTCCGGCAGGCGGTCACGACCGCATAGACACCGATAGTCGGACGGCAACGTCCGTTGAGGTTTGTATCCGGCGTTCACAAGCGCCTACCCTGGGGGCTCACCCGCCGGCTACCCGCCGCGCCTGTACCGCCAGGTAGGTCTCACCGTGTCCCTTCATATCGCGCCCTCGCGCGCTCGTGACGAGGTGCCCACGGCCACCGTGGAGCGACTCCCGGTGTACCTCCATGTCCTCGACCGTCTCCGCGCCTCCGGTGTCGCCACGGTCTCCTCGGCCGAGTTGGCCGAGCGCAGCGGGGTGACGAGCGCGAAGCTGCGCAAGGACCTGTCCCACCTCGGCTCCTTCGGCACGCGCGGTGTGGGCTACGACGTCGACTTCCTCCACCGCAGCATCGCCGGCTGGCTCGGAGTGCATGAGCCGCTGAGCGTGGTCATCGTCGGCCTCGGCAATCTCGGGCATGCGCTCGCGACCTACCGCGGGTTCGCGGGCGGAGGCTTCCGGATCGTCGGCCTCATCGACGTCGATCCCGGTGTCATCGGCCGCGAGGTGCCGTGCGGGGACGCGTCGCTCACCGTGCGTCCCCTCGCCGACCTCGCGCAGGTCGCGGCCAGCGCGCAGATCGGAGTCATCGCTACGCCGGGTGGCGCTGCCCAGGATGCGTGCGATCGCCTTGTTGCTGCCGGCATCACGCACATTCTCAGCTTCGCGCCTCGCTTCCTCTCGGTCCCTCCGGGAGTCGAGGTCCGCGCGATCGATGTCGGCGTCGAATTGCAGATCCTGGCCTTCCGGCAACGCCAAGCAGCGCACGAACCCGGGGCGGTGAGCGCATAGTCGCTCCCGCCCATCCGCAGACCACCCACCTCCCACGATCCGAAGGTTCCCCGTGAGCGCAACCCGTACGAAGAAGAAGCTCGGCCCCGTCGCCCTCGTCGCGGCCGGCCCGGGCGACCCCGAACTCCTGACGCTGCGTGCCGCCGAGCTCCTCCGCACGGCCGAGCGCGTCGTCGCCGACTTCGATGCCGTCGACATCGCGCGCGGCTTCGTCCGCGACGATGCCGAGCTCGTGGCTGCCGTCGACGCCAAGGGCCTTCCCCTGGATCACGCGGGCCGCGCCAAGCTCGTGATCGATTCAGCGCGCGACGGCCTGCGCACCGTGCGCCTGCTCGCCGGCGATCCCGTGCTCGATGGATCCCTCGCTGTGGAGTCGGCAGCACTGCGCAAGGCCAAGGTCCCCTTCGAGATCGCCCCCGGCGTGAGCACGGCCGTGGCCGTGCCCGCCTACGCCGGCCTGGGACTCACCGGCCGCCGCAGCCGCGAGGTCCACGTCGTGAGCGCCTCGGATCCCGATGTCGACTGGACCCCGCTCGCACGCGATCGCGTGACGGTCGTCGTGCCCGACGGTGCCGACGCCGCACCGGCGATCGCCAAGGCCCTCGTGACTGCCGGGCGTCCGGGGGATACCCCCATGATCATCACGCGCGGCGGCACGACCGTGGAGCAGCGCTCGATCATCACGACGCTCGATGACGTCGCCAACGATGTCAAGGTCGCGAAGCAGGCTGGACCCGGCGTGGTCGTGGTCGGCGAGGTCGTCACCCAGCGTGAGCGGATGGCGTGGTTCGACGTCAAGCCGCTCTTCGGCTGGCGCGTGCTCGTGCCGCGGACCCAGGACCGCGCCGACGACCTGCTCGATCGACTCGTCCGCTTCGGTGCGATCCCGGTCGAGGTGTCGACCATCAGTGTCGAGCCCCCGCGCACGCCCCAGCAGATGGATCGGGCCGTGCACGGCCTCGTCTCGGGCCGCTACGAGTGGATCGGCTTCACGAGTGTCAACGCCGTGCGCGCGGTGCGCGAGAAGCTCGAGCAGTACGGCCTCGACGCCCGCTCCTTCGCCGGACTCAAGGTCGCGGCGGTCGGGGCCGACACGGCGAGGGCGCTCGTGGCCTTTGGCGTGCAGCCCGACCTCGTGCCGGTGGGCGAGACGTCCACGCAGGCGCTCCTCGAGGAGTGGCCGCCGTACGACGAGCTGATCGATCCCATCAACCGCGTCTTCCTCCCGCGCGCCGACATTGCCACGGAGACCCTGGCCGCCGGTCTCGCGGAGCTCGGCTGGGAGGTCGAGGACGTCACGGCGTACCGGACCGTGCGCGCTGCGCCGCCGCCCGCCGAGACGCGCGAGGCCATCAAGTCAGGTGGCTTCGATGCCGCGCTCTTCACCTCGAGCAGCACGGTGCGCAATCTCGTGGGCATCGCGGGCAAGCCGCACACCACGACGATCATCGCCTGCATCGGGCCGCAGACGGCCAAGACCGCGGAGGAGCATGGCCTGCGCGTCGATGTGCTCGCCGAGGACCCCACCGCCGTCTCGCTCGCCGAAGCCCTCGCGGCCCATGGTGAGGAGCTGCGCCTCGCGGCACTCGAGGCCGGGGAGTCCTCCTGGCGTCCGAGTCGTCGCCGTGCGGCCGCGCGCCGCAAGGCGACCTGAGCCCTGAGATGACGAGCCAGAGCGACCGCACGGTCGTGCACGTGCTGCGTCACGGCGAGGTGCACAATCCGGAGGGCGTCCTCTACGGGCGCCTCCCGGACTACCACCTCTCCGATCGCGGTCGTGCGATGGCCGATCGTGCTGCCGAGGCCCTGTCCGGTCGCGATATCGCTCGGGTGGTCGCCTCGCCCCTGGACCGGGCGCAGGAGACGGCATCTCCCATCGCCGCGGTGCACGGGCTCGAGATCGTGACCGACCCGCGGGTCATCGAGGCCGGCAACGTCTTCGAGGGTCAGCGCGTGGGCGTGGGCGATGGTGTCCTGCGACAGCCGCGCGCGTGGCGACACCTGTGGAATCCCCTTACGCCGTCCTGGGGCGAGCCCTATGTCGACCTCGCCGATCGCATGACGGAGGCGATCCACGATGCGCGCGACCAGAGCCGTGGGCGCGAGACCGTCATCGTGAGCCACCAGCTCCCGATCTGGATCGCCCGTCTGCACGCCGAGGACAAGCGCCTGTGGCACGACCCCCGCAAGCGCGAATGCTCCCTCGCGTCACTCACATCCTTCGAGTTCGACGGCGATCGCCTGGCGTCCGTCGCCTATTCCGAGCCCGCGGCCGATTTGCTGCCCGGAGCCAAGGGCCGGGGTGCCTGACTTCTGCCGTCGTGTGACGATCGACGTATGCGACGACTGATCCCCGCGCTGGCCGCGGTCCTCCTCATCACCGCCTGCGGCTCCGCGGGCGCGAGCGGCGACGAGGGTGACGGGACGGCGTTCGTCGCTGGCGATGGCTCGATCGTGCTCATCGCTCCCGAGGAGCGCGGCCCCGCGCCCGATCTGGTCGGGCCCACCCTCGAGGGCGGAGAGTTCCGGCTGCGTGACCACATCGGCGAGGTCGTCGTACTCAATGTCTGGGCGTCCTGGTGCGCCCCCTGTCGCGCCGAGGCCCCCGAGCTTGAGGCCGTCTGGCGCAACGTGCGCGACGACGGCGTGCAGTTCGTGGGTCTCGACACACGAGACACCGTCGAGGCGGCCCGGGCGTTCATCGAGTCGTACGACATCACCTACCCCAACGTGATCGATGCCGACGGCCGGCTCCAGCTCCTCTTCAGTGACACACTGCCACCGCAGGCGATCCCCTCGACCCTGGTCGTCGATCGCGAAGGCCGAGTGGCCGGCCGCATCCTGGGCCGCGTCACCGAAGCGACGCTGACGGCTCTCATCGAGGACGTCGCGAAGTCGTAGGCTGCTGACGTGGGCATCGCGGAGACCGTGGCGAGTGGCAGCCTGCTGCTCGCCATGCTCCTGGCCTTCGCGGCCGGGATCGTCTCCTTTGCCAGTCCGTGCGTCCTGCCCCTCGCACCGGGCTACCTCTCCTACGTCACCGGTCTCACCGGCGCTGAGATCGCGGGGGAGGAGCGGGAAGGCACCACGACCGTGGCGGTGAAGAGCCGCGTTCTGCTGGGCAGCGTGCTCTTCGTCCTCGGGTTCTCCGTGGTCTTCGTGTCCTACGGACTGCTCTTCGGCGGCCTGGGCTCGCTGCTGCTGGAGTATCAGGCGGTCATCAGCCGCGTCCTCGGCGTAATCGTCATCCTCATGGGGCTGTCCTTCATGGGAGTCCTGCCGGGCATGCAGCGCGAGTGGCGCATGCACCGCATGCCGAGTTACAGCGTGTGGGGCGCCCCCGTGCTCGGCGTCCTCTTCGGCCTGGGCTGGACCCCGTGCATCGGTCCGGCGCTCACGGCGGTGCAGAGCCTGGCCTTCACGGAGGCGAGCGCAGCACGCGGTGCACTGTTGTCCATGGTCTACTGCCTCGGCCTGGGGCTGCCCTTCATCCTGCTCGGGCTGCTCTTCCGCCAGGCTGCCGGCACGCTCGCATGGGTGCGCCGGCACTACGTGCTCATCATGCGCATCGGCGGGGGCCTTCTCGTGGCGATCGGCATCCTGCTCGTCACCGGCGTATGGGACTCGATCACGATCTGGATGCGCACGCTCGTGCCGGGCTTCGAGACGCCGATCTAGGCCACCTGGGAGCGCGCGCTCGGCACTCCCGGGGCAGACTGGATAGGGATATGACCACCACTACCGACCTGCCCCCCGCCGAGCCCGCGGCCCCGCCGCCGCTCGACGCGGTCGGCTTCGCCCGGTGGTGCTGGCGCCAGCTCACGAGCATGCGCATCGCGCTGCTCCTGCTCTTCCTCCTCGCGATTGCTGCGATCCCCGGCTCCGTGCTCCCGCAACGAGGCCTTGACCCCATCCGGGTCACCGAGTGGATCGAGGGCAACCCGACGTGGGGCCCCATCCTCGACCGCCTCGGGTTCTTCGATGTCTACGCCGCCCCGTGGTTTGCCGCGATCTATCTCCTGCTCTTCGTCTCCGTCATCGGCTGTGTCCTGCCCCGGACCCGCCAGCACTGGCGCGCGCTGCGAAGTGCGCCTCCGGCAGCCCCCCGGCGGCTGGATCGGATGCCCGAGCACCGGTCACTTGACTCCACCGCGCCGGCCGACGTGATCCTGGACCGCGCCTGCGACGACCTCAAGAAGCGGCGCTGGCGCGTCGCTCGCGGCGATGGCTGGGTCTCGGCCGAGAAGGGCTACTGGCGCGAGACAGGCAACCTGCTCTTCCACGCGTCACTCATCGCCCTGCTCATCGCCGTGGGCTACGGCGCGCTCTTCGGCTGGCGTGGCAATGTCATCGTGCGCGAGGGCAGCGGCTTCTCCGACACCCTGACCCAGTACGACGCCTGGGGTGGCGGTCGTCTCGTGGATCCCGCGTCGCTACCCCCCTTCGCCTTCACCCTCGAGGACTTCCGGGTGGAGTTCGAGCGCAGTGAGGCTCAAAGGGGAGCACCGCGCCTCTTCGAGGCCGATCTCACGCTGTGGCCGGCACCGGGTGAGCCTGCGGAGCCCGCGATCGTGCGCGTCAATGAGCCCCTCAGCATCGACGGCGCGAAGGTCTTCCTCGTCGGACACGGTTACGCGCCGGAGCTGCGCCTCACCGACGCCCTCGGCCGGGTCGTCCACGACGAGGGCGTGGTCTTCCTGCCGCAGGACGGCAACCTGACCTCGACCGGCGTACTCAAGGCCCCGGATGCCACGCCGTCCATCGGCATCGAGGCACTCTTCCTCCCGACTGCCGCGGTCGACGACGTGCGCGGACCGCACTCCACCTTCCCCGAGGCTGACGATCCGGCGGTCTTCCTCTCTGCCTGGGCCGGTGACCTGGGACTCGACTCCGGCGTACCCCAGAGCATTTACGCGCTCGACACCGAGGGCATGACCCAGCTCGGCATCGAGGCACTGCGGCCCGGCGAGACGTGGGAGCTCCCGGGAGGCAACGGCACGGTGGAGTTCGTCGGCCTCATCCGGTGGGCGTCCTTCCAGATCGCGCACGATCCGGGCAAGGAGCCCGCACTTGCCGCAGCTGTCGTGGCGCTGGTCGGGCTCATGATGTCGCTCTTCATCCAGCGCCGCCGGGTATGGGTCCGCGCGAGTGAATCCGCGGCGGGGGTTACGGTGGTCACGGTCGCAGGTCTTGCCCGCAGTGACGAGGCAGATCTCGCGCCCGAAGTGGACGCCGTGGTCGACGCCCTCGACGAAGGGAGTGGCAGGTCATGACATCGGCATCGCTCGCCGAATGGAGCAACCTCGCGGTCTACTCCTCGATGTTCCTGCTCATCGTCGCCCTCATCGCCTTTGCCATCAGCTTCGCGGCGCGCGGTCAGCGGGTCATCACCCCTGAGCTCGTGACGGCGGGCGGGGGCGGGCATGAGTCCCCGGCGCCTGCGGACGCCGCCGAGGGCCTCGCCCCGGGAAGCCGGGTCGGCAACATCGCCATGGCCCTCACCTGGCTCGCCACCGGCCTGCTCCTCGTAGGCCTGGTGCTCCGCGGCATCTGGGCGGGACGCGTGCCGTGGGGCAACATGTACGAGTTCTCGCTCGCTTGGACCTTTGGCATCCTCGCCGTGTTCCTGGTCGTGTCCCTGCGCCGTGACATCCGCTGGCTGGGACTTCCCGTCGTCTTCCTCGCCCTGCTCAGCCTCGGCCTCGCCGTCACCGTGCTCTACACCGAGGCAGCCCAGCTCGTGCCCGCACTGAAGTCCTGGTGGCTGGTCATCCACGTCGCCTCCGCCATCATCTGCGGCGGTGCCTTCACCGTGGCAGCGGCAATCTCCGGCCTCTACCTCTGGCGCGAACGCGCGGAGCGCAAGGGTCGTGTGACGGGCATCGTGGCGTCACTGCCCGATGCTGCTCGCCTGGACACCCTCGCTTACCGGATTCTCGCCTTCGCTTTTCCGCTGTGGACCTTCGCGGTGATCAGCGGCGCGATCTGGGCGGAGAATGCCTGGGGTCGCTACTGGGGCTGGGACCCCAAGGAGACGTGGGCCTTCATCACCTGGGTGATCTACGCCGGCTACCTTCACGCCCGATCGACGGCGGGCTGGCGCGGGCGGCGGGCGGCGTACATCTCGATCCTGGGCTTCGTGTCGTTCCTCATCAACTACTTCGGCGTCAACATCTTCGTCAACAGCCTGCATTCGTACGCCGGTCTCTAGGTCGACGGCTGCTCGTCGGCCTCGCCGCGGCGGCGCTTCATGCGCTCGCTCCAGGCGTCGTCATCGAGTTGGCGCAGGAAGGCCGGGTCGTCGTCGGGGGCGACGGGCCCGCGCTTGCGCCGACGGCCCTGTCCGCGTGGCCGGCCGCCCAGGAGCCACAGCACCCCGCCCAGGAGCGGGATGAGCACGACGATAAGCAGCCAGACGTACTTCGGGAGGGTCCGGATGCTCGCACCGGAGGTGCGCAAGACATCGACAATGAACCAGATGTAGACGGCCAGTCCCAGCAGGACCGCGACGACTCTGAGCATGCTCACCTCCCGCGACCACGATAACCCCCCGCCACTCGCACCGCGCGATCACGCCTCTGCCCCCGAGCGTGCCCGCCGTGCGGCAGCGCAGATAACGTGGAGGGATGCGCGGCATCGCGGTCTACACGGGCCTGCGGGTGGCCCTCCTTGCGGCGGTGTGGCTGCTCATCCAGGTGGTCACCCCTATGCGGGGGCTCCTCGCGGTCGCCGTGGCGCTCGTCATCTCCGGAGCGATCAGTTTCATCGTCCTGGATCGCACGCGCGACAAGGCGAGCGCGGGACTCTCAGGCGTCTTCCGTCGCATCGACGAGCGCATCGAGCGCAGCAAGGTGGCCGAGGACTTCGATGACGAGCCGGTCCCCTCAGGACAGCCGGTCCCCTCAGGACAGGGCGAGGCCCGCCCCGAGCAGGAGTCCGTAGACCAGCACGAGGAGTCCGCTGGCTTGCAGGACCGGGACGAGAGCGCGCCCGGCGGCGCCGGTGGTCACCGCGATGACGGGGCGGATCGCCAGGGCAGCGGAGACGATGCCGAGCCACGCGAAGGCCAGTCCGAGCCCACCCGGTAGTGCGATCGGCGGGATGACAGCAAAGGCCGAGATGACGAGTACGACGTAGCCCACCCGCGTGGCCCGATCACCCATCCGCACGGCGAGCGTGCGCTTGCCGACCGCGGCATCGGTGGGGATATCGCGCAGGTTGTTGGCGACGAGCACGGCGCAGGTGAGCGCTCCCACTCCGATCGAGGCGACCCAGGCCGCTGCGGGGATGGTGAGTGCCTGGACATACGCCGTGCCGACGACGGGCACGACACCGAAGAACGCGAAGACGAAGACCTCACCGAGCCCGAAGTAGCCGTAGGGCTTGGGGCCGCCGGTGTAGAGCCAGGCTGCGAGGAGTGCCACGCCGCCGACGGCGAGCAGCCACCACTGTCCGATGAGCGCGACCAAGATGAGGCCGGCCGCAGCGGAGACGAGCAGGCTTGCCAGTGCCGCGAGGCGCACGCGCGCCGGAGCGGCGAGTCCCTGCCCCACGAGTCGCACCGGTCCGACACGCTCCGTGTCGGTGCCGCGGATGCCGTCGCTGTAGTCGTTGGCGTAGTTGGCGCCGATCTGCGCGGCGAGCATGACGATCAGCGCGAGGCC
>Ga0315907_10001867_pt1 | contig 27731 bp, 23 predicted proteins | sample LakEriMetagenome_3_FD_203525 | JGI IMG/M metagenome (GOLD analysis project Ga0315907, IMG submission 203525) | Freshwater fungal communities from buoy surface, Lake Erie, Ohio, United States - Buoy 12 MA123 | ecosystem: Environmental > Aquatic > Freshwater > Lake > Lake biofilm | place: USA...
CGCTAGCGAGCCGGGTCGACCTTGAGCTCAAAATAGTTCTTTTTGCCCGATTCTACCTTGACCGTCAGTGGACTCTTGACCGCATCGTAGTACTTGGTGTCGATTCGACTCCTTTTTCCATCGGACATATCGACCCATGCACCTCCCTCGTCGAGGTAATCGTCTTTGGTTGGCCAAGTATCTCTCAGACAAACCTGTTGTTCGCCAGCAATGACTCCCGACTGCCGACTCTTGTCGTCGATTTGCAAAACGAATTTCCCTTCCGCGTCGGTTTTCCCATACGATCGCGGTCCGTTTTTGGACCAGAACTCAACATGAATCAGATCCATCGGCTTACCATCCATCAGCACAACACCCGAGACCTCTGCAACGTCTCTTTGAGGTCCACACCCGAGCGAGGTCACCATAAAAATGGACATCATCCATGCCATGAGCCTTGAAACCGAGAACTTGCTAGGAACAGAGCGAATCGTGCGATGCATGCGTCTACCTAAATTTGAAGTTGTGCGAATAAGAAACCATTTGACTCAGTAGGTTCCTTGGCCTATCGGGTCGACGGTCGACCCGATAGGCCAAGGAACCAAACCATTTTGGTTCAAGCGATCGCTAGCAGGAGCTTTAGCCTGCTAGCGATCCGTTCGATCGTTTTAGATGAGAAAATCAATCAGGAATCGTGACGATTTCCGACCCGGCACGCGTACCCATGGCGTTGTAGGTGATCGCATCGATCGTTTCGCTGATGTACCTTGTGGAACCATCGGCCATCGTGAATTGACTACCCGCACCGTGCAAGCTTCCGAAGGCATTGATTCGGTCGTCGTAGCGGATAGGATCGCGATACTCGACGCAATCTCGGATTCGGTAGTTGATCGGAACTCCGGTGCCTAGAAAGACGTTCCCCTCAGCACCGAACCAAACCCATCCCCAGTTGCCGATCTTGGTCGTACTCCAACCGGTCTCCGGACCGCAACGATCGAAGACAGGGTCGAAGACAGCCCGTTCGCCCATCATGATGGTGTTGCTCAAGCCGTCGGTGATCGAATTGAGTTTCCGAGCGACATTGCGGCTAAAGATCCCATCGGCTCGGGCTTGCGATGCCGAAGATACCGATCCGGGTGGACGTGGGTAATCGGTCCCAGGACCGAACGGATTCCAAAGACTCGGAAGTGTATTGCTGAAACCCGGATATCCACGTCGACCAGCGCAAGCAAAGTAATCGCCGCGCGCATAGCCACCGCTCGAATTGACCCCCGTGGTGGGATTCGGGTGAACTTCATTGTAAGGGCTGCCAGGATTCGAAGGACATCGGAGTACCGGCGTTACCAACTGACCGACGGCCGAGGTACCATCCAAAGGTGGCGAGGCCGTGTTGGCCGTGCTCCCTCCAAACGCGGGATTCGAAAGGGTATTGGCACCAAAATTCAGTTGGTTCCAATTGTTCCAGAACGATTGCTGCTCGACAAACGGCATCAATTGATGCATCAGAGCAAACCGTCGGGCCTGACCCGGTGTGCCCCACTCAGGATGCCCCCAACCGTTACCGTCGGCTCGCAACATTCCGAATGGAAGCCGCCGATTGGCCGATTCAAAATTGTGATTGGCCATCCCCCATTGCCTGAGGTTGTTCGAGCACTGCATCCGTCGGGCAGCCTCTCGGGCCGACTGAACCGCCGGGAGAAGCAACCCAACAAGCACGCCGATGATCGCAATGACGACCAGCAATTCCACCAAAGTAAAGCCTCGTACAATCCGCCTTTTCATATTCATTGACTAGCCCTTCGTGAAAGAAAAGAAACAATAAGGAGCTGTTCTTATAGTGGCTCGATAACTGCTTTGCAACAATGGCTAACCCGTTAGAAAAAATTTTTGCATTGTTTCTTGGTTTGGCTGGATTCTTGTTTTTTGGGCAGTCGCTAGAGATTCCACCAAGGATTTCAAGAGGGGATTTAAAGTGAAACGTTCGCGTCAGCTCGGTTTGCTCTTGATCGTTTGTACCTTGGTGATGGCCTCCGGTTGGGGGATCCGTGGCTCGTTTGGCCATTCGCGAGGTGCGATGATGCCCGGGGCCATGCTCGGCTTGAGCTTAGCCATCTGCTCGCGCCGCACGGACTGGTGGCAACGAGCCGCGATCCTCGGGTTGCTCTGCGCGATCGGTTGGGGGTTTGGCGGGACAAGCAGTTACGGACGCTTGATCCACTACTCGATGCAAGCCGACTGGACGACGAGTCTCTACGGCTACGGGAGTTTGTTTATCGTCGGTGCCCTTTACGGCGGCATCGGCGCGGCGTGCTTGGCCCTTGCATTGACTGCCCGTCGCTCGTTCTTAGAAGCTTCCCTTGGCCCACTGTTTTTGACCTACAGCCTCTGGCTACTGCTCGAGTGGCTAGGTGTGAAACGATGGAGCCTTGAACTCTTCGCCAAAGACCCGTCGCAGCCCGATGTAACCGCATGGTTGTACGATACGCTATGGCTCTGTGCGGTATCGAATCTGGCCCTTTGCCTGGCGCTCTGGCCATGGGTTGGGAGCTGGCGAAAACCCTTGCAGTTGATGATGCTCTTGTCGGCCGGATGGCTTGCGGCCATGACGATCTTGATAGGCTTGCTGGGCCTGAGAATCAACCCCTCACGATCCGATGCTTGGGCCGGATGCGTTGGGATCATGGTCGCCTTCTTGGGTTACTTTTTCGCCCAGCGCAATCGAGCCGCTATTCTTCTTTGCAGCTACGGCCTGCTCTCAGGCGGGCTCGGATTTGCTCTGGGGCAATTTGTCCAAGCTCTCGGTCGGAAGCGATGGGGACCCATCGGAGAATATCCCATGCTCCAGGAATTCGGTTACTGGACAATCATGGAGCAAATTTTCGGTGGTGCGATGGGACTGGGGATAGGCTTGGCCCTATGGCGATTGATCCAAGGCCGACTTGAGCCGCCGCAGGAAGACGTTCCGCCCGGCGATTTGAATTCCTTCGCTGTTTTTTCTTTATTCGGACTCCTACCGATTTTCAACCTGATGACCAACCTCGAAGCGTGGCTCAAGTCCGGGGCGATACCCGAACGGACTCTTGGAATTCCCATCGGTTGGATACTCCTCGGGGTAGGGCTCGTCTGGCTCCTGATCGTTCTGGAGTCTTTGAGACTCCATCGTCGAGGGCAACTCGATTTAGTTCCCCCGAGCGATTGCGGAAAAGCCCGAGCGATGGCACTCGGGAGCTGCGCGATGGTGTGGATTCTCTACGCACTGCTTCCGTCCAAAGGACTACCGACCTCGCTGTTGTTGATCGTCAGCTTGTCGGTCGGCGCCTTGCTGATTCTCCGAGTTCCATCCCAAGCGTCGGCCCCGAGCGCAACGAGTTGGCAATCGGCCCAGTCAATCGTGTGGCGGTTGACTTGGGGCCATCTGTGCCTTTGGCTCCTTGCGCCGTTGGTTCTTGGTCTGCTCGCGTATGCGACGAGCCAACTATAAGCCAGTGGCGTTGGTACGGATTCGGCACAGGTTGCTATCGGCGGTGACAAATAGAGTCGAGCCGTCTTCACCAAAACAGCAGTTGCTGGTTCGCTCACCGGTATTGATTCGACCGAGCAAAACCCCTGCGTTGCTAAAGACGTAGATCCCTCCAGGACCACTGGCCCAAACGTTCCCCTGCTTATCGACCGACAAACCGTCGGGCAACCCGGGCCGCTTGCCGACTTCCTCGGTCGCATCGTAAAACAGTTTGCCCGCACCCAGAGTGCCATCGTCCTTGACGTCAAACGCCATCCAAATGGCTTTCTTCGGATCGCTCTGCGCGACATAGAGTGTTTTTTCATCCGGCGAAAAACCGATCCCGTTGGGTCGAGCAAGTTCCGTTGAAAGCAGCGTTAGCTCTCCTGACTTCTTCGAGATCCGATACACACCAAAATGATTGAGCTCTCGTCGTGGATCGTTTTCGCGTTGTGGCAGTCCATACGGAGGGTCAGTAAAGTAGATGTCTCCATTGGACTTGAGCACCCCATCGTTGGGGCTGTTGAGCCGCTTGCCCTGGTAGTTATCGGCTAGCGTCCGCTTGCCTCCATTGGGAGTCAATACGCTTACGCGCCTGTCTCCATGCTCGCACATCACAAGGTTCCCCTCGGAGTCTTTGAGCAATCCATTGGCACCAGGTTCGAGCCCATAGTAGGTCACCCCGGTGTATCCAGAGGGCTCCATGAACAGGCTGATCCCATGGAACTTCGACCAACTGAATATCGAATTGCGAGGAATGTCGGTAAAGAGCAAGTACCCGGTTTTGTCGTCTCCCATCCACAGCGGGCCTTCGGTCCAGGTGAACCCGTCGGCCAAGACCTCGAGTTTCGAGTCGACCGGCAGAAGCTTGTCAAACTCCGGTTTGAAGCGTTCGATCGTCCCAAGAGTCCGCATGGGTGTTTGCGTCGCAGGAGTTTGAGCATGGAGAGGATGTGATGCCATAGCCAAGACCATTGCCAACAGAGAGTAAATAAATCGCATGGATCCAAAGTCCCTAACATCGAGAGGCACTAAACGACCATCGAACCAACACCATGAGTTCGAAAAGGTCCTCCGAGTATAGTTTCCTGGCCGAACCGTTTGGTAGCAGACAAGCTCCCGAGTTTGAAAAAATCTCCGGAACACGCCGAACCTGTCTTCATCGCAATTCCTCCTGTGCGGCACCATGACGGCACCATCCGATGGCTTATACTAGAGGACCCGATTCCCTTCGCCTGACTCCCTTCGCCTGACTCCCTCGCCTAAAGACCTAAAATGCCAATCCCATTGCACAGCTCCAAATCCCTGATCTTGTGCTCTGGGCTCATGGCTTGGCTGTGCCTGCTTTTTTCTGTTCCGCTCAGTGGCGCGCCTCAAGCCCCCGAACAGGAAGCCCCCGAACAGGGCTCTGACAAATCCAACCCGACGATCGAATACGAAAAGCAAGTCAAAGCACTCCTTCGCGAGCGCTGTTTTGCCTGCCACGGTCCGCTCCGCCAAGAAGCCTCTTTAAGGCTCGATACCCTCGAGAGTATCCTTGCAGGAGGCGATTCGGGCCCGGCTATCATCCCGAATGAACCTCTCCAAAGCAGGATCCTCGAGCGAGTCTCGAGCAGCCAGCTAGGCTTTCGCATGCCTCCGGAACACGAAGGTGAACAACTCAAACCCGAGCAGATCGAAATCATCGAGCGATGGATCGTCCAGGGGGCCCAAGGCATCCCCAACGAACTGCCCGATCCAGATCCCCGCAAGCACTGGGCCTTCCAACCCCTGGTTGCACCACCCGTCCCATTCGCACAAAACGGGCCCTCACATCCCATCGACGCTTTCCTGCACGAACTCCACACCCAGCGAGGTATCGTTGCCCAGCCCCAAGCTCCAAACGACGTGCTGCTGCGCAGGCTCTATGTCGATCTGATCGGCTTACCGCCCCAAGCCCAAGATTGGAACAGCCTGCCGAGCCAGTGGGATGCAACTTGGTATGAATCGACCATCGACCGATTGCTCGATGATCCTAAGCACGGCGAACGCTGGGCACGTCACTGGATGGATGTCTGGCGGTTTAGCGATTGGTGGGGACTCGGGGACCAACTCCGCAACAGCCAACTGCACATGTGGCACTGGCGCGATTGGATCATCGAATCCCTCAACACCGATCGACCTTATGATGAAATGATCCAACGGATGCTCGCAGCCGACGAACTCGCTCCCGAGGACTTTAGCGATCTTCGAGCCACCGGATTCCTGGCCCGCAACTACTTCCTGTTCAATCGAAACCAATGGATGGACGAATCGATCGAGCATGTGAGCAAGGCGTTTTTAGGCCTGACGATCAACTGTGCCAAGTGCCACGATCACAAGTTCGATCCGATCAAGCAGACCGATTACTACCGGATGCGGGCGATCTTTGAACCCTATCACGTTCGGCTCGATTCGGTCCCGAGCGAAAGCGACTTTGCCAAAAACGGACTCCCCCGAGTCTTCGACGCTTTCATGGATTTGCCGACGTATCGCTTTGAACGAGGCCAAGAGTCCTCGCCCGACAAGTCGGCGATCATGACTCCGGCAATCCCAGAGTTTCTCGCACAGATCCCCTTAGAAATCCAAACCGTCGATCTCCCCGGGGTGGCTTGGCAACCCGAACGCCGGGAATGGGTGATCCCCAGCCAAATCGAAAAGGCTCGTGGGTCCCTCGCAGGGCTCACCCAAGCGGTCCAGAAGGCCAAGGAAAAACTCGCCACGGCTCAAGCCGAATTCCAAGTCCACGAGGATCGAAAAACCAAATCCGACACGGACCCCAAGCCGAAAACCGATCCTGCGAAAGTTCTTGTCGAAGACAAGTTCGAGACGCTCTTGCCCGAGCGCTGGAAAACCTATGGAGGCAAGTGGGAGTTGGAGTCTGGAAAGCTACAGCAGCTTCAAGACGGCCAGAGCCGCAGCGTTTTGCGTTGGCAGGAAAATCCTCCGAGCGATTTCGATTTGACCTTGCGATTTACCATTCTCGGCGGGAGCACTTATCGCAGCGTCGGGGTCTCGTTCGACTCGACCCAAGCCGACGGGACGATCATGCCAGGTCCCCAGGACAGCGAGGTCATGGTCTATGTCAGCGCCCACGGCCCGGATCCCAAAGTCCAAGCCTCCTATGCCCAGAATGGGACTTATCATTATCCCCCTGAGGGCCGCGCGTCGCATCCGGTAGAGCTCAACAAAGAGTACACGCTGCATCTGCAGGTCCGTGGCCAACTGATCAACGCGGCGCTGAACGGCCAACCGAAGGTGGCTTGGAAAAGCCCGTTGGCTCGACAAGCCGGTGCGTTGCAATTGACGGCATTCGACGTCCAAGTCGCCTTTCATGAGATCCGAATCCAGACCCTCGGAGATTCGGTGCAACTGCGAGAGCCCGGCAACGGAATGAGCCTTGGGCCTCAAGATGCATTGCAAGTCGCCAAACTCGAGTTGCACCAAGCCGAGCAAAAGCACGCGGCAGGGCTTGAAGAGATCGAGGCTCTGCAATTGCGGTACGAGGCTTGGAAAAAACGTTGGACGCTCGAAGACCAACAAAGCACCGACGCACGTTCGGGATCCAAGTCGGATCTGACGGAGCTAAAGAACGCCGAGGAGCTCGCTCTGCGAGCTTGGGTTCTTCAGGATCGCAAGTGGCAGTTGGCTAAGGCAACTTTGCAGCACACGGCAGCTCAGATCCGCTTGTTAAAAGCTGTACCGGAGAAAAAGGAAGCTGCGCAAAAGGAGCTCGACCAAGCCGCCGGGGAGCTTGCCAAGGCCCAGGAGCAGCTCCACAACCCCGACGGAGATTTGGTACGATTCGTCGGTGCTCAGTGGAGCGCGACACGGTTCCTAAACTCCGGTGCGGACGATCCGAAACCCGAGTTTCCCAAGACCAGTTCTGGACGAAGAACAGCGTTGGCCAAGTGGATCACGGACGAACGAAATCCGCTCACGGCCCGAGTGGCCGTCAACCACCTGTGGAATCGGCACTTCGGTGAGCCGCTGGTATCGAGCGTTTTTGATTTTGGAAACAAAGGGACCAAGACCGAGCATCAAAAGCTCTTGGACTGGTTGGCATCGGAGTTGATGTCGCATGGTTGGAGCATGAAGTACATGCATCGGCTAATGCTCACCTCGGAGGCATATCGCAGGCATTCGAGCCTAGCGGGGGCTCCGTCGGCCATCGCGATCGATCCGGACAATCGGCTCTTGTGGAGGAGAAGCTCGATTCGGCTCGAGTCCCAGGTTGTCCGGGACTCGATTCTATCGCTTGCAGGGAGTTTGGACGCGACGATCGGAGGCCCTTCGGTGCCGATGAACCAGCAGGCCGATTCGCTCCGACGCAGTTTGTATTTCTTTCATTCGAACAACGAGCGGAACATGTTTTTGACGACGTTTGACGAAGCGTTGGTCAAGGAGTGTTATCGGCGGGACCAGAGCATCGTTCCCCAGCAGGCCTTGGCCCTGAGCAACAGTCGATTGGTTTTGGACTCTGCGGTTCGAATTGCCGAGCGGATCGACCGCGAGGGGCAGGGGGGGCGGGTCGAGGAGCAGGAGTTTATCGAACAAGCGTTCCAGCAGATCTTGGGGATCCGGGCCGACGAGGCGATGGTTGGGGCCAGCAAGCGGGCGATGGAGCGATGGCGGAGTTTGCCTGAGGGTGGGATAGGCCAAGGGTCATCGATCCCCGATCGGATTATGCTGGTATGGTCGCTGCTGAACCACAACGACTTTGTCACCCTGCGCTGATTGGTTACGTGGTCTGCTCCCGTGGGATAGGCTTCCAGCCTGTCCGCCTTTGAAAGAGATTAGCACAGTAACCACTAACGGGAACACTATTGGCTGGAAGCCAATCCCACGGGGGGAAAATGAACGGGATTTTTAGACGGAGGCATCTGCCGCATTGGGATGTGGAGGGGCATCCGGTTTTTATCACCGCGTGTCTGGAAGGGAGTATTTCTGCGGCCGGAGTAACGCAAATACGCGAGTTTCGAGAGCAGCTCGAGGAGAGACCAAAACCCACACACTTAACTGATGACGAGTGGGAATACCAGAAACACAAATTGCTGTTCGCGCAGGTCGATCAGTTGCTTGATGGACGCAGCCCTGTAACGCACCTTTCCGATGAGCGCCAAGCTGAGATTGTTCAGAATGCGTTCCTACATTTTGCAAACGAGCGGTACAAACTGCTCGCGTTCGTTGTCATGCCGAGCCATCACCATTGGTTGTTCGTGCCCGATGAGGCATGGGCGATCAACGCCGTTGATCGCTCGCGTGATAGCGAAGGTCGCGGTCGGACTCCTCGTGAAATCATTTCGCACAGCATTCAAAGTTATACTGCCACAATGTGTAATCGAGTCCGAGGCGCATCTGGGGCTTATTGGCAAACGGAGACATTCGATCATTGGGTTCGCGACGATTCTGAAATGCTTCGCATCATCGAGTACATCGAACAGAATCCGGTCAAAGCGAATCTAGTGAATAGCCCCGAAGAGTGGCGGTGGTCCTCCGCGCGTTTGCGCGTTGAAACTGGCGTTGCACGCGGTCAAGCACTAGGCGTGGAATAGGCTTCCAGCCTGTCCTCTTCTTCATGACGTTGGTTCGGTGATGCTCATGATTACCACCCTTTCTCTCCTTAAGCCGGACAGGCTAGAAGCCTATCCCACGTTCGCGATGGTGGGTAAGGCCTCGGTTTGCATGAGTCGCTTGGCGTCTTGCTCCTGGCCGTACAAAACGACAACATCGCCTTGCTCGATGGTATTCCCAGGTCCGGGGATCCCCGGCAACAACGCATCGTTGCGGCGGATCGCTAGCACGATCACTCCCGAGTCCCAAGGACGAGAATCCCTGAGCTTCTTTCCGACAAGTGGATTTGCCTGTTCGATCAAATACTCTGAAACGACATAGCCGTGTTCAACCCTTAGGAGCAGTTCGTAATCCAAAGCCCGTACCAAACCTGCCTGAGTCAGCGAGTAGGAGATGATGTGATCGAGCGTTTTTCGAACAAAGTCCAAACGGCTCATGGCGGTGATCGCCAATGCGATAACGACGGCTGCGAGGATAACCATCAGCGATCCGATGGCATTGCTCCCTTGGACAAACGTGGCAACCATGGTGGCAAGAGCTGAGGTCAGGCCGATGTTACCGACAAGAATCAAATCTCGGATAATGCGACGTCGGACAGGATGGTTGACCACCAACTCAGCTTCTTTGGTCGTAAACCCTACGCCGAAAAAAGCCGAATAACTTTGGAAGCTGGCCGTATCAAAACTCAGGCCGGTCATCATCAGAGCCGTCGTGGCTACTTTGATCGCCAGCAAGGAGAAAAGAGCGATAACGATCAAGGTAACAATCGCAGTCATCTGTCTGTTGGACCTTATTGAAATGGCTCTTGTGGAGAATTTTTTGGCAAAAGGTCATTGTAACTGAGAGTTTTTTAGGCTATCTGAATTGTCGATGATTTCCCCGAAATCAACGGGCTGTTTATCTCACGCCTCAAGCCTGCTCCCATAACCGCTTGGCCCCCCCTCCCCACCAGGGCTTTGGCTGGGGGGGAGGGGGCGGGGGGGGTGAGGGGGATGACCGCGCGTAAGGCTCTTTGGGCAGTAGAGATCAGGCAGTTGGTTTTAGCCCGGAGGGCGGCACTTCTCTGCCGGTGTGCGTAAGCCACCGGACCCTGGCAACAACACAACCATTCTATATTTTTCCGATGCGCAAGCATCTATACCAGATACTTCGCAATTCCATAACTGTCTTATTTAGCAAACACCTGCTAGGTCGCTAAAACTACCACTCACCCCAGTGTGCCGCCCTCCGGGCTTTTGGCGGTGTCACCTTCTTCATGACATCGCTTCGAAGATCCACACAGGTACCACCCATTCTCTCCTGAAAGCGGACAGGCTGGAAGCCTATCCCACGTTCCCGATGGTGGGTTGCGAGGCAAAGCCCGCTTCACCCACCCTACGGCAAGATTCACTTCCAGCGAGAACTTGCCCAAAAAGAAACGCGTCGCCAATGGCGACGCGTTTAGAAGAATCACAAGGGCAAGAGAGCCTAAGAAAAAAGCGTTACTTCTTCCGCCGCCTCTTGGCCACAAGCCCACCCAGACCAAACAGCGTACCGATCACCATCATGCTTGGCTCAGGTACTACGGCGTCTGAATTGTAACTTGCGACACGAAAACCGATTTCGTTGTCCTCGCTGGTAGGGGCCAAGCTGCGGCGAGACGACGACGACAGGTCGCTGAAGCCCTGGATCCAGGAGCCGCCGCGGAACCCCCGAGAATTTGAACCGCTACCATTATTCAGGAGGAAGGAAGTCTCTTCCCATTCGAAGACGTTGCCACCTAGGCCCATCACGCCATACGGACTCAAACCACCGGCGTTTTTCACATCCGCAGGGCCTTGGGCAGCGGTTCGTCCGTAAACTGCCGAACCTACGTCCGTTCCACCCCCAGTTATCGTTGGAGCACTATCGCTACCAGTTGCGTAATCCCAATACTTATTGGATCCTGTTGTCTTATTCGGATCGTAATACGCTGCCTTGTACCACTCGTTGGAGCTCGGCAAAAAGAAATTCGCTCGCTTACTGCGATAAGGGTTTGATGCGTCGTAATCAAGCGTGTCAGCCTCAGTCCATGGGGTGAGGTCAGTGGTTATCGTGCTATTTGCGTAGTTATACGCTGGAGCGAACCCCTTCTGGGTATTAAGCCAGTTGACGAACCGCGCCGCTTCGTTCCATGTAATACCGGTGGCAGGCCTATTAGCTCCATTACCGCCATTGGTCGTCATGTCTTCCAGAGAAATCCCCACGACGCCAGGGTTAGCGTTGTACGCGGTGACCATAGCCCGACTGACCTCGAACGTGTTAATGTCGTAGGTGCGACCCACGGACCCTCCGGGATTCGGGGCACCGGTGGTATCGTGAGCATTGCCGGGATTGCCAATGGGGACAAACTCCATTTGGAAGCTTTGGCCAGTACCAGATCCGCCGAAGGTGACCGTACCGGCATGGCTCGGGGAGGCCAGACTGGCCACAGTCGCCAATGCACCCGCTGCAACACTCAAAACACTCATGCGGGTTGACCGCCAACTCAAGAATCCAACTCGTCTCATCTCAAAACCTCTCAAAAGATACAAACAGGGTAAAGCTATTCTTGCAAATGCTTCGGTTCTCTGTGAGGGCGTGCAGAGGCCGAGGATTCTACCCCCCCCCCCTGCACGAACAATGCGTAGAAGCCCTCAAAAACGGAACAATTTTCAGAGTAGCACGACTTGTTTGTTGTCCCCGAGGGCATTAGCAGGTGGCTCGTCACATCGCGATACCCAAGCTTCGAAAACGACCCGAGCCCGCTGCAAAACAGCCCTGTTTCCCGGATGGAAACGAAGACTTGGGGGTACGAGAGAATCGAGAAGAACCCACGGAGGTAATCACCGTAATCGCCGCAGCACGGATAGAACACAACCATTCTATATTCTTGGGATGCGCTAGCATCTATACCAAATACTTCGCAATTCCATACCTGTCTTATTTAGCAAACACATGCTAGGTCGGTAAAACTACCACTCACTCCAGTGTGTCGCCCTCCGGGCTTATGGGGTGTCACCTTCTTCATGACGTCGCTTCGAAGATCCACACAGGTACCACCCTTTCTCTCCTGAAGGCAGACAGGCTGGAAGCCTATCCCACGTTCGCGATGTTGGGTTGCGCGGCAAAGCCCGCTCTAAAGTTTCTCTGCCGTTTGCATTGGCAGAAACAATCTACCCTCGAACTTCGGCAGCGATAAGAATCCAAACTTTTCGTAAAAACGGGTCGCAGCATGATCTTTTGAGTCGACAACGATCAGACTTGCCGCAATATCACTAGCGACACGTACACAGCGCGCGATGGCATCCGACAAAAGCAATTCGCCCACGCGTGGAAAGTGGATGTCGCGAGCTAATCGTCCAAGCAGAACAGCGGGAATCTCAGGATAGCGGGGTATCTTCTTGGTCATCGCTTCCGGCAATTCGGAAAGCAAGACCGATGTTGCACAAAGGGTATAGAAGCCAATAACTCGCCTGGGTTCAGCACGATGAACAAGCACAAATACAGCCGACGCTTTACGTTTCACGTCCTGCTTAGCGTACTTCACAAGGTATTCATTAAGGATTGACACGCCACAATCAACTAGTGCTCGGTCATGCTGATTGCCAAGTGGTTCACAAACAAAGTCGCTCATCGACTCTCGACCCGTTTGCGATACTCCTCCATCGCAGTTTTCAACTTTTTATTGGGTTTCTTCGGGGACAGTAATGCCTCGACAAGGATCCTGCTTTGCGCTTGGTCGAGGTGTAGCTTTTCATGCTCTTCGATGACCTTCTTGGCGGCGACTACTATGTGTGCAAGCACGAACTCAGAGACCGTCCGACCGCTGAAAGTCGCAGCTCGCTCGATGAGCTCTTTCTGTTCCTTAGAAACTCTGGTTTCGATTCTAGCTATTTTGGCAGAAGGATTTATCGTCGTCATCGGTTGCTCCTTGGGATGATTCTCATTGTACGGCATTTTCCCGTACATGTCAATTTGCTCTCGATCATCGTGTCATCGGGTCGAGAATTCGACCACAGGCCTGAGCACTTTCGCTTGTCCATGGATAGGCGGTCGCAGGCAAGATCACGCAGGTGGCTGCGTTCCAAGCAGCCGCGTTCTATCATGAAAAGAAAAAGCCCCGTCTGGCTAGAGGGCCGGACGGGGCTTTTGATTCGTTTCTCAAGATCGGCAGAGGTTTAGGCGTGACGAGCCTTCCTCCGTCGGGCGACTATCATTCCAGCCACGTTAAAAGCGGCAATGACGAACATGCCCGGTTCCGGTACTACTTCTGATGACAGCATCTCCACTGTCGCAGTGTAACCGGTCGTATCATAAATGCTCCAGCCGTAATACGGACTACCCTGTGAATTGGATGGAAGCCTGGTCCCGAAGGGGGAACCGTAAGCGCCGTTCGGATCGATTGAAAAGTCGAAGGTTTGACCGGCCGTCAAGTATACCTGCTTGGTTAACGTCTGGTACTGAAACGACGCTGCCGCGGTCGTTTGGTCCCAAGTCTGCAGATCCTTAGAAAGGGTGCCATCTATCCACATCCGCACGCCATCTCGCCGGAAGTCGGGGCCATACCCGTAAGGGGTGTTCAATGGATCGTTTAGCTTTGCATTAAACGTGGCCAAGTATGTTCCCGCCGTCGGAGCGACGAACCGAAGATTGGCGCGACCACCGGAGTTGCTACCTCCGCTGCTGGCGTGACCATTGGCAAATCCGGGGTGCATCTTCGTGGCTTCGACGAAGGACACCGTTTCGTTTCCATACCGGCCACCGCTGAAGGTGGTTTGAGTAAAGTTTAAACCGTCTTGATCCACTTTGCCGTATCTCCAGACACCGCTTGTGCCGCCCTGAGTGCCGCTAAACTCGCTAGCGGCATTGTAGACAATGCCGGCATGGCTCGAGCCAGCCAAACTGGCCGCAATCGCTAAGATACCCGCTGCAACATTCAAAACACTTATGCGGGTTGACCGCCAACTCAAGAATCCAACTAGTCTCATCTCAAAACCTCCCAAAAGATACAAACAGGGTAAAGCTATTCTTGCAAATGCTTCGGTTCTCTGTGAGGGCGTGCAGAGGCCGAGGATTCTACCCCCCCCCCCTGCACGAACAATGCGTAGAAGCCCTCAAAAACGGAACAATTTTCAGAGTAGCACGACTTGTTTGTTGTCCCCGAGGGCATTAGCAGGTGGCTCGTCACATCGCGATACCCAAGCTTCGAAAACGACCCGAGCCCGCTGCAAAACAGCCCTGTTTCCCGGATGGAAACGAAGACTTGGGGGTACGAGAGAATCGAGAAGAACCCACGGAGGTAATCACCGTAATCGCCGCAGCACGGATAGAACACAACCATTCTATATTCTTGGGATGCGCTAGCATCTATACCAAATACTTCGCAATTCCATACCTGTCTTATTTAGCAAACACATGCTAGGTCGGTAAAACTACCACTCACTCCAGTGTGTCACCCTCCGGGCTTATGGGGTGTCACCTTCTTCATGACGTCGCTTCGAAGATGCACACAGGTACCACCCTTTCGCTCCTGAAGGCAGACAGGCTGGAAGCCTATCCCACGTTCGCGATGTTGGGTTGCGCGGCAAAGCCCGCTGCACCCAGCCTACGGAAAACCGCCAAGCCGCTTGGCCCCCCCCTCCCCACCAGGGCTTTGGCTGGGGGGGAGGGGGCGGGGGGGGGTGAGGGGGTTGACCGCGCGCAAGGCTCTCTGGGTAGTAGATCTCGCGCAGAGATCAAAAAGGTGTCATGCAATTCCCCCATGCGCGATGGTGGGTTGCGCGGCAAAGCCCGCTTCACCCACCCTACGGAAAACCGCCAAGCCGCTTGGCCCCCCCTCCCCACCAGGGCTTTGACTGGGGGGGAGGGGGCGGGGGGGGGTGAGGGGGATGACCGCGCGCAAGGCTCTCTGGGTAGTAGATCTCGCGCAGAGATCCGGCTGTTTGTTTTTAGCCCGGAGGGCGGCACTTCTCTGCCGGTGTGCGAAAGCCATCGGATACTGGCTCCAACACAACCATTCTATGTTCTTCCGATGCACAAGCATCTATACCAGATACTTCGCAATTCCATACCTGTTTTATTTAGCAAACACATGCTAGGTCTCAAAAACTACCACTGCCCCCAGTGTGTCGCCCTGCGGGCTTCCAGCCTGTCACGTACCACCCTTTCTCTCCGGTAGGCAGACAGGCTAGAAGCCTATCCAACGTGGTCTGCTCCCGTGGGATAGGCTTCCAGCCTGTCACCTTCTTCATGACATCGAATCGAAGATCCACACAGGTACCACCCTTTGTGTCCTGAAGCCCAACAGGCTGGAAGCCTATCCCACGTTCGCGATGGTGGGTTGCGCGGCAAAGCCCGCTTCACCCACCCTACGAAAAACATGAATGCAAAGACGTACCCCTAACCTGCTGGAGCCCAAACGCAGCATCCTGGCGGGCCTGGTCAAGTTCCTCGCCGTTGGCTGCGGGTTCAACGAAGTTTCGCCTCCGGCGAACGCGGTTGATTGGCTGTTCTAGTACTAGGGCCAGACAGTGGATAACCACTCAATCCCTTGATCACTTATCTTTGCTCACCATTGTGCCCTCGAATTGGATCCTCGGGTCGGTCACCTTGACCAGCTCACCGAGTTCATAGACGTTCTGGTAGCCATACCCATAGAGATTGATGTAAGTCGGTACGTTAAGCGCCAGTTGGACCGGTTTGTCTTGCGATGCTACTTGGGATGCAAGGCCGCGATTGCTGCTTGGCCGAGCCGGCGCGGACTTCGACGCAAAATCGATTTGGTTGCCGTCGAAGTTGTTGTTGCAATAGATCAAAACCGTGGTCTCAGGTGTGGGGATCACACCAGCAAGATTAGCTTGGGTAAAGTCGGTAAAACTCAAGTGCTTGGCACCCTGGATGTGAATCCGCTCATAACGAAACGCGGATCGTGTATCAAGAACGATCACGTTGGGCTGTTTGCTCATCTGGAGGAACTGATCCAAGCTCAAGATGCGCGCGCTGCGATGGGGTTCGACCTCGGCAACCAGTTCCTTGAAGTCTTCGTAGCTGACTCGGGCCTTGGGGTATTCACCCACGCTTCTTTGCCCTGGTAACTCGGCGGGTGTTGGGAGCGGGGTGGGCGTTGAGTCCTGGGGAGGGATTGGCAGATCAGCCGTCTGGGCTCCGAAGAGCACTTGGGCACCTGAGGCTGGGCCACCGGTAGCAGGGCCACCGGTAGCAGGGCCGAGCGGAGTAAAACTCATTGGAGACAAAGCCGGTGGGATTAGACCTGCCGGCGACGAATGGTTTGGGTAGGCCGGCTGCGGTGGGAAACTTGCTGAAGCATTCCCAACAGGTGCCCATGCAGGAGTCATTGAAGGAGTCATTGCAGGGAGTGCATAGCCCGATGGAAACGGCTGGCCTTCGTATTCCCAACCGGTTCCGTCGGCTTTCTGAACCAGCGCCGCGACGCGATCGGTCACGATCTTGTCCTTGATGGCCTCGCGTTTTTCGAACTGTTTCTTTTTCTGAGCCAGCAGCGATTCGAGAGCCTTGATTTCCTGCTGGTGCATGTTGTGGGTTTGATCAAACTGCTTTTGGACCAGTTGGGTGATCTTCTCGACGATCTGTTTTTTGCGATCCTCGTCTTGGGCGGCTTGGTACTCCGAGAGCAAGCCACTGATGAGCATCGAAACGGGTGGCTCGGACGCCGGATAGAGAGGCGGCATAGGAGGATAAGCCCCCATAGGATAAGCCGCAGACGGGTAAGCCGGCGGGAGTGGGGGACTGAGTGCGGGCAAAGTGCTAGACGGCAGAGTGCTAGACGGCAGAGTGCTAGACGGCAGAGTGCTATTGGGCACGGGCAAGACGCCTTGGGCTTGCAATGCAGAGTCGGTTGCCAAACCCGGCATCGATAAACTGAAACAAGCCAATGCGGTCCGAGTTAGAGCTCGAGGGAATTTCATCTGCGTGCGCCCTTAGACTAGAAGAAGTTCGATCCAATCTCGACCGAAAATAGAGATTGATGCTAGGTGGATACTAGCAGAATGGATCGAGCGGTCCAAGACGCAAGAATCGCCCTTTGGGGTCGCGTCTTTCAGCGTCTGATGACGAATTGCCGAAATTCGCCTGTGGGTTCGCTTTGGAATCGATCGAGCTTTTGGATATGGCCCGGGGCGATCTCCATGAGTCGCTCCAACATCGCATCGAGCACTTCCAAGGGGCCTTCGACCACGATCCGTACGCGGCCATCGTCGAGATTTTCAACCAGCCCACCGACGGGGTATTGCCTGGCAAGATCGTGGACCGTATACCGCATGCCGACTCCCTGCACACGGCCACTGAGGAAACAGGTCAATCGTTGCATGGATCAACGGCGAGAATGGAGATCGGTTGGGTTCAAAACGTCGCTTGGAAACAAAAACGAAACGAGCCGACAAACCATCGCTTGCCGGCCTCGTTGGAAATCTTGAAATCGAAGTGTGGCAGAAGGCTACTTCTTCTTTTTCTTCTTGTCGTCGGCTTCGTCTTCCTTCTTGACCTTCTTCTTTTTCTTCAAAGAGATCTTGGGGACGCGGACTTTGGCCATTCCCATGACGACCGAGTTTTCGGACCACTTGTCGAGGTCTTGGAGACGCTTGATGCGCTCGGCTCGGGTCATTACATTGCGGCTTTTGATACCGCCGGCTCGAACTTTCAAGCTTTTATCTAAGGTCATTTTGGTTCACAACGGTGGAAAAATTGCCGATCTGGCAGAAACCATAGGGCGAAAAGCTTATCTTTGGATCGGTTTCCTTTCAAGCCAACTTTGGGCTATATTTTCGGTTTTGGACGCTGCTTTATCGCTCGATGTGGGCAAACCTAGTCGTTTTGCAGGCATACCGCGGGGGCTTGCGATCTGTTTTTCAGTCTTTTGATTCAGGATTTAAGCACCATGAGCAGCCATTCTAAGCGGTCCGGAGCGGTCCGCACGGGCCTTGCCGCCTTGCTGCTCGTGCCGATTGTCCTGGCTCTTTGGGTCGTTTCTTACCTTTGGGTCGAGCGTTCGGCGCGTGAGCTGATCTACCGGAAAAACGATTCTGCCAAAGGAATCTCGCGACTTGAAGCTTGGGCGCCCCTGATGTTCTATCCCTCCCAATGGACCTGGCTCAAAGCCGAAGCTTATCGAAAACTAGGGGATCGACCCCGGGTCAGCCGTCTGGTCGATCAGATGGCTGCCAAAGGTCTTCCAATCGCAAAAGCGTCGGGTCCAATGTGGCTCTTGGAATCGGCCGCGGGCATGCCAAGTAAAGTAAAGGACAACCTCGGACCGCTGCTGCTGGTCTATCGCTCCGAAGGGGGAGAGGTCTTGGCATCCTTGGTCCAAGGGTTCCTCAACCAGGGGGACCGCTCGAGCGCCGAGCAAGCCTTAAGGCTTTGGAATGAACTCTACGAGCAAGATCCCAAAGCAGCCTTCTGGCAAGGGGTCTTCAGCACCGCCAGCTATGACCTAGAGACCGCATTGAAGTCTTTTCAAAAAGCGATCGAACTCGATCCCCAAGAACCCCGGGCACGCCAGGAGCTCGCCGAAGTTTATCTAGAGAAAGCGAACTTTGAAGAAGCCCGAACGATGTTCGAATGGCTCATGAAAAACGATTATGCCCCCCCCGAAGTGATCACCGGATATGCCCGTTCGCTCTTAAATCTGGGACTCACCGACGAGGCCTCTGTAGAACTGAAAAAACTGGCTGATGTTTCCAAGCTTCCTAGCCCCGAGTTGGCTTTGGTTTGCGAGACAAATCTTGAAGCAGACCAAGCCGAGCTTGCCAGCCAGCAGGCGACGATGCTCCTGAAACGTTGGCCCAACGCATTGCCTTATTTGCAACTCAAGGCCCGAAGTTTGGCCAAACTTGGAGAAACCTCCGAAAGCGAAAAATATTTTGCAAAGGCAGCCGAGAGCCAGAACAAACGGCCGCTGGTCGACCAGATGATCGACCGCTTGGTGACCGACTCGGCTAACCAGGAACTCCGTCGCGATATGGGCGAGTTGATGATGAATTATCTCGACCCTGCCGGCGGCGTGGGCTACATCCAAATCGCGTCGCGCTCCAACCCATTCGATATCAAATCCCAGGAACTCCTGGTCAGCTACTATGAGAAAGAAGGGGATTTGCAAGTCGCCCAAAACCACCGCCGAACGATCCGTCAGATCGAGCAAGCGGTACTCAACCCGATGGAAATGTCCGACCAACCACCGGCGGCTCCAACACAACCTTAAAACCCCTCGGTCGATAAGTGTCGTCGTTGCCATCAGCGAATTGCCAAAAATTCAACCGCCATAGATTCAATCGCCAACGATCGATTCGAGGTCCATGGGTACCAACGTAAAATCGAAACTCCCAGGGATCTACTCCCCAACCCATACGCCACCGTGATAGAATCGGTGTCGTCAGCAGAACCTCTGCGATTGCCAATTCACCCCCAAGTTGTTTTTCGTCCAGATCCATGACCGATAAAGTATCCAATCAATTGCCGACCCAAGATGTACCGGCCGCGTCGTATCCATTCTTTTCCCAACTTGCCCGGACGATCAATTCCGGCCAGTCCCGATCGACCATCCTCTCTGGGAGCATCTACGATTTGTACTACGACGGTCGAGAGTATGTGCCTCTGATCCCTTTTTTGCTCAACAAGACCAAGGTTCCGGGGCTGATCCAGGTCGTCTATGAGCTCAATGGACCGATCCGGATCGCCGAAGAGGATCGCTCCAAGCTTCGTGAAGCTTGGGCGGCGTGGAAAAACGGCGTTGGAATCGACGCGGTAGCCACACGCGAGGTACTCCAGGATGGGAGCAAGTTCGATCTGCGTCGCAAGGAGTTCGATCAGTACCTTCGCGATGCGATTGGGAACTCGACGCAGGCTTTGGAATTCCTAAGGCAATTGACCATCTGTTCGAGGGCCTGCCTCAAAGAAAATCTGCTGATCGTCATCGAAGGGACGGACATCCTGCTACCTGCGGGCGACGGGGATGTATCCAAGATGAACGACGCGCAACTGCGCCGCATCACGATCGTGACCGATTGGTTTGGTGACCCTGCTTTTTTCAATGGCAAGGACAACGTATTGCTTTTGGCGGAGTCTCGAAGCTTGATTCACCAACGCGTTTCGAGGCTCCCTCAGGTTCTCTCCGTCGAGGTCCCTTCGCCCGATCTTGCATCCCGAAGGCACTATGCGCAGTGGCATGCTGCAAGCAGTGGAAATCGGCATGTGATCGATACGCTCGACTCGGTGGCCGAGGCGACCGCAGGACTTTCATTGCATGCGATGCGACAGTTGCTTCTGGCTTCGGATTACTCCAAGCAGCCGATTCAAAGGCAGGATACGACCTTGCAGGTCGAGCAGTTCATCCAGTCGCAATTGGGTGACGATGTCGTCGAGTTTAAGAAGCCGATCCAGACGCTCAAAGACGTGATCGGATTTTCCAAGCTCAAAGACTTTCTCAGAGATTACCTCATACCACGCATGAAGCTCCCCGACGATCGAGCCTTGCCAGGGGCGGCCATCGCAGGTCCCATCGGCGGCGGCAAGACGTTTATCTTCGAGGCCGTGGCCGCAGAGTTGGATATGCCAGTGCTGGTCCTTAAGAACATTCGGAGCCAGTGGTTCGGCCAAACCGATGTGATCTTCGAACGGCTCCGCCGGGTGCTCGAAGCCCTCGAGAAAGTCGTCATCTTCGTCGACGAGGCCGATACACAGTTTGGAAGTGTTGGCGAAGGGGCCCATGAGACCGAGCGCCGACTGACCGGGAAAATCCAGGGCATGATGAGCGACCCGAAACTCCGAGGGAAAGTCATCTGGCTGCTGATGACCGCCCGGATCCACTTGCTCTCGCCCGACATCCGACGCCCGGGACGCGTCGGGGACTTGATCATCCCGATCTTGGATCCCATCGGCGAAGATCGCCTCGAATTCATCCGATGGATGCTCGGTCCGACCAAGCTAGCGACCGACGAATTGGTCCAATGGCTCGACCAAGAGGGACTCGAGGAGGATTACTCTTCGGCCGCCTACGCGGCCTTACGCAGTCAGTTCAAGGCGATTCCGCCCAAAAACGCCGATGAGTTAAAGACCATCGTTCGCGACTTTCTCCAGCCAGCCATCAAGCAAACGCGGCGTTACCAGACCTTGCAAGCCCTCATCAACTGCACGCGTCGCTCGCTTTTGCCAGATCCAGATATTTCCGATCCCCAGCGCGCCCAGATGGAAGAGGAAATCCGCCTATTAGAATCGATGGGGATTCGATAAGCGAAAATGGCCATCAAATAGCCATCACCAGTTTTTGCAATTCCTTGTACCAGGAGCATGCTATGCCACACGCCTTACGATCCCAACCACTGGCTCTTGTTCTTTGCCTCGCTGCGGCCTTAGGGCTCGGGCAATCGGCTTTGGCCCAAGAGCTTTTTTCCAAATTGGTCGGGCCGGTCCAAGTCGGCTCAGTGACCAGCGGGCCTAAGGCGAACAACAAAACCGTCGAAGTCCCCTACATCTTTTGGGGTGGTGACATCGCCACGTTCCTTGCCAACGGGGATCTCAAGACAGGCCAAGGCTCAACCTATCAGCAGATGGGCCTGGAGATGCAATTGGTCCCAGGGGACGATTTTGTTGGCCAGGTGCGAAACTACTTGTCGGGCAAATCCCCCATGCTCCGAGGCACGATGCACATGATCGGACTGGCGGGTGAAGTCCTCGGAGCAGACCCCAGAACCAAACCGGTGATCATCTTGCAACTCTCCTGGAGTGCAGGGGATCACATTGTCGCGAAGAAAGGGGTCAAGAACCTCAATGACCTCAAAGGCAAAAAGATCGCCTGCCAGCAAGGTGGCCCCCACGTAGGCCTCCTGTACGACTCCTTGGCTGCTGCCGGTCTGAATCGCGAAGATGTCGAAATCGTCTGGACCAAAGACATCACCGGACCAAACGGCCCGGCGACGGCCTTCAAAAACGACCCCAGCATCGATGCTTGCTGCGTGGTTACTCCGGACATGATCGGACTGACAAGCGGACTCGATGGTGTCGGTACTGGGGCCGAGGGAACCGTCGAAGGTGCCCACGTCGTCAACAGCACCGTTCAAATGAGCCGCTCGATCGCCGACGTTTATGCCGTTCGAAGCGACTGGTACGAGGCCAACAGGGACTGGGTCGAAAAATTCGTCGCTGGAAACCTAAAGGCCACCGAGCAAATCGTCGCGATGCGCAAGGCGTATGGCGAAAGTGGCAAAATGACCAAGGAATACGAAAAGATCCTCACGATCTCTCAGAGGATTTTTGGCAAAGACGTCCTGCCGACGCTCGAAGGCGATGTACACGGCCTGCTGCTCGACTGCGGATTCGTCGGGTTGCCAGGACAGATCGCATTCTTCAAACAAAAATCCAATGCCAGCGGATTCGACGAAGTCATGACTCGATCCATCAACCTGGCAACTCAGTGGAAGTATGCACAAGCCCGAGCGGGATTTGAACCCAATGACTTCGACTACAAAAAACTCTCACAACTCGGCGGGATCGAGTACGTCGAACCGAGCAGCGTCGAACGCTTCAACCCCAGCGCCGAATCGACCGAGATGTTTCTAGGCGAAAACCTCGATGCCAACACCATCGTGAGCTTCTCGATCAACTTTGAACCCAACGAGCAATCCTTCTCCAGCGACCGCTACGGTGCTGAATTCCTCCGCGCCTTGAAGCAAGCCAGCCAGTTCGGCAACGCCGCGGTCGTCATTCGAGGACACGCTGACCCCTCGAAGACCCTGATGGATCTGATCAAAGCCGGAACTTCCAAAGGAATCATCCAGCAGAACGGAACCCAAGGCAACTACAGGTACTTCATGAACGGAAAACCCTTAGACCTAAACCGCACCAAAGAAGTCGTCGATTTGATCAAAAACGGGGCGTTCGGCGGCGGCAATCCCGATCCGACCGTTACCATGCAAGCCGCCCTGACCTTGTCCCAAGCTCGAGCCGAAGCGGTCAAAAAATCACTCGAGAAATTTGCCAAGGAGTCCGGGATCACCGTCGATCTGTCCCAGATTGTCCCCGTCGGCGCAGGCATCATGGAACCGGTGATTCCCAAGCCCCGGAACATCGACGAAGCCAAAGAGAACATGCGAGTCGAGTTTCGAATCGTGAAAGTCAATCCCGAAGCCTTAACGCCGACCGATTTCAACTTCTAATGGATTAATGGACCCCTCGTCCTATGACAACCATCGCACGCTCCCTGTGGACCCTCTCAACACTTTGCATTGGGCTCGTCTCGCTCCTAACTCTCAGCACAGCCAAGCCGAGCTACGCAGGAGCTAACGACTACGTTGTGATCGTATTGGATGATTCCGGCTCGATGCGTGAGGTCATGCGCCGCGACCGTCGAAGCCGAATCGACGCAGCAAAAAGCTCTCTGACGCAGGTGATCCAGCAGATCGCTCCAGGGACCAACGTCGGGGTGTTGCTACTGAATGGAGCCCGTCAAAATGGAAATTGGTTCATTCCTATAGGACCCGTCAATCCCGCGGAAGCTATCGGACGCATAAGCAATTTGCGAGCCAACGGCGGAACCCCCCTGGGCGATGCCCTTCGAATCGCTTCGGATGAACTGCTAGCCCTCCGATCCAAAAAAATCTACGGGACCTATCGACTGATCGTTGTGACCGATGGCGAAGCGTCCGATCAAGCGCTTCTAGATCAGTACCTGCCCGATATCCTCTCTCGAGGCATCATCATCGATGCGATCGGAGTCGACATGAGAGGCGATCACTCTTTAGCTACGCGCGTCCACAGCTACCGACGGGCCGACGATCAAGCCTCCTTGTCCAATGCCATTCAGGAAATCCTGGCAGAAGGGAGTGGGACAGACCAAGGAAACAACGGCGAGGATTTCGCCCTGCTCGAAGGCTTGGGCGATCTCGATGTGTCGGAGGTTCTCAAGGCCTTGGCCACTCCCAACAACGACAAAATCACCGGCATCGGTTCTCGGCAAGCATCGGGATCTAGGGCCCCCAACGGTGGGCTCGGCAATTCGAACAACAGCCCGTACAACGGACCAAGCGGACCGGTCTCAGGATTCCCGACTTCCAACCCCTCACAGAACCCCCCGGTCCAAAAATCGAGTTTTTTCGCGCAAGTCTTCGGGACCATCTGCACCTGTTGCATCCCATTGTTGCTGGTGATGTTTTTCATTTCTGCGTTCTTGACCAAGTCGAAGGTCAAGCGACAGTAAGCTCTCTGGAGAGACCAGAGCCCCGGGGATTGCTAGCAATCGAAACTTGGTTTTTCAGGGACTCAGGTTGCATTGCCTTCTGATCTTTTGCTATGGAATCAGTTGGCGAGCAGTCCGACTCAGGGCTGTGAATTTCGTAGAGACAAACAACGCGCAGCTTTGACCCATGGCATCCTTGAAGCATCGATCGCAATGGAAAAGGGCGCTGATGCTCGTGGCGCTATTGATCTTAGCTCCGTCGATGGTCGGTTGCACTTCGCAGCGGTATCTCCAACCGCGTCGCACGCCGGTCAATCCATTGACCGACGCGTTGAGTCTGATGAATCGCTCAGGACCTCAGCCCACGGGTCGGACGATATCCCTCTTGAGGCATTACGATGTGCTGGATCTGTTCCACCACAATCCAGAGCTGGCGTTAGAAAACCTCCAACGAGTTGCCACCGATGAGAAAGGGGCTGAAAAGACCTATGCGATCTCCGAGTTGGCTTACATTTTGGGGATTCGATATCAGCGAAGCGGCAATCCGGGCAAAGCGCTCGACATGTACTCGGTGGCCGTGAGCAACGCCTATCTGTACCTGTTTAGCCCCGAACTCGATGGATTTCGCAACCCTTATGATCCCCAGTTCCGGGGTGCATGCGATTTGTACAACACCTCGCTCGAAGCCGTCTTACGGATCGTCAGTAGCGAAGGGAATCTTCGACCGGGATTGAGCTACCGAATCAGCACCGATAGTGCGTCGCACGATGTGCGAGTCGCCAATCGCGGGCCTTGGTCGGACGACGATTTTGGGGAATTGAAATTCTGCAGCGACTTTCAGGTCAAGACGATTGACGCGGGGAATGTGACCTATGGGATCGGGGTTCCGATGTTGGCCGTGCGCAAACGGCCGGAGAATGAAACGGCGGCTGAACAGTATTACCCGGAAGGTTTATCGTTTCCTGTGACTGCGATTTTGCGGGTCACGACTTCGGCGAATCACGGACCATCGAGCGGTGCTTTGGACGATCCCTCGACGTGTCGTCATCCGTGTGTGCTTGAGCTCCACGACCCGCTCTCGGCCGCCGAGTTGGGGTTGAATGAGCGTTTGGTACCTATTCAATCCGACTTGAGCACGCCCCTTGCACATTTCCTTGAGAATCCAAAGTTCAAAGAGCAGACCAACAGCACGACCGGTTTGTTGTTCCCGGACCAATCGCAAAAGCTCAGAGGTGTGTACATGCTCGAGCCGTTTGATCCGAATCGCATACCGGTTCTGATGGTCCATGGTCTGTGGTCGAGCCCCATGACATGGATGCCGATGTTCAACGACCTGCGTTCGTTTCGCGAGTTGCGCAAGAACTACCAATTCTGGTTCTATCAATATCCGACGGGTCAGCCCTTTTGGATCAGTGCATCGCAGATGCGGGCCGACTTGGCGGAACTCCGTCGGAACATCGATCCGAATGCACAGTCCCCGGTGCTCGATCAGATGGTATTGGTCGGTCACAGCATGGGTGGGTTGGTTTCGCGGATGCAGACGATCGAGAGCGGGGAGGAGTTTTGGCGGATCCTCAGCGATGCATCGTTTGATCAGCTCCGGGCCAGCGACGAAGAAAAAAAACGTTTGGCCAGCGTGTTATTCTTTCATCCCAACCCCTCGATCCAACGTGTCGTGACGATAGCCACTCCGCATCGCGGTAGTGACTATGCCAACGACTACACGCAGTGGCTTGGAAAGAAACTCATCCAGCTTCCTTCCGGGGTCATTGAGGTAACCAACTCGCTGATCCGACAGAATCCGGACATTTTCCGGGACACCGAGCTCTTGATCACCAAGACCAGCATCGATTCGTTGAATCCTGACTCACCGATTTTTCCGGTCCTCCTGCGATCGCGCAGGGCGTCTTGGGTCCATTACCACAACATTATCGGAATGATTGAAAACTCGAGTTGGTTTTCAAAAGACACGATGGAGTCCGATGGAATCGTATCGTTTGCCAGCGCGCAGATGGAGGATGCCCAGACGCAGATCGTCGTTCAGGCCAATCATGGCTCGGTCCATACCACGCCTCGAGCGATCCTCGAGGTGCGTCGTATCCTGATAGAGCATTTGAATGAGGCCTGTCAGAAGCCTCAACTGGCCGAATGCTTGGACCTGCCGGAACCTTGGAAAAAGATTCACCAGCAACTACCTCAAAGATCGACTGGGTATCCCGATTGGCCCGTTCGATCCGCCGCGGTGGAATCGCCACTGGAAGGTCGCTCAGAGACCGGGCAACGGGGGCTCGATTCCTGGGGTCCTGGCCAGACGATCCGCTAGTCTTGCTCGCCTCACCGACGCGATTCCTGGAGGATGCGACGCTTTCGACCGGTCGCGTATCGATGGGATCGAAGGTCGGGCCGTGCGTATCAGAAAGGCACGCTTGAGGTAGGAAAACGATCCCCTCGGGGAGTCCTTTGAGAAAAAGATGCGAATCTACAGATTGAGTGCCAGATCGTAACCCTATTGGATTTCATCCTGTTGAGCTAAACTAGAGAGCATGTCCTGCCCCAGATCGCACACTCGATGAGTCGCTTCGCTCATGATCGAATTTGAATTCAACGGTGCTTCGCATCAAGCCCAGCCCGAGACGACCGTCCGGGGATTGCTCGATGCGGCTAAGATCGAAAGCCGCTTTTGTGCCGTCGAAGTCAACGAGGAGATCTTGCCCAAGTCCCAGTATGACACCTACCGCGTTCAACCCGGCGATCGCATCGAAGTCGTTACCTTGGTAGGTGGTGGCTAATGAACCCAGTGTCCCCAGATAGCACAGCGAATAACGCACCGATCAACCCTGAGTCGACTCACCGACTCGATGTGGCCGGTAAGCTGCTTGCCTCCCGCGTGATCGTTGGCACAGGCAAATACGACACGCTCGAGCAGATGCGAGAATCGCTCGATGCGAGCGGCACGAGTTGCGTCACGGTCGCGATCCGACGAGAGAAACTCTACGATCGCGACGGGAAAAACCTCTTGGACTTTATCGACACAGACCGATTCACCCTACTGCCCAATACCGCTGGGTGTTTCAACGCCAAGGATGCCGTTCGAGTCGCAAGGATGGGGCGGGAGATCCTGCGGGAACTGGGAAACCCCGGAGCCGATTGGGTCAAACTCGAAGTCCTCGGAGACACCAAAACCCTCTTGCCCGACCCCCTGGCAACCCTGGATGCCTGCCAGCGACTCGTCGAGGATGGCTTCAAGGTCCTCTGCTATACCAGCGACTGTCCCATCATGGCCGTGCGATTGAAATCTGCCGGTGCGTCAAGCGTCATGCCTGCGGCGAGTCCGATCGGTAGTGGACAAGGCATCCTCAATGAGAACAATTTGAAGATCATCCTTGAGTATCTCAAAAGCGACGACCCCAATTACCCAGTGATTATCGATGCTGGGGTAGGGACCGCCAGCGATGT
>Ga0315907_10001875_pt1 | contig 27697 bp, 25 predicted proteins | sample LakEriMetagenome_3_FD_203525 | JGI IMG/M metagenome (GOLD analysis project Ga0315907, IMG submission 203525) | Freshwater fungal communities from buoy surface, Lake Erie, Ohio, United States - Buoy 12 MA123 | ecosystem: Environmental > Aquatic > Freshwater > Lake > Lake biofilm | place: USA...
CGGCTTTGGGGCCCAGGCAAGGCGCAAACCACAGCGATACCCCGTGGTATCGCGCGGATTTGCAACGCCGCATCGGGCCCAAAGACGCGGTTTCATTGCAACGTATTTTTGCGACAGGACACTAGAGATTGTTTACACCAGACTGAAAAGAAAAAAAGCACGCGTTGTGGCGTGCTTTTTAATGTGGTTGGCCGTGCCCGGCATTGATCAGGTCTGCGGCTGTACCTTCTCAGCGCGGTCCTGCACTACCAAACGCTGACGCTTGATCCGCCTCAAGACCCAGGGTGTGATCAGCACCAGCAAAACGATGCACAAGATGGTGGCGGATGCTGGACGGGTCAAGAAGATGCTCCACTGGCCCTCGCCTATCGACAGGGCATTGCGCATCTGGGCCTCGGCCAAGGGGCCTAGGATCATCCCCACCACCACGGGTGCAGTCGGGAAATCAAAACGCCGCATGACCACACCCAAAATGCCGATGGCATACATGAGCACCAAGTCAAACGCTGACTGACGCATGCCGTAAACCCCCACGGTGGCAAAAATCAAAATACCAGCATAGAGCGCAGGCCGGGGAATTTTGAGCAGCTTGACCCACAAGCCCACCAGCGGCAAGTTCAATATCAAGAGCATCACATTGCCGATGTAAAGCGACGCGATCAAAGCCCAGACCAAGGCACCGTTGGTGTCGAAGAGTTGTGGGCCCGGTTGGATGCCGTAGTTCTGGAAGGCCCCGAGCAAAATGGCCGTCGTATTGGAGGTAGGTATGCCGAGCGTCAACAAGGGAATCAAGGTGGCGGTGATGGCAGCGTTGTTCGCTGCCTCGGGACCCGCCACACCCTCGATGGCGCCCTCGCGGCCAAACTCCTCTTTGTGCTTGGAGAGTTTTTTCTCGGTGGCATAACTCAAAAACGTCGGAATCTCACTGCCACCGGCGGGAATCGTGCCGAAGGGCACTCCAATGAAGGTGGCGCGTATCCAGGCAGGCCAGGAACGCCGCCAGTCGGCTTTGCTCATGTGCACGCGCGTCAACTTGTTTTGGGTGGAGACCAAACGGCCCTCATACAACACGTTGTACAGCGCCTCGCCCACTGCGAACAGGCCCACCGCCACCAGCACCACCTCCAACCCATCCATCAGTTCGGGCACCCCGCCGGTGAAACGAGGCGTACCGGAGATTTGGTCCAGGCCTACCAGACCCATGGCCAAACCGATGAACAGTGCCGTCAATCCGCGCAGCGTGCTTTTGCCCAAGACCGCACTGACCGTGGTGAAAGCCAGCACCATCAACATGAAGTACTCAGGGGGTCCCAACTTGACCGCATAGGTCGCTACCACAGGGGCCAAGAACGTGACGATCACTGTGGCGATCGTGCCCGCCACAAACGAGCCAATGGCCGCAGTGGCCAAAGCCGCGCCGGCACGGCCGCTTTTGGCCATTTTGTTTCCCTCCATGGCGGTGACCATGGAACCAGCCTCACCGGGCGTGTTCAGCAAGATAGAGGTGGTCGACCCCCCATACATGGCACCGTAATAGATGCCCGCGAAAAAAATCATCGAGGCGGTAGGATCCACTTTGAGCGTGATCGGCAACAACATGGCCACCGCCGTGGCCGGCCCAATGCCTGGAAGCACGCCAACGGCCGTGCCTAAAGTGCAGCCCAGGAGGGCCCACAACAGATTGATGAGCGTGGCCGCAACCACAAAACCTTGCAACAGGCTGTTCAACGTCTCCATCACAACCATCCAGTTTGAGTCAGGCCAGGCAAGTTGATGGCCAGCAATTGGGTGAACATCCAAAAAACGGGCGCGGCAATGGCAACGCCTATCAGAATGTCGGTGCCCAAAGACTTCCAGCTACCACCACTGGGCGCGGACCGCCGAAAACCTTGTGCCGCCAACGCAAAACAAACCGCACAACTCAAAATGAAACCGAGCGTGGTGATGAGCAATGCGTTGGCCAGGATGCCGCCTGTTACCCAAATAAAGCCCTGCCAATCACCCCGGCTTGCCCCCGTGGGCTCTTCCATCTCGCGAAAGCCACCCCTGAGGACCTCCCACAGCAAAAAAAGTCCGCAAAGACTCAACATGCTGCCAACCAACAAAGGCAAGAAGTTGGGACCTACGCCGCCATATCCGGCATCAGAGGAGAGTTGGAAACTTCCCAGAAAAAAAAGCACGCCCAAACCGAGCGTGCCCAGACCCACCAACCATTGCGAGCGGTTCATGTGCGGATTCAAACCATGCCCGCTTTGACCATGACCGCACGCAGGCTCGCAAATTCATCATCAACGAATTTTTCAAACTCTGCCCCGGCCAAAACTGCAGGCAACCATCCATTGCGCTCCACGTCTGCGGCCCACGACTTGGTTTTGGTGGCTTTGACCACCATGTCCGTCAGTGCCGTGCGCTGCTGTGCAGTAATGCCCGGTGCACCGTACACACCGCGCCAGTTGCCAATCACGACGTCGTAGCCCTGTTCTTTCAGGGTGGGCACATCGATGCCCTTCAAACGGGTGGCCGATGTGACGGCAATCGGGCGCATCTTGCCGCTTTGAATGTGGGCCTGAAACTCTCCCCAGCTGCTACCGCCGACAGTCACGTTGTTGCCCAAGATGGCAGCAACGGCTTCACCACCGCCACGGAAGGGGACATAGTTGATCTTGGCCGCGTCTACACCAGTGGCCCGAGCCAACATCGCTGCGGCGATGTGTTCCGTCGATCCGCGCGAGCCGCCACCCCACTTGACACTACCGGGGTCTTTCTTCATCTGCTCCACCACGTCTTTCATCGATTTCAGTGGCGACTCAGCTGGCAGCACGAAAACGTTGTAGTCGTTGGTCAGGCGCGCCAGCGGTGTGGCTTGGCTGAGCGATACAGGCGGCTTGCCCGTGATGATGCCGCCCAGCATGACGGCGCCCATGACCATCAGGGCATTGGGATCGCCCTTGCTGCCATTGACGAACTGCGTCAGACCCAAAGCGCCCGCCGCGCCACCTTTGTTGTCGTAGCTCACGGCAGAGGCCACGCCCGCCTCTTGCAAGGCCTTGCCGAGGGCGCGGCCTGTGCTGTCCCAACCACCGCCGGGGTTGGCCGGAATCATCATCTTCAGGTTGGTGGAGGCCCAGGCAGTACCAGGCAAGGAAGGTGCCGCGATGGCGGCCAACAAGGACTTCAAAAAAATGTCGCGACGCATGTGAGTCTCCTTCTGTTTTTCGGTGTTTACATCATGCAACCAAGAGCTGTCACTTGGCTGTCCTGATGAGCAAATACGACTAGGGACAAACGCTAGGTCTGTACTCGCCCGATGCGCCGCAAAGTTCCAGGCATGCAATTGCTTTTGATCGAAGACGACCCCGCCATGCAGGCGACCTTGCAGCGCAGCTTTGAACGCCGCGGCATCCGGACCACCTGCTGCGGTGATGGAAACCAAGCCGTGGCGGCGTGGCGAAAACATGCGCCCGACGTGGTGGTACTCGACCTGACACTGCCCGGCCGGGATGGTTTGATGGTTTTGACCCAGGCTCGAAAGCTGGGCCTGACCACGCCAGTGTTGATCCTGACCGCGCGCGGCACGGTGGGCGACAAGATTTTGGGGCTGAACACAGGAGCCGATGACTACCTGCCCAAGCCCTTTGATCTGGACGAACTGGAGGCTCGCGTGCGGGCCTTGGCCCGTCGACACGAGGGCCCGCGCGGCACCATGGTTCAGCCATCGGCCGATGCCACGTTTTGTGGACTGCGCGTCGACCGTGAGAACCAAGTCGTCTATTTGAACGAAGAGGTGCTGGAGCTTGCACCGCGAGAAAACGCCCTTCTGCGCGCATTGCTGGCCAAACCGGGTACCGCCATTGCCAAGGAACGTTTGTATGAAACCGTTTTCGCGGGTGAGGTTGACGTGCAGTTCGATGCCATCGAGGTGGTGGTGTACCGCTTGAGGAAAAAGCTGCAAAGCAGCCGGGCGCAAATCGTCACGCTTCGGGGTTTGGGCTATTTGCTGAAGGCGCAGTCACCGTGAAGGCACCGCACTCGTTGCGTGCGCAGTTGTTGCTGGGCATTTTGCTGCCTGTTGTTCTGCTGGTGGTGGTCAATGCCTTCAGCCTTTACGAACAGGCGCTGGATGCGGCAGACACAGCCTACGACCGCACTTTGTTGGCCTCAGCCAAATCCATCGGCGAGCAACTGGAGGCTGCCGGTCACAGCGACAGCTTGCAACTCAAAGCCACGGTCCAGTACTCCGCATTGGAGGCATTTGAAGCCGACAACCGCAGTCGAATTTTCTACAAGGTGTCGGGATTCAAAGGCGAGTCGGTGTCTGGTTTTGCCGATCTTCCTGCCCCGCGCAAGGGTGCCAAAGAACCTGGCCCTTATGCCGCTTTGGTTGATTTTTATGACGACCACTACCAAAACGAAAGCGTTCGCATGGCGGTGTTGCTGCAGCCGGTCTCGGGCACGAACGGGGTAGGTATGGCGACCATCCAGGTTGCAGAAACGCTGGAACTGCGCCGTACCTTGGCGCGGCAGATTTTGTTTGACACGGTGTGGCGACAGGCCGCATTGATTGCTGTGATCGCGCTGGTTGTCTGGTGGGCGGTGCAGTCGGCCACACAACCCGTTCGCCAACTCAGCCAGCAAATGCAAGCGCGTAGCGCCTCCGACCTGTCGCCCATTTCCACCCAGGGCAGCCCGCGTGAGTTGTGGCCTTTGCTGCTGGCAACCAACCAGGTGATGCAGCGCCTACGGCATTTGCTCAACCACCAAAAGCGGTTTGTGCGCGATGCCTCACACCAACTGCGCACACCCTTGGCGGTACTCAAAACACAGGTGCAGTCAGCGCTGCGTGGTGATGTGGAGCCGGTGCAAGCGCTCAAAGAAATCCAACTCACGGTTGACCGCGCGACACAGCTGGCCAACCAAATGTTGGCACTGGCCAAGGTGGAGCAACTGCGGCAACAAAATGATGCGCCAGTACTCGACTGGGCTGAGATCACCCGTGCCGTCGCGCTGGACCTCGCACCGCTGATGGCCCAGCAACAGATTGATTTCGACATCGAAACACGACCTACCCTCGTTCACGCACATGAATGGGCGCTGCGAGAGTTGACGCGCAATTTGCTGCACAACGCCATTGTTCATGGCCACAGCGAACAGACTGACGGCGCGCGCATCAGCGTGAGGGTCAAGACCGAAGGCGCACACGCGCTTTTGACACTCACAGACAGCGGCCCCGGCATCAGTGCGGAGCAGCGGCTGCGTTTATTTCAACCGTTCGCGTCCGGCGGTCCACGCCACGGCTCAGGCTTGGGTCTGGCCATTTCTGGAGAAATTGTGCAAAGCCTTGAGGGACGCATCGATTTTGAGAACCTTCAAGCCCAAAGCCCACGCGAAGCAGGTGTGGCCGCGCTGATCGCAGGCCTGCAGGTCAAGGTGTTTTTGCCTGCCTCGACACCCGGTTTAAGCACAGCGGACAATGCGACCTGATGTCTGATTCAAAAAACAAATCACTGTCTTCCGCGCAAGGCGTGCGTTTAGACAAATGGCTATGGGCTGCGCGTTTCTTCAAAACCCGCAGCCTGGCCAGCGATGAGATCGGCAAACACCGGGTGTGGGTCAATGGCCAGGTGGCCAAGGCCTCGCGGGAGGTCAAGCTCGGTGACCGCATCGAACTGCGGCAAAACCAGCAACCACGCACCGTGGTGGTCATGGGTTTGAGCCTGCAGCGCAGCTCAGCCAGTGTTGCAGCGGGACTTTTCGAAGAAACGCCAGAAAGCGTGGCGCAGCGGGAGCAAACCGCGATTCAGCGTCGCCTGGCGCCGGAGCCTGCTCAGAGCTTGGAACAAGGCCGTCCCACCAAACGCGACCGGCGGGTGCTCAGCGACTGGAACCGATGGTCAGCCAGTTTGGACCCTGGTGAGTAGCCGCTTGCGCTTTTTCATTCGGCTGTGGGCAGCACGGTTTTTTGAAGTGTTGAATCGCCCTCTTGAAGACACGGTTTTCGGCCATATATGCAGCCTGAGATCAGTTTTTGCCTCCTTGCCCACCATGACACCGAATCAAAATCCCCAAGAAAATCAACCACTTGAGCCCACAGCGGAAACCAATACTGTCGACGTGGCGGCCGAACTGGCTGCGCTCAAGGCCAAACACACCGAGGTGTCGGACGCTTTTTTGCGCGCCAAGGCCGAAGCGGAAAACACCCGCCGCCGGGCCGAGGAGGAAATCAGCAAAGCGCGCAAATTTGCGGTGGAAGGATTTGCAGAAAGCCTGCTGCCTGTGAAGGACAGCCTGGAAGCGGCCATTGGCATGCCTGCAGCCACCAACGAGCAACTGCTGGAAGGCGTTCATGCGACCTTGCGGCAGCTGGCCAGCGCTTTGGAGCGCAACAAAGTGCTGGAACTGAACCCCGCAGCAGGGACCAAGTTTGACCCGCACCAGCATCAAGCCATCAGCGTGGTGCCACTGCCAGCAGGCGTCACCCAAGAACCCAACACCGTGGTCACGGTGCTGCAAAAAGGGTATTCGATCAACGAGCGTGTGCTGCGGCCCGCCTTGGTCACGGTTTGCGCACCCAGTTGAGTTTTTCACGTTGGGCCCGTCATGACGTCTTCAACCTCGTTCGGGCTGGGCTTGTTGATGCCCAGAGTGCTCGCGTAACCCTTCGACAAGTTCAGGGCGAACGGTTGAAATTTCAAAACGCCCAATTTAAGTAGCCCCCCTTGAAGTCTGCTGAGTTATCCACAACTTCAGTGCATCAGCTTTTTTAGTTTTCAGGAGAAATCACCATGGCCAAAATCATCGGCATCGACCTCGGCACCACCAACTCGTGCGTGTCCATCATGGAAGGCAACACCACGCGTGTGATTGAAAACAGCGAAGGTGCACGCACCACGCCTTCCATCATCGCTTACCAAGAAGACGGTGAAATTCTGGTGGGTGCTTCGGCCAAACGCCAAGCCGTGACCAACCCACGTAATACGCTGTATGCAGTCAAGCGCCTGATCGGCCGCAAGTTCACTGAAAAAGAAGTTCAAAAAGACATCGACCTCATGCCTTACAGCATCGTCGCGGCCGACAATGGCGACGCCTGGGTGGAAGTGCGCGGCAAAAAATTGGCGCCTCCGCAGGTCAGCGCTGAAGTGCTGCGCAAGATGAAAAAGACCGCCGAGGACTACCTGGGCGAAACGGTTTCTGAGGCCGTCATCACCGTGCCCGCCTACTTCAATGACGCCCAGCGCCAGGCCACCAAGGACGCTGGCCGCATCGCGGGCCTGGACGTCAAGCGCATCATCAACGAGCCCACCGCTGCGGCCTTGGCTTTTGGTTTGGATAAAACCGAAAAAGGCGACCGCAAGATTGCGGTCTACGACTTGGGCGGTGGCACCTTTGACGTGTCCATCATTGAAATCGCCGATGTCGACGGTGAAAAGCAATTCGAAGTGCTGTCCACCAACGGCGACACCTTCTTGGGCGGCGAAGACTTTGACCAGCGCATCATCGACTACATCATTGCCGAGTTCAAGAAAGAACAAGGCGTCGACTTGGGCAAGGACGTGCTGGCCCTGCAGCGCCTGAAAGAAGCCGCTGAAAAAGCCAAGATTGAGTTGTCCAACAGCGCACAGACCGACATTAATCTGCCCTACGTGACGGCCGATGCGTCGGGACCGAAACACCTGAACATCAAACTCAGCCGCGCCAAATTGGAAGCGCTGGTGGAAGACCTGATCGAGCGCACGATTGCGCCTTGCCGGACCGCCATCAAAGACGCGGGTATTGCCGTCGGTGCAATCGACGACATCATTCTGGTGGGCGGCATGACCCGCATGCCCAAGGTGCAGGAAAAGGTGAAAGAGTTTTTCGGCAAAGAGCCACGCAAAGACGTGAACCCCGACGAGGCCGTGGCTGTGGGCGCCGCCATTCAAGGCCAGGTGCTGGCCGGTGACCGCACCGACGTGCTCTTGCTTGATGTCACGCCACTGTCACTGGGCATTGAAACCTTGGGCGGTGTGATGACCAAGATGATCAAGAAAAACACCACCATCCCCACCAAGTTCAGCCAGACTTTCTCAACGGCCGACGACAACCAGCCCGCGGTGACCATCAAGGTCTACCAAGGCGAGCGTGAATTGGCCACGGGCAACAAGAGCCTGGGTGAGTTCAACCTCGAAGGCATTCCACCTGCACCACGTGGCACGCCCCAAATTGAGGTGAGTTTTGACATTGACGCCAACGGCATCTTGCACGTGGGCGCCAAAGACAAAGGCACGGGCAAAGAAAACAAAATCACCATCAAGGCCAACTCCGGTTTGAGCGAAGCCGAGATTGCTCAGATGGTGAAGGACGCCGAGGTCAATGCGGCCGAAGACAAGAAAAAACTTGAACTTGTTCAGGCACGTAACGCCGCCGATGCCATGGCCCACAGCGTGAAGAAGAGCCTGGCCGAGCACGGCGACAAGATTGATGCCGCCGAGAAGGAAAAAATCGAGGCCGCACTCAAAGACGTGGAAGAAGCGCTCAAAGGTGAAGACCAAGCCACGATTGAAGCCAAAACGGAAGCCTTGATGACGGCCAGCCAGAAACTGGGCGAGAAGGTCTATGCAGATGCACAAGCGGCGCAAGCGGCCGCTGGTGCAGCTGCGCCACAAGGCGCCGAGGCTGCCGCCAGCAAACCGGCTGCGGACGACGTGGTGGACGCCGAGTTCAAAGAAGTCAAAGATAAAAAGTAAACGCACCGTCCCCGGCGACATGTCTCCGCTGCCGTCATTCCTGCGCCAGCGGAGACCCATTTGCCGGGGCATGCGCCGGATTCCCGCTGAGATCTCAGAGCATGTGGGAATGACGGCACGGGGCAATGGTTCCGCCGCGTTGAAGGTGCCCCCCTCAACGCGGCTTCTTCGTTTTTTGAGTTGTAGGTGACTCCATGGCCAAGCGCGACTATTACGACATTCTGGGCGTTTCAAAAAACGCCTCCGAGGAAGACATCAAAAAGGCCTACCGCAAGTTGGCCATGAAACACCACCCGGACCGCCACCAGGGTGAGGACGCCAAAAAAGCAGAAGAAAAATTCAAAGAGGCCAAAGAGGCCTATGAGATGCTGTCTGACGCGCAAAAACGCGCCGCCTATGACCAATACGGCCACGCCGGTGTCGACCCCAACATGGGCGGCGGTGGATTCCGTCCCGGTGGCCCTGGCGAAGGCATGGGTGGTTTCGCAGAGGCCTTTGGCGATATTTTTGGCGACATCTTTGGCGGCGCGGGCCAGCGCCGCGGTGCCAACGGTGGCCAGCAGGTGTACCGCGGCAGCGACCTGTCTTACGCCATGGAGATCACGCTGGAAGAGGCCGCAGGTGGCAAAGAAACGCAAATTCGCATTCCCAGCTGGGACACCTGCGACACCTGCCATGGCACAGGTGCCAAGCCCGGCACATCACCGAAAACCTGCTCTACCTGTAATGGATCAGGCACGGTGCACATACGCCAGGGCTTTTTCAGCATCCAACAAACCTGCCCCCACTGCCACGGCACCGGGAAAATCATTCCCGACCCCTGCACCACCTGCAACGGCCAGGGCAAGATCAAACGAACCAAAACTCTGGAGGTCAAGATTCCAGCCGGTATTGGCGAAGGCATGCGCATCCGCTCGGCGGGCAACGGTGAACCCGGTACCAACGGTGGCCCACCAGGCGACCTCTACATTGAGATTCGCGTCAAACAGCACGAGATCTTCGAGCGGGACGGTGACGACCTGCACTGTTCGGTGCCGGTGGCGCTGACAACGGCGGCTCTGGGCGGCAGCATCGAAGTGCCTACACTCGGCGGCAAAGCAGAAATCGATTTGCCCGAGGGCACCCAGCACGGCAAACAGTTCCGACTCAAAGGCAAAGGCATCAAGGGCGTACGCTCCAGCTACCCGGGGGACTTGTACTGCCACATCCAAGTTGAAACCCCGATCAAGCTCACTGAGCACCAACGTAAGTTGATGAAAGAGCTGGATGAGTCCTTCCGTAAAGGCGAAGGTAAACATTCCCCTACCAGCAAGACTTGGTCGGATCGGGTGAAAGACTTGTTTAAGTAATTCGAGGCGCATTCAACAACACGGTGTCGCTAGCAGCCCCACCCTGGTTGACGTGAGGCCGGCTGGGGTGCTTGCACCCCAGCGCGAGCGCCGCGACTTCAGCAAGCGCACCGGCTTTTAGCGCCGATGACGAAATGAGCCCGCTCCATTGACAACCCGTTCTTGAGGCGAACCCTCGCGTCGCTTTCGATGGCACCGCCGCGATCACATCCTTCCAGGGTGCCAGCACTCGCATTCGATTTGATGAAGCGAGCCCAGACGCGCGACATGCGCCAGTCCGAACGCCGACGTCTGTGCGTTAGCAGACAGAGGCGCAACAAATGGTATCTGGCGTTGTTTCCTACTTTCAGAAGCAACCGTTACACCCGTTTTTTACCTCGTAAACAACCGCGAAATGGCTGTCTACCGGGCATCAGCGGACTTGTGACTGTGAGATGACGCGAAGGTAGTCCATACGGACTATCGACAGGGGATAACCCTAGCTCCTAGCATGACCTTGTCATCAACTTACGAGGAGTCAGCATGCAACTCAAGACAGTCTCTAAGGTCGCAGCCGCCTGTGCGCTGCTGTGGGGCACAGCGTTCAACGCCCAAGCCGCCACCTACAACCTGGGCACGTTGTCTACCGGCGCCCCGTTGTCATTCAACGCGGCGGTCACGTCGGCTGGCCCGTTCAGCGACATTTTCACCTTCACCTTGCCTGCCGCGGTGAGCTCGGGCTTCAGCTTGCTGAATTTTCCGGTGACAGGACTGTTCAATACGGTGCTGACATCCGCCACCTTGTTCAGCAATGCTGACGGCAATCTGTTCAACGGTGACGACTCCATGGTCAAAACCGGCACCGCAACTTCCAGTGGCATCAGCTTCACCAACGGTGCAAGCGCAGCCGGCACTTATTACTTGAACGTGACTGGAATTTCCACAGGTCCTCAGGGTGGCCTCTACAACGGCGCCATCAGCGTTGCTGCTGTTCCAGAACCTGAAACCTACGCCATGTTGCTCGCAGGTCTGGGCGTCATGGGTTTTATCGCACGCCGCAGAAACAACGCGCAACAGTAAACGGGGTCAAAACAGACCGTTCAGCGCGTGGGTCCGAGAGACAAAGGGATTGCGCTTGCAGTCCCTTTTTTTCTCCTGTCGCGCTACGTCGACTTACACATCTCCTCAGCATTGATACAGCTTGGCCATTGCAAAAATGCTGCAGTGCAATAAGAATCAGTTTGCCGATGAACCATCGCGCGAATTGAGCCGCATCCGCTGCACTCATGCAGTTAACACAACGGCCCTTGACTCTGAAAAGGACTCCTTGGCACCCATGGCTTTCTTGCCTTCGCTTTCATCGGCTGAAATTCAGCACTACCACCGAGTGGTCATGCGGTCTGCGGAAGTCCGCAGCCATTTTGACTTGCTGCTGTGGTTGCAAGGTGATGTACAGCGTTACCTGCCGCACCACATCTTGATGGCAGCTTGGGGCAATTTTCAAGACAGTCAAATTCAATATGACGTGCTCTCGCCTCTGCCCGGGGTTCGTTCACACACCACCAAACCACAGGCGGTGCAGCCCATGCTGCGGCGACTTTTTTTCCGCTGGTCTGAGTTCGGCAGAAAACCCTTCGCCTTGAATGTGGGACACGACGGCTTTTTACTCAACGATGACAACAACTCGTGCGCACTCGGCAAATCGTTGTTGCAGATGCGCAGTGCACTGGTCCACGGAATCACCGACGCTCGCGGCAATCTGGATTGCCTTTACATCGCTTTTGGCATGCAGTCACCCTACCGGGACGCGGACAGCAGCGCCATGGCGGCCGTATTGCCCTACATCGATATTGCATTGCGGCAGGTGGAACACTTACCCAATCAAACATTTCCTGCTGCGCCGCTGACATCAAGCTCGCCGCCGCCCTCGCCCGTGCACGAGAGCCTACCGCTTCAGCAGTGGGGGTTGACCAGCCGTGAAGCGGAAATCGTCAGCTGGGTCGCCATGGGCAAGACCAACCCCGATATTGGCATGATTCTCGGCATCAGCGCGTTCACCGTGAAGAACCACCTGCAACGCATCTTCAAGAAGCTGGACGTCTCTAACCGCGCCCAGGCCGTAGGAAAACTCAACACCTTGTTGGTGGACGTGTGATGTTGAAGTCCAATACCTCACTGTCGGCCATCCCTCTTGTCAGGCGGGCGGAGGCTCCCGCCTTGGGCAAAGACAACCTTCTGAGTTTGTTTGAGACGTCGGTGGGTCCGGTGGCCTTGGCCCTGTCCCTTTGGATGTGTGCGTGGTGGGTCGAAGGCGACATCACACCGCCTTACCTGATTTTGTCGGTGCTGGTTTTTGCACTGACTTTTCCCGGCAAGTCGAGGCTGCATGCTTCGCTTTTGGCAGTGATGCTGGACATCGCAGTCAGTTGGGCCTGGTTGGCGGCATTGCTTTTGCTCACCGGATGGGCCACGCGTTACGACCGTGAGTTTTCCAATCAGGCCATCGTGATGTGGCTGTGGCTGGCGCCACTGTCCGAGTTGGCCGCCTACCTCATGCTGCGGATCGTGGCGCCCTTTTTGCTCAAACTGCAAGGGCCACCGCAGCGGGCTGTGATTGTCGGCATGAATGAACAAGGCCTCGCACTGGCGCAAAAAATCCGTGCTTCACGTTACGCCCACATCGAATTGACCGGCTTCATCGACAGCCGCACGCCCGATCGTTTGAACAAAGAGAACCGTCATTTGCTGAACGGTCAATTGGATCAACTGGCCACATTGGTCAAGACGCGGCATATCCAGCTCATTTATTTGTCCTTGCCGATGGCGTCGCAGCCGCGGATCTTGCGCATCTTGGACGAACTCAAGGACACCACAGCCTCGGTCTACTTCGTTCCCGACATGCTGGTCACCGACCTCATCCAGGGAAAACAAAGCGCCGTATGCGGCATGCCGGTCATTTCGGTTTGCGAGTCCCCTTTTAAAGGCCAAAACGGCGCCATCAAGCGCGCCAGCGACATCGTGCTGTCGCTGTTGATTTTGTTGCTGATATCTCCGCTGCTGCTGGTGATTGCCCTTGCCGTTAAACGCAGCTCACCGGGCCCTGTGATCTTCAAACAGCGACGGTATGGTTTGGATGGCGAGGAAATTCTGGTCTACAAGTTTCGCTCCATGACAGTGACGGAGGATGGCGGCGCCATCAAACAAGCGCAAAAAAACGATCCTCGCATCACGCCGCTGGGGGCCTTTCTTCGCCGCACCTCTTTGGATGAACTGCCCCAGTTTTTCAACGTGCTGCAGGGCCGCATGAGCATTGTGGGTCCGCGGCCTCATGCCGTATCGCACAACGAGCTGTACCGAAAGCTGATCAAAGGTTACATGGTGAGGCACAAGGTCAAGCCCGGCATCACCGGCTGGGCACAGGTCAATGGCTACCGCGGTGAGACAGAAACCTTGGACAAGATGCAAGGCCGTATTGACTACGACTTGGACTACTTACGCAACTGGTCCTTGCGTTTGGACCTGTACATTGTTTTGCGCACGGTCCGCCTTGTCATCAAAGACCAGACAGCGTACTGACCATGCGGGCACCATTGATCCGGCATGTGGGAATGTCCGTCCTGGTGACCTTGACAGCATCGGCGCACGGTTTTGGCGACGATGGCTTGAGGCTCAACGCCGCTTATTCACTCTCGCATGACAGCAACCTCTTTCGTTTGTCCGACAGCTCGGATGCGCGGCTCTTAACGGGGCGATCATCCAGCGCTGAATCCATCGGGATAGCCAGTGTGGGCCTCGCATGGACCAAAAGCTACAGCTTGCAGAAATTCGACCTGTCCTTCAACGTGGTTGACTACCGCTACCGTAACTTTGACTACCTCAGCTTCACGGCCAACAACTACAAGGCCGATTGGTTGTGGAGCCTCACGCCGCGCTTGCGTGGACTGGCGAGTTCAGAGCGAACCGAGGTATTGAACAGCTTTGCCGATTTCCAGGGCCTTAACCAACGTAATACCCGAGTCAATTTGAGAACCCGGGTGGATGGGGAATTTGAGCTGGATGGCGTTTGGCGCTTGCTGGGTGGGGTTTCTCGTTCCTCGCAAACCAACGAGGCGCCAGTGGTCGCTGGAGACGATACGCGCACCACCGCGATCAATGGGGGCACGCGTTATGTGTTTGCGTCCGGCAGTTCCATGAGTTACCTCTACAGCATGGCACAGGGCCGATACACCAAGCGCGAGATATCGCCCCTGCTGGACGACCGCTTCAAACAACAAAACCACGAACTGCGTTTGAACTGGTTGTTCAGTGGCAAGAGCAGTGCTGATGTGAGTGCAGCCTACCTTGAACGCCGCCACCCCCATGTGCCTGTGCGTGATTTCAGTGGATTGGTGACACGCGCCAGCTTGCAGTGGAATTGGACCGACAAGACATTGTTGGTCGCAGACTTCAATCGAGAGCTCGCCGCCTACCAAACCAACGACAGCAACTACACGCAGACGCACCGTTTTACGCTGGGACCGGTGTGGAAGATCACGCCCAAGGTGACGATGCGGGTGCGACACGATTTTTCTAACGTTGACTACAGAGGTCAGCCGAGCAACCTGCCAGCAAGTCAACGCACAGACAAGATCAACGAATCGCAGGTTGCGCTGGATTGGCGGCCAGCACGCTCGTTGCTGCTGAGCGGATCGCTCGCGCATTCCCGTCGTTCGTCCAACCAAAACAACCTGGACTTCCGAAGCACTCAGGCCAACCTGACGGCTCAGCTGAGCTATTGATCCAGTGTTCCACCCCTATTGAGCTACCTCCATGACCACATCCGCGTTTCGTCACATTCTGATTCCTACAACCGCAGTTCTGGTGCTGGGCCTGGCAGCTTGCAGCAAGACACAGGAACAAGCATCCACCCAGGTAGCGGCCAAAGTGGGCAGTGAAGAAATTTCTGTGCATCAGGTGAATCAGGTGCTGCAACGCTTGAACCCCAGCGATGGCTCACCTCAGACCATGCAGGCTGTGAAACAGGGCATTCTGGAAAAATTGATCGATCAAGAGTTGGCGGTTGAACAAGCCACCGCAGCTAAGTTACACCGTTCACCCGAAGTCCTCGCACAAATCGAAGCAGCTCGGCGTGAAGTGTTGGTGCGTGCATACATGCAGAAGGTCGGAGCAAACCAACCCAAACCAACAGCGGAAGAAATCAAAAAGTTCTACCAAGACCAACCGCAGCTCTTCTCGCAGCGGCGAATCTTCACGGTACAGGAGGTCTTGGTGCCGTTGGCCACAGGCATTGAAGAACAAATGCGTCGATTCGCCAACTCCGGTCGTTCAATCGAGGACGCTACCGATTGGCTGAGCAGCCAGAAGATCAAGTTCAATTCCGGCGGAGCGACACGTGCCGCAGAACAACTTCCGCTTGATTTGCTGGCCCAATTGCAGGGCCTGAAGGACGGCCAAAGTCTGGTCATGTCGGCGCAGCAAGTCGTCACGCTGATACGCGTGATGTCCACAGAACAAGCGCCGATTGCCGAGGCTGAGGCCTACCCACGAATCGAGCAGTACCTGATGAACAAGCGCATGGGAGAAGCTGTGGCCGCAAATTTGAAACAGCTCAGAAGCACGACAAAGATTGCCTACGTCGGCGACTTCTCCAACGTGTCCAGCCGAGCAACCACAGCCCCGGCCTCGATTCAGCCTTCAAACACTCAAACCGTGATTGAAAAGGGAGTGGCCGGCATGCGTTGAGGACAAAGCACCTTGACTTTGTTCGTTGGCACCACTGCACAAATGACCGCAATACTCTCATGAAATTTCGTCACCTCTCACCTGTTGCGCTGTACCTTGCAGTTGTATTGCAGATTGGATTTTGGGCAGCGCTTGTTCCGGGCGCGGCACAGGCGCAAGCCAGCTTGGACTACACGATTGGCGCAGGAGACACCATTCGGGTGCAGGTTTTCCAGAATCCGGATCTGACGATTGAAACCCGGGTATCTGAAGGCGGCAGCATCACTTACCCCTTGATCGGTTCGGTTGATCTGGGTGGATTGGCGGTGGGGGCTGCGGAGAAGAAGATCGCCGACCGCCTGCAACAAGGGGGTTTCATTCAACGGCCACAGGTCAATATTTCCGTCGTGCAAATTCGCGGCAACCAGGTTGCCGTCTTGGGTCAAGTAGCCCGGCCTGGCCGCTTCCCTCTGGAAACGGTCAACACCCGGTTGAGCGACGTTCTTGCCATGGCTGGGGGCGTCACACCAACAGGCGACGACTTCGTGGTTGTTTCGGGCACTCGGGGTGGTCAAGCTTTCAGAAGACAGATCGATGTGCCGGCCATTTTTCTTGCTGGCCAAGTGGAAGACAACCTCGTGCTCAGAGGTGGAGACATCGTTTACGTACAACGAGCGCCCATGTTTTATATCTATGGTGAAGCGCAACGTCCGGGCGCATTTCGCGTCGAAAGAGGCATGACCGTGATGCAGGCACTGGCACTCGGAGGCGGTCCCACCGCCCGTGGATCTGAAAAGCGGTTGCGATTGCATCGGTCTGCAGAAAACGGCCGCATTGTGCAAAGCGCACCCCAACTGACCGACCTGGTGCAGGCCAATGACGTCATCTACGTCTCTGAAAGCATCTTCTAGTCTGGGAAATCGGTCATGACACTGCAACAGTTTTTGCGCATTCTTCAGGCTCGCTACAAAGCGGTTTTGTTGACGTTCATCGTCACCGTGGCGTTGGCGGTAGGTTTGAGCCTGTGGTTGCCCAAACAGTACACCGCATCCGCCGCGGTCGTGGTTGATGTGAAGTCACCAGATCCCGTGTCCGGCTTGATGCTTCAGGGGATGGTGGCGCCAAGCTACATGGCAACGCAGGTGGACATCATCAAGAGTGACCGGGTTGCCAAGAACGTGGTGAAACTTCTGGACATGGCGTCCAGCCCCGTGATTCAGCGTCAATGGCAAGAGGCCACTCAAGAAAAAGGCGAGTTGGTGGACTGGTTGAGCAACCTGCTGCAAAAACACCTCGACGTGAGACCGGCACGTGACAGCAACGTGATCGACATCTCCTACACCGGCACCGATCCTGCCTTTTCCGCCACCGTTGCCAATGCGTTTGCGCAGGCCTACATGGACGTCAACCTCGAACTGCGTGTTGCCCCGGCGCGCCAATACGCTAAGTTTTTTGAGGAGCAAACCAAGACGGCGAGAGACCGGTTAGAGGCCGCGCAAAAAGCTTTGTCGGCTTACCAGCAAGCCAACGGCATCACCTCGACCGACGAACGGCTGGATTTTGAGACCGCCAAACTCAACGAGACCAGCAGTCAGCTCACCGGACTGCAGGGGCAAACCACTGACAGCCAAAGTAAACGCTCCAGCGATCAAGCAGACACCGTGGCGGAGGTCATGCAAAGCCCGGTCATCAATGGTCTGAAAACCGAAATTGCACGGGTGCAGGCCAAGCTGAATGAGAGCAATGTCAATCTGGGGAAAAACCACCCTCAAACACAAAGCACGGAAGCTGAGCTGGCCTCGCTGCACAACCAGTTGGAAGCCGAAACACGCAAGGTCACTCGCGCCATTGAGACCACGTACCAAGTCGGCAAACAACGTGAAGCTCAGCTCAAAGCCGCGTTAGCCGCACAAAAGGCGCGCGTGCTGTCCCTGAACAAACAGCGTGATGAGCTCAATGTTTTGAGACGAGACATTGAATCTGCGCAGCGGGCCTTTGAACAAGTGAGCCAGCGCGCCTCCCAGTCCAACATTGAAAGCCGCGCCAACCAGACCAATATCGCGGTGCTCAATCCCGCCGTTGCGCCGGCATTGCCGTCACGTCCACAGGTGCTGTTGAACATCATGGTCTCCATCTTTCTGGGCGCAGCTTTGGGTGTCGGATTGGCCTTGGTGTTGGAACTCGCCAACCGCCGCGTCCGCAGCACAGATGATTTGAGTCTCTCCTTAGGCCTGCCAATTTTGGGCAGCATTGCCCGCACCGGAGCACGCGCATGAACGCCAGCATCACCAACTTCAAACCGGCTTGGGCCATGCCCACTCGCGCGGAACACGCCAGCATTGGGGAGATTTTGGTGGCCTCGGGTCGGCTCGATGCCGCTGATGTGAGCCGCATCGCGGAGCGCCAAAAGAAAGACCAGTCGCGCTTTGGAGATGCCGCCTTGGCGCTCAAATTGGTACGCAAAGACGACATTGACTACGCGCTAAGCAAACAGTTTGACTACGCCTACCTGTCACTCAAAGATTCAAACCTGAGCAAGGAGCTGGTGGCCGCTTACAAGCCATTCGGGCGTACCGGAGAAAATCTCCGTGCCTTACGCAGCCAACTGATGTTGCGCTGGTTGAATTCGCAAAGCCAGTCCAAATCTCTGGCCGTGCTCAGCGCAAGCCCGGGGGAAGGCCGCAGCTTCATCGCGGCCAATTTGGCCATCGTTTTTGCCCAGCAAGGCGAGTGCGTGCTGCTGATAGACGGCGATCTTCGAGGCGGTCGCCAAAACGCGCTCTTCAACTGGGGGACAACCGCGGGATTGTCGGAATTGCTGGTGGGCCGAACCACATTGAGCGAAGCCGCACTGCGGGTGGCGGGACTGCCCGGACTGGCGGTGTTGCCTGCCGGAGCCATGCCCCCCAATCCCCAAGAACTGCTGGGCCGCCCTGCTTTTTTGGCGCTGCTCAGCGAAGCCTCCCTGATTTTTGACATCATCATCATCGACACACCGGCAGCAGAACACTTTGCCGATGCGGAAATTGTCGCGGCACGTGCGGGCGCCGCCATGGTCGTGGCACGACGTCACATCAGCTCCATGAGCAAAACGGCCGCTTTGACCGGCAGGATCCAGGAAAGCGGAATGACTGCTTTGGTGGGTGCCGTGCTGAACGATGCCTGAGTGCCAGACATGGTGCCGCGCTGCAATTCAATCAATGGTGCTTTCGACCTGGTCGTTGGCCTGGAGCAGGCGCAATCCCAAAGCCCCCATGGCAGAACCGATCAGGTCGGCCGCCAAATCGTCCAAGCCGGCCTGTCGGCCAGGCAAAAACATTTGATGCCACTCGTCCGCAATGCCAACCAGCATCGCCCCTGTGAAGGCCGTCATCACCATCGCCCATTTTTTAAATCCGCTGGCGTAACCAATCGCCGCTGCCAACAAACCGAAGCTGGCGGCATGCACCAGCTTGTCCCAAGGGCTTGGAATCAACCCAATGGCAAACGGTTGTGCACCTCCCAGCCACAAGGCAACACAAAAAAGCAATGCCAAACACAAACTCAACCACCTCATTTTGCGTTTTGACCACCGACTGATCGCTTGAATGAACAACACTGCCATCCACCCTTTAACTGACAGGACACAGCCCACATTGTGGCTGCCTGTGGTGCTGGGTTTTGCGGTGTTGTACGGACCCAGCCTTTTCGACTTGTTCAAAGGGGTCTGGTCCACCGATTCACAGATGCACGGGCCGATTGTGCTGTGTCTGTCGATTTGGTTGATCTATAAAAACTGGCCCACGATGCTCAGTGTGGCAGCGGGGCAAAAATCAAGCGCTTTGGGATGGCCTCTGGCGATGGTGAGCCTCACGATGTACGCCTTGGGTCGTTCGCAAGACATTTTGGTGCTGGAGATCGGCTCGGTCATGGGTTCGGTTGCGAGCTTCATTTTGCTGAATTTTGGAACCCGAGCGCTCAGGGCGCAATGGTTTGCTTTGTTTTTCATGTTGTTCATGGTGCCTTTGCCGGGTTTGGTCGTCGACACCTTGACCATGCCCATGAAGATCGCAGTTTCTTACGTCGCCGAGCATGTTCTGTATTGGATTGGATACCCCATTGCGCGCAGCGGGGTGATGTTGCATGTGGGTCAATACATGCTGCTGGTCGCAGATGCGTGTGCGGGGCTGCATACCCTGCTGACCCTTGAGGCCTTGGGCCTGCTCTACCTCAGCTTGGTCAAATGCAATTCCATGTTCAGAAATGTCACGCTCGCGCTGTTGATCGTGCCGATTTCCTTGACCGCCAATGTGATTCGAGTGATCGTTCTGACGCTGGTCACCTACCACTTTGGAGACGAAGCGGGTCAGGGCTTTTTGCATGGCTTTGCCGGTATGGTTTTGTTTTTGAGCGCTTTGCTGTTGATACTCGGCACAGACGCCCTGCTGAAAAACATTCCGTCCGTTTGGTTCCCCGTTCGCATGAAGTCGTTGGCGCTATGAACACGACGGCTGCAACACGTCTGACCAACTGGCTGCTGCTGGGTCTCATGGTGGCCGCCGCCAGCTTTGGTTATTTGCTTCGGCCCAACAATTGGCTCGGTGAGCAGCGCGCTGCCTTCCAAATGGAAGAACAGATTCCACGCCAGTTCGGTGATTGGCGCGAGCTGCCGCAAAACAATACCCTCATCATCAATCCGCAGCTGGCCACACAACTCAAAGAGATCTACACGTCCACGCTGTCACGCATCTACGTCAACTCGGCTGGGGCAACAGTGATGCTGTCTATCGCCTACGGAACCAACCAGTCCCGTGATCTTCAGGTTCACCGCCCCGAGGTGTGTTACTCGTCTCAGGGTTTTCAAATCATGAGCACCGAGAAATCACAGTTGAAGCTGTCTGACAGGTCAATCCCGTCGATGCGCCTCGTGGCCAAAATGGGCGCTCGCAATGAACCCATCACCTACTGGGTTCGCATTGGCGAAAAACTTGTTCGCGGCAACCTTGAACAAGGTTTGGCACGCGTGCGCTACGGCCTAAAGGGTGACATCCCCGACGGGCTTTTGTTTCGAGTATCCAGCATTTCAGACAATTCGCAGTCAGCGTTCGAGGCCCAAAATAAATTCGTCCAAGACCTGATGGCATCCTTACCTCTGGACAGCAAAAGCTACTTGCTGGGCGCTGATGCACTCTGAGCTCACCGCTGTGAAACACCCGCGTATCGGCGAGAAGAAGACACTTGTCTCCATCGTGATCGTGAACTACAACGGGCTGCGATTTTTGCCGGCCTGCCTGGACTCATTGGCCAGCGCGTTCACGCGTTACGACAAGGAGATCATTGTGGTGGACAACGCCTCCAGCGACGGCAGCCAGCAATGGTTGCGTGAACGCAAGGACGTGGTCTATATCGAGTCTGAGACCAACACGGGTTTCACCGGGGGAAACAACCTCGGCGCCTCCAAGGCACGCGGCGAGTTGCTGCTTTTCATCAACAACGACACCCTGGTGCCAGGGTCCCTGGATGCGCTGCTGGACGCCCTGCAACAACCGACGGTGGGCATCAGTGCCTGTCGACTGCGTTATGGGGATCAGCGTCAGCAGTTCTCGTTTGGCTACGACCACACGCCCCTGCGACTGGTTCTTTCATGGCTTGGAACTGAAAAAAGACACTGGCTTCCCAGTGTTTTCAGGCGCATAGAAACCGATCCCAAAAAATACGACACCGACCAGCACAACCTGGCATGGGTATCGGGCGCCTGTTTTGCAATGCGGCGGTCAGACTGGCGCGAAGTTGGTGGATTTGACACTCGGTTCTTCATGTACTGCGAGGACGTTGACTTGTGCGTTCGTGTACGCCAACGCGGGCTGAAGGTGGCGTACACCGCGCAATGCACAGTCATTCACTTTGAGGGCGCAGGCAAGGCGTGGATAGGCCCTGCGGCCTTGCGGCGCACCGTTCGCTCGTATCAACTTCTCACGCAGAAGCATCGCGGTCACGCCTGGGCGGTGGTGGTTTCTGTTTGCCTGGGATCGATTTTTCTATTGCGCTCGCTGGCCTTCAAGATGCAATCGCGCCGTGCCAAGACCGAAGAAACGGTGCATCAAGAGAAGTCCGCTGGTTACTTGGGCAGTGCCAAGCTCTTGTTGACGTCTTTGTCACGTGCCTCTATGAAAGAGGGAAATCCGTGAAGTTCAGCGGTGTGTTGCTGCTGTGTTTAGTCTTGCTGACCGCGCTGGGATCGTTCGCCAAGTCCCTGCTCGACAGCGTTGGTTTGCCCAACCTCCTGCTTGCGCTGCGCGAACCGTTGATGCTCGGTCTGGCCATTTACGGCATCAGCAAACTCAACTTGTTTGAATCCAAACAGTGGGTTGCCTTGATCGTCGCTGTGACAGCTTTTGCTGTCCCCTACCTGGTGACCGCGATGGTGCAAGACCGCGCGGTCGTCGGTTTGTATTACCTGCGCATTTACCTGTACCCATTTTTATTCTTTCTTGGATGCCTGGGCATTTTTTCCTCTCAGCCCAAGGACCTCGTACGTAACGCCCTGCTGCGCTTTCTCGTTCGATGGAATGCGGTTTTGTTTGTGATTTCGGTGGCACTTTATGTGCTCATTCAAACCACCCCGGCACTGACAGGCGCCTTGATCGGCCCGGAGCCGCTGCCCTCGGCCTGGTACATCTCTGGCGGAACCTGGATGCGCATGGGCCTGCCGATGGTGGGCCCCAATACGCTCGGCTTGATTTTTTCCCTGCACGCCTTCGTTTTCATCAGCGTACTCCTGACTCGGGAGACCTTGATGCAACCGATCAATGTGTCAAATCGGTCTCTATTGATGGCCACGATGCTGGCCTTGTTGGGCCTCATGTTGACGTTCTCGCGCAGCAGCATGTTGTTGCTCATTTTTGGGCTGCCATTGGTCTTGTGCATGCACGGCGTTTTGAATTTTTCGCGTTTTTTTGGGGTGGGTGCGTCCAGCATGGGCATGCTGCTGCTCATCGTCTTGATCGGTTTGGTGGTGGACCAGACCAGCGATGGCTACATCGGTCGTTGGATCAGCCTTAACACCAGCATGAGCGACCCCTCCATGCAGGGCCACTTCTCCAGCATTGACGAAGCCATCGCAGGCGCCCATGAGTACATGGCCTGGGGATATCCCAAAGGGTCGGTGGGCCCTAAGGCGGTTTTCTTCTCCAGCACCACCAACAACGTAGAGAGCAGCTTTTTCGGCGTTTTCTATGACATGGGTTTGGTCGGTGGCATGTTTTATTGGATGTCTGTTTTGATCCTCTACTTGACGGGCTATCGAAGCCGGCTCCAAGCCGTGCTGGCATGGGGATTTTTGTTTCCGTGCTTTTTATTGCCCTATGTATTCGAGCCGGATGTGCTGATCTACTTCTCGTTCATGTATTTGTTGCTTGGACTTTTCACGCTAGAACCGGCCAGAGCGCCCCGGGTCCAAACGCATCGCAAGGGCACTATCCATCCCGCGCCACGGTTTGCCGTGTCGGCTGACATGACCCGTCCCCCAAGGGACGAAAACAACGCTTCCCAGGCCTATTCATGAAACTTCTGTTGCTGTCCCCCTCTCCATTGGGCGGTGCCATGGGTCAAGGCGGAGCAACAGCCTGCGCCAATGCTTTACAAGCGCTGGTCCGCGTTCATGAAGTGGCGGTGCTGTGTTTCAGCGCGGGCACAGCAGCAGACCAATCGGCCTTGTTGGAGATGAGACAAGCTGGATGTCAAGTGTCAACGGTCCCATTGCGCGTGAACAAACTCAAGGTGCTGATGGCCAAAACGCGCAGCTTGTTAACCCACACACCAGAACATGCCATTTACTTTGAGTCTGACGCTTTCCGCAGCGCCCTGGCAAACACACTCCGCACGTTCAAACCAGAAGGTGTCATCGTTTTTTTTCCGCAGATGGCGCAGTACCTACAGCACTGTGGCCAGGTTCCTTGTGCGCAGGACGTGCAGGACGCGTTCTCGGTGTCTTGGTACCGACGGGCGCTGACCGCACCTCGGGGGTGGCGTGCCCTTTATGCACGCAAACAATGGCGCAATTGGGTGGCCTATGAAAGCAAACACTATCCCCAGGCAACCAGGTGCTGGACGCCCAGCGAACAGGACCAGTATGGTCTGAACATCTTCAATCCGGACCTGCGCGTTCGTTCAGTGGGCATCCCCCTGGCGCAACACGTGTTGCGCCCAAAAAAGCCCCCCAGCGGTGCCTCCGCCGTGGGCTTCATCGCCTCGTTCTCGCATCCGCCAAATCGCGAGGCGCTGGCCCACTTTCTCTCCCATATCGTTCCTCAGGTCAATGCACAGACAGAGGGTGTGGAGTTTTTGATCGCCGGACGAGAGCCCCCCAAGTCGATGATGACTGGGGTTCCTGCCAACGTCCGCTTTTTGGGCTTTGTTGAATCGCTGCCTGACTTTTACGCAAACTGCAGCGTCATCGTCGCGCCATTGCTTTCCGGAGGCGGCGTCAAGATCAAGGTGGCCGAAGCTCTGTGTTACGGAAAGGCCGTGGTCACAACACCCGTGGGCGCCGAGGGCATGCCCATCGAAAATGGCCTGCACGCCATGGTGGAAAGTGACCCACAGCGGTTTGCGCGCGCCATCAGCCTTTTACTCGCCAGCAGCGAATTGCGTGAGCGTTATGAAAAAGCGGCCAGCAGCTTGGCTGAACAGGCTTTTTCGATCGACGCCTGGTTGACGAGGGTGAATGACCAGATCGAGCAAATGGTCAAGGCACCACCACAGGCCCTGTCCCATGGCTGAGACACAGCAATTTGGCCACGGGGTGGCATGGTCTTATCTGCAGTCGTGGGCTGCCCGTGGCATCACGTCGCTGAGTTTTTTGGTGGTGGGATTCATGGTGGGGCCGCAGGAGTTCGGTCTGTATGCCCTGGTCGTCGGCATCTTGGCCATGACGGAAATGGTTTGCGAGCAAGCCCTGTCCCAAACTGTGGTGCAACTGCAAATCAACGATGCGAAGCAGTTGTCCACGGTGTTTTACATGGGCCTGCTTTGGGGCGGTCTGATGTCCGTGCTCTTGTTTCTGAGTGCCGACACCATCTCTTTGGCATTTGGATCTCCCGCCGCTGCTCCTTTGCTGATGGCCGCCTCAATCTGCCCCTGCCTGATGGGATTGACCGTTGTGCCCATCGGCATCATTCGTCGCAATCTCGATTTCAAGACCCTGGCCAAACGGACCCTGTGGGCCAGCGGACTGTCGTCCCTGACGGGCATCGTTCTGGTGTTCCTCGGCTACGGCGCGAAAGGTTTGATTGCCCAGGCCATCCTTTACCACCTGGTCAGCACTGTGGTGCTGTGGATCAACTGCAGCTGGAAGCCCATTTCACGGATGAGCCTCCAAGATGCACGTGCGGTGGGGAAACTGGCCATGACCAACGCCAGCGGCAAACTGCTCGATTTCACCGAGACACGCGGTGTGGAGTTGATCGTGGGGGCCGTAGCAGGTGTTCATGCCTTGGGCATCTATGCATTCGCCAACAAAGTGGCGCAAACCGCATTCCAAGCCCTGGTGTCACCGGTGTTGGAAGTGATTTTTGCCGGGGTGGCCCGACAAAACGACGACAGGGTGCGGTCCCTGCGTCATGGCCAACTCATTTTGTCGACGCTACCGGTTTGCGGCCTTGTGTTTCTCGCACTGTCCGCCCATCCGTTGCTCGTCACGCTCTACCAAGACCGCTGGCAAGAAGCCGCTTTGCCCCTGTCGGTTTTGGCTTTTGCCTATGCGGTGCGAACTTTTTCTTATGCCTACGGCGCTTCGTTGCAAGCGTCCGGCAAAGCCAACACCTGCCTGGCGCTGGATGGTCTGCGGGTGCTGCTTTGTTTGTTGATCTTGATGGGCTTGCTGCTGGCCAAACATCATGATCTGGCCGCTGTGGCCTATCTGTGCAGCGCAGTGTTGGTGTTTCCTTTGCTCGTCAGCGTCACGCTGAAGCACCTTCGCGCCACTGGAGCGCAATTGCTGCGGGTGCCACTGAACACCGCGACGGCGGCTTCGATCAGCAGTTTGCCGGTGTTGGCGGCCTATGCGTATGCTGGACTTGACGGCATGCATGCGCTGGTCGCTTTGACCGTCTGCGCTTTTGCCTCAGTGGCATTTTTATTGGTCAGCCTGAAGCTCAACGCACTGCAGTTGCGCAACAGTTTGGACACGGCCAGTGGTGGCCGAATGACCTTCACCCTGCAGCGGGTCATGCTGCTGCTTCGCATTTAGGGCATAACGTGCTGAGTTTCTTGAATTCCCTACAGAGCACCGTCGCACAGGCGAGAAAAACCGCATCGGGCAGCCAAACCCAGACGCACACATGCGTCGCCCGCGTCGGTGTGGACTTTCATGTGTTTGATGGCAAATTCCAAGGTTCCCGCAGCCACTTGCTGGGCTTGTATTCGGAGATGGTGGCCCTGTGCCCGCAGTACCACTTCTACTTTTTCTTGGCGCAGACCCAAGCATTGGCACGGTTGCCTGCCTTTCGCCGCAGCAATGTCAGCATCGTCCACATGCCCCATGCCAACCCGCTGCGCCGCTTGGCCTGGCAGTTGCCCCAGCTGAAGCGACAGTTTCAGTTGGACATCCTGCACACCCAGTACATGCTACCGCTGGGTTCCAGCCAAGGCAGCGCAGTGACCATTCACGATGTGTTGTTCGAACCCTTCCCGGAGTTTTTTGAGCCGCTGTTTGTGCTGCGGTCACGTCTGATGATGCGTTGGGCAGCACGCAAGGCAGACATGTTGTTCACCGTGAGTGAATACTCCCGGCAAGAAATTTCCAAGCGTTATGGAATAGAGCACACACGCATCGGGTTGCTGCACAACGCGGTGGACCAGACCCAGTTTTTCGCAGGACCACAAGGCCAAGAACATGTCACGCGGCGCGGCCTGTGCTGCGGTGCGTACTTTCTCACCGTGGGGCGAATCGAGCCAAGAAAAAACCATGCCGCCATCTTGCGCGCTTACGCCCAGCTGCCCGGAACGCCGCCCCCCTTGGTCATCGTGGGGCAACGGGACTTTGGGTACGCCGACTTTGAGCCCGCGCTACGAGCCTTGCCAGGCACCCACCGCGTCCACGTGTTGAGTGATGTCGACGACCAGGCCCTGCCCGCACTTTATCGACACGCCCTGGCCCTGATTTACCCGTCTTTGGCCGAAGGCTTCGGTATGCCACCGCTGGAAGGGCTGGCCAGTGGGGTTCCGGTCATCACATCCCGCAACACGGCCATTCCTGAAGTCATGGGTGATGCCGGGCTGCTGATCGATCCCACCAACATCACCGAGTTGGCGCAAGCCATGCAGCAGGTTCGCAGTGACGCCAGCCTGAGAGCCTCCATGGTGGCCAAAGGCATTGAGCGCGCTTGCGAATTCACCTGGCTTAAGTCGGCGCACTCACTGGCTGATGCATTTGCGCGGCACCTTCAAGCCCCTGGTCGATGAAAAATCGCTTTCACTGGGTCGTGGCGTTTTGCATGGCCATGGCATGGATGGTGGCGCAACCGCTGCACGCCCAAACTCCAGACAACCAATACCTCATAGGCACCTACTACTTTCCTGGCTGGACAGCCCATGCCAAGGGCTTGGAGTTCCCAGAGCCCTGGAAACCCATACAAAAGTACCCCAGTAAAGAACCCACATTGGGTTGGTACTCCGACAGCGATCCTCAGGTGCTGCGCCAGCAAGTTCAGTGGATGCGTTCCCACGGCATAGGCTTCGTTGCTTTTGACTGGTATTGGGACGGCCAAAACACCTACATGGAGCATGCGCTAAAGGCATTTCGCGCCTCCAAAACCCCGGGACAGATGAAGTTCACGCTGCTTTGGGCCAACCATTACCCGTTTCCTGGCGGCTTGGCTCAATACCGGTTGATGGTCCGCTACTGGGTCGCTCAGTATTTTTCCGACCCCGACTTCTTGACCATCG
>Ga0315907_10001878_pt1 | contig 27683 bp, 27 predicted proteins | sample LakEriMetagenome_3_FD_203525 | JGI IMG/M metagenome (GOLD analysis project Ga0315907, IMG submission 203525) | Freshwater fungal communities from buoy surface, Lake Erie, Ohio, United States - Buoy 12 MA123 | ecosystem: Environmental > Aquatic > Freshwater > Lake > Lake biofilm | place: USA...
CCCCGGTGATTTCCGCGCGCAATTCATCCAATACGCGCAGGCCGCCGGCCTTGTTTTCCACATGCCAAAACAGCCAACCATTGCAGGAAGGTACTTCCTGCACCGCTGCGCCTACCTGATGGATGGATCCTGTAGCCTTTCCGCAGCGGAGCGTGCCATCGGCCCCAACCTCTGCCCGCCAACGCCGGCGCGCATCGGTCAGCACACTGCCCGCCGGCACCAGGCCGCGTTCCACCAACACACCAAAGGGAATGCGCGGCTGTTCGCGCCGCGATGGCAGGGCAAGCGCGGCTGATTCCGGCATGGGCTCCACCGCCGCCAGCCGGGCGCGTGCCCCTTTGGCGTAGCGTTCTTCGCGTTCAATGCCGATGAAGCGCCGACCGAGGCGCTTGGCGACCGCGGCCGTGGTGCCGGAACCAAGGAAGGGGTCAAGCACCACTTCTCCCGGCTGGGTGCAGGACAGGATCACGCGATGCAGCAGCGCTTCGGGCTTTTGCGTCGGGTGCAGTTTGTCGCCTTTTTCGTCGCGCAGCCGCTCACCGCCGGTGCAAAGCGGGATGAACCAGTCGCTGCGCATCTGCACATCATCATTCAACGTCTTCATGGCGGCGTAGTTGAAGCGGTATTTGGATTCCTGCCCATGCGCCGCCCAGATCAGGGTTTCATGCGCATTCGTGAAGCGCCGGCCACGGAAATTTGGCATGGGATTGGCCTTGCGCCAGATCACATCATTCAGGATCCAAAAGCCAAGATCCTGCAACGCCACGCCCAGGCGAAACACGTTGTGGTAGGCACCCATCACCCAAATCGTGCCGTCCTTGCGGAGCACGCGCCGGCATTCGGTTAGCCAGGCGCGGGTGAAGGCGTCATAGGCGGCCAGATCGGGAAAGCGGTCCCAGGCATCATCCACGCCATCCACAATGCTTTCATCCGGGCGGCGCAATTCGCCTTTCAGCTGAAGGTTGTAGGGCGGGTCAGCAAAAATCGCATGCACACTCGCCGGCGGCAGGCGGCGCAGCATGGCAATCGAATCCCCGACCAGAACCTGGTCCAAGAGCAGCTCAAGCTGCGTTCCCACCGTAAAATCCCTTGTTGATCACGCAAGAATCGCGCGCCCGAGCAGCCCGGTCAAGTCAGTTTCAAAACGGCCTGGTCCACTGGGCCAAAGCCGCGCCGGTGATGGGGGGAGGGGCCGAGCCTTGCCAAAGCGTCCCGATGCGCCGCAGTTGGGTAGCCGGCATGGCGCGCAAAGCCATAAGCGGGCCAGCGCGGATCGAGCCGGCGCATGGCCCGATCCCGCAGCACCTTGGCGATGATTGAGGCGCCAGCGATCGAAAAGCTGAGCCCATCGCCGCCGACGATGCAGCGCACCGGGCAGGTGAGCGGTGGCGGCTGATTGCCATCCACCAAAGCATGATCCGGGGGTAGCGGCAGCTTCGCGACCGCGCGGCGCATGGCAAGATGCGTGGCGCGGAGGATATTGACCCGCCCGATCTCAGTCGCCGAGGCGGCGCCGACGCCGATTTCAACCAGCCCCTGCGCCTGAGCGTCGCGGAGTGCCTCAAAGGCAGTATCCCTCGCCGCTTCCTTCAATTTCTTGGAATCCTGAAGCAGCGCGGCCAGCCTTTCCGGCGGGGGTATCAGAAACACCAGCGCCGCCGCCAGCACTGGCCCGGCCAAAGGGCCGCGCCCAGCCTCATCCACCCCAGCGACACGGCCGCCAAGCGCCGCTTCCAGGCTGAAATCGGGCCGCGCAATCATGGTTTGGCGCGCGGCAGCAAAAGCCAGCCTGCGAGCCCCAACACGAGGCTCGCCGCCAAGACGGCGAAGCCGGCGCGATAGGCGGCCTCGGGCCGCGTGAATTCATCCATGGGGAAGAAACCGATCACGAGGCCCACCAGCAAGGGCAGCAGGGAAGAGCCCAGCACCTGCGCCATATTCACCGTACTCGCGCCGCGCCCGACCAGATGATCGGGAAACAACATGCGCGCTTCCGTGACCAGCAGCACCGGGTAGCTGGAAAACAGCACCAGCCCGACCAGTAGACTGAGCGCCACAGGTAGGGGTGGCGCTGGCCAAACCGCAAGAATTATCAGCATGGCAGCGGAAAGCGCCGCGCCGGCGCTGATCATAGCGCTGCGGCGGAAAAAGCGCCGCTCCAAAGGCCCCACCAGCAAAAGCCCAATCGGCATGGCAAGCCCCATCGCGGCGAGCGCCAGCCCGCGTTCATTGGCATTCAGCCCATGCACATCGGCGAAATAGGGGCCGGCCCAAAGTCCGATCACCGTGGCGGCGGCGGCATAAGCCACCAGATGCAACGCCAGCACCCGCGAAAGACCCGGCAGGCGCCAGATGGAAAACTGGCCGCGCAGCGCCTCCATCAGGCTTTCTGGCTTGCGCGCGGGGGCGGGCTTATCCGGCGGGTCATTCTGCACCAGCCGCCACCAGGCGAGTGCGGCAAGCCCCGTCAGCAGGGCAGAGACCAGAAAGGCCGCGCGCCAGCCAAGCCAGCCCGCCAACCAGGCGAGCGGCGCGCCCGCCAGCAAAATCCCCAGCTGCGAAAAGGCAAATACTCGCGAAAGCGCAAGCGTCATCTCACTGCCGCCATACCAGCGCGCACAAAGCACCACGGCCGACATGAAGGACGCCGCGCAACCAATGCCGATCAGTGCGCGCGCGATAAGCAGCGTGGTGCCATCCGTCGCAAAGGCTTGCAGCGTGAGGCCCAGCACGGCGATGCCACTCAGCCCCACCACCAGCAGCCGCGGCCCAAGCCGATCCAGCGCAATGCCGACCGGAAGCTGCATCACCAGCAGGGAGGCGAAGAACATCCCATTGGCCGCACCCAGCATGGCGGGTGTGAGCGCCAGATCGACGCTCAATTCCGGCGCAATCACGCCAAGGGCGCTACGATGGAATTGGCTGAGCCCGGTCAGTAGTGCCAGCGCCAGCAGCAGCGCCGCATTAGGTGAAAGCGTGAGTGTCAAAAAGCGCGCCTATTCCGCCTTGGCGCCAGATTGGCGCACGGCATCGCGCCAGCGCTGGCTTTCGGCCGCGACAAAGCCGGGCAGCTCAGCGCGCGGGATGGGCATGGGGTCAAAGGCGCGTTCCGTGAATAGCCGCGCCATTTCTGTGCTGGCGAGCGCCTTGGCGGTTTCGGCTTCGATCCTTGCCAAGACAGCCTCGGGCGTGCCGCGCAGCGCGAAAAGCCCGGTCCAATTCACTGAAAGAAAGCCCGGCAGCACGCTAGCAATGGGCGGCACATTCGGCAGCGCGGCATTGGGCGCGGCGGAGGCAACGCCAAGCGCGCGAATGGCACCGCCGCGGATTTGCGGCAAGGCGGTGCCAAGCCCATCGAACATCATCGGCACATTGCCGGCGACCAAATCGGTCATGGCCGGCGCACTGCCGCGATAGGGGATATGGGTCATCTCAGCGCCAATGGCGGCGCGAAACATCTCCCCGGTCAGATGCAGCTGTGAACCGGTGCCGGAAGACCCGAAAGCCACCTGCCCGGGCCGGGCGCGGATATGGGCGATCAGCGCCGGCAGATCGTTAAATGGCAAGGCGCGCGGATTGACCACCAGCACATTGGGCTGCTGCGCCAGCATGGCCATTGGCAGGAAATCCGTATCCGGATCAAAGGCGAGCCGCTGATAGAGCGCCTTATTGATGCAAATCAGCGAAGCAGTCGCGACAAGAAGGGCGTGGCCATCAGGTTCCGAACGTGCAAAGGCCTCACCGGCCACGGTGCCGCCGGCGCCGCCGCGATTGTCTATTACAACCGGTTGGACAAGGGCGGCAGAGAGCCTTTCGCCGAGGGCTCGGGCCAGGATGTCCGTGGTGCCGCCGGCAGCGAAGGGCACGAAAATCCGGATCGGGCGGCTGGGAAAGGCGGGCGCTTGGGCCAGCGCAGGGGCGGTAAGCCCAGCGGCGAAAAGGCCAAGGCCAGTGCGGCGGGTGATGGGGGGCATGCGGGGTGGCCTCCTCCTGATGGTTTTGAAGCTAAGCCGAAGTGCTGCCAGCGGGAAGCTTGCAACGGAGCGGCGCTGCGGACGAAATATTGCTCTGCAAGGGGCCGCACGCGAAACAGGCGCCAAGTGCTGCCCCTCCGCCGAGCAAAGCCCTTGCCTTTTAAGGGAAACCCTTTCGCAATCGGCGGTAGCGTGGCAGGTTTCTACCCGTCGCGGTCGAAATGCGACCTGAACATTTCTTCCCGCGCGGTTTTTGTCCGGCGGGGATGGGAGAATGCCATGTCGGCGCCGAATTGGACCAATCCTGAAACCCTGGTGCTGCATGCCGGTTGGCGTGCGGACCCGACAACCGGTTCGGTCGCTGTGCCGATCCATCAGACCACTTCCTTCCAGTTCCAGGATACCGGCCATGCGGCGCGGCTGTTTGGGCTGGCTGAGCTTGGCAATATCTATACCCGCATCATGAACCCAACCGTGGATGTGCTGGAAAAGCGCGTCGCGGCTTTGGAGGGCGGTGTCGCGGGGCTGGCAGTGGGTTCAGGCCAGGCCGCGACCACCTTCGCAGTGATGAATTTGTGCGAGGCGGGGGACAATATTGTCTCCTCCACCGATCTTTACGGCGGCACTTGGAATCTTTTCGCCAATACGCTGAAGCAATTCGGCATTGAAGTGCGCTTCGTGGACCCCGCCGATCCGGAAAGCTTTGCGCGTGCGACGGATGCGCGCACCCGCGCCTATTATGCTGAGACTTTGCCAAATCCGAAGCTGCAAGTCTTCCCAATTGCGGAAGTGGCGGCGATTGGCCGGAAGCTCGGTATTCCCTTGATCATGGACAATACGGCGGCGCCGGTGCTCTGCCGGCCGCTTGATCATGGTGCGGCGATTGTCATGCATTCCACCACCAAATGGATTGGCGGACATGGCAACAGCATTGGTGGCATGGTGGTGGATGGCGGGAATTTCGATTGGGAAGCGCATGGTGATCGCTTCCCGACTCTGAACAAGCCTGATCCGTCTTATCACGGCGCGGTCTGGACCCAGGCGGTAAAGGCGCTCGGCCCGATTGCGTATATCATTCGCATGCGCACCTGCCTGCTGCGCGATCTGGGCGCGCCCATGTCGCCGATGAATGCCTTCCTGTTCCTGCAAGGGATGGAAACCCTGCCGCTGCGCATTGAACGCCATTGCGCCAATGCCACGCGCGCGGCCGCCTTCCTGGCGCAGCACCCTTCGGTGACGCGGGTGATCCATCCATCGCTCATGGAAGGCGAAAGCCGCCGCCGTGCGGACGCCTATTTGCGCGGTGGGCATGGCAGCCTGATGGGGATTGAACTCAAGGGCGGCAAGGAAGCGGGGCAACGCTTTATTGAGGCGCTGAAGATGTTCTACCACGTGGCCAATATCGGCGATGCACGCAGCCTTGCGATCCATCCCGCCACCACAACGCATAGCCAATTGGATGAAAGCGAACAGGCGGCATCGGGTGTAACACCTGGTTATGTCCGGCTATCCATCGGTATCGAGCATATTGATGATATTTTGGCGGACCTCGATCAGGCGCTGAAGGCAGCCCAGGCATGAACGCGGATCGTCGCCGTATGGCCGAAGGGCTTGGACTGACCGAGCCCACCCCTGCGCTTGGCGCCTTCCCCGCCATTCGCATGCGCCGCAACCGCTATGATGCCTGGACGCGCAAGCTGGTTGCGGAAAATGTGCTGAGTGTTGGTGACCTGATCTGGCCGATCTTCATCATGGAAGGCACCAATACGATCATGCCGGTGGCTTCCATGCCCGGCGTGGTGCGCGTGACGATTGACAAGCTGGAAGAACATGTCGCCCCCGCCGTGAAGCTTGGTGTGCCGGCGGTCGCTCTTTTCCCGATGACGCCATCCGAGATCAAGGATGCGGAAGGCACGGAATCCACCAATCCGAATAATCTGATGTGCCGCGCTTCACGCCTGCTGAAGGCGAAGTTTCCGGAGCTTGGGTTGGTGGGGGATGTGGCACTCGATCCCTATACCGATCATGGGCATGATGGCGTGATCCGCGATGGCTATGTCGCGAATGATGACACGCTGGCCGTGCTGATGGCGCAGGCGGTCAATCAGGCGGAAGCGGGCATTGATGTGATTGCGCCATCCGACATGATGGATGGGCGGGTCGCCGCCATTCGCGCCGCGCTGGATGCGCGGGGTTTTATCCATACGCGCATCATGTCCTATGCGGCGAAATACGCCTCGGCTTTTTATGGGCCGTTCCGGGATGCGGTGGGGTCTGGTTCATCGCTCAAGGGTGACAAGAAAACCTATCAGATGGATCCCGCCAATTCGGATGAGGCGATGCGCGAAGTGGCGATGGACCTTGCCGAAGGGGCGGATATGGTCATGGTCAAGCCGGGCATGCCTTATTTGGATATTGTGCGCCGTGTGCATGAACGCTTCGGTGTGCCCACTTTTGCCTATCAGGTGAGTGGCGAATACGCCATGATCGCGGGTGCGGCGCAAAATGGCTGGATTGATCGCGAACGCGCCATGATGGAAAGCCTTTTGGCCTTCAAGCGTGCGGGCGCGGCGGGGGTTTTGACCTATTTCGCGGTGGATGCGGCGGCGGTGCTGAAGCGGGGGTAGGTGTCAGCGCTTGGGCTTATGCTCTCGGCTTCGCTGACTTGGCTCTTGGCTTTGGTGCCCATTTCTTCGCCAAAGCCTTTAATGCGAGCCTAATGAAAGCGACATCGGGCATACTGGGATCAAACGCGTCAATATCCATCCACTGTTCAAATTCTTCGCGTCGTTCATGTGCCGGGTCTGCCTTGGCAGCAAGCAATTCCTCATAGCCGGGATAGCCGCCAACATCCTCTGGGGGGCAATTTCCCTCGGCTTCAATCAGGCAGGGATATTCCTGGCCAGGCGCAGCTTCCAGAATTTTTTCGATAGAGATGGTGTGTTCCCAGCAATCACCAAAATCATAGATATAGTCGAATTTCTTTCTGCCATATTCTGTCAGAAATAACGAAAGGCGTGCCTTGCGTGCATCCTGCGCTTCATCCGGAAAATCTCGATTCGGAATACCCCAACCCTCCTCACCAAGCCGAAATTCAAAAAGGTGGCTATTGGTCCAGCCCATGGCTACCTGGATGACCAGATGCAGCCGGTCCAGCCGAATATCGAAAGGTACCTCAACACGGCGCATCACCCGGGGCTCCACATCATCCAATATGATCTTGAGGCGCGCTATCTGCATGTTGATAATTCCTCTCCTTCACTGTTTGCCACTGCACCACAATAACAGAATAAGGAATAGACTGCCTTCACCCGGCTGCACGCATCCTTCGCGCCACCGCTTCGCCGATCATCACGCAGGTGAAATGCAGATTGGCGCGACAATCGGATGGCATGATGGAGGCATCTGCAACGCGCAACCCTTCCACACCGCGCAGCTTCAAATCCGGGTCCACTACGCCGCGCGGGTCTTCATGCGCGGTCATGCGGCAAGTGCCGGCGGCGTGCTGGATATCGCCCGCCTGATCAAGCATCAGCGCATCCAGCGCTTCATCCGAAAGCGCGGCGGCTTCCGCCATGGTAAGCGCGGTTTCGCCAAAGGTGATGGCGTCCGCAATATCAGCCACCGGCGGCAGCGCGCAAAGCTTCGCAAGGCGCCGCACACCATCGCGCATGCGCAGCCGATCAACGGGATGATCAAGCATGTTTTCCTCCACCACCGGCTGCGCATCCGGATCGGCCGAGGTCAAACGTACTTCACCGCGTGACAGCGCATCATAAAGTGCCACGCCAATGCCGCCATTGGGTGCCACGCCGCCTTCCGCCAGGCCACGGTGATTATAGGCGATGATGATCATGTCACGCTCACCACCACCGCCAAGCTTGCTGCTATAGGTCAGGCAGCAATTGGTGTGCCGCGCATCGGCACCTTGCGCGCGAAAGCCGGGCTTGAGTGCCAGGCTCGCGCGCAGGATCGGGTGATCCATGAAATGCTGCCCAACGGCAGGTGCATCATGCAAAACTTCAATACCCAAGCCGCGCAAGGCAGTGGCGGGGCCGATGCCGCTTCGCATCAAAATGCAGGGGCTATGGATCGCGCCGGCGCAAAGCACCACTTCTCGCGCGGCAATATCCTCAAAGGTGCCAGCGCCGAAGCGTACGCGTACACCAGCGGCGCGTCGCCCTTCGAAGATCACACGGTCCACCAGGGCATTGCCGCGAATGGTCAGGTTCGCGCGCCCGCGCGCCGGTTCCAGATAGCCATCATTGGTCGTCACGCGCTGGCCGTGGCGCAGATTGATCGGGTTGCAGGAAAGCCCTTCGCCTTCCGGCGCATTCAAATCAGGCTTCACGGCATAGCCCGCCAGGCGTGCGGCATCGCGGAGCGCGCAATCAACCGCACCCCAGTTTTCTTCCGGCATGCGCCAGACAGGTATGGGGCCGCCCTGGCGCTTGCCGGGTACGCCGTAATTCGCATCATCTTCGATAGCATCGAAAATCGGCATGACATCGGCGGCTGACCAACCCTCACACCCTGCCTCAGCCCAGGCATCGAAAGCGGCTGGCACGCCGCGAATGGCGATTTGCGCATTGACCGCGGAAGAACCGCCGAGCGCCTTGCCGCGCCAATAGAATTTCGGTGCCTGCGCGCGGGTGCGCCGCGTCATCAGCCCAGGCCATTGCCAGGCGGCCTGATGCGCGGGGTCATGCATGAAGGGCACGATATTAGGGCTGCGCAAGGCCGCCGGCGCTTCCGCTGCGCGCCAATCACGCCCCGCTTCCAGGAGCAGAACGCGCCGATGCGAATCCTCAGATAGCCGCGCGGCCAAGGTGGCCCCTGATGAACCTGCGCCGACCACGATCACATCATACATGGCTGAAAAATCCTGACTTCATTGTTTAGCGCGCCATCAGCGCCTCGGCTCGCGCACGCTGCGCTGCTGGCAGATCCTGACGCGCCAGCAGCGCGGTCAAGGCATCGCGCACCTCAGCGGCTTTTCCTGTACTGATCTGCATTTCAGCAAGATCAAGCGCCGGTTCGGCCATGGCGGGTGCAAGCCGCATGGCCTGTTGAAAGGCATTGGCGGCTTCCGCCTGATTGCCGAGCTTCAGCCAAACGCGCCCAAGCAAATGGCGCAGGTCAGCACTGTTCGGATCCTGATCCAGACCTCGGCGTGTGGCGAGCATCGCCTCGCGCGTCCGGTTCATCGCCAACAGCACATTGCCTTCATGCAAAAGCGCCCAAGGATCGCGCGGTTGCACCGCGAGCGCCTTGCGGATTTCACTGAGTGCATCATCCAATCGCCCAGCCTGTGTGTAGACCTCCGCCAGGGCGACATGCACCCAGACGGCGCGGGAATCGAGTTGTTGCGCGCGGCGATAATCCTCAAGCGCCGCTTCCACGCGCCCCAGGCGGAATTGCGCGACGCCGCGTAGATACCAGGCAGCGCCCTGTTCGGGATTAGCGTTGATCATGATTTCAGCAACATCGAAGGCATCACGCGCACGGCCTTCGCGCAAATAGCTTCGCCCCATCAGGCCGCGCGCAGTAGTTTCGGTGGCGATATCGCCACCCGCACTACGCAGCAGGGCACGCAGCTTGTCGCGCACAATGGCCTGATCCGGTTCATGCTGCGCCACATGCCAAGCGTAAAGCCGTGGCTGAATCACGCGCCAAATCTCCGGCGCCGCACGTGCCAGCAATTGATCCACCGCATCGGCCGAGACACCATCAATATCGGCAATTAGCCCATGCCCCGCAAGCCGAAGACGGAGCTTCAACTGTTCCTTTTCCAAAACAATCTCACCGGTGATGCGCCGGCTGGGCGTGCCGAAAACGCTGCGCAGCAATGTCGCCAGCGCACGCAGCGAAAGCCCCGCAATCGGCACATTGAAATCCGGCTGATCGCCGGCCAATTCCAAGCGCTGCTGACCCAGCCTTTCTGCCGTGACGGTATTCTGCACCAGCACCACCTGATCAAGCAGCCTAAGCGCCACCACATCCGGCGAAAGACCAGCCTCCGCCAGCCTGACAGGCACCTGGATGGGCGCGATTTCAATATCCTGCCGCCGCATTTCGCGCAGCAAGAGCAGCACAAAGGCCGCGGCCAATAACAAAGGCACCACGCGAAAAACAAAGCTGTAAAGCCCATCCCACAGCGCCACCACAAAGCCGATCAGCCCTTCCTTGCGTGGGGGCAAGGCTTCTTCGCTCATGGCCTGTTCAGGAATTCCATAATGGCGGTGATCTGGTCCTGCGCCATCAGCGCCGGTGCATGGCCGGCATCGGCAATTTCATGCAGCCGCGCATTTGGCTTGCGCGCCATCTCGGCCGCGACAGTAGCGGGCAGGATATCGCTGGTGACACCGCGCAAAATCAGTACCGGAATGGCAATGGCAGCCCAAAATGGCGAAAGATCAATATCGGCGGTATCGCCTGCGCTGAAGGCCTGCGTGATGGCAGGATCATAATGTAGCTTGAGCGCGCCATTCGCATCGCGCCTGGCAGAGGTTTCGGCCAAATGGCGCCATTCAGCATCGCCGAGCTTGCCGAAAGGCGCATGCACATCGCGCAAATAGGCTTCAAGCGCGGTGATATCGGCAAAGGCGGGGGCGGGGCGATTGATGTAATCGCGAATGCGTTGAACGGCGGCGGCAGGAATGACAGCGCCGATATCATTCAGCACCATACGCCGGAGCGCATTGCCACGTGTTGCGGCAATGCCCATACCGCAAATACCGCCCAAGGACGTTCCCACCCAATCCACCGGGCCATCCATGCGCGCCAGCAAATGCGCCAAAGCCTGTGAATAGATGGGCGGCTGATAGAGCGCGGGATTGGGCAACCAATCCGAAGCGCCGCGCCCCGGCAGATCAGGGCAGAAAACCCGCCGCCCTGACGCCGCAAGCGCGCGCGCCAGCGCATCGAAATCTCGCCCGGAACGTGTCAGCCCATGCACACACACCACCGGGGCGCCAGTCACCGGCCCCCATTCCAACCAACGCAGCGTGAAGAAGCCCGCCGGCGAAAGCCAGCGGAGTGCTCCAGCGCGTGCTTCGGCTGGAAGCGGCGTCACACGATGCCCTTTTCCTTAAGCGTGGCGATGTCAGATGCGCTCATCTTCAGCACGGAAGTCAGCACATCCTGCGTATGCTCACCCAAAACCGGCGGCGCGCTGCGATAGCTTGGTGGGGTTGCGGAAAGCTTCACAGGATTGGCAATCACCTTCACCGTCTCACCACTGCCATGGGCCATTTCCACGACCATATCGCGGGCCTGCACATGGGGATCGGCAAAAACCTGTTCCAGCGTATTGATGGGGCCGCAACCGATCTTGAGCGCTTCCAAAGCCTCAATCCATTCCGCGGTGGTCTTGGATTTCATCACGGGGGTGAGTGTGTCCGTCACCAATTGGCGGTTTTGTACGCGGATCGGGTTGGTGGCGAAGCGCGGATCGGCCAGTAGCGCTTCCTGACCAAACGCCTTGCAGAAGCGCTCAAAGGTCGGGTCATTGCCGACCGCGAGGATGATATAACCATCCTTGGTCGGGAATTCCTGATAGGGCGCGATATTGGGATGCTGATTGCCAAGCCGCGGCGGGTTCTCGCCCGTTGCAAGATAATTCATGCCCTGATTGGCGAGCCAGGCCACGTGCGTGTCCAGCATGCCGATATCAATCTGCTGGCCCTGCCCGGTGCTGTTGCGATGGTTCACCGCCGCCAGAATGCCAATGCAGCCATAAAGCCCCGCGAAAAGATCAGCGACCGGCACACCAACCTTTTGCGGTGAGCCGTTGGGCTCACCGGTCAGTGACATCACGCCACCCATGGCCTGGATCAGCGCATCATAGCCAGGGCGCGGCGCGTAAGGGCCGGTCTGCCCAAAGCCGGTAATGGAACAATAGATCAGCCGCGGATGGGTCTTGGCCAATTGCTCATAGCCCAGGCCGTATTTCGCCAAGGCGCCGACCTTGAAGTTCTCCACCAGGATATCGCAATGCTCGAGCAGCTTAAGGATGATCGCCTGGCCTTCGGGCTTCGCGATATCCAGTGTCACGGATTTCTTGTTGCGATTGACGCCAACGAAATAGGCGCTTTCCTTCGTATTTGGCACGAAGGGGGGCGCAAAGCCGCGCGTATCATCGCCCGCTTCCGGGCGTTCAATCTTGATCACTTCGGCGCCAAGATCGCCCAGCATTTGCGTGCAGGTGGGGCCGGCCAGAACGCGTGTCAGATCAAGCACACGCAGCCCGGAAAGGGGACCAATTTGGGCGGTCATCAGACTTTATCCTCTCAGCAATTCACGCTGCGCCTTCAGGCGCCTTTCTTTACCTTGCGCACCGCGCCAGCCAGCGCTGCGACCTGATCCAGCACCTTCTGCGCCGTGCCAGGCTTGGCGCGGCCTTCCGAATCCAGATCGCCCGCCAGCACATCAATCAACGCGGAAGCCACCACCGCGCCATCAGCAATGCGCGCGGCCTCTGCCGCCTGTTCCGGCGTGCGTACGCCAAAGCCAATCGCGATAGGCAGATTGGTGTGTTTGCGGATGCGCGGAATGGCATCGGCCAATTCAGCGCCGCTGGCACTGCGCGTGCCCGTAATGCCGGTGATGGAAACGTAATAGACAAAGCCCGATGTTGCAGCCAAAACCTTTGGCAGCCGCGCATCATCCGTGGTGGGCGCAATCAGGCGGATCATATCAAGCCCGGCGGCACGCGCTTGGGGTTCGATTTCATCCGCTTCTTCGGGCGGCACATCCACAATGATCAGGCCATCCACGCCGGCTGCTGCCGCATCGGCGCAGAAATTGGCGCCATAGGACAGGATAGGGTTGTAATAGCCCATCAGAATGATCGGCGTTGCCGCATCTCCGGCGCGAAATTCGCGCACCATTTGCAGCGTGCCGGCAAGTGTGGCGCCGGCCTTCAAGCCGCGTTGACCGGCGCGCTGAATCGTCGGGCCATCCGCCATCGGGTCGGTGAAGGGGCAGCCGATTTCAATCAGATCAGCGCCGGCACCTGGAAAGCCGCGCAGGATTTCCATGGCCGTCGTGCGGTCTGGATCGAAGGCTTCCAGAAAGGGAATCAAGGCGCCGCGCCCTTCGGCGCGAAGGGAAGCGAAGCGCGCGGCGATACGGGGAGTTCCTGTCATGACACTCACATCGAAACGCCAAGGGCGCGCGCCACGGTGAAGATATCCTTATCGCCACGGCCGCACATATTCATGATGATCAGCTTATCCTTGGGCATGCTGGGTGCCACCTTGATCACATGGGCCAGCGCATGCGCTGGTTCCAGCGCCGGGATGATGCCTTCCATTTTGGAACAAAGCTGGAAGGCAGACAGCGCCTCATCATCCGTCGCACTCACATATTCCACGCGCTTGATGTCATGCAGCCATGCGTGTTCGGGGCCGACACCAGGATAATCCAGGCCGGCGCTGATGGAATGCGCTTCCAGGATTTGGCCGAATTCGTCCTGCAACAAATAGGTGCGATTGCCATGCAGCACGCCAGGGCGGCCTTTGGTGAGTGACGCCGCGTGTTCTTCCGTATCCACGCCCTTGCCGGCGGCTTCCACGCCATGCATCGCAACGCTTGCGTCATCCAGGAAGGGGTAGAACAGCCCCATGGCATTGGAACCGCCGCCAATCGCCGCCACCAGCAAATCCGGCAGGCGCCCTTCAGCGGCCATCATTTGTTCGCGCGCTTCTGTGCCAATGACGGATTGGAAATCGCGCACCATCATCGGGAAGGGATGCGGGCCGGCTACCGTGCCGATGCAGTAATAGGTATCGCGCACATTGGCGACCCAATCGCGCAAGCCTTCATTCATCGCATCTTTCAGCGTCGCCGCGCCGGAGGTCACAGGCACAACCTCTGCCCCCAGCAGCTTCATGCGAAACACATTGGGCTGCTGGCGTTCCACATCGGTCGCACCCATGAAGACGGTGCAGGGCAAATCGAACAAAGCACAGGCCGTGGCGGTCGCAACACCATGCTGCCCGGCGCCGGTTTCCGCGATGATTCGCGTTTTGCCCATGCGCTTGGCCAGCATGATCTGGCCGAGCACCGCATTGATCTTATGCGCGCCGGTATGGTTCAGCTCATCACGCTTGAAATAGATTTTCGCCCCGCCGAGCTTCTGCGTCAGGCGTTCAGCAAACCAAAGCGGACTCGGCCGACCCACATAATGGGTCAGCAGGCGCCGCCATTCATTCATGAAGGCAGGATCGCGCTTCGCTTCCTCATAGGCTTTTTCAACCTCAAGGATCAGCGGCATCAGCGTTTCAGCAACGAAACGCCCACCATAAGGGCCGAAGCGTCCACGGGCATCAGGCCCCTGGCGGAAGGAATTGGGCAGCGGCTTGTTCAAGGCAGTCTCTCAATTTGCGTGTGTTGCTGCCTGTTTAGTCTAGAACCCGCCGGGGTCAAACCCGGCGGGCGAGGCGCGCCTATTCCAGCCGCGCCGCCTCATCAAAGGAAAGCCGCGGGCTGCGCGGGAACAGGCCGGCGGGGTCGCCATAGCCCAGATTGACCAGGAAATTGGACTTCCAGCCGGTGCCGAACAGGAACAGCTCATCCACCTTGGTATTATCGAAGCCGCTCATGGCGCCGACATCAAGCCCAATGGCGCGCGCCGCCAGCATCAGATAGGCGCCTTGCAAGGACCCGTTGCGAAACGCGGTCTTTTCCGCGAATTCCGGGCTGGAGGTGAACCAGGGCTTGGCATCCGCATGCGGGAAAAGCTGACCGAGCTTGTCGTAGAAATAGCTGTCATAGCAGACAATCACCGTGACCGGCGCGGTCATGGTCTTTTCCGTATTGCCGGCGGAAAGCGCTTCCTTGAGCTTCGCCTTGCCTTCCGGCGTGCGCACAAAGACAAAACGCGCGGGCGAGGAATTGGCCGAAGTCGGCCCCCATTTCAGCAGCTCATAAAGCTCATGCAATTTGGCGTCGGGCACGGGCCGATCCTGCCACTTGTTCTGGGTGCGCGCGGCGCGAAAAAGCTGATCAAGCGCCCGATCATCAAGGGGCGCGGCAGTTTCGGACATGGTTTGGCTCCGTCAGGGCAATGAAAACAGGGGCTCTATAGCGTCAGGCTTCCACCTGCTCCACCGCCACCACTTCCGGCACGTAATGGCGCAGCATGTTTTCCACGCCATGCTTCAGCGTGGCCCGGGAAGATGGGCAGCCCGAACAGGCGCCCTGCATGCGTAGCCGCACAATGCCATCGCGGAAGCCGCGGAACACGATATCGCCGCCATCGCTGGCCACCGCCGGGCGCACGCGCGTATCCAGTAATTCCTTGATTTGCAGGACAATTTCCTGATCGGCTGGCTCAAAATCCTCGGCATGTTCTTCGGCCGCGGCCCCTTCCAGGATCGGCATACCGGCCAGGTAGTGTTCCATGATGGCGCCCAGCACTTGCGGGCGGAGCATTTGCCAATCGGCATCCAGCGACTTTGTCACAGTCACGAAATCCGCGCCGAAAAACACCCGCGCGACGTCGCCAAGGCCAAACAGCCGCTCGGCCAGCGGGGAACGACCAGCGGCTTCCTCGGCGCTGGTGAAATCTGCCGTGCCGCGTTCACCCAAAACATCCCGGCCTGGCAGGAATTTCAGCGTGGCGGGGTTAGGGGTGGCTTCAGTTTCGATGAACATGGCTTGGCCCTTTGGATGGGAGGGGTTTTCCGGACCTATCTGGTCCTTTTTCCCCCGAAAGGCAACAGGCTCAGGTCCCGCAGAAGGTCGCCAGCACGCGTTCTTCGGGCTTGGGCGGGTTGGCGTATTGGGCGTTGCTAGGCTGATCCTCAAAGGGCCGCGCCAGGACTGCCATCAGCGCCTCAAAGGGGCGGAAATCATCGCGGTCTTCGGCGGCGCGGATGGCGGCCTCCACCAAATGATTGCGCGGGATGAAGGCCGGGTTGCTGGCGCGCATCAGCCGCGCGGGGGCTCCTTCGCGCGCCAGCCGCGCGCGCCAGCCCTCTGCCCAGCTATCGAAAGCCGCCGGATCGGTGAATTGCGCGCGGGCTGCCGCCGCATCGCCTGCCGCCGCATCCGCCAAGGCGCGAAAGGTCAGGGTGAAATCAGCGCCCTGTTCCGCCATGCGGCGGAGCAAATCCTCGATCAGCGCGGTATCTTCCAGCATGCGCGACGCAATGCCGATCTTGCGTGCAAAGCCATCGAAGTAGGCGGCCTCAAAAGCCGGGGCGAAGGCGCCAAGGGCGGCTTGGGCAATTTCAAGCGCTGCTTCTTCCTGCTCTGCCAGGAGTGGCAGCAGCGCTTCCGCCAGCCGTGCCAGGTTCCACTGCGCCATGCGTGGCTGATTGGCATAGGCATAGCGCCCGCCGTGATCGATGGAACTCAACACCGTCGCGGGATCATAGGCATCCATGAAGGCGCAGGGGCCGTAATCAATCGTCTCACCGCTGATCGTCATATTATCGGTATTCATCACGCCATGGATGAAGCCGATATGCAGCCATTGCGCGATCAGCCGCGCCTGACGCGCAATCACGCCAGACAGCAGCGCGACATAGGGGTTTTCCGCCTGGGCTGCCGCAGGATCATGCCGCGCAATGGCAAAATCCGCGAGAAGCTTCAGCGCTTCCTGATCTTCCTGCGCGGCGAAATACTGAAAGCTGCCGACACGAATATGGCTGGCCGCCACGCGCGCCAGCACCGCGCCGGGCATTGGCTTTTCGCGCAAGACAACTTCGCCTGTCATGGCAACAGCAAGTGCGCGTGTGGTCGGCACACCAAGCGCTGCCATGGCTTCGCTGATGATGGCTTCCCGCAGCATGGGGCCCAGCACGGCGCGGCCATCTCCCCCGCGCGAAAACAGCGTGCGCCCGCTGCCCTTCAGATGAATATCGCGCCGCTGCCCGTCACGACCAATCACCTCACCCAAAAGCAGCGCGCGACCATCGCCCAAGCGTGGACTGAAGCCGCCGAATTGATGGCCGGCATAGGCCATGGCGAGCGGCTCCGCGCCATCCGGCACAAGATTGCCGGCGAAAATCGCTGCACCCTCAGCGCCGGCAAGCGCCGCCGCATCAAGGCCAAGCGCTTCCGCAAGCGACGCGTTGAAAAACACAAGCCTGGGTGCCGCGACCGCAATGGGCGCCTGCCGGATATAAAAACGCGCCGGCAGGCGGGCATAGCTATTGTCGAAGGAAAAGCGCGTGCTCATCCCAAACGCGGCATAGGGTTGGCGATGGGCATGGCCATTTTCGTCTTACCCAACGCATTCCAACCACGATCATATTGCGGAGGCGTGGGCACCGCTTCCGTGCGACCAAGCTCGGCTGCTGCATGCAAGGGCCAATAGGGGTCGCGCAGCAGCACGCGCGCCAGATAAATCCAATCCGCATGGCCTTCATCCAGAATGGCCTGCGCCTGCTTCGCTTCCGTAATCAGGCCAACCGCGGCGGTGACGATGCCAGCGCCCTTCTTCACCTCTGCCGCACCTGGCACCTGATAGCCAGGCCCAAGCGGGATTTGCTGGCGCGGGTCATTGCCGCCGGAAGACACATCCATGAAATCCACGCCAAGCGCCTTGAAGCGGCGCGACAGCTCTACGGTTTCTTCCGTGGTCCAGCCGCCATCCACCCAATCCGTGTGCGAAACACGCACGCCCAGCACAGCATCGGATGGCATGGCGGCGCGCATGGCGGCAGCGATTTCAAGCGGCAGCCGCGCGCGGCCTTCGAAATCTCCGCCCCAACGGTCATTGCGCTTATTGGTCAGCGGGCTCAGGAATTGATGCAGCAAATAGCCATGCGCGGCATGCAATTCGATCAGACGGTAGCCGGCCTTGATGGAACGCTTGGTGGCGGCGACGAAGGCTTCGATGGATGCAGAAATATCCGCTTCCGTCATGGCGCGCGGCGGCATGAAATCGCCAAAGGCCTCAGCCGAGGGGCCAAGGGTTTCCCAGGAAGGCTCTGCCGGGCCTGGCAGCCAGGCCTGCTTGCGGGAAGCTTTGCGCCCGGCATGCGCCAATTGAATGGCCGGCACGGTGCCGAGTGCCGCAAGTGCCGATGCCAATTGCGTGTGGCTCGCCAGATGCGCGTCAGACCAGATGCCGACATCGCCGGGGCTGATCCGCCCTTCCGCGGTCACGGCGGTGGCTTCCACCATCACCATGCCAGCGCCCCCGGCAGCGCGCGCGCCCAGATGCACCAAATGCCATTCGGTTGGAATGCCATCATCATGGCAGGAATACTGGCACATGGGTGCGACGCCGATGCGATTGGAAAAAGTAACGCCGCGCAGCGTCAGGGGGGAAAAGAGATCGGTCACGGGCGGGAAGCCTCCGGGTTGGGCAGAGCGGTCCAGGGCGGCAGCCGCCCCAGACGGTTTTCGAATATGGCGAACCATTGCGGCGCGCCAGGGGGGGCGGGCAGCAAAATGCCGCGCCGGTCGGTCGGGAAGCGCGCCATGGTCACCGCATCGCGAATATTCCCGCCAATGGCTTCAACCATGCCGTGATGGTTGCGGATGACAATATCGCAATGCATGGGCCGAAACCGCCCCTGATCCCCGGCCCGGTCCTGCCAATGGGCCAGCGGCGAGCGCGAACGATCGGCACAAAGCAAATCCCCCGGTGCGGCGATGCGGTCCCGCACCCGATGCGGGATGAAGGGCGCCTGATGCGGAAATCCCCGCGCATCCGCGATCATGCCATCAATGCTTGTGCCATGGGCGGCAGAGGGCGGGAATTCCCGCGGATCAATCCCGGCGCTGCGCATGACGAAGGAAATGAAGGCAGCGGACCAGGCATCCTGCTGCCATTGCCCTTCATAGCCCGCGCGGAAAAGCGCGCGATTGCGCGTGATGATGCCTCGGCCTTCCGGCACGGCCTGCCAATAGGCTTGCAGGCGCGGAAAGCCGGTGGGGTCCGATTCCTGCGCCGGCCCTGGCCGCCGGTCTGACACTTGCCGCCCCCATTCTTCCCATTCCGCGATGGCGATGCGGAGTATTCTCTCCCGCGCGAGTGGCGGGTAGGAAAGCGGTGGTTCCTTGGGCGTTGGCGGCGCGACCGCGCAGGCCGAAAGCAACACCGTCAGCAGCAATGCCAGATAAAGCCTTGTCTTAACCATGCCAGCCTTCACACCTTATCCAGCGTGGCGAAGGTTTCCTGCGCGATATTCAGCGCCTTCAGCATGAAGGCAAAGCCATTATACGGCCCGCCCTGGATCAGCGCTTCAATGATGTCACCCTTACTGGCCCCGATATTGAGCGCGGATAGGATGAATTTGCGCAGCAAAATATCATGATCCAAGGCCGCGAAGGACGCCACGGCACATAGCGCGCGGAGCCGCCGTTCAAGCCCTGGGCGGTCCCAGATCTCGCCATAGCAATACTGCACCACCAGCGGATAAATGCTGCCTGTGGCGGGATTATCCGGCGATGCATGGCCTTCATGCCGGCGTTCCGCATGCAGCGCGCCTTGCAAATCCCGCCCGCGTTCCATCAGCACTTCCAGCGAATCGGTATGCGGCGCATCGGCCTCAAGCGTGATGCCGTGCTCAGCAAAGACCGCCAACGCCGTTTCCAGCGCGGTTTCTGATGCCGCGAAGCCCCGATAAATGCCGATCTGGATCAGGATTTCCACAATGGCGCGCGGCGTCAGGCCAAGCTTCAGCGCGGCTGCAATGTGGCGGCGCAGCTGCGCCTGGTTTTGCACGGAACAAAGCACCGCCAGCGTCACCGCCATTCGGTCCTGGCGCGAAAGACCTGGGCGGTTCCAGATATTGCCATAGACCAACTCGGCCATCAGATCGCCAAAGCCAAGGGCGCCATTGATGCGCGCCGCTTCACCCGCGCCAAAAATCTCGGCGCGCAATGCCACGCCGGTTCGGTTCAAATCATCGCGTTGTGTCATGGCCCACCCCCTGGCGCGGGGGCAAGCTAACGCCCTGCTTGGATCAGGCAAGCGCCGGGGGCCTTCCCCTGCGCGCCCAGACGGTCCACATGGGGGCCATGTTCCGCCGCGCCTTGCTTGCCGCCCCGCTTTTGCTGCCGCTCCCCGCCCTGGCCCAGAACCAGGCGGCTGCGCTTTCCGAGCGTGATCGGCGCGATATCGCCGCCATTGAGGCCTATTTGAACCGGCTGACCACGCTCCGCGCGCGGTTTTTGCAAATTGCGCAGAATGGCGCCTCGGCGCAGGGCTGGGCCTATATCTCTCGCCCCGGGCGGATGCGCTTTGATTATGACCCGCCAGAACCCCTGCTGCTGGTGGCGGATGGCAATCAATTCCTGCTCTATGACCGGGAATTGAAGGCGCCGACCACTTTGCCCACCAGCGCCACGCCGCTTGGGATGCTGCTCCGCCCGGAAATCCGGCTTTCCGGAGATGTCACCATCAGCCGCATCCAGCGCGATGGCGGGTTCCTGCGCATTACCCTGTTCCGTACCAATGACCCGCGAGAGGGCTCCTTGACCCTAGTTTTCCAGCCGGAACCCCTGGAATTGCGCCAATGGGCGGTGCTGGACGCCCAGGGGCGCGAAACCCGCGTGACGCTGACGCAGGTTGAAACTGGGATGCCGCTGAATGCGCGCATGTTCCAGTTCAACCATCCGCAGTTTTTTGAACCGGGCGGGGCGGGGGGGAGGCCGTAATCGCTTCGTTTGCCGCCCTGCTGCCCGCGTGCTACCGCCCGGCGCAATCAGGCGGCTCTGCCCGCCCCCGTTTCGAAAGGCTTTGTCATGTCCGAACAAACCGCCGCTCCTCGGCCCGCCAATGGCCCCGGGCAAATGGCGCCCAGCCCCATTACGCTCAATCTGCAATACACCAAGGATCTGTCCTTCGAAGTGCCAGGCGCGCCGCAAATCTTCATCAACCTGCGCGAAGCGCCCAAGGTTGACATTGCGCTGGATGTCCAGGCCCGCCGCCTGCAGGAAGGCCAGGAGAATTTTGAGGTTACGCTGCAAATCCGCTGCGAAGCCAAGATCGGCACCGAAACCCCGGCCTTCATTGCCGAGCTGGTCTATTGCGGCATTTTCACCCTGAATGGCATCGCGCCCGAGATGATGGAACCCGTGCTGCTGGTGGAATGCCCGCGCCTGCTTTTCCCCTTCGCGCGCAATATCCTGGCCGAGGTCACCCGCGATGGCGGCTTCCCGCCCGTGATGCTGGCGCCGATTGATTTCGTCGCCCTTTGGCAGAATCGCCGCGCGCAGCAGCAGGCCGCCGCCGCCCCTGCCCAAGGAAATGCCTGAATCCGGCGCCTGGGGGCGAAAAAACGCTCCCCGCACCGCTTTGAGCCCTTGACCCCCAGCCAGCGCATGTCATGTGCGGGCGCATGGATCAGATGATGCCCGCAACGCCGCGCCGCCAGCGCCTGGCTATTGTGCTTTTCAACCTCGGCGGACCCGATGCGCCGGAAAGCGTGCGGCCATTCCTGGTGAACCTGTTCACGGACCCGGCCATTCTGCGCGTGCCTGGCTTCATTCGCCCCTGGCTTGGGCGGCTGATCGCTTGGCGCCGCACCAAGCCGGCGCAGGAAAACTATGCCGTGCTGGGCGGTCGTTCGCCGCTCCGGGAACTGACGGAAGAACAGGCGCGTAGCCTGGAAGTGGCCTTGGCCGATGAAGCCGGGACAGAAACGCGTTGCTTTGTCGCCATGCGCTATTGGCACCCGATGAGCGATGAATGCGCCCGCGCCGTGAAGGATTGGGCGCCGGATCGCATTCTGCTGGTGCCGCTCTATCCGCAATTCTCCACCACTACCACGGGTTCAAGCCTGGTGGCTTGGCAGGATGCGACGCGCAAGATCGGGCTGGATGTGCCGACCACGGCACTGTGTTGCTGGCATTCGGATCAGGGTTTTGCGGCAGCCACCGCGCGGCTGGTGCGTGAAGCCTATGCCAAGGCGCGCGCGGAATTGCCGGCGGAAGTCCCGCTGCGCGTGCTGTTTTCCGCCCATGGTCTGCCGGAATCCATTGTGAAGGCGGGCGACCCCTATCAATGGCAGGTGGAACAGACGGTTGCAGCGGTGGTCGCTGAATTGGCGATGCCGGGGCTTGATCATATCGTTTGCTATCAATCGCGCGTCACACCTCAGGTCTGGATCGGGCCTTCGACAGAAGGCGAGATTGAACGCGCGGCGGAAGAAAAGGTGGCGATCCTGATCTGCCCGATCGCCTTTGTGTCAGAACATTCCGAAACCCTGGTGGAATTGGATGTGGAATATCGGGAGGAGGCCGAGCATCTCGGCATCCCCGGCTATTTCCGCGTGCCGGCGCAGAATAGTGATCCGGCCTTCATCGCTTCACTCGCGCATCTGGTGCGGGGAGCCTTGCAATCCGGGCGAAGCCTTTGTTCCTTCGCCGGCGGGCGGCAATGCCCGAAGCAGCATCGCGATTGCCCGCATGAAAAGCTGCGTGTCGAGACCCACGCACGCGCCAAAGCCGAGGCATGAAGCGCCCCGCCGCCATTCTGTTTGATTGCGATGGCGTCTTGGCCGATTCCGAATGGGTGGGGGCTAGCATCGTCGCCGAGGAATTGACTCTGCGCGGCTGGCCCATGACGGCCGCCGAAGCGCGGGAGACATTTTTGGGTATGGCGCTGCCCGATATGCTGCCGCGGATTGAAGCGAGGGTTGGGCTGCTGCCACCCGATTGGGGGCAGGAAATCTCGACGCTGATCGCGCGGCGCATGGCGGAAGAAACGCTGGCCATTCCTGGCGCGATAGACGCGGTGGGTGCCTTGGCTGCGGCGGGCGTGCCGGTGGCGGTGGCTTCCAATTCCTCGCGGTTTGAATTGGCGGCGAAGATGCGGAGCCTAGGCTTGGCGCAGATTTTCGCCGGGCGGGTGTTTTCCTATGAGGATGTGCCGCGCCCAAAACCCTGGCCGGATATTTATCTGGCGGCGGCAGCGGCTTGCGGTGCGGCGCCGCAGGATTGCGTGGTGGTGGAAGATAGCGTGCCCGGCGTGCGCGCGGGGCGTGCGGCGGGCTGCCGCGTGCTGGGTTTTTGTCATGAAAGCCCCGCTGCGGTGCTGGCCGCGCATGGGGCGGAGCCTTTTGCGGATATGGCGGCGTTGCCGGGGTTGTTGTTGGGGGACTGAGGCGGTTTCCCCTGACACGTTTTTCGGCATAGACTCTCTTCGTTTCGTGGGGAGAGCCACATGGGTTTTTGGACTTGGTTCAGTCTCAAGGGGCGCATCAGTCGTCTGACGTCGTGTATTTTCTATTTTTTGATTCCTAATGGCATCATCTTTGCCGCCAGCATTTTGGATACGCGTGTCTTGCCGAAAAACTCCATGCCCGCGGCCCTAGGCAAAGGCATGGGAGAGTTATCGGTGGTGTCCGCTTTAGCGCTTCTGTTGGGGCTTTGGCTAAGCCTAGCGGGGCAGGTGAAGCGCTGGCATGATCAGGATAGAACTGGCTGGTGGGGTTGTTTGACCGCACTCCCAACTTTGGTTGCTATTTGGCATCTTTTTTACGGTGGCGGTGCAGGTTTTTATTTTATCCTACAGTTTGGCTTCCCATTGGTTCTGCTTTTGTTTCTTGCTTTTAGCAGCGATGATTCGAATGCCAATCAATTTATTTTGTTGGGTATAGTTTTTTTGGTTTGTTTCTTCTATTTCTTTGGGTCCTATTCTTCGTCAACGGCAGTCTTCTTCCCGGCACACGCGGCTCCAATCGCTTCGGCCCTGATCCGCTGGCGTCGAAGGGTGCCGACAAGAACACGACAACGGCAACCTTCAGCGAGTCCGCCGTTCGTAGTGTTTTGACTCCGATGCCATCTCATCAGCCAGATCAGAAGAAATCAGGGGCAAATCTGATTTCTTTCACCCAGTGGTTCAGCCATAAGGGCCGCATCAACCGCAAAACATGGTGGATTTTCTATTGCATAGTGCCGATCTGCTTTCTGATCCTGCTAGGCGCGGCGCAAAAGATAATCAAACTCGGCGTAGAGACACCCCACAAATCCAGTATGGGCGAATACGCAAGCGTAGCGGTGTTCTATGCTCTTGGATTGGTGGTACTCTGGATCGGCTTCGCCGGTGTGACCAAGCGTTGGCACGATCAAGATAAATCCGGTTGGTGGGTTGTTCTCTTTTTCGTTCCGATCATTCTCAGCACCCTGTTCCCAATCCTCCTTTCGTTGGCCGATTTGGATGGTTCCGATGGCTGGGATCACCAATGGCTCGGAAGTATTTTTGCTCTGATGAGTCTATTGCCTCTGATCACAATATTCGGCGCTTGCGCCGTGGCTGGATTTCAGCCCGGCACCCCTGGCCCCAACCGTTTCGGCCCTGATCCACTGGCGCCTCCTGGCGCCACCAATATTGCGCTTCCACCCTCGCCTCAGTAGCTTCGTCCCAAGGATTGAGGAAAAGCCCATGACCCTGGCGCAATGGTTCAGCTTCAACGGCCGCATCAGCCGCAAGACCTGGTGGGTTTTCTATTTTCTGATCCCGATTGGCATCAACTTCGCCGCAGGTGCGCTGGATGGGCAATTCGGCACCCCGCGAAATGCCCTGCCGGATAAATCCGGCATGGGTGATGTCAATATGGGGCCGTTTTCCATCATCGCTGGGCTCGTTGGGCTTTGGATCGGCCTCGCTGGCCAGGCCAAGCGCTGGCATGACCGCGACAAATCCGGCTGGTGGGTGCTGGTGAATTTCATCCCCCTGATCGGCTGGCTTTGGTCCTTCATCGTCGCGGGCTTTCTGCGTGGCACGCCTGGCTATAATCGCTTCGGCCCTGACCCGCTGGCGCCGGAGCTTCCTCCCGGAGGCTATGGCGGCGGCTATCAACCGCCCTATCCGCCGCAAGCGCCGGGGGGATGGCAGCCGCAAGGACCTCCGCCGCCGCCTTCCGGCGGTTGGGGCGCGCCTCCGCCACCTCAGGGCGGGGGCAGAGTGCCGCCCATTCGCCGGGGCTGAACCGCACAGCGCGATTTCCCTGGCACGCTTTCCGCGTTAAGGAAAACGCGTGCCCGATACCTCCCCGCCGCTCGATCGCCTTTCCGAAGCTGAGGCTCCGCCGGAACAGGCAAAGCGCGGCTTCTCCCCGCTGCTCAGGCGCATTCTGCTGCTGAATGCGCTGCCGCCCGCCTTGCTCGCGGCCTCCCTGCTGTACCTCGACCAATATCAGAACGCGTTGCTGGGCGCGGAGGTTGAGGCCATGCGCACCCAGGCGCGCATCTATGCCGGCGCCATTGCCGAAGCCGCGGTGCGGCCCGAAGGCGAACGCTATGTGCTGCAATTGGAAGCGGCGCGGCCCTTGCTGCGGCGCCTGGTGGACCCTTCGCCCAATACCCAGGCGCGGCTTCTGGACACTGCCGGCCTGCTGGTCGCCGATAGCCGCATTCGTGATGGTGTTGGCGGCGCGGTGATTGCCGAACCGCTCCCGCCGCCAGAACCGCGCGGCGCGCTGACCTCCACCGTGGCCGGCATTTACGAAAGGATGGTCGGCCTTTTCCCGGCCCTGCTGCGCGGCCGGGGCGGCCCGGGGATGGTGGTGGATAGCGCGCCCGATGCGCCGGATTTCGATTGGCAGCCCGATCTTGGCCCCGATCGGCGCGAAGAATTGCGCATGGCGCTTGAAGGCGGCGTCACCCCCTATATCCGCCGCAGCGCGGATGGCCGCTTGCTGGTGAGTGTCGCGGAACCCGCGCGGCGCGGTACGCAGAGTGTCGGCATTGTGCTGCTGACGCGTGAAGCGCGCGAAGTTGATCGGCGCTTGTTTGAAATCCGCGCTTCCGTGCTGCTGCTGTTTGCCACCGCCCTGATCCTGACGGTGGCACTTTCGCTTTATTTGTCGCGCACCATCGCCACGCCAATGCTTGACCTGGCGCGCGCCACGCAACGCATCCGCGAAGGTGAAGGCCGCGCGCAATCCGTGCCGGACGCACTGCTGCAGCGTAATGATGAAATCGGTGTGCTGGCGCGGGATTTGCAGAATTCCGCCCGCGCGCTTTGGTCGCGGATTGACGCCAATGAACGCTTCGCCGCTGATGTCGCGCATGAATTGCGCAATCCGTTGACGAGTGTGCGGAGCGCCATTGAAACGCTCCGCCGCGTGGAAGACCCCGCCAGCCGCAACCGCCTACTCGCGATTATTGCCGATGATGCGGTGCGCATGGATCGGCTGATTGGCGATATCAGCGATTCATCGCGCGTGGATGCGGAATTGTCGCGCACCATCTCAACGCCGGTGGATATTGCGCCCATCCTGTCCGCGCTTTCCGAACTGCACGCCGCGACCCGCGATGATGATGATCCCGTGGTGCTGCTGGAAGCGGAAGCGGGGCCGCTGGTGGTGCGCGGTGTGGAAGGGCGCATCGTACAGGTATTCCGCAATCTGCTCGGCAATGCGCTTTCCTTCAGCCCACCGCACGGCACGGTGAAGGTCAGCGCACGCCATGCCGGCGCGATGGTGGAAATTGTGGTGGAAGACCAAGGCCCTGGCATTCCCGAACAGAAGCTTGAGAGCATTTTTGAGCGTTTCTATTCCGAACGCCCAAGCGGTGAACGCTTCGGCCAGCATTCCGGCCTTGGGCTTTCCATTAGCCGGCAGATTGTGGAAGGCCTGCGCGGGCGCATATCGGCGGAGAATATCCGGGACGCCAGCGGTGCGGTGACCGGCGCACGCTTCATGGTGCTGCTGCCAGCCGGCTGATTCCGCTTCCCAGACCAGGCTTTCATGTTAGGCTTCCCGACAAGAAAGCAATGACGGGAGGGTCAAGGCATGATCACGCGCAGAAGCATAATGGCGGCTGGGGCAGTAACGCTGGCCGCACCCGCAGTACGGGCGCAAGGTACCTGGCCTGACAAGCCCTTGCGCTTTGTGATCGGCGGCGCCGCGGGCGGGGTTTCCGATATCTTCCTGCGGATGATGGAAAATCGGCTGCGCGAAAGGCTCGGCCAGCCCATGATCATAGACCCGCGCCCAGGGGCGGGTGGCATGGTTGGGGCGGAAGTCACCGCGCGCGCGGCGCCGGATGGCTATACCTACTACGTCAATCACATCGCGTCCCACGGGATTGGGCCCACACTTTATCGGCGGCTTTCCTTCGATCCACTGAGGGATTTGCCGGGCGTGGCGCGCATTGCTGCCATGCCGAATGTGCTGATCATCAAGGGTGACAGCCCGATCAGATCGGTCGCGGAATTGGTCGCCTTCTGCAAGGCCAATCCGGCGCGGGCGAATTTTTCCTCGGCCGGGTCGGGCACGTCTTCGCATCTTTCCGGGTTGTTGTTTGGCATGCGCATGGGGATTGAGGTGACGCATGTGCCCTATCGCGGCACCGCGCCTTCCATGGCGGCGGTGATGAATGGCGAAACACTATTCACGATTGATAACGCGCCGGCATCACGTCAACAGGTTTTGGGCGGCTTGTTGAAAGCGCTTGGTGTTTCGACCGCAAAGCGTTCCAGCACCATGCCGGAAGTGCCAAGCCTGGAAGAACAGGGCGTGCCGAATTTCGATGTCGCTTCCTGGTATGGCATCACCGCCCCGGCCGGCGTGCCGGCGGCCATTCGCGAAAGGCTGGGGGCAGAGATTGTCGCGGCACTGAATGATCCCGCCATCGCCCAGCGCGTGCGCGATTACGGCGCGGAACCCTGGCCGCTCGGCCCGGCGGAATACGATGCATTTATGCGGCGAGAGGTTGAAATCTGGGCGCCAGTGGTGCGCGCTTCCGGGGCGCAGATAGACTAGGAGCCTGTCTGAGAGGTGGCTCGGTTTG
>Ga0315907_10001879_pt1 | contig 27680 bp, 22 predicted proteins | sample LakEriMetagenome_3_FD_203525 | JGI IMG/M metagenome (GOLD analysis project Ga0315907, IMG submission 203525) | Freshwater fungal communities from buoy surface, Lake Erie, Ohio, United States - Buoy 12 MA123 | ecosystem: Environmental > Aquatic > Freshwater > Lake > Lake biofilm | place: USA...
AATGATTTGTGTCTATGGAGGCTGTGTATCAAAACTAAGCTTTGTGATCTACAACCGCTGGGGAGAAAAGGTATTCGAAACAACGGATGTCTCACTTACTGAATGCTGGGACGGAACCTTCAAAGGGAAGTCTTTGAATTCGGGCTCCTTTGTATACAAGTTAATCGTAACACTCACGAATAATGAGGTAATTGAAGAATCAGGCAATATCACATTAATACGTTAATCAACATTTAAAAACAAGCTACCATGATAGAATTCATCCGTATCACGAGTAAACTTGCCTTAGCGACTTTCTTTGCGGCATCCACGTTTGCTCAAGACATTCACTTTTCTCAGATGGAATTCTCGCCACTGACCCTTAATCCCGCTTTAGCAGGGGCGAATTCACCCATGCAGGGGATCGTGAACTACAGAAGTCAGTGGAGTAGCGTGGCCACACCATATAAGACTATTGCAGCATCATTGGATGCCCGATTTAATGAGAACAAACGCAACAAGGCAGGGATCATCGCCGGAGGATTGAATTTCTTCAATGACCAGTCCGGAGACCTTCAGGTAAATACGACGAATGTCAATGTCAACCTGGCCTATCATCTGATCCTCGATCAAACCAGCACGCTTGGACTAGGTATCTACACTGGTTTCGGGCAACGATCGATCAACCCGAATGGTGGAAGATGGGGCAGCCAATATGACGGCATGACATACGACGGAATGATCGACCCAGGGGAAACGTTCAATTCTGCAAGCTTCAGTTATCTTGACGCCGGAACCGGCTTGTTGTATGCTTACAGACGGAACAAAGGATACATGACACAGAACGATCAGCTGGCTGTGAATGCAGGATTTGCCATGTATCATTTGAATCGTCCAAAATATTCGTTCATTAATGCTACAAACGAAAAGTTATATTTCCGCTACTCAGCCTTTGTGAATGCTGAGATCGGTATTCAGAACACCAGGGGTTCCGTACTCCCGGGTGTCTACTTTCAACAACAAGGCCCAGCCATGGAGCTCATGTATGGTTTATACTACAAATATATCCTGAGCGAGGGATCCAGATTCACAGGATTTACACGACCAATGTCCCTTTCGTTGGGAATCTTCAACCGTTTCAGAGATGCCATGGCAGCAAAGATTATGTTTGAGTTCGATCAATATTCTGCCGGATTTGCCTACGACATAAATGTGTCAAGCTTGAGCACCGTCTCCAATTCCAAAGGTGGATTCGAATTATTTCTGAGATTCAACATGAGTGACGGAGGTGGTTTCCGTGCCAGAATATAACGGTAGTGCCAGAATGAATGCTTTTTCATATACAACCGATGGGAGAATTGATGACATAGATATATGGAATCGAGCCTTGTCTGCTCAGGAAGTCTTGGATTTGTACAATAGCAATACTGTGGGGATAAGTGATTTGTCTCAAAACAAAATTATTTCTGTTTATCCCAATCTTGCTATTGACAAAATCAATATGACAACAAAGAACAAATCAATTGGAAAAAATAGTAATATACAATAGTGAGGGATCTTTGATATACGATGAGTACATTTCAAATAATAATCAATTAAATGATGTTTCTGGCTTTTCAAACGGATTATAGCTGATTCATTTTCTCGATCTTACTAAAAGTGTTAAAGTAATAAAGCAATAACTAGTTTTCTTTTCGTTAACGTGCTAAAAATTAAAAAAATGACAAAAAAGAATTCAATGCTAATACTGGCATTACTTTCAGCAGGAGTTCTATGGGTTGGCGTGGTGAAAGCTCAGGCTCCTTTTGCTAATTACGATCATTGGATCGCTAATGGAGATGTTTATTCAATAACTGAAGATGCTAATTATGTTTATTCCGGGGGCAACTTTAGTTATGTCGGACCGCCAACAGGTTGCGGTGCTAAAATTACCTCCACCAGTACGAATCCTGATTTGTCCTTTTGCAGGCCAAACGCCGCAATTGAATGCGCTATTTCAGACGGATCCGGAGGTTGGTATATCGGTGGCTATTTTACCTCGATAGCGACTTCCTTCTCTACCACAGTAACCAGAAATGGAATTGCACACATAATCAGTTCCGGACAATTGGACATGACCTGGAATCCCGATGCCGACGGAGCAGTTTTATGTTTAGCGCTCTCCGGTAGTGATCTTTATGTAGGAGGATCATTCACTTCAATCGGAGGTCAAAACCGTAATCATATTGCTAAATTGTCGACTACGGGAACAGGGTCTGCCGACGTTACATGGAACCCGAATCCAGATGGCGATGTTTATTGTCTTACCTCGTCGGGGAGTGATTTGTATGTGGGAGGGCTTTTTACAAATATCGGTGGTCAAATTCGCAATAACATTGCAAAATTGAGTATTACTGGAATTGGAGCTGCAGATTTCAGTTGGGATCCGAATGCAGATGCCGAAGTCTATTGCATGGTAATTTCCGGGAGTGATGTGTTTGTCGGAGGATCATTCACAACCATCGGTGGCCAAAACCGAAACTATATTGCTAAATTACCGACATCAGGAACAGGAGCTGCTGACGCTATATGGAATCCGAATGCGGACAATCAGATTAATGCCATTGCACTTTCCGGCAGTGATATTTTTTTAGGTGGAAGTTTTACAAGTATTGGGGGTCAGGCTCGTAACAACATTGCAAAAATATCGGCATCAGGAACCGGAAATGCAGATGCAAGTTGGAATCCAAATGCAAACAACAGTGTTACTTCTTTGACTGTTGACGGTTCAGACCTATACGCGGGGGGAATTTTTACACAGATGAATTCCCAAAATCGCAATCGAATAGCAAAACTATCCACTTCCGGAGCAGGAACAGTTGATCCACTTTGGAATCCTAAAATAGACTACGGTATTGTGAGTGCTATTGCTTTTTCCGGAACGGCCTTATACATCGGAGGGTCTTTTACAAGTATTGGAGGTTTTGATATTAACTCACTGGCTCGTTTTAGTAAGATAACTGGAATTGCTGATTCAACGTGGAATCCAAACCCGAATGGTAATGTTTGGTGCATGACTATTGCAGATAATGCCATTTACATCGGGGGACTATTTTCTCAGGTCAATGGCATTTCCCGCAATAATATTGCCAAGCTGAGCATAACCACTGATCTTGTAGATCCTTTGTGGAATCCAAGTGCCAATAATCAAGTGTATGCATTGGTTAATAATGGTAGTGATTTATTTGTTGGTGGAACTTTTACTATCATCGATGGCCAGCCCCGCAATAGATTGGCTAAACTTTCAACAACAGGAACAGGATTGGTTGACGCTATATGGAATCCTAATGCATACACAAGTACTGGAGGTGCCATTCGATCTTTAGCCCTTTCCGGCAGTGATTTGTATGTGGGTGGAGTTTTTACAAACATTGGAGGTCAAGCCCGCAGTAACATTGCTAAATTGATTACAACGGGAGCAGGTTCCGCAGATATTACATGGAATCCCAATTCAAATAATACTGTATATTCTCTGGCTCTTTCCGGCGATGCATTATTTGCAGCCGGCTTATTTACAAATATTGGCGCCCAGCCATTGAATTATTTCGCTAAATTGAGTTTAGCCGGAGCTGGTTTAGCTGATTTAACGTGCAATCCCAACCCGAATAGTTGGGCGTATTCAATACTTCCTATTGGAGGTGATTTGTACGTTGGCGGGAGCTTTTCGGTTATTGGTGGTGAAACCCGCAATCACGTTGCTAAATTGAAACCAACCGGTGAGGTAGATCTGTTATGGAATCCGGATGTAACAGGAAGTACTGTCTGGTCGCTTTCCGGAGCTCAAACCCATCTTTACATTGGAGGAAATTTCACAAGTGTCGGAGGCATTGGGCAGAGATGCGGTTTAGCATTGATAGGTGATTTATGTGGGCCAACAACTCCTGTCCTTGCGATCTCAAATGACAGTATTTGTTCCGGACAATCAGTCACCTTAAGTATTTTAAGCGGTTCTTTAAATTCCGCTTCTGAATGGGTATGGTATAACAGCAGTTGCGGTACCGGACTCTTAGGTTCGGGGACAAGTATAAACGATTCTCCTGCTATAACAACCACCTATTATTTACGTGGTGAGGGAGGATGTGTCGGTACTTCATCGACTTGTCAAACGATTACCATTCATGTGGATGATTGCCTTGGAAATTTAATATCAGAGGGCATGAACAATGAAACAGAGATAATTTACCCCAATCCTGCTTCATTGTACGTAACAATTGAGTTGCCAGGAAATGATGAGTTGTTGCCATATGAATTAATAAATACAGAAGGTCAGGTGGTACAATCAGGGATGATTACAGGTAAAGTTACGTTGTCTACAAATAAGTTGTTACCCGGTATGTATTTCGTGAAAATTACCACTGAGAATGGGATTTTAAGAGAGAAATTCATAATTGAATAATTCAAATAGCTTGGTAAGCTTAACTCTTCAGTTTGATATTATGAAATGCTAGGAAATTAAATAAAGAACATTTTAAACACCATTTTAATTGAAAAACGCTGTTGATTCCTTTTTAAATTCATTTGAACTACTTTGCCCTCAGGTAACAAAAAATGAATTGGATTTTATAAAGAGCGGTTTAAGGGTAAGCTCGCTTAATGCAAAGGATTTTTTTTTGAGTACAAATTCAATTCATAACGAAATTGGATTTGTTTTTTCTGGTCTGATTCGTGCCTATTTTTTGGATGGTAATGGCCATGATATTACGGTGAAATTTATAGATGCCCATCAATTTGCGACAGATTACGTAGCATTTATTTCCCAAAATAGAAGTCACTATTCATTTCAGTGCCTTGAACCGACAGTTATTGTGACTGTTTCTCATAGCCATATACAGGAAGGTTATGAAAGGTTCCCTAAATTGGAACGATATGGTAGATTGGTTGCAGAGGAAGTTTTATGCATTCAGCAAAAACGCATCGAAGGTTTTCTCTTTAAATCAGCGGAAGATCGTTACCTAGACTTCATTAATGAATATCCAGATTTATTTAACCGGGTTACTTTAACACACCTATCCTCTTATTTGGGAATTGAGCGACAGACCCTTACTCGTATTCGGCAGAGATTATCCAGCCTTTAATTCGACACATTTGTGTCAGGTAGACCTTCCTTACCATCGATAATTTTGTGCCGTTTTCAAATTGAACATCAACAATAAATTGAAAGGCATGAAAGAAATCGCTTTAATAACAGGTGCTTCCTCCGGAATAGGATACGAAATAGCCAAACTATTTGCAACAGATAAAACAGATTTGCTCATTGTGGCAAGAAGCGAAAACAAGCTTCTGGAAATTAAAAAAGAATTCGAAGAAAAATTCAAGGTAGATGTATTTACAGTTGCGGCAGATTTATCCTCTAGCGAAGGGATTCAAACTGTTTATGAAGTGGTTCATTCAAACAACTTAATCGTAAATTATGTAGTAAATAATGCCGGTTTCGGAGATTATGGTGCCTTCATCGATCGAAGCATGGAGAAATACAAAGAAATGATCCAATTGAATGTTGTAAGTCTCACAGAATTGAGCTATTACTTCGGAAAAGAAATGGTAAAGCGTGGAAAAGGCAGAATTTTAAATGTTGCTTCCATGGCTGGTCTTCAACCGGATCCGAACTTCGCCGTCTATGGCGCAACCAAAGCGTATGTTATCAGTATGTCAGAGGCCATTCATAAAGAATTTGAAAAAACAGGAGTTTCTGTAACGGTTTTATCGCCTGGAGCAACAGCATCGAACTTCATGGAACGTGCAGATATGAATAATGCCAAACTTTACGCAAGTGGTGTAATGACATCGCAAGATGTTGCGCGAGAAGGTTACAATGGCATGATGAAAGGGAAACTCCATGTTATACCGGGTTTTAAAAACAAAATACTTGGTTTTTTCTCGGGTATTATGCCTCCAGGGAAGTTGAGATTAAGTGTTGCAGCCAAAATAATGGCAGAGAAATAGTTTGTTTATAGTTTTGTATATCAATTCCTTCAGTATAAAATTAATTTAAATCGTATGGCACTAGGACCAAAACAAATGGGCGAAGCGATACTTCGTAACCTAGAAGAAAAAACAGGGAAAACATTGGAGCAATGGATTTCTATTGTGAAAGAATCCAAACTAGAGGATAAAAAATCTATAATGGATTTTCTTAAAAACACACATGGTTTAGGTCATTTTCAGGCACAAAAAATAGTGGAACACCTTGAAGGAAAAGATGCCTATGAAAATACAGACGACTTTATTCCTAAATTGTTCAATACCCCCGACTTACTAAATGTGTATAAAAAAATTGAAACTACAATTTCAAAATTGGGAAAAGACGTTCGTATTCAGCCTTGTAAAACCTATATTCCATTTTACCGAAAAAATCAGTTTGCCATTGTGAAAGTATCAAAGGACAAAAAAGTTCTTATTGGCCTTAATCTTTCAGACAATTTCAGCCATGATAGATTTAAAAAATCAAAAACAGGCGGAAGCGAACGAATAAATTTTCAGACCACAATCAATAACATTGCCGACTTTGATAAAGAACTTATTGAAGTAATAAAGTCTGCCTACACTACTAATTAGTTTCGGCAAAAATTACTTATTTATTCCAATGACGATATCTATTTTCTTTTTGTTAGGTCTTTCATTTATGACCATGCACGAAATGGATGCTGTTCGTTGTAAGGAATGGCGCATTTTCCCCGGACTTTCGATGCTCAACGATAAGTTGGGACACATCTTTTTTATATTCGCTCACATTCCCTTATTTTTCCTCATTTATTGGCAGTTGTCACAAACTGAAAACAAGGAAGCGTTTATAAAGGGATTTGATATCTTTATGATTGTTCACCTGTTTCTGCATCTCATATTTCTAAAACACCCAAAGAACGAGTTTAAGGATTGGATTTCTTGGTCAATCATCATTGGTGCAGGGGTTTGTGGGCTAGTTGATTTGATATTGAAACAATGGGGTTGAGAACAATTAAACTTTCCATTTAAATCCCTAAATTAAGTTGTTCATTTATCTGTTATGAAAAAAGTAATACTCCTTTGCATTATAAACTTTATAATTCTGACGACCGCTTTTGGGCAGATAGATATTTATGATAGCATTTATGTTGGAAACGTTTGGAGAAATTATAACATTCATTTACCAACTGGATACAATTCAAATACAAATTATCCATTAATAGTAGGTTTTCACGGTGGTCAACAGGCCGCTACAAGCGCTCAAGGTTGGGCTGTATTTGCTTATCAAAGTAAACTTTCTGAAAAAGCAGACAATTCGGGTTTTATAGTAGTTTATCCGGAAGGTAGGGTTTTTAATCAAAATCGATCATGGAATGCGGGTAATTGTTGTCCACCTGCCATGAATCAAAACGTTGATGATGTTGGTTTTATTGATAATTTATTGGACTCATTATTCGCTAATTATTCAATTGATACAACACGTGTGTATGCAACAGGATCATCAAATGGCGGCATGCTCTGTTACAGATTAGCGTGCGAATTAAGCCATCGTTTTGCAGCCATTGCACCAAATGCATGCGCTCAAATGTATTTTCCTTGCAATCCAACAAATAAAATCCCCATAATTAATTTTCACTCCAAAGTTGATCCAATCGTATTTTATAACGGTGGAATGGGTGGCGCTCCTCCATTGACAACAATCTATTTCCCTTCACAGGATAGTACCTTAAATTTATGGTCTCAAAATAATAATTGCCAATCAAGAGACACAATTATAAATGGAGATGGAACGAATTACGACTTCATTAAAATACATAACTGTTCATGTAATGTAGAAATTCACCATTATGCTACAACCGATGGCAGTCATAGTTGGCCAGGCGGAAATCCAAATAACAATCCTGTTTCAACTCAAATCAGTGCGACTGATTTACTTTGGTCTTTTTTTCAGAATTATACATTGGGCTGCCTGACAACGGGTCTCGAAAACTCAAGTGAAGCCAATTCAAAAATCGAAGTTTTTCCTAATCCGTTTTCAAACAAAATCAATGTAAAAAACGCATCGGAGAATGAAATTTTAATTCTTGAAAATTATTTCGGTCAAATTATTTGGTTAGGCAAAAACATTGAAAAACAAGACTTTTCAAATTTATCAAATGGTTTATACTTTCTTCGATTTGACAACTACACGCTAAAATTGGTAAAACAATAAAAAATAGCGAAAGGAAAACTTCTTTGAATAACCTCTAAATAATCCTTTTGACACAAATGTGTCAGGTTGAAAGTATCCATCTTACTGAACTTTGTATCAAACAAAATGATACAAATGAAAGTAATCATCTTTGGCGCTACCGGCTTTTCAGGTCAAGGAATTTTAGCGGGAGCCCTCCAACAAGGACATGAAGTAACCATTCTGGTGCGTGATGCATCCAAAGTTCCTATCAAGCACAAAAATCTAACACTTGTCGAAGGAAATGTGCTCGATCCACAAACAGTTGCTTCCGTTATACATCATCAAGAAGCAGTGATTCAGTGTTTGGGAGTTGGTGGTAAGGGCGACGGTAAGCCAACGACCTTTATTTCCGATGCAACGAAAGTCATTGTAGATGAAATGCAAAAGCAGAACATCAAACGCCTGATTGCCATGAGTAATGTGGGAGCAGGAAACAGCATCGTGTTTCAACCGTGGTTTTTCACCAAAATCATTCTTCCGTATTTCATGAAATGGCTGAAAGTCATCATAGAAGATAAGAACCGCATGGAACCCATCATCATGAATAGCAACCTGGATTGGACGATTGTTCGTTGTCCCAATATCGTTGATAAACCAGCGAAAGGAACATGCAACGCTACACTCGATGGCAACGGGCTCAAACTATCTATCACTCTAGCTGATTTGTCCAAATTTATGGTCGATCAATTGAAACAAACGGTTTTCATCAAGCAAGCCCCATCCTTAAGTAATTAATATGGAAATGAATAAACGAGTAACAGCAATAAAATGATTCACACAAATCTTGGCAACATTGCCGTCTTTCCGAAATTGGTTGATTCAGATAAAACGCCTATCATTTTCCTTCACGGCGTGTATTTTGACCACCACCTGTGGGATGAAGTAATCTATTCCATTCAAGACCGAACGACTTATTCCGTTGACATGCCATTTCACGGTTTGAGTAAGGAAATAACTAAAACAGATTGGACGCTAAACGATTGCGCCGATATGCTTCTTGAAATTCTGGATAGCTTACAGATTAACAAGGCTATAGCTGTCGGACACTCGTGGGGCAGTATGACCATTCTTCGAGCAGCATCCAAGCAACCAGAGCGATTTGAAAGTGTATTGCTTTGTAATATGCCCTTTCTTGCAGCCACAAAAAAACAAAAGATCACGTTCAGACTTCAGCATTCCATGTTGCTTTTCAGAAATTTTTACACGAAACAAGCCGCCAAAGCATTGTTTGGAAAAACATCACTAAAAGAAAATCCTTCTCTTGTCGATCAACTAAAACGACCAATGGATTTGTTGTCAAACGCACAGATTAAACACACAGACAAAGCGGTAATTGCAGACTCCGAAGATGCGAGCGAATTAATTAAACATTTAAAGGTTCAAGCCGTTGCTCTGAAAGGAGTCGAAGATTATGTACCTGCGCCTCCAAGCATTGAAACGATAATTATTGGAGGCGGGCATATTAGTCCTTTGGAAAAACCGGAAGAGGTATTAAATTTGGTAAACAAACTTTTTTAAAGTTAAACAATGACCAACTTCACTGACTTCCTTCAAAGCGCCTTGAAAGAATCTTTCTTTAATTTAACGTTATATGCTGTTTTCGGAATCGCTGTTTTCTGGTTGGTTTGGAAAGGCCTTGAGAACGTTTGGCGCTGGCGGAGAATTCAACCCAAAAGTGAGCAGCGCAAGCATTTTTTCAGTCATGATATTTTGTTTTCTTTCGGTTCTATTCTACTGGCCGGTTTTCTGACAGCATTGATCACACTCCTCGATCAATTAGGCTATATGAAATTGTATTGGGATATCAACGCACACGAAACTACCTGGGGTATTTTACAACTGTTTTTTCTTCTCTTTTTCTACGACGCTTATTTTTATTGGTCACACCGATTCATGCATCATCCGAAAATCTACCGTTGGGTGCATAAAACACATCATAAAAGCACGGATCCATCCCCATTAACCATATTTGCTTTTCATCCGTTGGAAAATTTGATTGAATTTCTTCCGTTTCTTGTTCTTCCGATGCTCATCCCAATTTATTGGCCTATTCTTTTACTTTGGCAAACACTCGATTTGTTAAATAATTTGTTGGCTCATTTGGGCTACGAAATCTACCCTAAAAACTGGGTTCGCTTACCCTTTTTGAACTATAAAACTGCCTCCACACATCATAATTTGCACCATGAAAAATTCAATGGAAATTATGGCCTGTATTTTACTTTTTGGGATAAATGGATGAAAACAGAGTTCAAGGAGTATAAGGAGCGGTTTGATGCAGTTTACAAGAGTAAATAATATGCTGTTTAGCAATGGTTGCTATAAATTTGGATCAATCAACACGAAGTTTTTTGAATTGAACTTTTTAATATTTAAATTGTTTAAAAACAAATTAATAGATTGAAAATAAGGGTGTTCATACTATGTTTATTGCACTGCTCTGTTACGTGGTCTCAACAATTGGAGTTTCAATATTCCAATCAACAGCTCAATGCATACAATAGCTTAACCAACGATGTTACACTATTCACTCAAAACTTTGACGATCAAGTTTCTGCAGCGATTCCATTTAGTTTATTTATAAAGCCTCTATTTTTAGCGGTCATTTAAATTTGATTCGATGAAACTACCGATCACATTCATATGTTTGCTCTTTTTATGCGCTTCATTTGCCCAAAAGGAGGCAAATGTTTGGCATTTTGGAACGGGTTATAGTCTTGACTTTAACAGTGGTGTTCCCGTTCAAATTCCGGGAAGTCCAATGTTCACCTTTGAAGGGAGTACTTCTTACTGCGATGAAAATGGCAACTTACTTTTCTACTCCAATGGTGGAGGTCGGATTCCAGCCTCAGGACAAGATGGTGGCAAAATCTGGAATAAAAACAACCAGGTAATGTACGACATGCAAGGAATAGAAGGCGGTGGGTGGAGTGCCGCGCAATCATCTGTAATTGTTCCTGCACCGGGAGAACCGGACGTATATTACCTTTTCACAATGGAGGAGCTCGAACATTACATTGATGCCACACCTGCAGTACTTGCCGCTGAACCAAATGGTAGAGGATTCCGTTATTTTAAAATCGATATGTCCTTGAATGGTGGACTTGGTGATGTAGTTGTAGCAGATGTTCCGCTTTATGACTACTCCTTTGAAGGGTTGTGTGCTATTCGACACGCCAATGAAACAGATTACTGGATTTTAATTAATCAGGATACGACCGGAATTGGGGTGTACAGTGTTACGCAGAGTGGCGTGCAATTGGCTGGAGTATACCCTACCCCTATATCAAACTCCGGCAGTATTATCAAATCAAGCCCATTTCCATTTGTTCAGGGGCAAACATGTTGCAATAAAGTTATGACCCAAGTAGGTTTGTTTGATTTTGATCTTACAACGGGTGTTTTAACTTTGGATACGGATCTTGGTGGGGCAGCCTTAAATTCTTTTGAATTCTCTCCTAACGGCTTTTATTTGTATGCCTCAATTTTCGACCCTTTAAGTTCTTCATCTCAATTGGTGCAATACGATGTTTTACTTGCAAATCAAACAGGTCAAAATTTGACAACAACGTCACAAGTTATTGAACAAAATTTTGATGGTTACTACATGCAATTAGCACCGGATGGTAAAATTTATTTCACAGAGCAAAATATTGATTTTATTTCGGGAGAAATTTCTACACAACTTGGTACAATCAATTGCCCGAACACTGGGACACCAACAGTTAGTTCTGGAATTTTCTCCTACCCAAGTGATGGACAAAATTCATTTGGCTTTTTCTCACTACCCAATTTTCCTTCTTGGATCTTTTACAATAGCTATGAAGCTCAAATCCAATTTGGTCCAGATACACTGTACCTCTGCCTAGGAGACACTTTACAGCTCAATGCCGGAGAAGGAACCTCCTGGTCGTGGGGAGGAGATGCGGCTACTAATACTGGCCAGTTTTACACGGTTACAAGCCCCGGTATTTACAGCGCAACCGTCAATGGACCATGCGGATCTGGCAGTGACCAGATTGTCGTCCTTCCATGTGAAACATCTTCTCCTTGTGATGATTTCAATTTGGGAGATGGCATAACTGCCTGTTTAAATGACACCATTCAACTATCAGCAGACTTGAGCGGATTCCAAAATATAACAAACCTGGAATGGACAGGTAGCGGTATTTTTTTACCATCAAATGCCGTAGCCAATCCCTTGTATGTACCAGCAGCTTCGGAATACAATGCCGGACTTACTTCAATTAGTTTAAATGTCTCACTAGCTTCAACATCAAGTGTCCCATCAGGATTCCTTGCCTATGATCACGCGAGTGAAGACTTATTGTTTTACATTAATTCAGCAGATGGGAGCATTGATTCTATTCAGCAGAATACAGGCAAGGATTGGACTGCAATGGGATTCAGATCAGCCGATTGTCTCTTGTATGGCTTGTCAAATATCGTAACTGCACCAATGCTTTCAAGTATTGACCTTGAGACAGGCGTGGTTAATGATATTTTTAGCTACCCAAATCATCAATTTTATGCGGGAGAATACGATAATACCAATGATGTTTTCTATGCTGTGGGTATGTCGGAAATCAATTCCGGTGAACTTCTGGATCAGTTGCTCTACAGCATAAATCCTGTAACCGGTGCTCTTGACACTATTGGCAACCTTAATCTCCCTGCCATTGACGGATTTTTCTACACACCAGATGATGGCATAAACGGTTTAGCGTATGACCCTACTTTAAATGCTCTTTTTGGCATTACCGATAATGGGAAACTTTATCAAATTAATCCCTCTACGGCAGCAATAGCCTTTATAGGAAATACTGCATCAGGAATGCGCGGTCTTGCTTATGACGAAATACAGAATACATTGTGGGCCATAAGTCCTTCAGCAACTTTGGTGGAAATAGATAAGCAAACCGGAGCGCAATTAAGTACTGTTTTATGTCAAGAAAGTTTTGGTGTCGTAACCAGTTTAACTTTCGTTTCAGGAACTTGTGGCGAAGCCAATACGTGCAGTGATCAACTGCAAATAGTATTTGAGAATTGTGACAATGACGATAACAATGATAATGCTGTTGAATTTGATTTTTCATTTCCTAATGTCATTACTGCTAACGGTGATGGATTCAATGACCTTTTTGAAATCGAAAATTTACCAGAAAACACCGAAGTGATTATTCTAAACCGTTGGGGTAATGTAGTATTCTCCTCTTCAAATTACCAAAACAATTGGGACGGCAAAGACATATCAGGGAGAGATCTACTTGAAGGCGTTTACACGTATAAATACACAACGGAAACAGGTACAATTGGACATGGGTTTGTGCATTTAATTCGATGATAGGAGCTTTTGCTTGTCGATTTAATTGGCTTACAGCTATGAAAACAAAATTTATAATTTTCTATCTTTTGTGTGCTCCACTTCAGTTTTTGTCCAAGGCGAAGATTTTAGCTATGCCACACAAATTAATTCGGTGTCGAATTATTGTTCAGGAAATGTTTTTGAACCAAATGGACAGAAGCTCAAAGATGGTGAAATCGCCAAATTAAAAGTTAAACGAAACAATGAAGTCATCACATTGGATGTATTAGTGAAATAAGGTATGAAGGAAAAGAACCATGTACAGCGTTGGGTGGAGAATAAAAAGCTTTTTGGGTGAGACTTCATTCAGATTTAAAACAGCTGAACAAAATCTCAAGACTTAATTAGCAAAACATAACTTATGAAAAAGTCAATTTTAGCACTTACCTTATTTTTCTTATCAATCGGCACATTCGTGGCCCAAGACACCTTATCAGTCCTTTTTATTGGCAACAGTTATACCTCTTATAACAACTTGCCATTACTTGTTAAAAACCTCTCAGCATCGGCTGGAAAAACATTGCATATTGATTCGAACATGCCGGGAGGATACTTAATATCTAGCCATCTCAATGATGCGACAACACTTTCAAAAATAAGTCAAGGCAATTGGGATTATGTCATTTTGCAAGAACAAAGTCAAATTCCTACAATCGATTATTATCGCTATAACGACATGTATCCTGCCATGACAGATTTAAAATCAGTTATTGAACAATATAATCCTTGTGCTAAAATCATCACGTATATGACTTGGGGAAGACGTTTCGGTGGACAACAATGCGATCCAAGTGGAACCTATTGCAGCCCAGTGTTTACCAATTTTAATCACATGCAGGATTCACTGACCAGCGCCTATCTTGAAATAAGCGAACAATTAAACATCCAATGCGCCCCTGTGGGTGTTACTTGGCAAAATATTTTAAACGATACAACCTTGGTGCTACACAGTGGAGATAATAGCCACCCTAATATAGATGGAAGCTATATTGCTGCACTTACCATTTTTAGTAGTATTTGGAAAGCAGGTACCAGCGGTTTGAGCTATACAGCCGGTCTATCAAGTCAATTGGCACAATATTATCAATCGAAATCTGACAATACAATTTTCAATAGCTCTTATGATTGGAATCTTCACATCAATAATCCAAGTGCTAATTTTAATGAGTCAATTTCAGGCAACACCGCAATATTCACTAATTTATCTACTTCCTTAAATAATACACTAACCTATTCTTGGGATTTTGGAGATGGAAATACATCAAGTGTTCAAAACCCAAGTCATACATTCGCAACTAATGGAACTTACACAGTTACCTTAGTAGCATCAGATTGTATTTTTTCGGACACCATCACAAAAACCATCCAGATTGAAATCAATAGTATGGAAGAAAACACCAATGCTAATTTTGAATTTTACCCGAATCCCACAACACATCAATTAACTATAAATATTGAAAAGCAATTACTTGGTTCTGTTTATACGATTTATGATTATACAGGAAAAGCTATTTTGACCGGCAAAATCCTCTCAGAACAGAGTGTTATTGATCTAGGGGATTTATCAAAAGGAATTTATTTCATAAATATTGGAGAACATTTAGCGCAAACCGTTAATATCGTAAAAGAATAAAGTAGAATGAAGCATTTTATTGTTGCCTTTAAATTTAATCTATTCCTTCTTTATTGTTGCTTTTATTTAAGCAGTATAGCTTATGGATCTTTGCCAATATATACGGAAGATTTTCTTTATTACACCCCTCTAGTTACTCAAACGGACATTAAAAAGAAGGAAGAAAAAACAGTTTCAAAGGATAAGTTCAATAGCTTTTTGAAATCTAAACCTGTTAGATTCATCGAAAATAAAGGGCAAATTGTGGACGTGAACGCACGACCTGTGCCTTTTGTTTTGTTCAAGGCAGAAGCTCCTGGAATGAACTTGTATATCACGGAAAAAGGACTGACCTACGTTTTTGTGAAGCACCTAGAGAAGGAAGGCCAAAAGCAAGAAATCAATCCCGCAACATCATTTCATGAACAACTAAAAACAGAAATGGCTTGGTTTAATGTTCATTTGGATGGCTCAACAATAAAACGCGAAAACATTGTCAAAGAAGTGGAAAGTAATGAGCATTTCAATTATTTCTATGGCCATTGTCCACAAGGAATAGTTGAGGTGCACCAATATGATAAAATCACAATTAGAGAGGTCTATCCAGGTATTGATTGGGTTTTCTATAATAGCCAAAATGGCGGAATGAAATACGATTTCGTTGTACATCCTGGTGCTGATCCTTCACAAATAAATCTTCTATACGATGGGCAGAACCCGTTAACACTTTTAGATGATGGTAGCATCAGCATGCAAACTCCATTAGGCAGTCTAAAAGAGGAAAAACCATTTACGTATGAACAGGAGGGAGACATTGAAGTTAAAAGTAGTTACCAGATTACAACAATTAGCAACAACAAAACGCTTCTGAAATTTAATCTTGCACGCTATGATTCATCGAAGCGTTTAATTATCGATCCACAATTATACTGGTACACATTTTATGGAGGTAACAATGTGGATGATTGTTTCTCTACGGATACCGATGAAGACGGAAATATATTCATAACCGGGGGCACAACATCGGATAATTTTCCACTACTGGATCCTGGTGGAACTGCTTATTTTTCGGACGACTACAGTACTCTTCCCTTCGCTGTTGATGTTAACGTGTTCTTGCTTAAATTTTCTGCTTCTGGAAATCTTTTATGGGCAACTTACTATGGTGGTTTCGGCGAGGAGTCCGCCTATTCAATTGAAACAGATGTGAATGGGGATGTTTTTGTAACGGGCTGGACTAAGTCTCAGGATTTTCCTGTTCAAAGTGCAGGATCAGGCTCTTTTAATCAGCCAACATACGGAGGGGGATCCATGGATGCATTTATCCTAAAATTTCAAAACAATGGAACGCGTCTTTGGGCTAGTTATTACGGCGGTTCAGGTCAGGATCAAGGATATGGCTTATCCACCGACTTACAAGGAAATTTATGGATCACTGGGAAAACAGACTCTCCTAATTTTCCTACGGAAAACACCGGTACTTTTTTTCAAGGATCACATGCAGGAGAATCCGATGCATTCATCCTAAAATTTGACAACCTTGGTATTCGACAGTGGGCCACGTATTATGGCGGTACAGGGAGTGACGAAGGGCATTCCATTTCTAATGATACTGAGGGAAATGCATTTGTTTCAGGGGAAACCTTTTCAGATAATTTCAGCACTCAAAACAATGGAGGGTATTTTCAGTCAAATTACGGAGGAGCGGGAGACGCATTCGTTTTAAAATTCGCAGACAATGGCTCAAGGCTTTGGGCAACGTATTATGGAGGCCTCGGATATGACACAGGAATTTCAATCTGCAATGACTCGCAGGGTAATCTGTTTGTTTTGGGAAGTTCTGAGTCCACTGATTTCCCGCTTCAGAACTCAGGCACTTTCTTTCAGGGAACATTCAATGGAGGTTTTTCTGATGCGTTCTTTTTGAAATTCGATACTAATGGGGCGCGTTTATGGGCAACCCTAATGGGAGGAGTTGAATCCGAAAATTTTGGTACGTTTGATAATTTAGGAGTTGATAAATGTGATCATGTATATTTTGCATTTATTCATTTTACGTCTCCAATGACTGGAGCGGAAGCCTCGATTCCTAACAATAGCTTCCCTTATATCACCAACACGATAAACGCTCCTTTTTTTATTGCAAGTGCTACTTGTAGCACGGAACCCATACTTGGCCGCTTGTCTAACAACGGCGATTTGCAGTGGTGCTCATACATGGGAGGATCGGGTGCTGAAAAGAGAACCTGTATCGATATAGACCAAAGTAATTCAATTGTTTTTTGTAGTAGTACAGGAAGTGATGCATGGTGTCCATTTCTTCCCTCCACATATCCCTTAACAGATCCCGGATCTGGAGCATATTTCGATAATACTTTACAAACCGGGGGCGACTTTGCAGAATTGATAATTTCCAAATTACAAATACCCCAGTTACAAACGAACTCGAATTATATTCTACCGAACACATGCACCTCTTGCGATGGCTCAATCACTATAAACGTAACATCAGGTAATGGAACATATACGTATGACTGGAGCAATGGCGTAATTCAATCCAATGTGAGTGATACTATCAACACGATTAGTAATGTGTGTTCTGGAAACTATACAGTGGTTGTATCAAATGTAAACTATTGCAATCTTTCTGATACTATTTCAATAACGCTAGGGGCTCAAACAGGCGGACTGACAATTGATGCAACACCCGATATCTCGACCATAACAGAAGGAGATTCTGTTCAATTAATCGCAACAGGTGCTGTTTCCTACACTTGGAATCCATCTTCAAGTTTAACTTGTTTTGATTGCCCAAATCCAATAGCTCAACCATCTCAAAATACGATTTATATAGTAACTGGAACAGATACAGATGGATGTACTGGTAGTGATACCGTTGTTGTAAATGTACTACCGTTCCCCCAGCCAAATGTTGAATTCCCAAATGTAATCACCCCAAATTCGGATGGAGTCAATGACCTTTTTGAAATCGAAAATTTACCAAAAAATACTGAAGTTGTGATTCTAAACCGTTGGGGGAATATTGTTTTTTCGTCCGAAAATTACCAAAACAATTGGGATGGGAAAGACAATTTAGGTAAAGAACTTGTTGATGGGGTTTATACCTATAAATTCACCACTGAATCGGGTAAGGTAGGTCATGGATTTGTTCATTTAATTCGATGATTATGCGGTTTTCAATCCTTTTTGTTCACATAGCAATCACATTTTATTCCTTCGCTCAAAACCAAAATAACCAATGGCGCTTTGGTTTTGGTTCGGCAATCGATTTCAATACAACACCACCTTCTTATCCAACAGGATGTGCGCTTCCTACAGTTCAACCACCATTGATTGCGGGAGATTTAATCGAAGGAACGGCTTCCATCGCCGATAGAAATACGGGTAATTTATTGTTTTATACGGATGGGATTACGGTGTGGAATAGCCTTAATCAACCGATGCCGAATGGTTCGAATTTAGGAGGGAATGATGCGCTTTCTTCTTACATGGCAGCAGTGATTATTCCTCTTCCAGGCTCTTGTTCAAGATACTATATTTTCTGCCAAGATGACTTTGAGGAAGGAAGTGATGGCATTACCTATTCTGTGGTCGATATGTCGCTAGATAATGGATTGGGTGATATTCTCCCGGGACAAAAAAGCATTCCGTTATACGATAACAACTTGACAGAAATGCTCATGGCCTACCCAAAAAGTTCGGGTGATGGTTATTGGTTGATCAGCAATGGTCCTGATGCCGTTAACCCTACTTTTGCAGCTTTTGAGGTAACCAGCCAGGGGGTCAATCCAGTACCTGTTCTGAGTCCAGTTCTTTTAAACGGTTCAGGGAAGTTGAATTATCAGGGAACAAAATTTGTCTGCACGGGTGAATATGATCCTATAATCGGAAATTTTTTAGGATTTCAACTTTATGATTTTAATGCCGCAACGGGACAAATTTCCAACCCTATCAACATTCCTTTTCAAACTTCCGGGGATGTTTTGCAATATTTTGAATTTACATTCGATGGAAATTACTTATATGCGGGAGGGCCTTATTCATTTTATCATTTTGACCTCAGCTTAGGCAATCCAAACCTCATTGCTGCATCTGGCACAGAACTCTTCATTGGTAATTCGAGTAATCCCCATTTTGCCCCGCAAATGGGTCCAGACAGCAACCTCTATTATGTCGTTGCCAATACAACCACTGGACTTGGTCCCAATACCCTGTACAAAATTGAAAATCCCAGTAATCCTGCATCCCTTATTGGCCCAATTTCAGCCTTGCCAGCAAATGTAGCGCCTTCAATCTGCCTGCCTCAATGGATTACGCTAATCTCTGGTGAAATTACTCCCGGTAATAACTTGATCTCTTTAACAGGAGATGCTTGTTTTCAAAATGCTCAAACTTTTTCGGTTAGCGGAACTTCTTCGGTTGTGGGTATAACATGGAATTTTGGCGATCCATCCAGTGGAACATTAAACAGCTCTTCCTTGTTGAATCCTTCCCATCAATTTTCATCTGCCGGAAGCTATCTTGTATCCGCTATTGTGGTATTCGATTGCTACACAGACACGGTACAACAGCAAATTACCATAAATGACTGCCCACCTGAACCACCAACTGTGGGTTGTGCTGAAATTTTTGTACCCACGATCTTATCTCCCAATGGAGCCGGTAACGCTGTAAATAAAACAGTATGTGTTTATGGAAGCTGTATTGCTGAAATTTCCTTTCAAATTTTCAACAGATGGGGAGAGGTAGTTTTTGAGACAAACGACGCGAGTTTGTCACAATGCTGGGATGGAACATTTAAAGGAAAACCAATGAATGCAGACGTTTTTGTTTACAAACTGCAAGCAACATTGCTCAACGGACAAAATATCGAGCAATCTGGGAACATCACGCTACTAAATTAATTGATCATCAAAAGGGCATTTCTGGTCAAGAACTGACTATTGGTGTTTTTCTTTTTTTCTCAAAATCCGCTCTTCATCTCAAACTTTATTAAATAGGCTTTTCGCAGTGTGTGTGAGGTCACGTTTCATTCATAGGTGTTTTCTAAGTTTGTTCGCAGATTTGTTTTTGATGCGTTTATGGTGTATTTTTACACCAAAAGACAGCATTGTGAGAAGACAAAGTATTTCCTTTACTGAGCCAAATGATGAATGGCTTAAAAGTCAAGTTGACAATAAAGAATATTCAAGTAAGAGTGAATTAGTGAATGATTTAATTCGACAGGCAAGAAATCAGCAACAGCAAATTGATCTAATCCGACTAAAGTTAGACCGAGCTGAAAAATCTGGATTTACATCGGATTCAAAGTCTGACATCCTAAAACAAGCTAAAAAGTTGATGAATGGCTAAATACAAATTGAGCAATGTTGCCAAGGAAGATTTAATTCGTATTTATCGTTACGGTGCAAAACAGTTTGGGATAAAACAAGCTGACAAGTATTTTGACGCTTTCTTTATTCACTTTGAACTTATTGCTCAAAATCCATTAGGATTCGAATCTGTTGATTATATTAAACCCGAATATAAACGTTGTGTATGCGGCGTTGATAGCATATTCTACAAAATCAATGAAGATATCGTTGAAATTATGACAATCATTGGGCGACAAGATCTCAATCAATTGATTTGATTTAGACGTTTGCTAACACGCGTCAAGAGCAAGAACCTGAATTGTTGTAACGAAAACGAACATATGAAAACAAAACGATCTTGGATCGCAAATAAAACTAATTTAAATCAGCTACTTCGCCAGGCTTGGAAACGTTAGCAACAACCTCACGATGACAAGATTATGAATCAAACAAAATACACCGACAACGAAAAAAACGCCATTCGCTTTTCGAACTTTAAAAAGTTGGAGACGGAATGCCCGTTCACTGGTTTAGGTATAAAATACGTAGCATCAGGTGAAGAAATCTATTACGCTAATGACAAAAAATACAAGGTCAATGCTGGTGAATACATTATCGGAAATGAATTTACCAAATCACATGTGCAAATTGATCACGCCGATATGGTTCAAGGACTTTGTATTGATGTTTCGTCGGAGATCATTGCCGAAGTAGCTGAGTTTCACGATGTCAATGGCTCCGAGTTGAAAGAATTCTTGCTTTCCGATCAGTTCTTTGTCAACCGCTACAACGTGAAGAATACCAGTTTGGGATATACACTTAATGAAATCAACCAAAAAATAAAAACTGGAATTTTCTCGAGTGATTTACACCATAGCGAATTGTTCTATAGCCTTGCAGAATCCATTATCACTGATCAACGTTTTGTTTTTGACCATTTGTCCAAATTAGATTTTAAAAGAAACGTGACCAACGAAGAAGTTTTTAGGGCGGTGTTTCAAGCAAAATCGCTTATTGATGAATACATTACGGAAAACCTTTCTTTGGAAAAAATCGCCTATCAAATAGGAATTTCGAAATACCATTTCATTCGTGTATTTAAATCTGTTTTCGGAATTTCCCCTTATCAATACCAAAAACGCAAACGTCTGGAGCTCGCTAAATTAGATTTGTTGAGTGGAAATGAAATTCTTTTCACAACCATTCGCTATGGTTTTCCGGATGCTCCAACTTTTACGAAAGCATTCAAACAGCAATTTGGGCAAACTCCTGGTGCGATAAAAAATAGCATCGTTTAAATGAAAAAGGTCATCATTATTGGTTCAACTTCCGGAATAGGAAAAGGACTTGCCGAACTATTTGCAGCAAATAATTACAAAGTTGGTATAACTGGTCGTCGCGATGAATTACTTATCGAATTGAAAGATGAAAATCCAGATGCCTATTTTACCAAAGTTATAGACGTTACCGATACCGCAACATCCATTCAACAGTTGGAGGAATTGACTAATGAACTAGGTGGCTTGGATTTACTTGTCATATCATCAGGAATAGGCGAAATAAACGAAGCGTTAGATTTTGAAATCGAAAAACAAACCATAGATACCAACATAGTAGGATTTACAGCCATTGCAGATTGGACCTTCAACTATTTTGAAAATCAAAAATTCGGACATTTAGTGGTAATAAGTTCCATTGGCGGAATTCGTGGCAGCCGTCAAGCTCCTGCTTATAATGCATCAAAAGCTTATCAAATAAATTACACGGAAGGATTACGACAAAAAGCAGCTAAACTTAAAATGCCCATTTTTATAACGGATATTCGTCCAGGTCTTGTGGACACAAAAATGGCGAAAGGCGAAGGATTGTTTTGGGTAATGCCTCTCGAAAAAGCTGTCAATCAGATGTATAAAGCCATCATCAGAAAAAATAAGGTGGTTTATGTCACAAAAAGATGGCGTTTGATTGCTTTTGTACTGAAAATTCTCCCGAGAGGAATTTACGATAGGATGTAATTTGTGAGACAAATTCACTGAATATTTTTGAGAAAAGAAGAAAAATTTTGCATCTCTTGTCACCTTTTTCATAGCTAAGACACTTACTGCCAAATCCCGAGTGTAATTAAAATGAAATCCAGTAAACAAGAACGTTTTATGCAAGTATACGAGCCGGTTCATGAACGGTTTGAGCGCTATTGCAAAACGCGTGTTTACGGTGAATTTCATTTCAAAGACATTATGCACGACACCTTGGTTGTTGCGTTTGAGAAGTTTGATGAACTCAAATCTACGGATGCATTTCTTCACTTTTTGTTTGGAACGGCTTCGCGAATATTAGCCAATCACCGAAAGAAGAAACGACCAGAATATGTTAATCAGTTGAAAGAAAATTACGAGCATTCTCACAACGGGAATAATTCGATTGAACAACAATTCGAAATCAATGATTTGTACAAATGCTTACAAGAACTGGATCAAGTAACAAGTGAGTGCATCATTCTCTTTGAAATTTCGGGGTTTTCGATAAAAGAAATCATGGGTATTCAAAACTCAAGTGAATCTGCCGTAAAGCAACGCCTGAGTAGAGGTAGAAAGCAATTATTGGCGCTTATGCAGTCACTTGAAATTAAAAACGGTGTATTATGAAATCTGAAGAAAAATTAAATCACCTATTTGAAACATTAAGAACCGAGAAAACCTCTACGAGTGTTTCTGATGTTACCTCTTGGATTGAGGCCCCTGCTCAGATTGCTGTTCCAAAATCAACTAGTAAAATTATCATTCAAAAAAACTTCTTTATTATGAGTTCAATTGCCACAATTATTGTAACCGGAATTCTATTTATGTCCGGAAATAAAGAGCCAAACATTGCTCCAAAACAAAAAAAGGACAAGCAAGCTGCAATGGTAGATTCTTCGACTAATTCCCCTAATCCAACTATTCAACCCAATCAGCTCCCCGTTGAAAATAATCGTTTCCTTGAAAAAGCTTTCATTCAACCATGGATCAATGAAGGTCTTGTGACTTTACCTTTTGCGGAGTTAGATCCTGCTGCTGCTTTAGTTCAATTAGACCCCATTTTCCCTTCACAAAGTTCAACAAAAACAAGTATTCAATCTAATGCCGGATCTTGGTTTTCTTCTAATGACAGTTTGCACGTCGATACTCTTTTTAATGGTGTGAAATCACTAGTTTTCAAAGGGGATAAAAGTGATATTTTGGTTAGTGGAAGTAATCGGGCAGATATTTCCATGAATTACAACTATCAGCTAAAGGCAAAAGGAGTTTTCTCACGCAAAAAGGAAGGGAATTGCGAATTGAGTTATGTGCTGAAGGATTCCGTTCTGACGATTCATTTGCGAAGAAAAGATCAGAATTTTAATGGTATCAGTGTGCTTTCTGAAAGTAGTAAAATAGAATTTTATGTTCCGGATAACGTAGATGTAAAAATGGATTCAGATTTAGGCGATATCGATGCCAATGGATTGAAAAACAAAAGCACGACTCTTCACACTGCTCTTGGAGATATAAGCGCAAAAAATACGTCGGGCACACTTGATTTAAAAACGGATTTAGGAGACATTATTATCAGCAATTTATCGGGGAAAATAAGCTGTTTCACCTCGCTTGGTGATGTATCAGGAAAGAATATAACCGTAAAAGATGACTGTAAATTAGAGAGCAGCCTCGGAGATATCGACGTTCAATTGAGCAATGCTCTATCAGAGTTGAGATTGGATTTAAGCACGAGCTTAGGCAATGTAAAAGTAGATCGGCATGAACTTAAGAAAAAAGCAGGTAGTCAATTAACCTTTGGCAATGGGAAATTTAAAATAATAATGGAAACAGCTTTAGGAAAAGTAATTGTCCGTTAAGACATCAATTTATAATCAAACAGTTAATAATTTAAAACAAGCATCAAAAATGAAAAAACAAGTTATCCTTTTTATCGCAGTATTTTTTAGTTCACAACTTCTTAGGGCTCAAGCTACGCCAACTCAGCAAATGGAGGAATTTATAAACCAAAAAGGAGATGGATTCAATAAATCGTATGACAGCAGGGATACCAAGTCATTTAATTCCTTACTCAATGAATATCTCGTAATTTATGAGAAATTACCTGCGGATGACAAGAAACAATACACTTATTTGCTTGGTAACATCTACTATAATTTAACTTGTATTTATTCGCTTTTAAACAATAATTCCTCAGCGTTAACTTATTTTAGAAAGGCAATAGACGCTGGTTATAATGATTATGGACATGTGCAGACTGACACAGACTTAGACAACATTAGAAAAGAAAAAGATTTTGCTGAACTCAATAAAAAACTCAAACAAACTGGAGATTATCTTAGTATCCTAAAAAGGGCACGCAAATACAATCTTTCAGATAACAGACCGATTCCAAAATTCACCTATCAAGCAAGCGATAATCCCAATCTGGTGGCATTGCGCAAAGGCTTCAATCTTGACAGCATAGCCGGACAAGGAACAGATGTATTGAAAATTTTAAACCTGTTGCACTGGATCCATGATTTAGTTCCACACGATGGAATGAATGGAAATCCGGAGGTAAAAAATGCCATGAGCATGTTGGAGATTTGCAAAAAGGAAAGCAGAGGATTAAATTGCCGTGGTCTTGCATTGGTTTTGAATGAATGTTATTTATCAATGGGCATTAAATCGAGAGTTGTGACTTGTTTACCAAAAGACAGCCTAAAAATTGACCAAGATTGCCACGTCATTAATTCCGTTTACTCCGAATCCTTGAAAAAATGGCTTTGGATCGATCCCACTTTCGATGCTTATGTGATGAATGAAAAAGGAGAACTATTGAGCATTGAGGAAGTTCGTGAGCGTTTGGTTAGTGATAAACCCCTAAGTCTAAATCCAGATGCTAATTGGAATAATCAGAGCACTCAAACAAAAGAGAACTATCTGGAAAATTATATGGCAAAAAATCTCTATATCCTTGAGTGTCATTCATCCAGCGAATACAACATGGAAACAAGCTCCGAAGGAAAAACCTTTAATTATATCAGGCTTCTTCCATTGGATTATTTTGAACAAAAGCCTGATAAATCAGAAGAAAAAGGTGAAACAAACAATACGCTCTGGATTACTTACAAAACCAATAACCCAAATGTATTTTGGGAGCACTAAATCCGTTTGAAAATAGAGCATTCGTTTTTCTGGAATAAATAGCAATTTTTGACAATTGAACTTTGAGGCAATAACCTTTCTTTGAGAAAAAATTGTTTGTATGCTACGTTTAATTCCCCTTCTATTTTTTGCTCTTATTTCACTCAATTCCCTGGCTCAACTTCAGCGCAAACCTCTTCTTGGTGCTCGTATTGAATATGTTACTGAAAATGGGAATTACGGCTGTAAGGTCGTGCAAGTTGTTCGAGGAACAAGTGTTGAACTGAAGCTTCAAGAAAAGGATATTATCACAAAGATTGGTGAAAAAACCTTTACTTCTGCGGATGAATTTATTTCACAATTTTTGAGCTACGAACCGGGCAAAGAAATTCAACTTTCAGTAGTACGCGGCAAGAAGAAACTCACGCTCAAAGCAAAAGTCGTTGCTCGTCCCTACGAAACAGATGATAATGCCACCGTCATTTACGATGAAGCAAATTACAAAGGCGGTCAGCTTCGGGTGATCATCAACAAACCGTTCAAGGAGAATAAAATGCCAGCGATGCTCTTCATTCCCGGATATACGTGCAGTAGCATCGATGAACTGACTAGCGATCATCCTTACAAACGCATAGTGGATGCCTATGTGGATGCCGGTTACGTAACCCTACGCATTGAAAAAAGTGGCTTGGGAGACAGCAAAAATACACCGCCTTGTGAGTCGTGCGATTTATTGGATGAAATTGAAAATTTTGAAGTCGGATTGAAAAAATTGAAGTCCTTACCCTACGTTGATACCAACCAAATCATCATCGTTGGGCATTCCATGGGTGGAATTGTTGCACCAGCAATTAGCGCTAAACATCAAGTAGCTGGGGTTGTGGTGTATGGAACAACCGCAAAATCGTGGTTCGAATACCAGATTGAAATGTACCGCGTTCAAAATGCGTTGGCTGGTATGAATCCCATCGAAGTTGAGCAATCTGTCATTGAGCAATACGATTTGAATTACCGGTATTTTGTCAAAAAAGAAAAACTAGAAGACATTGCTAAAGATCCCAAAGCTGATAGTGTGTTGCGAACGAGTTGGGAGTACGACGGAAATGGTAAAATTTACTCCCGAAATGCTGAATATTGGAGACAAATTCAAGACTATCCCCACCTCGAAAACTGGAAAAACACCAAGGCAAAAGTGTTGGTTCAATTCGGTGAGTCCGATTTTCAAGCCTTTTCAAGAGCTGACCATCAACAAATTGTAAATACGGTGAATTATTTCAATCCGGGGAATGCAACGTTGATGACGTATCCTTCAACGGATCACTACTTTGCCAAATCGGGAACGATGCAAGAAGCCTACAACAAATTCGCAAACGGACAAATTCAGCAATTATTTGATGAATACAACCATGAGGTCGGAAAATCCGCGGTGAAATGGAGCAATGAAATTCTATCTAAAAAGGACGAGGTTAAACTTCCTGAAAAGGGTTGGAAAAAACTGAATACCGAACGCTATCCTGGGAAACAAGATGACATCGCGTTTATCAATGAAAATGAAGGTTGGTATGTCAACGGATACGGAAGCATTTACCACACAAAAAATGGCGGCGAAACTTGGGAAAAACAGCTTGAAAAGAAAGGAACCTTTTTCCGTTGCATCGCATTTGTAGATAGTTTAAGAGGATTTGCAGGAACTGTCGGAACAGACTATTTTCCGAACGTAACGGATACCATTCCGCTTTATGGAACAACTGATGGCGGTAAAACATGGACACCTGTTTCGTATTCCGGACCTTATGTGAAAGGATTGTGTGCGATTGATATCGTGAAGGAGCAATTCATCAATCACGGAAAGACAGATTATAAAATTCACATTTACGGAGTTGGACGCGTCGGAAGTCCGGCAAATATGATGGTCTCACACGATGGCGGTTTGACTTGGACATCGAATAGCATGAATAGCGACTGTAAAATGTTGTTTGACATTAAAATG
>Ga0315907_10001882_pt1 | contig 27620 bp, 24 predicted proteins | sample LakEriMetagenome_3_FD_203525 | JGI IMG/M metagenome (GOLD analysis project Ga0315907, IMG submission 203525) | Freshwater fungal communities from buoy surface, Lake Erie, Ohio, United States - Buoy 12 MA123 | ecosystem: Environmental > Aquatic > Freshwater > Lake > Lake biofilm | place: USA...
AACCCGACTGGATCCGTGATCCGCTCACGGGCACGCAAAAGCACGCAAAGGCACACGCTGCCCGGCCCCGATGGTGCCGGGTGCAGGTCCAAGGGAGCGGCGGCTTCCAAGGTGCAGACACAGAGAACAGTCAGTCGCCGCAGGATCGAGGATCACGTAGAACACAGAACACCAATGCTCTGCGTAGCCTCCCTGCCGAGGCGGGAGGTCGATGTCAAATGGTCTGTCTGATTAGAGCATGATTGGGGCAGAAGACAAATGCCCAAAGAAGACAAATGCCCAGACCTTCTGGCACATTCCGCACGCCACGGGGCAGACAGGAGGTCTGTCCGATAGTTTTCCTCAAAGAAGACAAATGCCCAGACCTTCTGGCACATTCCGCACGCCACGGGGCAGACAGGAGGTCTGTCCGATAGTTTTCGGGTCGATAGTTTTCCTTGTCCGATGGTTTTCCGCGTCGCCGCGGAATTGATCCGCAGAAATGGCTAAGCAGAGTACTCGACGAACTGCCGCGAATGAAGATCCAGGACGTCCCGCGGTTGCTGGCACCCGAATCCCCTTCAGGCGCCCGGCGCGCCGCCTGAAAAGGCTGCGGGAACAGCCTAAGACCGGGACACGTCAAGAGGCGCTCGCTGTGACGCTTATGAACCACCCGATCAGGGGTCAGTTCTAATTGTCGTCGGGGGTCAGCTTTAATTGTCGCCGGACAGGGCTAAGATATTGGCCGGCAGCGTGGTCCAGCGGCAACGCAATGGGGACGCCAACCGTATCGGATAAAAAGTCATGAAAACTTTGTCGATGCGAGTCAGGGGATCAACGGTCTTCGGTGCTTTCGGTCTGCGGGTTCTTGCCGGAGGCCTGCTGGGGCTGATGGTGTTGCGGGCGGGCGTGTTCGGGGCGTCTGCGGATCCTGATTCCGGGAAAACCGGGAAGAGCTTCTATGTGGCGGTGGACGGGAAAGCGAGCCATGATGGCACGGTAGATTCTCCGTGGGACATTGAGTCAGCCCTTGGTGGCGGGCATGCGATTCCGCCGGGTTCCACGGTGTACTTGAAAGGGGGTACTTACCGGCACGCGGACCGGCGGTGGGAGAGTCCTGGGTTTGCGATTGAGCTGGCGGGAGCGCCTAGCCAACCGGTCCACATCCGTCCTGTTCCGGGGCAACGGGTGACGCTGGATGGAAAGGTGGAAGTGAAGCCTGGCGCGCGGCATCTTTGGGTATGGGAACTGGAGATTACGGTTTCGGAGACTGCGGGATGGAATCGGCGCGTGACGGCTGGCGGGCTGAAGGCAGATGGGGCGGACGACCTCCCGCAGGGCGGGTTGAATATCGTTGGCGGGGCTGATTCCAAATTCATCCACCTAGTCGTCCACGACATGAACAACGGCATTGGGTTCTGGCGGCCGGCCGAGGACGCGGAGATCCATGGGTGTCTTGTTTATGGAATCGGCTCGGTCGGCCCGGACCGGTATCATGGACCGGGCATATACACGCAGAATGAGACGGGCACGAAGGCACTGACGGACAACATTATTTTTGGGAATTACTCCACGACGATTCAGGCATACGGGAGCAGCCGTGCCTCGGTGAGTGGTTTTCGGATTGAGGGAAACATGGCCTTTGCACCGGTGAAGGAAGGCGATCGTCAGCGTGTGCTCATTGGTGGTGGTCAACCCAGTCGGCGGATTGCTGCCGTCGATAACGTTCTTTACGAGGTGCCGCTGGAGATCGGTTACACGGCGCCGCACAATGAAGATGCTGTGGTCACTGGAAACTGGGTTGTGGATGCGGGCCTAGCCATCAATCGGTTCAAACAGGTGACGGAAGCCCGGAATACGGTGATCCCGGTTGGTTCGCAGCGGCCGGATCGTCCGGCCGATATCATTCTCCGCCCCAGCCGTTATGTCCCAGGCCGTGGAAACCTTGCGATCTTCAACTGGGCACGGAAGCCTCAGGTCGAAGTGGATCTCAGACAGTTGCTCAAATCCGGTCAGGCTTTCACGATTGTGAGCGCCTTGGACTTTTACGGGAAGCCGCTGGTCAGTGGTCGTTTTGACGGCCGTCCGGTTGCTGTGCCCATGCCGGATGAGCCGCGCACGGGCAGCAGAGAATTCTGTGCGTTTGTGGTGCTTCCCGGCAGCGGCGGGTAAGGGGGTCAATTCAGTTATCGGATACGGCCCAGTTTGCGGCCCGGCGTACGGTGGTCTGGGGATCAGGCTTTGACGCGGCGGACTTTGGCTCCGAGGCGGGAGAGTTTTTCGTCGATGTGTTCGTAGCCTCGATCAATGTGGTAGAGGCGGTTGATTTCGGTTTCGCCTTCAGCGCCGAGGCCTGCGAGGACGAGGGCGGCGCTGGCGCGGAGGTCGCTGGCCATGACTGGGGCACCGGTGAGGTGGGTGACGCCTTTGATGACGGCGGTGGGTCCTTCGAGGGTGATTTGGGCTCCCATGCGGTTGAGTTCCGGGACGTGCATGAAGCGCTGTGGGAAGATGGTTTCGGTGATGACGCTGATGCCTGGGACGGTGGCGTAGAGGGCCGAGAACTGAGCCTGCATATCGGTGGGGAAGCCCGGGTAGGGTTCCGTGCGGATTTCGGCACCGCGTGGGTGGTCGGCGCGGGCGACTGTGATGCTGTCGGAGTCGATGGAGAGAGGGTAGCCGCTGTCGGTGAGGGTTTTGAGGAAATCGGTCATGTGTTCCGGCTGGCAGCGGCGGAGGGTGACCCGTTTACCGGCGATGGCGCCGGCGATGAGGAAGGTACCGGCTTCGATGCGGTCGGGGATGACTGTGTGTTCGGCGCCGTGGAGTTCGCTGACTCCGTCGATGACGATGCGGCGGGTTCCGGCACCTTCGATGCGGGCGCCCATGCGGGTGAGGAAGTCGGCGAGGTCTTCGACTTCTGGTTCCATGGCAGCGCCTTCGATGACGGTGGTGCCTTTGGTGAGGACGGCGGCCATCATGAGGTTGCCGGTGCCGAGGACCGTGGAGCCATGTTTGCCGCGCATGTTGATTTCGCGCCCGCCCATGCCATCGACGGCCTTGATGTGCATGTTGCCGCCCTGGACGTGGACGTCGGCTCCGAGTTGTTCGAGTCCGCGGAGGTGGAGGTCGACCGGGCGGTCGCCGATGACGCAGCCTCCGGGCAGGGAGACACGGGCTTCGCCGGTGCGGGCAAGGAGGGGACCCATGACGCAGATGGAGGCGCGCATTTTACGGACGAGGTCGTAGGGCGCTTCGCTTTTGATGGATTCTGCGGCCACCATGACCGTGCCGCTGGCCCGTTCCACGTGGGCACCGAGGCTAGCGAGGATCTGCGTCATGTAATTGGTGTCGCTGAGATCCGGCACGCGGTGAATGATGCACTGGTCGCGTGTCAGCAGAGTGGCTGCGAGAATGGGAAGCGCGGAGTTTTTGGATCCGCTGACGAAAACATCCCCTTCCAGGGCGGCCCCTCCGGTAACGAGCAGTTTATGCATGAGTTTTGGTCTGAAATTCGGTCAGGATTCCTGCGTGCTCCCGATTCGGGTGCCAATCAAGCAGAGTCTCGGCCGCCTGCAAAAACAAAGCGGTCGTGCCGGGCGAGGTCGTGGCAGATTTCTGCGTGTGGGATTCCGAGAGCGGTGAGCTGGGAGGCGAATTCCGTGGTTTGACCGGTACCGACTTCGAGGGCGATCTGGCCGGCGTCGTTGAGGTGCTGGGGCAGGTCGTGGAGAAACTGGCGGATGAGGGCGGTACCGGCGGAACCTCCGTCGAGGGCGAGGAGGGGGTCGTGGCGCACTTCGGTGGACAACTGGGAGATTTCCTCGGGATCGATGTAGGGGAGATTGGCGGCCACGAGATCGAACGTGGAGGATCCGAGTGCTGACCACAGATTGGATTCCACGAAGGTGATGCGTTCCTGCGGGAGGCCGAGGAGGGCGGCGTTTTCGCGGGCGAGGGAGAGGGCGTCGGGCGAAATGTCCGCGAGGGTCACGTGGGCCTGCGGGAAGGCAGCGGCGAGGGAGAGGCCGATGACACCCGAGCCGCAGCCCATATCGAGGATGGTGAGTGGAGCGGTTGCGTGTGGGGGGCGGTAGCGGGCGAGGATTTTTTCGACCAGTTCTTCCGTTTCGGGCCGGGGGATGAGAGCGCGGCGGTCGCAGTGGAATTCGCGTCCCATGAATTCGACTGATCCGAGGAGGTGCTGCAGGGGTTCGCCTTCGCGGCGGCGCTTCACGAGGTCGCGCAGGGGGGCCAGTTCCGTTTCCGAGAGGGGTCGGTCGAAGTCCATGTAGAGCTGCATGCGGCGGCAGCCGAGGACCTTGGCGAGGAGGAGTTCCATATTGAGCCGGGCGTTCTCGACGCCGGCTTTTTCGAGCCATGGGGTACCGGTCCGGATCGTGTCGAGTACGGTCTTCATGCTGCGGGGGAGAGCGTCGCCATGTGCTGCGGAATGGGCCGCATCTCCGGCGGCGCGCAAGCTGGTTTCCTTGCCGTCAGCTTATGAATCGTGGCGGCCGCGGCGGCGTTCCCGGATCATGGCGAGTTCTGTTTCTCTGGTGCGGAGTGTTTCCTGCAGGGCGGCCTGCGGCGTTCCGGGATTCATGTCCAATTGTTCGCGGAGCCATGCGATTTCCTTCAGCAGGGTTGCTTCCGGTGGGAGGATGCCGGCATTTCTGAGGACCTGATTTCCCGCGCGCGCGGAGGCTGGTTCGGCGAAATACGCATCGAGGTTGAGGGGTGTGCCGTGGAGGTGGGCGACCTCGGCTTCCCAGTCCGGCAGGGCGGCGGCGATGCGTTCCTCGGCGATGCGTTCGAATGGCGACATGCTGCTTAATCGGGCAGTGAGATCTGGCGTTCCAGTTCGCGGTAATTGACCTTGCCGGTGCCGAGGCGGGGAATTTCCGGCACGGTGCGGATGTAGCGTGGGACGGCGAGGTTTGGCAGCCCGTGGTCACGGATGGCCTGGCGCATGGCGTCGGTGGTGACGCGCGGATCGGTGGTGACGGCGCAGAGTTGTTCGCCGCGGTCCCGGTCCTGGACGGTGAGGATGGCGACCTCGCAGCGGGGGCCGAAGTCGGCGAAGGCCGCGGCCATGGCGTCCTCCACGGCGGTGAGGCTGATCATTTCGCCGCCCACCTTGGCGAAGCGTTTCATGCGGCCCTGAATGAAGACGAAGCCTTCGTCGTCGACCCGCACGACATCGCCGGTGTCGTACCAGCGCTGCGGGTCATTGAGCAGCTCCTGGGAATCCGATAGGTATCCCTTCATGACGTTGGGTCCGCGCACGAACAGGCGTCCGCCTTCGGCCACACCTTCGACGGGATCCATCCGCATTTCCATTCCTGGCAGGAGGCGGCCCGCTGATCCGAACTTCGGAGCCGGGCCCGTGTTCAGGGTTACCGAGGGACTGCATTCGGTGGCACCGTATCCTTCGAGGACGCGGATGCCGAAACGCTGCGCCCAGATCCTGGCTGTGTCTTCCTGGAGCTTTTCGGCGGCCACGAAGAGACAGCGCACGCTCCGGAAGTCGTATGGGTGAGCCTTGCGGGCGTAGCCATTGAGGAACGTGTTGGTGGCAATCATGAGGGTCGCGTCGCATTCGTAGACCGCCGACGGGATGATGCGGTAGTGCAGTGGCGAGGGATAGAGATACACGGACATGCCGCTCAGCAGTGGCAGCACGCAGCCCACGGTGAGACCGAAGCTGTGGAAGAGCGGCATGGCATTGAAGAGTTTGTCGGCGTCGGTGAGGTCGGTGACTGCCAGCATCTGCCGAACGTTGGCGAGGATGTTCCGGTGACTGAGTTGGACGCCTTTCGGGACGCCTTCGGAGCCACTTGTGAAGAGGATTACGGCAGTGCGTGAGCCACGTTCTTCGCGGGAGAGACCGTCCCATGCGTTGCGGGCGAGGGGGCCCAATCCTCCGCCGGTCATGGTGGAGAGTTTGGCTTTCAGTTTGTCGGCGGCCGAAATCCGGTCGCGCAGATCCTCCAGATAGACCAGACGGATTCCGGCAGTTTCGAGCATGCCGAGATCGATCCGTGCCTTGGCCAGAAAGGCGCGTGAGGTCACCAGATCGCGCAGTCCGGCAGACTGAGCGCAGGCGAGCATCTGGGCTGGGCCTGATGAAAAATTGAGGAGGGCGGCTTCCTTGCCGAGGGCCCACAGAGCGAGCAGGACCACTGGAGCAGCATTCACGTTCGGCAGCAGCACGCCTACGCGGGGATGGCCTTGATCGAGGACCGCGGTCAGCTGGTCTCCAAACAGTCTGGCTCCCAGCACGAGGCGTTCGCGCGACATGGTTCCGTTCATGTCTTCGAGGGCCGTGGCCTTGCCGTGGAGGGCGGCGGCATCGGTCATGGCCTCGGCGAGGTCCCCTGCCCCGTGTTCCATTTCCACGGCAAACCGGAATGAAACCATCTGATCACGGAGCCATGCGTTGGCCGCGGCTCTTTGCATGGCGGAACGTTCGCCTGCGAACTCCGGTACCTCCATTACCTTGCTGAGGTGGGCCGTGACGCGGGGAAACCAGCGTTTCCGGTTGGGGTTCGGTGAAGCCGGAAGCCGGTCGGCCCCGCGGAAATGGCAGAGCACGACCTTTGCCTTGGTTTTTGTGAGGAGGAACCCTGTGCCTCCGAACAGGCGCATGAGCGAACCGGTCCGCGAGAGGCGTCCCTCTGGAAACAGGAGCAGCTTCCCGCCGCTGCGCAGGAAGGCAGCGATGTGCTTCATGGCGTACGGCGAATCGAAATCGACGGGAAAGGTGCCGTCGTGCAGCATGATCCTGCGGTGGAGGCCGGATGTCTGCGCAGTCCGTTTGGAAACCACGGCGCGCCAGCCCAGCGGTGCCCATGCCCACAGCAGGAGCCAGTCAATCCATGAAACGTGGTTCGGGAGGAGCAGAAGCGGGCCGGGTGCCGACAGGACCTCGGCATTGATGACCCGGAACCGGAAGAGGAGTCGGAAAAGCAGTCGCAGAAAGGCTTTCATGCAGAGTTACGGAGAAGTCGTCCCCGTTCTCACCTGGATTCCCGCTCGGCGCATCAATAAACCGACGCCGTCCATTGGTTTGGTCGATACTCTGCGTGTTCAAGGCACCTGCCGGAGCTGGATCGTATCGATCGCGCTGCCTGACGCCAGCACATTGGTGATGACTGCGAGCCACTGGCCTGATTGGCACCGTCCTCGGTCCCGCAGCTTCAGAGTTGCGCGCCCGATGGTTGGACGGTGTCATTGATGACCCGGAGAGCATGAAGGCATCCGCCGTTTCCCGGACCGAGTGCGATGCGTCGGAGACTTCCCTGCGGGCTGGCATGGGGGAAGCGATCATGTTTTCGAGCGGATGGGTGGCAATGATGCGTGCTGGTGAGCCATGGGAATCGAGAAAGGTCCGCAGCGCCCGGATGTCATCGGCCTGCCTGACAAAGGACAGGGCCACGAATTCGATTCCTGCTCGCAGGTCTTTCTCGTCCCTGGCAGTGAGCGCCGGCAGCTTCACATGGACGCCGGGCAGATTGCGATGCCGCTTCGATCCCAGCCGCCCGGGCGTGAGGACTTCGCAGCGGACCACGCCCTGTCGCCGCGCGATAACCTTCATGCGCAGTAGCCCGGGGCACCCGCGGAAGGTCAGCCACCCGACTTCGATTTCAGCATCACAATGGCTGCGATGACGCCAACGGTGACGAGGATTCCGACCACCACGAGAAAGATGATCCTGTCGCGCTGGGCCTCGAGACGCGGTTCACTGGCTGGCTTGGGACCGCGGTAACGCGAGACATGCCGAGCTTTCGTGACAAATTTGTCAGTGGACCCCTGACGGTCCTGCAGGCGTTTCCACTGATCGAAATGGTCGGGCATGTTTCTGACGGAATTGCTTTCGGAGCCATCATTCCAGGGAATGCGGATGCGGCAAGCACAATCTCTCTGGCTCCGGGATCCTTGTGATGGTGGCGGACATGGTATGGTATTTATTTATCTCAGATAGAAACTCATCATCATAAGTCCGGTGAACAAGTCCAGGAACCGTGTTCCACATTGCCGCAGCAGGTGTTCCACGGCGTGCTCGGCGGGGCATAATCCCGGCATTCCGTTGCCAGCATCCGGTGAATGATTCTGTTCCCGCATGTGCCAGGGAACAGTTCCGCACTTCTTCACCGGGTTGTTCACGCGCGGTCAGGAGGCACTTTTTTTCAGGAATCATCGGCCATGGTGGCTCCGCTGCCTGGGATGAGTGGGTTTCCGGCCATGGCGGCGACCTCTGGATCGAGGAGCGCGGCAGCCGCAGCAGCGGTCTGTGCCTGCTTTTTACTGCTTCCCGTGCCTGTGCCCAGCACTCTTCCGTTCCATGCGACCGTAGCCACAAACACTTTGCGGTGATCCGGGCCGTCTTCCGAAACGATGGTGTAGCCGGGGCTTCCGAGGGCAAGGGTCTGGAGCGTTTCCTGCAGTTGTCCTTTGGGATTCACTTCCCGGGGTTCATCGGTCAGTTTCTGCAGGGTATCGGCGAACAATGAGAGCACGATCCGCCTTGTGATTTCGACCCCGGCATCCAGATACAAAGCTCCCACGACGGCCTCCATGGCATCCGCGAGGGTGCTGTCCCGCTCTCTGCCACCGGCCGCTTCTTCGCCCCGGCCCATCTGCATGAGATCGCCTAGACCCAGATTCCGCGCGAGGGCCGCAAGGGCACCGCGCGAAACCACACGCGCCCGCAGTTTTGTCAGGCTTCCTTCATGGAATGAGGGAAAGGCCCGGAAGAGGAAATCCGTCAGGAGGAGCTGGAGCACCGCGTCTCCGAGGAACTCGAGCCGTTGATTACTCGTGTGGGGCCGATGCAGTTCGTAAGCGACACTTGGATGCGTCAGCGCCTGTTCAAGGAGCCCTGGAACGGAAAACGTATGGCCGAGCGTTTCTTCCAGCGGATGCATGCGGAGTAGGAAATGGGGTGACCGACGGGGCTCGAACCCGCGACAACCGGAACCACAATCCGGGGCTCTACCGACTGAGCTACGGTCACCATGCCGGGAAGACGGCGAGGGGAAGAGTAAAACGGGCCGCCACGGATTTCCAGGCGAAATTTCAGCAGCCTGCGTCTTGCCCGGAACCCACACCCCGGATAGCGGAATGCTCATGAACGATGACAGCTCTGTGCCAACCGACGATCCGCAGCGGCAACTGCTGGGTTCCATCTACCACCGCACCAGAGAAGCTGTCAGCAATGCGCTGGCGGGCGCTGATGCCACCGGAGCCGTGCTCGCGGTCGCCCAGGCGGCGCTCCACCACATCGAGGCCTCGGTCGACGGCATCCGGAAAGCAACGGGGGCCGAGACCGTGTGTGCCCCGGGTTGTTCATTCTGCTGCTGGCTCAACATCGATGCGCTCGCGCACGAGGTGATACTCATCGCTGCCTACGTGCGGTCCCATTGGACTCCATGGGAAGTCGAGGAACTCCGCGACGCAGCGGCGGCCCGGCGGGACCGGCGGGAGCCCCAGAACCACGCTCAGCGCCAGATCGACCGTCAGCCCTGCCTGCTGCTGAAGGATGGCATCTGCTCGGTTTACCCAGTGCGGCCCGCGGCTTGCCGCCGCTATTTTTCCCGGGACCTTGAAGCCTGTGAAGCCCTCTGGAAGGATCCCGAGGCAGAGGCAGAGGTTGAGTTTCCGCTCGTGCATGAATCCGGCCGTGCGGCCGCCGCCGCTGTGCACCATGCGTTTCTCAAGGCCGGACTCGATGCTTCCTATTACGATCTTCCGTCGGCCCTTGCAGAGGCGCTTGCGGATCCCGGCTGCGCCGACCGCTGGCGGCGTGGCGAGAAGGCCTTCTCGGCTTCTGCGGAATCCCGGACTCCGGAAGGCTTTGAGCAGTCCGACGCGATCCGTCGGCTCAAGCAGCACCTCGATGCCGAGACAGGAAATTCCTGAACCGATTTCCGTCTGGAAATCATGATCCCTCTCCCCCATTCTCCGCCAGTTCCATGATCCAGCCTCCCAACGCAGTCAGCCCAGCGCCCTACGGCTTCAAGGAATGGTCTTTGGTCTGCTCAGCCCTCGGTTCCGGGGAACAATCGATCATTCTGAGAAAGGGCGGCATCCACGAGGGTCAGCGCGGGTTCTGGTGGCAGCACGACCGCTTCTACTTGTTCCCCACTCATTTTCACGAGCAGGACATGGCCTTTCCATGGCCACAGGCCGCAGCAGGCCAACCGCCGCCGGAAAACCCTGCGGAACACACGATTTCTCTTTACGCCGAGGTCGTCTTCAAGGCGCAACTGACCGCGTGGGACAAGGTTGCGGCCCTCAGGCCGTTTCACTTCTGGACGGAAGAAGCCATCCGGGAACGGTTCGACTACACTGGCCATGAGGGCATCAGCATGGCGTTCCTCAGGGTGTTCCGGCTCAGCGAACCATGGACCTTTCCCGACGCCCCGAAATACGGTGGCTGCCGTTCATGGCTCGCGCTCCCGGATCCCCCGCGCCACGCCCTCCGCATGGAGCCGGTCCTCGCCGAAGCTTCTTTGGAAAACCTCGCAGCCGAAATCCGTCAGGCCGCCGGCATCGGATGCCGGTAACGTTCCCGCCCCATGACTGATTCCCCTTCCGGTCCATCTTCCCAGCCAAGGATCATCCGGTCGTTCGCGCGTCGCGATGACGCGGAACGCGCCCGCGATCTCCTCGCGGAACACGAGATCACGGCCTCCCTCCAGGAATTCTGGATGGCCGATCCCAAAACCGGGGTCCGCGAGATGCGTGGATGCGCCCTCCAGGTTCCCCCGGAAATGGCTTCCGATGCCGCCCGCCTCCTGCTCCGCATGCCCCCCAGCGAGGCTCCCGGACGCCCCTCAACTCAGTCTGCTGATTCAGCCGCTGCACCGCGGAAATCCTCAGGAAGCCGGCTGCGCCGCCGCACCCCGGAAGCCCAGAAGAAAAGCGGCTCCATCTTCATGATCGGTGTCGCGGTCCTCGGGGCCGCTCTCTTTCTGCTCTACGCCGGCAATGCTCTCCTCGGTCCGAAACAGCGCCGCGCACCCGCCGATGACGAAGCCGAAACCTACACCATCGATGAAGACCTCAACGGCGACAGCATCGCCGACACCTTCCGCGAATACACCGCCTTGGGCCGCCCGGTCTCATGGCAGGAAGACCGCAACTTCGATGGCACCATCGACATCCGATGGATCTGGCAGCGCCAGAAAATCGCCTACCGCGACCGCGACCTCGATGGCGATGGGCGCTGGGACGAACGCACCACCTTCGATCCCGAGGGCCTCCCTTTCTACACGGACCTCCGCCCGGGCGGCTCGGGCCCCATCCGCACCCGCAGGATTTTCCGCGACGGAATTCTCTGGCGCACCCTCGAAGACCTCAACGCAGATACCCAATTCGATACCGTCACCGATACCGATGAAGGCGGCGATATCCTCCGCAGGGAACCACTCCCACCCAACGCTCCGGAAAACGCCACGCCCCAATATCCTCTGCCTCCCCTGCCCTTGCCTGACCCCGAACAGATGTCGGCTCCCCTCAAGGCTCTCCCCCCTGCCAATCCCTGACGCCATGGCCGCTTCCCGGAGATCCTGACTCATGGAAAACCGCTTCTACAACGACTTCGACCGCGAACTGCAGGATCCGTCCCAGGCCCCGCGGCCCAGCGACTACCGCACCATCTTCGAAATCAACCGCGACCGCATCATCCACACCTCTGCCTTCCGCCGGCTCCAGAGCAAAACCCAGGTCTTCCTCTCCGGCGAATACGACTTCTACCGCACCAGACTGACCCACTCCATCGAGGTCTCCCAGATCGGCCGCAGCATCTGCGCCAAACTGAAACGCACCAGCCCCCTCCTCGCCCCGGACCATTTCATCGACGCCGACCTCGTCGAAGCCGCCTGCCTCGCCCACGACCTCGGTCACCCGCCTTTCGGCCACGCCGGAGAACGTACCCTGCACCGCCTCATGAAACCCTACGGCGGATTCGAAGGGAATGCCCAGACGCTCCGCATGCTCACCGAAACCATCTTCAGCCGTCAGCATTCGGGCATGAATCCATGCCGCGCCTTCCTTGACGCCACCCTCAAGTACAAATCCCTCTTCAGCGAACTCCCCAATCCGGAACACCACTTTGTCTACGATCCCCAGCACCGCTGGATCGACTGGGCCTTCGGTGGTCAGGATTTCCCTCTGGAACTCCCGCCCGGCCCCGCCCGCGATGCCTTCCGGTCCATTGAATGCCAGATCATGGACTGGGCCGACGATACCGCTTACTCGCTCAACGACATCGCCGATGGCATCAATGCCGGCTTCCTGACAATGGAATCGCTCGAACGCTGGGGATCCTCTCAATCCCTCGGCAGCGAGGACGCCGATCACCTCGAACGCCTCCTCCGGAGCATCCGGGAACAGCGCGCTGAAGTCCGCCTCCGCAGCCGCATCGGACGCTTCATCGACGCCGTTTCCCTCGCCCTCGATGTCAATTTCATGTCCCCGCACACCAACCGCTACCGCTACCGCCTCGTGATCGAAGACGCGGCCCGCCTGGAAGCCAGGTTCTACAAGCGCATCGCCCTCCATCTCGTGTTCCGCAGCCGCCAGCTCCAGCAACTGGAACACAAATGCGACCGCATGCTGACCACACTTTTTGCCACTCTCGCGGACCGCTACATCACCAGTTCCCCCTCCCAGCAGTTCCGCCTCCTCAGCGAAGCCGAGGAAGCCGCCCTCCAGGCAGCACCGGACGAAGCCTCCCGCGCCAGACTGGTCTGCGATGCCCTCTCCCGCATGACCGACGGCGCAGCCACGCGCACATGGCAACGCCTCTTCGACGCCGATTTCCGTTCGCTCACGGACTTCTCCTGAACCTCCGGGCCCTCACAGCCTCCGCAGCCCGTCCTCGGTCATCGGATTCGGAATCGCTTCATCTATGGCGTCAATCCGCGCAAGGGTCGCCGCATCCAGCACCAGCCCCGCCGCCTCAAGGCTCTCCGCAAGCTGAGCCAGACTCGTCGCCCCCACCAGAGTCGAAGCCACAAAATCATGCTGACAGCTCCATGCGAGCGCCAGCACAGTCACGGAGACCCCAAGGTCAGCCGCAATCTCTTCCAGCAACCCCACGGTCTCAAGGGTGCGCGGATTCACAAACCGCTGCGCCATCCGCTGCTGCCGGGATGCTTCGGACCGCAGATACGCCGTGAACCTCGCCCGCTCCGGCTGCATGCCCCGGCCATACTTGCCGGTCAGAACTCCCCCGCCCAGCGGTGAATACGGCAGCAGCGAAACCCCTTCCCTCCGGCATACCTGCGCCAGCTCACTCTCGCAGCGCCGGTTTATCAGCGAAAAATTGTTCTGCACACTGTCATACCGCACTAGCCCCGCCCGCTCACTCGCCCGCAGACCGTTCATCAAGCCCCAGCAAGTCTCGTTGCTGCACCCCACCACCCGCACCTTGCCACTCCGCACCAGCCCAGTCATCGCTTCCAGTGTCTCTTCCGCCTGCATGCCGTGATCAGGCCAGTGCGTCTGATACAGATCCAGATAGTCGGTCTGCAGCCGCCGCAGACTGTCCTCGCAGGCCCGCACAATCTGCCGGCGGTCCAATCCCGTCATCCCCCCGCGCACCGGCGGGCGGAACCATCCATGCCCTGGCCCAGTCACTTTGCTCGCAAGGATCACCCGTTCCCGTCGCCCCCGCGACTTCAGCCAACGCCCAATGATCTCCTCGGTCCGCCCAAAATGTTCCTCGTCCGGCGGTACCGGATAGAGTTCCGCCGTGTCAAAGAAATCCATCCCGCGCTCCACCGCATAATCCATCATCGCAAAGGACTCAGCCTCGTCCGCCTGGAGCCCAAACGTCATCGTTCCCAGCCCGATTTCACTCACCGTCAATCCACTGCGCCCAAGGCGTCTGTATTTCATAAACAATTGATTATCATGTAGTTAGATCGCAATCAGCCGCGGGCCGCCCCCGCTCCAGCACGACGGTCAGGATCGCAATGTCCGCCGGGGTCACTCCCTGAATCCTCGCCGCCTGCCCCAAGGTCCGCGGCCGGATCGACCCCAGCTTCAACTGCGCTTCCCGCTTCAAGCCCCGTACTTCTCCATAGTCCAACCAACCCGGCAATTCCCGGTCCTCCATCCGCTGGGCGCGGTCCACCATCTCCTGCTGCCGCTCCAGATAACCCGCATACTTCACATCGACCTCCAGCAATTCCCAGACCTCCTCCGGAAAACGACCCCGGAGCTCCTCCGGTAGCCGACCCCACGAATTCTCAGGACGCCGCATCCACTTCTCCAGTTTCAATCCATCAACCACAGCCTCCCGCGCAACCCGATGCGCCGACGCGAGGGCTTCCGCCTTCTGCCGCACCCGCGCCGCCCTCTCCCCATCCACCAGCCCCAACTCCACCGCCTGCGGAGTCAGCCGCAGATCACAATTGTCCTGCCGCAGCAGCAAGCGGTACTCGGCCCGACTCGTGAACATCCGGTACGGCTCCGTCACATCCTTCGTCACCAGATCATCCACCATGACCCCAAGATACGACTCCGACCGCTGCGGTACCCACGCTGCCCGACCCTGCACCTTCAGGGCCGCATTCATTCCCGCCAGCAAGCCCTGACCGGCCGCCTCCTCGTACCCGGAGGTCCCATTGATCTGCCCGGCAAAATACAGGCCCGAAACCCGCTTGGTCTCAAGGGTCGGATACAGCTGCGTCGGTGGACAGTAATCGTATTCCACCGCATACCCAGGACGGATGATCTCGGCCCGTTCGAGGCCCGGAACCGACCGGATGAAGGCGTACTGCACCTCATAGGGCAGGGAAGTCGATACCCCGTTCACATAGTACTCATTGGTCTGGCGGCCCTCGGGTTCAAGGAACAACTGGTGCTGCGACTTCTCCGCGAAACGCACCACCTTGTCCTCGATACTAGGACAGTAGCGCGGTCCCACGCCCTCGATGATGCCTGCGTACATCGGTGACTTGTCCAGATTCGCCCGGATCAGATCGTGCGTCGCAGGCGTCGTGTAGGTAATCCAGCAGGGCATTTGTTCCACGTGGAACATCGGGTCGGCCCAGCGGTTCAGGGTGAACGGATCCCGCTCGTCCCCGCCCAGGGTGTCCCGCAGGTAGCTGAAGGCGGGAGCCGGATCGTCCCCCTGCTGCCGCTCGCATTTTCCAAAGTCAATGCTCCGGCCGTTCAACCGGCACGGCGTCCCGGTCTTGAAGCGCCGCACGTCGAAGCCGAGCGACCGCAGACTGTCGGAAACCGTGGACACCGCATCCCCCATGCGCCCCCCCACGGTGTTCCGCAGACCCACATGCAGCAGACCCCGCATGAAGGTTCCGGCACTCAGGACGATCGCCCGGGCTGCCAACCGCATCCCCAGATTGGTCCGCAGACCGCACACAGCGTCGCCTTCTACCAGCAATTCCGACACATTCCCCTGATGGAGGTCCAGATTCGGCGTGTTCTCGAGCAGCCATTTCATCCGGAACTGATACGCCTTCTTGTCGGCCTGCGCCCGCGGAGCCCGCACGCTCGGACCCTTGTTGGCATTGAGCATCCGGAACTGAATCCCGGTGGCATCGGTGTTCAATCCCATGAGCCCACCAAGGGCGTCGATCTCCCGCACAATGTTTCCCTTGGCCAGTCCGCCGATCGCCGGATTGCAGGACATCTGGGAAAGGGTATCGAGATTCTGGGTCAGCAGCGCGACCGAACAACCAAGCCGGGCCGCCGCGGCCGCGGCCTCCACCCCGGCATGGCCGGCCCCAACCACAAGAACATCGTAGGACTTCGGATACAGAAAATCGGTGGGCATCGGAGCAGGGATTGGCAAACGGATCGGGAGGATGCTGCAGCCGCGCCACAAGGAAACCGGAAATCCGAGGGCAGCCTTTGTTCCACGTGGAACAATCGGGAACGGCACGAGCCAACGGACGCACCAGCAGGGCAGGGGATCAGTCCCGGTCGAGAATCCCCGTACGACTCCGCGGCAGCAGCTCATCCACCGTGGATTCGAACACCTCACCAGCGAGCGTCGCAAGGATCACCTTGAAGGATCCGAATTCGGCCATCACCTGACGGCAGGCACCACACGGCGAAACCGGCAAGCGCGTTTCCGCCACCACCGCAATCGCTTCGAACTCCCGGCAGCCTGCCACCACGGCCTGCTGGATGGCATTCCGCTCAGCACAGATGGTCAGTCCAAAGCTGAGATTCTCCACGTTGCAGCCCGGATAGATCTGCCAGCCCTTTCCAAGCAGGGCCGCCCCCACCCGGAACCCGGAGTACGGGGCATAGGCCCGCAGGCGCGCTTCTTTGGCTGCGTCGATCAGACTCGCGAAGGGATGGGAAATTCGTGGTCCTTCCCAACCCGACCCTTCCGGAGCGCCTGCTTCTTTTTCCGATGGCTCGGTTGTTCCCTCGCGGGGAACGGCCGGCAATCCGAGGTCCTCGGCATCTTCCTGCAGCTCCTTTCCGAAGGCACCCACATACAGCAGTACCTTTCCCGCCTTCTCGGCCGACCAACCGAAATGGCTGGCGACACCCGCAGCATCGAACCCGCGCGATTCCACCCACCGCCAGACTTCGGCCATCAGAAGGGAACTTCCCTCGACACCTGCGCGCCGCCCCGCCCTCGTGTCCAGAAACGAAACCCCGGGAAAAAGACTCTGCCGCCTCGCTTCTTCCAGCAACCTCGCCGCCACCCCGCTCAGGCTGCCGCGTCCCCGATGAAAGCGTTCCAACCATTCCCGGGTTTCCTGTGGCAGACGCAGACTGATCGGTTTTGAGTTCATGGAATTACAAAGTAATCAATGTGGTCTAAGTAAACAAGCGCAGAGAACATAAAGAATCCCGACGGGCAGCGACTCCGTCGGGATTCACCTTTCGCTCTCAAGATTCCCGCTGCCTGAGTTCCCGGAAACTGTTCATGGCATAGACCACCAGAAACAGGAAACACAGACTCTGAAACCCCAGGACAAATTCCCAGTACATCCCAAGGGCCCAACTCAAGGCGATTCCGGTGCGATAGGTGATGTCATCGATCACATTCCCCGCTAGGCGACGAACCCGTAGAAAAAACGATGGATTGCGCTGATCTTCTTCGGTCCGGCGATCGATCTGCGGACTTAGACTGTCCTTCATCCAGATCAATCCTGTCAGGAGAACCCGTGGACTGAGCGACCACCACAGGAGGAACGGGTGCCACCCGGCAGGCAGCAGCGCGCCGGCCTTCCCGAAGGCGGCGATTCCAAGCACGCCGGGCACCACGAGGGATCCGGCAAGGTCGGCACATTTATCCATGAGGAAGCCGGACTGACTGGTCCGCCTGGTCGCCCGGGCAAGGACCCCATCCGCACAGTCGAGGCCATACGCCAGATGAAGGGAACCAAAGAGAAGCAACCCATCCACCACTGGGGAAAAACCACCGAAGGCCACCATGAGTACCCCGGCGAGTCCGGAGAGAAAGGAAAGCAGGGTGAGCGCCGCCGGCGACCAGCCCAGACGGTACGCCCCCAGCGCCAGCACGGCCCCCAGACGGTACCCGCAATGCAGAGTCAGCCAGAAACTCTGCCGCCCCCGGAAGTGCCAGAAATCCCTGTAAGTCAACGGCCCGCCTTTCATGGTTGCTTCGTCGCTCCCCAATCGTCCGGAAACATCCGCAGGGCGGCTTCATAATCTTCCGGGAAATCAATCTCCCGCCACGGCCAGTCCCCGGTATCGAAAACGGACAGCACCAACCCGCCGTCATCCACCATTTCCTGCAGCGCTGCTTCCACAAAGCACTGGAATTCACCGCGGCCCAGAATCCGCTCAGTGGCACCACGCAGGCGGGGCAGGGTACTTGCCGAAAACCGCGCCAGCCCAAGGAATTCCCCTGCGGCCTCGCCTGGCGGCATCGTCTTGTTGAGACGGTCCACGCTCCCATCCTCTGCCAGCGTGTACTTCATTTCCTCCTCTCCACAGACCTTCCGGTCGACCGCAAGGATGGCCTCACCAGTCTCCACGGCTGCCAGACCGCCCAGAATCTGCGGGGCAAACACGGTGTCGGCATGAAGATAAAGAAAGTCCCCATGCAGAAACGGCAGCGCACACCAGAACGACACCAGCACGTTGCTCGTGCGGTAGAATGGATTGAAGACCTGCCGGATTCCGGGATCCGGGAAGTCGGCTGCAAAACGCTCCCGCTGATGCCCGGTCACGAGGACGATTTCGGAAACCCCGACGTCCCGCAGGAGACGGATGTTCCGCTCCAGCAGGGTTTCCCCACCTAGCCGCAGGTACGACTTGGGAAGCCCACCGGAAGTTCCCGCAAGACGATTCCCCACTCCCGCCGCCAGTACGACTGCCTGTTTCGCCTGATTCATTCTGGTTCCTCCATCGATTCAAGATAAAGACTGCTGAGCGCTTCCCGGGAATGATCGCAGGGATCCACAGCCAGATTCCCCCGCACACCAGCCACCAGTCCCGGAACATCACTCTCCTGCACGCCAAGGCCCCGCAGCCCCCGTGCCAAACCATGGCGCTTCATCCAGCCAATGAGCGCCTCCGCACCTGCTTCGGCGCCGTTCACCCCGAGGCACTGGCCGAGAAACCGGAATGGTTCCGGTTCCAGCCGCGCGGCCCGCCGCAGCCACGCCGGATAAAGTGCCGCCAGGCCCGCCGGATGGGAACTATCCGTCAGCGCTCCCACGGGATACTGCAGCCGATGCGGCAAACATGTGGAACTGCTGGCCAGATTCCAACCCATGAGCGCACTGGCCAGGGCCAGCGCCCGCCGCGGCCCGGGATCACCGGAATCCGCCAGCCGCGCAGGCAATTCCCTCAAGACCACCGCCAGCGCATGCCGTGCGTGCAATTCCACCAGCGCCGAACTCCGCCGCGAAACCCACGTCTCAACCGCATGAGTGAGCACATCAAAGCCTGTTTCCGCCGCTGTCTCACGCGGCAGGGTCGCACTCAGTTCGGGATCAATCAGCGCCATCCGCGGAGCGAGCCCCGGACCGCGCAAGCCGTGCTTCAGCCCCATCCCGTCATCACTCAGAATCGCCGCCTCGCTGGTTTCGCTGCCGGTTCCCGCCGTCGTCGGAACCGCAATCACAGGCACGGTCCCGACCCCCACGGTCTCGTCGCGCGCCAGCACACCAGCAACATCCACCCCAGCCAGCGCCGCCGCGACTGCCTTGGCCGCATCCAGCGCACTGCCACCGCCCAACCCAATGACCGCGCCCACTCCCTCCCACCTTCCCAACGCGGCCGCCTCCAGAACTTCCGCAAGGCGCGGATTCGGTGACACGCCCGCAAAAACCACACAGCGCCGCGGTGCCACCGCCCGCGCAAGGCGCGCCACATACCCCTCCCGCACCGCACTCTTGCGCCCAGTCACCACCAGAAACGGCCCCGGAAATGGAATCAGTTCCCCACAGCGGTCAAGTAATCCATCGCCGCAATGCAGCCGCGTCTCGCTGCGGAACGAAAATGTCCACGGATCCGTCATCATAGTCACAGATTGCTGACAACGGTCGCTGACTCCGCAGGCAGCCGCGCCATCAAGTCCCGTCTTCTCGCGAACAATGGACGGCATGATGCATACAGCTCCTGCTGCAGCGCCATCAGTTCCCGGTACACCCCCGCGAGATGCTCCCGGGGCCACACGGTTTCCCGGACCCGGATCAGGCCCGCGGCTTCTTCCGCCGAACCCAGCACCCCCAGCGCCAGCCAACTCAGAATCGCGGCCCCCAGCGCCGTGCTCTCGAATTCCTCGTTCACTTCAACGGCCATGCCCAGCACGTCCGCCTTCAACTGCGTCACCAGGGGAATGCGCGTCAATCCCCCACTCAGCCGGATCCGTTCCACCGAACCCACCGCCGCCTGCAGCGGGTCAAACAACGCCGCCGTCGCGAGCGCACATCCCTCCATGACCGCACGCGCCATCTCCCGCCGGCCATGCCGACGCTCCAGTCCAAAGAAGACTCCCCGCACTTCATCATCCCATAAGGGAGCCCGCTCACCCATCAGATAGGGAAGAAAAACCAGCCCGCCCGCCGCCGGTCCGGCCGCCACCGCTTCGCGCTCCATCATCCCATACGCATCCGTCTCCACGCCATAAAATCCCTGGCGCAGCCACTCCACCAATCCCCCGCCCAGGTTGTTCGATCCCCCGACGAGATACCGTCCGGTCGCTCCCTCCCATTGACGCTGAATGCCCCCATCGACAGCACCAACCGAAGCCACGGCCACCCGCAGCGATGTCACCGTCCCGGAAACATCGCAGACAACCCCCTCCATCCCTCCACCGGTACCAAAAACCCCGCAGACCGCATCGTAACCAGTCACCACCACCGGGACCTCGCGCCCATCCATACCCACCGCCTCCGCCACGGAAGCCTGCACCACCCCAGCCACGGTCAGCATCGGAACCACCGGCGTGAGCCGCTCCACACCAATCCCCAGCAGCTCCAGCAATCCACCGGGATATTCCCCGGCGTCGACATCGTAGCCAGCCTTGGCCGCATCCAGCGGATCGGTCACCGCCCGCCCCGTCAACCGCCCCACCAGCCAGCCATTGCTCGTCAGAAATCTCCGCGCGGCCCGCCAGCGCTCCGGCTCGTGCTCCTGCAGCCACCGCAACCGCGGGGCCGTCATCGATGCGTCCATCCGCCCCACCCAGCGCTCGCCCCGCCCCAATTCCTCCGCCTCCCCGGCCGCCCGCTTGTCGGCCACCAGCATCGCCCTCCCCAGAACCCCGCCCCGCTCATCCTCGCACACCAGATTACAGGCCGATGTCGTCACCGTCACCGCCGACAATCCCCTGCGTATCCCGTCCATCGCCATCGCTTCCCGGAACAGAACCACGGCCACCCGCCACCACTCCTCCGCTTCCTGCTCAACCTTCTCCCCGTCGAGATGCGTCTCCACCTCCCGCGACGCCACAAATACCCGCTCCCCGCGACGGTCAAAAACAACCACCCGCAGACTCTTCAATCCAAGATTCAAAACCAGAATCATCGCGTCTGCAGTGTCATAGCCCTCCCAGGAGACGGAGCACCGGAAGCACTGCCTCCCGCACCTCCCGCACGGATCCCTCCAGCCCGGCGGTCACCCGGTAAGGATGCGACGACGCCAACTGCGCCCGCTGCGCCGCCAGCCACCCATCCTTCAATAGGGTGGAAATGTTGACTTTGCGCACGCCACCCCGGCGCACCGCCCGCGCCACATCAGCTTCGGCAATCCCCGTACCCCCATGCAGCACCAACGGGACCGACGGCCTCCCCGCATGCACCGCTTCCAGCAGATCATGCCGCAGCTCGCACGGCCGGTCCCCATAATGCCCATGCCGCGTCCCCACCCCCACCGCCACCATCGCCGCCCCACTCTCATCCATGAACCGCAGCACCTCAGCCACCCGCGGCATCACCGCCTCGTCCCCATAAACCGCAAACCCATCTTCCTCTCCGCCCACCAGCCCGATCTCTCCCTCCACGAGGGCTCCATAGCGCGCCGCCAGTTCCACCACCGCCCTCGTCTCCCGGATGTTCTCCTCCAGCGGCAACCCACTCGCATCCATCATCACACTGTCCCACCCAGCCTCCAGACAATCCCGGATCATCCCCACGTCCCCGCAATGATCCAAATGCAGCTTCACCCGCCCACGCAATCCCTCCGGCACCAGCGCCCGCACCATCCCTCCAAGCACCCCAGCCGAATAAAACCGCACCGTCGCCGCCGACGTCTGCAGAAAACAGCCTCCCCCAGCCTCCTCAACCCCAGCCACCACCCCAAGCACCGTCTCCGCATTGAATACGTTGAAGGCTGCCTCTGCCCGATCCGGAAATTTCACCCCCCCAACTCACACCGACACACATGAGCCGAACATTAGGAAACGGAGTTCATGAGTTCTCAGTCACAATTTCGTGGCCAAAAAAAGGGAGGTCACCCGAGCCGACCCCAGAATTCCTTCCATGGATGCACCATCCATGCCCCCTCGCGGACCAGTTCATCGATCCCACCGGGTGCCCGACCCGATGGCTTCACAAAGGCTGACTGGTCCGCCAGATTCCGTACCCGGTACCCCAGATGATGCGCAAGGGTCGGAATGATCACCTCGAGATAGAATGCCGCCGCCTCTTCCACGGCCGCCACCGCTTCAAAGGCGTCACGACGCCAGCAAGACACACATCCCAGCATCGCCAGAGCCACCCCACCCTCAGCACGCACACTGACCCGACCCACCAGCCCGCGAAACCCCGCGTCGGCCTCATGATACAGAAAATGAGGATGATTCGTCCCGTCAATCCGCTCCACTCCGCATCCCAGCACATCCGCTTCCTCCGCTGCCATCCGCTCCCGCAGCAGTTCCACAAGATCCCGACGCAGCGGAATACAGTCGAATTCCACAAACAATACCGTCTCATACTGCTCCCGTCCCGCAAGCCAGCCAAGGATGGCCCGGAACACCCCATGAAATGACTGCCGCTCCCGCTGGTGATCACTCGTCCGCAGCCGGCCATCCACCACCAGCACAGCCTCGCTCACTCCCACCCCAGCCAACTCCGCAAAGGCAGCCTCCGACCCGCCATACACCACAAGGACATCGCTGCCCCCGCAGAAGTCGCGCCACCACGCCACCATCCGACCCACCTCAGCGGGAGTCTGATGCGTCAGGATCGCTGTGAGATGACGGTTCATGCGGAAAATCCGGCTCCGGATGGGAAGAAAAGCCCAGTTCCTGACGCCAGTATGTGAGCCGCTCCTGCGGCAGAAAATGCGGCCTCAGCCTTGCCTCCTCCAACCCAATCACATGCAGCCGACCACGCCACGGCAGCACCAAAGCCTTGCCCGCACAGCGCCCCGTCCGCTGATCCGTGATCCGCGCCCCGAAAACACCCACCGCCAGACGCAGCACCACCTTACCCAGCCGCTTCAGCAATGTCGCCATAAAACAAAACTGTCCCGCGTTCCCACTCCTCAGCTGGAATCTCTGGAGAACAGAGTTCCCTTCACACCCGCGCCGGAGCCCCCATGCCAGCCGGCCGCGGCCGCCGCGGTACTGGTTCCGGCCGCGCCGCCTCGGGCTCGCGCTCCGGAATCGCCAGCCGCGCCAGTTCCTCTTCCTCGCGGCGATACATCACCAGCGCCCCCACCACGCTGAACATGAACCAGATGAAAAAATTCACAGGGTACGTCGACAGCTGCGCCCCATTCGCCAGACCACCCGCCGTAACACTCAAGGCCGCCGCCAGACACGCCGCCGCCATGTCCCGGACCAACCCCGGAGATTCCTCGAAAATAAACCGATGCATCCGGCTCAGCAACCACCCCGCCATCCCCAGCGCCACAAAGATCGGCACATACCCATACCGCAGCAGCGTGTCCGTGAAAAGGTCGTGCGACTCCACCTGCGACAGCACCGCCTTCTCATTGTACGAACTGAACCGCAATCCCAGCGGCGTCCACACCTTCGGATTGGTCACCAGCGCATTGAAACCCTCCAGACGGTCGTTGAGCGTCGAAATATTCGTGGTCTGACTCCACTCGTCCGTCCGCTTCTGACTGTAGATGTCCTCGCTGATCTTGTTCAGAATCTTATGCCGCAGCAGATACGGCGAGGCGAGCACAATCGTCACCACCGCCGCCAGCGAAAGCGCATAGCCCGCCACCGTCAGAAAGCGGCGCTTGAAGAACCACACGGCCACAATCGCCACCACGCAACTCACCCAGCCCATCCGGCTGAACGTCGCATACATCGCCACCCCGATCGGAATGATGAGCAGAAACCGGCTCACCGGATTGCTCTTCCGCTCATAAGGAGGATCATTCCGGTACTTCCATACCCCGGAACAGATCAGGGCCAGCACCAGACCAAAAACCGAGGACGCATTCGCCGCCGAATTCATCGTCCCGAAAAACCGGAACTGCCGCTCCATGAGCTGCCGGATCTCCCCGGTCAGACCGCTCTTCAGATAGTCCATCTCCCAATCGAAAACACTCCCCCGGATAAAATGGATCAGCAGGTAGATGATCGCCGGAATGTAAATGATGATGCAGGCCTTGAGCAGCTTCTTCAGCTCTCCGGGCGTCTGAAACAAAGCCGGCACCGTGAAGAGCAGCAGCAGGTAAATTGCCGCATTGACCCCATCGCCCAGACTCCGGAATCCCCCACGGTTGCCCGTCAGCGACAGCACCAGCAGCAAAGCCGACGCCCCCACACTCACAAAGGTCAGCAGCAATTGCCCCGGACGCGGCACCGTCCTTCCGATGAATTGCTGGTAGATCACACTCACCGCAATCCCCACGAGCGTGCATGGCGCAATTCCCAGCACATAGTACAGATCCAGCCGGCTCAGCCCCGAATCGAAAATCATGAGCCGCTTGAAGTAATCAAGGTAGGCCGTCAGAAACAGCAGCACGTAAAACGCCTTCCGGGGATTCAGCAGGCCATACGCCCCGCTCGCCACCATCATGTACATGTACGACCGGGCCACGGCGTTGCCGCCCGACGTGAAAATGTCAAAGGCCACCCACAACGCCGCAAAAAGCAGCGCAAACGTGGCGAAAATCCGGACAATGGCGTTGCTGTTCATATCAAGGGGCAACCCGGATCACGGCTCCGGATCATTAGTCACAATAACGGAAATTCCCGCGGCTTCCAACCGCAAATCCTCGGTCAGATCCGGATCCCGGGAGACAACTGCAGCCACCGCAGGAAACACAGCGTCCGCCAGAAACTGTGGTCGTTCCCTGTCCGGCCTGCGAGCGTCCGCTCCCACAGCCTCCGCAGCCCCGCCGGATCAATCACCGCCTCCGCCGCCGCGGGAACCGACCCCAGAATCTCCTCCACCCACGGCCGCGCCTCGGCCAGCATGAGATTCCCGGGCGTATGAAACCCGATCTTGTCGCGCCGATCCAGAATCGCATCAGGCACGAGTCCCCGCATGGCTTCCCGGAACACCCGCTTCATGGTCCCATCGCCCCCTACAAGGTATTCCTCGGGCAACGAGAGGGCGAACTCGGCAAAGTCGACATGCAGAAACGGCACCCGGCTCTCCACAGACCACGCCATCGAATTCCGGTCCTCGAAATGCAGCAGCTGCGGAATGATGGTCCGGCTCAAGGTGTCCGCAAGCACCCCACGCATGCCATGGCCGTCCAGCCCAGCCTCGAGCCGACCCGTCCGCACTCCCGCAAAATACTCCCGCCGCATCCACGACGGCAGCAGTTCCTTCCCCACCAGATGCCGCCCTGCATCGGCCACCCACCGGGGCAGCACATGACCCGCAGCCTGAAACCACGCACTCATGTGCCCGCCTCCCGCATTCCGCCGCGACCCCCACAGCCTCGCCACCGCCCCCCACTCTCCTCTCCGCATCATCCCAGCAAGCCTCGCGGCAAAGTAAATCGAATACCCCGCGAGCGTCTCGTCCCCACCCTGGCCATCCAGCACCACCGGAATCCCCACCTCCCGCACCTTCCGGAAAATCCGGTACTGCGCATAAATGCTCGTGCTCCCAAACGGTTCACCCTGTACCCGGATCAGCTCATCAAGGTCCGCGGCCAGCTCAGCCGCCGTGAAATCGACCGTGTGCAGCTGCACCCGCGCACGATCCGCTGCCATCCTCGCCCAGCGTTCCTCACTCAGCGGAAAGCCCGCGGGAACATAACTGAAGGCATGAATCTCCGCATCCGGCTCCAGCTTCCGCATGCAGGCCACAATCGCCGACGAATCAATCCCCCCGGATAAGGCCGCCCCCACCGGCACATCACTCCGCAGATGCAGCCGCACACTCTCCAGAAACCGTTCCCGGATTCCCTCAGCCGCCTCCGCAAAGGAAATGCGCTGCGGCTCCGCAAGGGCAGGGGACCAGTACCGCACCGGCTCCCCAATGCTCACCGCGCCCACCTCCACCTTCACCCAATGACCCGGCGGCAGCTGCACCACCCCGCGGTGGAAGGTCGTCCGACCGTCGTCGGATACCCCGAACCGCAGAAACTGATACACCACCTGAGGATCCAGCGGACCACCGTCCACTCCCAGACTCCGCAGGGTCTGCAGCTCGGACGCAAAGACCACCGCACCTCCCGACTCCGCAAGATACAAAGGCTTGATCCCGAAAGGATCCCGCCCCAGCAGGACCTCGCCGGCTTCCACATCCAGAAACGCAAAGGCAAACATCCCCCGCAGCATCGGCAGAGCCTCCGCCCCCCGCAGCCGCAGCAGCTCCAGCAGCACTTCCGTGTCGGTCTCCGTCCGGAAAACCACCCCCCCGGCTTCCAGCCCGGCCCGCAGCTCACGGTAATTGTAGATCTCCCCATTGAAACAAACCGCATGCTTCCCGTCCACCGTCAGCATCGGCTGCCGCCCCCGCGGCGAAAGATCCAGAATCGATAGCCTCCGGTGCGCCATCACGACCGATCCAGGCCCCGACGGCACCTCCGCACTCACCTCCGGCCGACCACCCGGCTGCCAGACCAGAAATGCCCCGTCATCCGGCCCACGATGCCGCATGCCGGACGCCGCCGCCCCAAGCCGCTCCCTCACGCCAACGCTGCCGTTGCCCCCGATGATTCCCGCAATGCCGCACATGACAATGAAACCAATTAATCCGTTCTACTATGCCCCGCTGGACCACGGCGGGCCACCGCCAGTTCCATGACCCGACCCAGCACCAGCTCACTGCGCCATGGCGCAATCGACGCCCGCACCGCTTCCCGATCAGGTGCCCGCACCATCAGCCTGCGCACGGCTTCGCCCATTTCCCCGAATTCCCCGAATTCCTCGGAATTCACTCCCGGCGACAGAATGTGACCGGCCGGCTGCCCACGCCGCAGCACCACCGGACATCCACATGCCAAAGCCTGCTGAATCCCAATCGATACCAGCGTAAACACCGCTGCTGCCGCAACTCCGAAGACTCCCTTCACTTCCTCAGCCTCCAGCACGGGCAAAACCACCATCCGATCAGCCCACGGACTCGCCGCCACCTGCCGCCGCAGCGCTCCACCACAATCATCCTCTCCCACCCCGGCCAGCACAAACCCCGCTCCCTCATCCCCACGCAGCACTTCCTCCGCAGCCGCAACCACCCGGCCCAGCTCCTTGGAAGGACTCGCCTTCGTCACCGTGCAGAAAATCCGGGGACACCTCGCCCGCAGCGCGATCACTTCTTCAGGACACCGCCCCCCGTCATCGGCAAAAACCTCCCCATCATAACTCAGACCAGTCATCACCAGCTTCCCCTCCAGCAACTCACCACCCACCCCGCGCAGCATCGCCGCAGTATCTTCCGTCACCGCCGCCACCACATCCGCACGCCGGAAAACTTCCCGCAGCCACGGCCGCTTCACGAGATGCCACAGCACCCGCGAACTCCGGTGCCACGGAAGATCACTGATGAACGCCACCACCCGGCACGATTCCGGCAGCCTCCGCATCAGACTCACCCCCACCCCCCCAGCCGGCGCAAACAGAAAGGCCCAGTCAGGCCGGAAATCCCGCAGCCCAGCCACCATGCCAGCATCCCGCGGCACCATCGTGTTCCGCCACCGCCAGTAACGACCCGTCCGCACCACCGCAAACGGACACCCCACATCCACCGCCGCCCAGTTCCGTTCGTCCCGCACAATCGCCGCATCGGTCGTAA
>Ga0315907_10001885_pt1 | contig 27602 bp, 25 predicted proteins | sample LakEriMetagenome_3_FD_203525 | JGI IMG/M metagenome (GOLD analysis project Ga0315907, IMG submission 203525) | Freshwater fungal communities from buoy surface, Lake Erie, Ohio, United States - Buoy 12 MA123 | ecosystem: Environmental > Aquatic > Freshwater > Lake > Lake biofilm | place: USA...
GCAGCATGCCGGCCAAAGCCGCACGCTCGACGTCTTCGCCGCCAATCCCGCGGCTCGCAGCGAGTGTGGTAATGCGCGCTGCCGCCCGGCGCGCCTGGGCCGCACCCACGGGGTCGCGTTTGTCGGCTAAGGCCAGCAGCGTGCGCGCCATGCGGCGCACAGCATCTTCGGGATCGGGGCCGGCGGCATTGGCCGCAAACGGCACGGCCATGGCCGGCGAAATTCCGGCGGGGGCTGCAGGCGTGCGCCGCGGCCGTACGCGCACCACAACGTCTTCGAACGGGCGCTTCTCCTCGCGGGTGCGGTCGAACGCCACGCGCACGCGCGCAAAGACCGCCACAGCCGCCACCAGCAGCAGGCCCCAGGTCAGAATGTTGGGATCGAGATCCATCGCGTCCATAAATGAAATGCTACACCCTCCTGCCCCGTTTTGTCCCGAGATGGACTTTGCGTCGAACCTCGGGGTGGCCTATGCTCGCACATCTTGAAAGACCCCGAGTTTTCGGGCAAACAGCTGAAATGAAACGAAAAACAAGCGTCGTCGCGGCCGATCTTCAGACCTTGGTACTGGGCGGGCTGCGCGTGGCGGACGCAAGCGTGGTCGCGGCCGCCGGTTTTGCCGCCTATTGGGCGCGGCACGACAGCCTTGCCGTCCCCGATCTCTATCTGATCGCGATCCTGGCCGCGATGGGGCTTGCGGCCAATTATCTGCAGGTCGCGCGCGTCTATGTGTTTGAGAATCTGTCGCGGCTCGCAAGCCAGTTCGGCAAGGTCGCGATGGCGTGGATGGGCGTGATGGCGAGCCTGATCGCCCTTGCCTATTTCACACAGACCTCGGTCGCGTTCAGCCGCGCCTTTGCGCTGGGCTGGCTCGCCCTCGGCTTTGGCGGACTCATCTTGGTAAGGCTGCTGCTGCTCGTGCAAATCGACCGCTGGCGGCGCCAAGGGCGCCTCGCCATGAATGTCGCAGTCATTGGCGCTGGCGAAATGGGCCGCGCGTTCCTGAAGCACCTCACCGACGTCGCGACGCAGGAATACCGCATCGTCGGCGTGTTCGACGACCGCAAGGACCGCCTGCCCGAAACCATCGAAGGCCACCGCGTGGTCGGCACGGTCGACGATCTCATCGCCTATTGCCGCACCCATGCGCTCGACGAGATCGTCGTGGCGCTGCCGTGGCAGGCCTCGGCCGATCTGCAGGAACTCATCAAAAAGCTCAAGGTCGTGCCGGTCGACGTGAAACTGTGCCCGGACTATATCGGCACGTATCTGCCCGCCCGCGGCTTCCACGCGATCGCGGGCATCCCAATGCTGTCGGTCTTGGAGCGTCCGCTGTCGGGCTGGAGCCTCGTGCTCAAAGCGCTCGAAGACCGCATCCTTGCCGCAATCCTCTTGCTGCTGCTGGGCCCGCTGCTGCTGGCGATCGCGGCGATCGTTAAGTTCGACAGCCCGGGCCCGGCCCTGTTCCGGCAGCGCCGCTACGGCTTCGCCAACAACGAGATCGTCGTCTACAAGTTCCGCACGATGTTCCATGCGCGCGTCGAAGATGCTTCCGTGCCGCAGGCCAAGCGCGACGATCCGCGCATCACGCGCATCGGCAAATTTCTGCGCCGCTCCTCGCTCGACGAGTTTCCGCAGCTCCTGAACGTGCTGCGCGGCGACATGTCGCTCGTGGGGCCGCGCCCGCACGCGGTCGCGCACAACGAACAATACGCCACGATCATCGACGACTATCTCGCCCGCCATCGCGTGAAGCCCGGCATGACGGGGTGGGCGCAGGTGAACGGCCTGCGCGGAGAAACCGACACGCCCGAAAAGATGCGCCGGCGCGTGCAGTTCGATCTTTATTATATCGACAATTGGTCGCTGCTGTTCGACCTCAAGATCCTCGCCCTCACGCCGATCGCGATCCTGGGCAAAGAGAACGCCTACTGATCAGCGGCCCACGCGGCGATAGAGGTAGAAATCGCCGTTCTCGGCCACGAGTTGCCAGCCGACGGCGGCGGGATCGAGGCCAAGATTGATTTCGACGTACCAGTCGGAATCGACGAACCAGCGAATGCCGCGCACATCGAGATATTCGGGAATGCGCCCGCGCCATTTGAGCGCTTCGGGATTGACCTTGCCGTCGACATTGACCACGCGGTCGCGCAGGAAGCCGAGCGTGCCCGACTGCCCTGCCGCGACGACGTCTTCGGGCGGCACGTATTCGGCGACGAGGGCCGCTTGGCGGTGATGGGCGGACGCGCCGAACAGCCCCAAACTCTGCCACGCGCCCGCCAGCAGCATGGCGGCAACGAGTGAAGCGGCGATTCCCATTGCCGCACCGGCGCGCGGCAGGCGGGCGGCGAGCAGTGCGGGCAAATAGACGAACGCGATCAAAGAGAGCGGGGCGAAATAGCGGATATAGAACCAGTCGGCGAAAAACGTGCGCGTGTAGTAGACGACGAGGCCCGCATAGCAAAGCAGCAGTAGGCCCGCAAAGCGCAGCAGCGCCGAAGCGCGCACAAGATCGCGCGTGCACCACACGAGCACGCAAACGCCGAGAAGGGCCGCAATGCGGGCAATGTCTGTCCACAAAGATTCGTGCGCGCCGGCAAACAGCCACGGCATGGCCACGATGCGCAAGGCCCATAGGGCCGTCCAAATGCGCTCAATGTCGAATACGGCGTCCTGCTGGGCGAAGCCGGAGCTTGGCATCGGATGGCCGAACAGCAGCGTGTTGTAGAGCCACCACGGGCTCGAGACGAGGACTGCCACGGCACCGGCAATAAAGCAGGTGCGAAAACGCACGGCCCAGCTTGCCCCGCCACGCAAGAATTCGACCGCGCAGAACACGGCCACGAACACGGCCGCGTCGATGCGCGCAAGCACGAGGGCACCAAGCGCCAAACCCATCAGGGTCGGATGCTGGCGCCAATCGTTTGCATAGAACCGCCACACGAGCGCATAGAGCGCAAGCTGCAACCCGGTTTCGAGGCCCGTATAGAAATCGTTGAAATTTTTGATGGCGGCCAGATAGAGCAACGCGGCAAGCGGAGCCGCGAGTGCGCCGGAGCCTTCGCGCACCGCGTCGCGCGCAAGGCTCGCGACGAGCATGGCGCCCGCGCAATGCACAAGCCACGCAAGCCCATAGAACAGCCGCAATTCGCCTTCCGGCGTGGGCACGAACCAGAAGCACAGCACTTGCAATGCCGTGAACAGCGGCTGGAAGCCGTTCGTCCACACCGTGCCGTCGATCGTGATGCCGTGGCCGTTCGCAACGTTGCGCGCGACGGTCAGCGCATACCAGCCGTCCTCGGCGATCGGCATCGCGAGCAGTGCGTCGAACGGACGCAGCGCAAGGCCCAAATAGAAAAAGGCCAGGGCGAGCGCCGCACCGGCAATGCGCGGCGGATGGGCCACTACTGTACTTCGCGCGGCGCGTATTTGGACAGGATGCGCTGCAAGGTGCGCCGGTGCATGTTGAGGCGGCGCGCCGTCTCCGATACGTTGCGGTCGCACTGCTCGAACACGCGCTGGATATGCTCCCAGCGTACGCGGTCGGCCGACATCGGATGGGCAGGCGGGGCCGGCAAGGCGCGGCTCGTCGCCTGCAAGGCCGCATCGATCGCGTCGGCGTCGGCGGGCTTGGGCAGATAGTCGACCGCGCCGGCTTTGATGGCGGCAACCGACGTTGCGATGTTGCCGTAGCCGGTGAGGATCACGATGCGCGCATCGGGCGCTTGGGCGCGGATGAGCGGCACGAGATCGAGGCCGGACCCGTCGCCGAGCTTCAGATCCACGACGGCGAAATCGGGCGCTTGGCTGCGGATCTGCGCTTCGGCGGCCGCAAAGGATTCGGCGAGCGCGACGGCGTAACCGCGTCGTTCCATGGCTTGCGCCAAACGCAGGCGAAATGCTTCGTCGTCTTCGACGATGAGCAGGCGGCGGACGGGCGGCGCTGTTGGGATCATGCGAGCCTCTTCTCGGACAAGGCGGCAAAAGCGGATCGGTGCCATGTTACGACGATTCGCGCCCCGCTGTGCGGCGCATTGTCCCAGGCGACCGACGCCGACATGCGCGCGAGCAACGTCGAAGCGATGAAAACGCCGAGCCCCATATGGTCGCTCTCGCCCACCCGGCTCGAAACATAGGGCTCGCCGAGGCGCGCGAGAATCTCGGGCGCAAAACCCGGCCCATCGTCGACAATGTCGATGCCGACGGTCAGCAAATCCGACCAGGCGCGAATGTCGATGCGCGTGTGCGCGAAACTCGCGGCATTCTCGATCAAGGTGCCCAGGGCCTGCACAAGATCGGGGCGGCGCGGCGTGGGCGGATCGACATTGTCGGCATAGTCGATCGTGACCGCGACCTCGATTGGCCCGGCCGCATAGCGCGCGCCGATCTCGCGCAGCAGCACAGACAGCGGCGGCTGCGGAAACGGATCGCCGTGCGCGTCGCCGCTCTCGGGTTTGGCCGCCAAGCGCGCCAGGATGTCGCGGCAGCGCATCGTCTCGCGCAGCAGCAATTCGGCGTCCATCTTGAGGGCACCGGGCGGGGCGTCGCGCGCCACCTCTTTGGCGACGAGCGCGATCGTGGCAAGCGGCGTGCCGAGCTCGTGCGCGGCGGCGGCGGCAAGCCCGCCCACCGCACTCACCCGCTGCTCGCGCTCGAGCGACGTTTGTGCGGCCGCTAGCGCATCGGACATCTGGCGCGCATCTTCGGCAAGCTTGGAGACGTTGGCGGCGACGACCACGATCGTCATCGCGACCGCAAGCCAAACGCCGAACGAGAACAGCGGCGGCAACTCAAGGCCCGGCGCTGCCCAGGGCAAGGGCTCGTGCCAGAACGGCAGCACGCTCGCCGTCGCCATGGCGAGCACGCCCAGCGCAACGGTGGAACTGCGCGTGAGCGACGTCGCCGCGACCGCGACGGGTGCGACGAGCAGAACCGCAAACGGATTTTGCAGACCGCCCGTGAAATGCAGCAACGTGCCGAGCTGCAGAATGTCGTAGGCGAGGACGGCACCGGCCGCACGGTCGTCGAGCCGCCCGGCGCGCGGGCGGTCGAGCATCAGCACCGCATTCAAGATGGCCGACACAGCCACCGCGCCCAGCGCGGCCCAGATCGGCAGCGCGTAGCCGAGACCGTAATGCACGCCGAGTACGGCGCAGGCTTGGCCGAGCACGGCGATCCAGCGCACCACCACGAGCGTGCGCAGCCGCACGCGACCGACCGGTGGCGGCGGCAGAAGACCTGGCGATGGGATCGCGGGCGGGATCATCGGTGCGCGCATGTCCGTTCCTTGAAACGCTCGGCGGCAAACACAAGGCTGGTCACGAACTTGTGAAAGCGCCATATAACAGCCTATGCCGCCTCTTGCGATCAATGTCGAAAGCCTGACCAAGATTTTCGTCGCCGGTGCCGCCCCGGCGGTCGACGGAATTGCGTTTGCCGTCCCGCCCGGGCGCATCTGCGGCCTGCTGGGCGGCAACGGGGCCGGCAAAACGACGACGATATCGATGCTGCTGGGCATTCTCGTGCCGACCTCGGGGCGAATCGAACTTCTCGGCCACGATATGCGCCGGCACCGCTTTCGCGCCTTGCCGCAGATCAATTTTTCCTCGCCCTATGTCGATCTGCCGGGGCGCCTTACGGTGCGTGAAAATCTGACCGTGTTCGGCCGACTTTACGCCGTGCGCGATCTTTCATCCCGCATCGCGGAGCTTGCGCGCGATCTTGAGCTCGGCGCCCTGCTCGACCGCAAGACCGGCTCGCTCTCCTCGGGCCAGAAGACGCGCGCGGCTTTGGCCAAAGCGCTCGTGAACCGGCCTGCCCTGCTGCTGCTCGACGAACCGACCGCAAGCCTCGATCCCGACACGGCCGACCAGGTGCGCGGCCTGCTCGAAACCTATGCGCGCCGCGAAGGCGCTGCGATCCTGCTTGCCTCGCACAATATGGGCGAGGTCGAGCGACTGTGCGCCGAGGTGCTGATGATGAAATCCGGGCGCATCGTCGATCGCGGCACGCCCGCCGAGCTCATCGCGCGCTACAGCCGAGACGACATGGAACAGGTGTTTCTCGATATCGCGCGCAGAGAAGAAGCATGACCGACAGTCTCCAGCGCATATCGGCCATGCTGCTGCGGCACTATTACCTGTTCCGCGGCTCGTGGACGCGCATCTTCGATCTCATGTATTGGCCCGTGCTGCAGATGGTGATCTGGGGCTTCATCACGGTGTTCTTGAACCAGCATTCGAACTGGTTTGCGCAGGCCGCCGGCGTTTTGATCGGGGCCGTGCTGCTGTGGGACGTTCTCGTGCGCGCGCAATTCGGCTTCACGCTGTCGCTGCTCGAAGAGATGTGGTCGCGCAATTTGGCCAATCTGTTCGTAGCCCCGCTGCGGCCCTACGAGTTCGGCCTGTCTTTGATGGCGATGGGTATCATCCGTTCGGCGATCGGCGTCGTCCCCGCAGCGCTGCTCGCGATCCCGCTCTTCCACTATTCGATCTTCGAAATGGGGCTGCCGCTGATCGCTTTCTGGTCGATGCTGATCATGCTCGGCTGGTCGATCGGGCTCGGCATCGCGGCCCTCTTGTTCCGCTTCGGATTGGCGGCCGAATCCTATGCCTGGGCCTCGATCTTCCTGATCCAGCCCGTGTCGGGCGTGTGGTATCCGGTCGACGTTCTGCCGGGCTGGCTGCAGCCGGTCGCGTGGGCCTTGCCAACCACGCATGTGTTCGAAGGCATGCGCGCGGTGCTGATTACGGGCATTTTCCGCTGGGACCTGTTCGCCTCGGCGTTTGCGCTGAATATCCTCTATCTGGGCTTGGGCTTCGGCGCATTCCTCTTTGCGTTCGCGCGCGCGCGCCAGCGCGGCCAGCTGCTGCAATCGAGCGAGTGAGCGCTCAAGCAGCGCGGCGCGGCAGATTCTGCTCGATCAACGTGGCCCAAAACGAAGCGCCGACCGGCAGAATGTCGTCGTTGAAATCGTAGCGCGGATTGTGCAGCGACGGGCCGGTCCCGTTGCCGAGGAACACGTAAGCGCTGGGCCTTGCTTCGAGCATGAAGGCGAAATCTTCCGAACCCATCGTCGCAATTCCGTCGGTCGTGACGCGGTCCGGCCCCACAACCGCGCGCATCGCGGCCGCCGCGATTTCGACTTCGGCCGCACTGTTCACAAGCGGGGGATAGCCGCGCCGATAATCGAGCGTCATCTCGCAGCCCATGGCAGCCGCAATGCCGCCCGCAATGCGCTTCATCGCGGCTTCAAGCCCGTCGCGCACTTTGGGCTCGAACGCGCGCAAGGTGCCGCGCAGCACGCATTCGTTCGGGATCACGTTGTAAGCGTCGCCCGCATGGATCTGCGTCACGCTGACGACGACGGCGTCGAGCGGGCTCGTCTCGCGCGAAGAAATCGTCTGGAGGGCCGTCACGATCTGGGCTGCGCACACCACGGGGTCGGTGCCGCGCTGCGGCATGGCGGCATGCGTGCCGAGGCCGCGCACGACGAGGTCGAACTGGTCGGCCGAGGCCATCATCGGGCCGGGGCGCACCGAGAAACGGCCCGCCTCGGTGCCCGGCCAATTATGCATGCCGTACACGCCTTCGACCGGGAATTTCTCGAACAGCCCTTCTTTGACCATGAGATCGCCCCCGCCGCCGCCCTCTTCGGCGGGCTGGAAGATGAACTGCACCGTTCCGTCGAAATTCTTGGTCTCGGCGAGATATTTGGCGGCCCCCAGCAGCATCGCCGTGTGGCCATCGTGCCCGCACGCATGCATGCGGCCGGCATTCAGCGAGCGATGCGTGAAATCGTTGTTCTCGGCCATCGGCAGCGCGTCCATGTCGGCGCGCAAGCCGATGGCGCGGTTGGAGGTCCCTGCGCGCAGCGTGCCGACCACGCCCGTTTTCGCGAGGCCGCGATGCACGTCGATGCCAAATTCGGCGAGCTTGGCCGCCACGAGATCGGCCGTGCTTGTTTCCTCGTAGGCGAGCTCGGGCCGGCTGTGGATGTCGCGGCGCCAGGCTTTCATGTCTTCGTGGAAAGCGGCGATTCGATTGATGACGGGCATCGCTTGAACTCCTTGGCGGCGGTCTCAATCAGTTTTGGACCGCACTTGCACGCGAGTCAATTCTTGGCCGAAACGCCCGCAGCTGCAAACGTCGCCATGCCGGTGTGGCACGCAACCGCTGCGCGCACGAGGCCGATCGCGAGTGCCGCCCCCGAAGCCTCGCCCAGGCGCATGCCGAGATCGAACAATGCGGTGCGCTCGATCGTGGCCAGCAAGCGGCGATGGCCGGGCTCGGCCGATACGTGGGCCACCTGGCAATGGTCGAGCAGACGCGGATCGAGGGCGCGCAGCACGCAAGCCGCAACGGTCGACGCAAATCCATCGAGCAGCACGGGCACGCGTGCCAAGCGGGCCGCGAGAATCGCACCCGCGATCGCCGCAAGCTCGAACCCGCCCACGCAGGCCAGCACATCCAAAGGGGCACGGGGGCTCGAGAAATGCAATGAAGTTGCCGCTTCGACGGCCGCGATCTTGCGCGCGAGTGCGGACCCAACGACACCCGTACCCGGGCCGACCCAGTCGGCTGCCGTCCCGCCGAACAGGCCCACGCACAACGCCGCCGCCGACGTCGTATTGGCAATGCCCATCTCGCCCACGCACAGAAGATCGATGCCGGGCTCGACCGCCATCATGCCGTAGGCGATCGCGCGCGCGCATTCTTCTTCGCTCATCGCGGGGCTTTGCGTGAAGTCGGCCGTCGGCGTTTCGAGCGCCATTTCGTAGACGCGCAGATCGGCGTCGAAGGTTTTGCAGAGCTGGTTGACCGCCGCCCCGCCCGCAATGAAATTTTGCACCATCTGCGCCGTCACTTCCGAAGGGAACGCCGACACGCCTTGTGCGGCCACGCCGTGATTGGCCGCGAACACCGCCACACGCGGATGCGAAACCGTCGGCGGATGTTTGGCCTGCCAGCGTGCCAGCCACGCCGAAATGTCTTCGAGCCGCCCCAAAGCGCCCGGCGGCTTGGTGAGATGCGATTCGCGCGAAGCGGCCTTGGTCGCTGCTTCAAGATCGGGGCCCGGCAATTCGGGCAGCAAAGCCAGGATTTCGGCGAAACTTGCGACGGGCTGGCGGGTAGCGGACGGCATCGGCGGTTCTCGATTCATCTGGGGTGCGGGCGGCTGGCAATGCGAAGCGTGGCGTCCTATCTTGCGCCTCCCGCAATTGCAAGAACACCGTCTTTGCCGATGACCGAACCCTCGCCGCCGCCGCACGCTTCGCCCACCCCCGGTGCGTTTGCCGAACTGTGCTTGGCGTTGGGCTTCCTCACGCGATTGCCGGTTCCGCTGGCGCCGACGACCGCCGCCTTGCCGCTCGCGACGTCCGTGCGTGCCTTTGCACCTGCCGGAGCCGTCGTGGGTGCGCTGGGGGCCGGTCTTTATGCGCTTGTCTGGTATGCAGGCCTGCCGCCGATGCTGGCGGCGCTGATGGGGTTGGCCGCGACCATCTGGGCAACCGGCGCTTTGCACGAAGACGGGCTTGCGGACTTCGCCGACGCCTCGGGTGCGCGCGATGTCGAACGACGGCTGGCGATCATGCGCGACAGTCGCATCGGCACCTTCGGCGTGCTGGCCCTGCTGCTGTCGCTGGGCTTGCGCGCGATCACACTCGCGGCGCTGGACGATCCCGCGACGGTCGCAATCGCTTGGATCGGGGCGGCCGCCGCCTCGCGTGCGGCCATCGCCTTTCCGATGCATCGCCTGCCGTTCGCGCGCAGCGACGGAGCGGCCGTGCGCGCCGGCAGGCCAAGTGCGGCACACGCCGCTGCGGCACTCGGCATCGGGGCCGCGTTCCTGCTGCCGCTCGGAATTTTCGGCTTTGCGATCGCGCTGTTGTTTGCGGGTGGTGTTACCCTCTATACAAGCGCGCTTGCCCGCCGCCAGCTCGGCGGGCAGACGGGCGATGCGCTCGGCATGGTACAGCAGTCGGTCGAGATCGCGATCTTGATCGCGGCCCTTATCGCAACGGTCCTTTTCGAGGCTCACGCATGGATGGATTGATCGAAACGCGCTTCTGGCTGGTGCGCCATGCGCCCGTCGTGGGCCAGCACGGGCGCTGCTACGGCACGACGGATGTCGATTGCGATACCGGCAACGAAACAGCCTTTGCGGGGCTTGCACGCCTGCTGCCCGACAGCGGCGTGTGGCACACCACGCGCCTGTCGCGCGCAAAGCGAACGGCCGCCGCGATCTGGGCCGCCAAGGGCAAGCCTGCACCGGCCTTAGGCCTTGCCGAAGACATGATCGAGCAATGTTTCGGCGAATGGCAGGGCCGCACCTATGCCGAGATCGGCGCCTATGGCCACGGCGACCCGGCCACCACGCATCGCCATTGGCTGTCGATGGCCGACATCAAACCCGCCGGCGGCGAAAGCTTCACGGAAGTGTGCGCGCGCGTGGCCCGCGCCCTCGATGGATTGGCCGTTACGCACCAGGGCAACGACGTGACGGTCGTGTGCCATGGCGGCACGATCCGTGCGGCCGTCGCTTATGCGCTGGCGCTGCCGCCGGAAACCGCCCTGTCGCTGGTTGTCGATACGCTGTCGGTCACACGGCTCGATCTTTTGGCGGGCAGCGGCATCGGCCATTCCTGGCGCGTGGGCTTCGTGAACCGCCCGCCGGCCTAAATCGACTAGCGCGGAAGGCTCAGATATTTGTCGAGGGCGGCGTCGATGAGGCGCTGCTCCTGCAAAAGCGTGGCGCGCGAGCCGCGCGCTTCTTCGAGGAAGAGTTCGTTCTTGCCGCCGAATTTGCGCACCGCATTGGCGGCTCCGCGCATTGCGGGGCAACCCGCGCGCTCGGGCTCGGCATCGCGCCCGCCGCAATAGAAGATCCAGCGCGTGTCGTCGAACGGCCCCAAGCCGAACTGGCCTTCCGCCACGCGCCGGTTGGCCGCGATATCCTCGGCCATCGCACCTGAATTGACCAACGTGGCGCCGAAAAACTTGCCGCCTGCATGGCGATCGTAGGCCTGGATCGCGTAGGCCATTTCGGCGCCGCGCCCCATGCCGTAGAGCATGGCGGTACCGGGCTTCATGCCCATCTGGCGCAAGGCCTGCTCGAGTTCGCGATAGACAAGCTCGGCATCGGCGTAGTTCGCCGGCCCGTCGCCGGTGGCGTACCACCATTGCATCGCGACGATGCCGACCGATTTGCGCACGAGCGTGGGATGCCAGACCGCGAGTTCCTGCTGCGCCCATGTCTTGGCGTCGGGCAACACCACGATCCAGCCGCGCGGATTGGGATTGGGCGACCAGGTGGCCGCGAACAGGCGGCCGTCGCGCGTGACGCGCAGATTGACGCCGATGCGGCTGGCAAAGCGCACTTGCTCGGGGATCGCCTCTTGGGCGCGCTGCAGAATCGTGGCTTGCGGCGCACCTTGCGCATGCACAGGTACGGCGTGCATCGCCAACGCCAGCCCCGCAATCACCAAAACTCCCAGCAAACCGCGCATGTCCCCTCGCCCAAACGCCGTCTAGCAAGCCGCACTCGGACTGTGATAGTAACGGCATTGCATCTGGACAGGGAAGACCGGTGAAGCCAAGCAAAAAGCGCCCGACAACGCGCATTTTGCCGTCAGCCACCCCGGCGCTGCCCCCGCAACTGTAAGGGTGAGATCGGCCGCCCAAAACGCCACTGGCCCCCGTCGAACGGGGTTGGGAAGGCAGGATGGCCCTCGAAGACCCCGAGCCAGGAGACCTCCCGGACGCCAAGGGCATTCCCCTTGCCAACTACCATCCTCGGCGGGAGGAACTGGTGCGCCATGGTTGCCGAAAAAGCTTCGCGTAACGCGGAGCCGAAACATCCCCTTATTCTGGTCCTGGGCGGTGCGCGCTCGGGCAAAAGCCGCTATGCCGAAGCGCGCACGCGAAGCTTTTGTGCCTCGGCCAAGCACGCGATCTACGTGGCGACGGCACAAGCCCACGACCGCGAGATGGCCACCCGCATTGCCCTCCACAAAAAGCAGCGTGGCAAAAAACTGTGGCGCACGCTCGAGGCCCCGCTGGAACTTTCCGAGATGCTCGCAGCGCAAACGCAGCCGACCTTGGTCGATTGCCTCACTTTGTGGCTCACCAATCTGATGCTGGCCGAGCGACCGATTGCCGCCGCCACAAAAGAACTCTGCCGCACGCTCGCCAAGCGCCAAGCCCCGATCGTGCTAGTCGCGAACGAGGTGGGCTTGGGCATCGTGCCCGACAACAAAATGGCGCGCGATTTCCGCGACCATGCCGGGCGCCTGCACCAGGCAATCGGCGCTATCGCGACCGACGTTGTTTTTGTAGCGGCTGGCTTGCCGCTCGCCTTGAAGGGACAAACCGCATGAAACGCATTCCGGCAACGATCGTGACCGGCTTTCTGGGGGCTGGCAAAACCACGCTGCTGCGCCACATGGCGACCAACGCCAAGGGCAGGCGCATCGCGTTTGTGATCAACGAATTCGGGGCGCTGGGCATGGACCGCGAATTGCTGCTCGGCTGTGCGGAAGATTCGTGTGCCCCCGGCGACGTGGTGGAATTGGCCAATGGCTGCATCTGCTGCACGGTCGCGGACGACTTCCTGCCCACGCTCGAAGCTATGCTCGCGCGCGAGCCGGCTCCCGACCATATCGTCATCGAAACGTCGGGCCTTGCCTTGCCGAAACCGCTTGTGCAGGCCTTCAACTGGCCGGCCGTGAAAGCGCGTGCCACGGTCGACGGCGTGATTGCACTCGTCGATGGGCCTGCCCTTGCGCAAGGCCGATTTGCCGACGACGAGGAAGCGCTGGCCGCCCAGCGTGCTGCCGATCCTGCCCTCGACCACGACAATCCTTTAGCCGAAGTGTTCGACGACCAGATGGCGTGCGCCGACCTCGTCGTCGTCACCAAGGGCGACAGCATCGACGCGCAGACGGCCGCCCGCGTGCGCCTCGAACTTGGCGGCAAGCTGCGCGAAGGAGCGAAGCTTGTGTCGGCCGCCTACGGCGCAGTTCCGCTCGATGTGCTGCTCGGGCTTTCGGCCGCCGCCGAAGACGATCTCGCCACGCGCCCGAGCCATGCCGATGCGTTGGGCGAGCACGATCACGACGATTTCGACAGTTTCGTGGTCGAGCCCGGCGAAGTCGCCGACCCGGCCGCGTTCGAAGCACGCCTTGCGGCGGCGATCGCTAGCCACGACGTGCTGCGCGCCAAAGGCTTTCTCGACGTGCCCGGCAAGCCGATGCGCCTTGCGCTGCAGGCCGTGGGCCCGCGCATCGAGCGCTATTTCGACCGGCCTTGGCGCAGCGACGAGCCGCGCGGTTCGCGCGTGGTCGTGATCGGGCGCAAGGGCATCGACGCCAACGCCATCCGTGCGGCCCTGGCCTGATGCATCTGCTGGCCGCCACGCCGGGGACAATCCTCGACGCCGACGCTGCGATCGATCTTGCCCAGACCCCGGGCAAGATCATCGTGCTGTCGATGGCGGACAGCGACCTCGCAGGGCTTGCGCGCGCGCGCAAAGGCCAGTCGCTGCGGCTTGCCAATGTGGCGGCCCTCAAACATCCCTATTCGGTCGATCTCTATGTCGAGCGCACGGCCGCACATGCGCGAATCGTCGTCGTGCGGCTCTTGGGCGGACGCAGCTATTGGCCCTACGGCATCGACCGGCTCGTCGAAACCGTGCAGCGCAGCGGCGCGAAGCTTGCCTTGCTGCCGGGCGACGCAAACGACGACACAGAGTTGCAGCAGCTTTCCAACATCGACGCCGATCTCTATCGCCGTTTGCATCTGGCGTTTGTGCATGGCGGTCCCGCCAATTTCGCGCGCATTCTCGAAGCGCTCGACGATCTCTCGGAAAGCCGCACGCGCGATTGGGCGCCCATTGCGATCCCGCGCGCCGGGCGCTATGCGCATGCCCTTGCGCGGCCCGGAGCGTCGGTCGCGGCGTTGCTGTTCTATCGCGCACACTATCAGGCGGGCGATCTTGCCCCCGTCGATGCGCTGATCGAAAAGCTCGCCGAACGCGATCTCGACGTGCACGCCTTCTATGCGACGAGCCTAAAAGACGCCGATGTCGGCGCGTATCTCGCGGCCGAACTTGCCGCGACCCCGCCCGACATTGCGATCAACCTCACCGGTTTTTCGGCAGGTGCGCTTGATCCGTTGGCAGCATTCGACGTGCCGGTGCTGCAAGCCGTACTCGCAGGCCAAACGCGCGAAGCGTGGGCCGCCGATACGCGCGGCCTTGCGAGCCGCGACGTTGCCATGAACGTGGCTTTGCCCGAACTCGACGGCCGCATCATGACGCGCGCGATCGGCTTCAAAGATTCGCTCGGCCGCGATGCGTCGTGCGAGATCGATCTGATGGGTTTTGCCGCAGATACGGAGCGCTGTGGCTTTGTGGCCGAACTTGCCGCCAACTGGGTCAAGCTGCGCCGTGCTGCACCCGCCGAACGCCGCATCGCGCTTGTGCTCGCCAACTATCCGGGCAAAGACGGCAGACTTGCCAACGGCGTCGGGCTCGACACGCCCGCCGCAACCGTCGCCATCCTTGGCGCTCTTGCGAATGCCGGCTACGCGGTCGAAGACGCACCCGCCGACAGTGCGGAATTGATGCGCCGTTTGCTCGACGGCCCCACCAATCGCACCAAGATTGCAGCGGGCGGTTTGCGCTTTGCGTACGCCGACTATCTCGCATTCTACGGGACGTTGCCCGCCACGGTGCGCGCTGCCGTCGAAGCGCGCTGGGGCGCACCCGATTCCGACCGGCGGCTCGACGGCGATGCGTTCGTGCTGCCGGTGCATTGCTTTGGCCATGTCGCGGTTGCGATCCAGCCTGCGCGCGGCTACGAGATCGATCCGGCCACGACCTACCACGATCCCGATCTCGTGCCACCACACGGCTACCTCGCTTTCCATGCGTGGCTGCGCTCGCAGCACGCGGTCGTGCATGTCGGCAAACACGGCAATCTCGAATGGTTGCCGGGCAAAGGGCTTGCCCTTTCGGCCGCGTGTTTCCCCGAAGCCGCATTGGGTGCCTTGCCCAATCTCTATCCCTTCATCGTCAACGATCCGGGCGAAGGGACCCAAGCCAAGCGCCGGACTTCGGCCGTCGTTATCGACCATCTGACACCGCCTTTGACGCGTGCGGGCGCCTACGGTCCGCAAGCCGCCCTCGAACGTTTGATCGACGAATACGGCGAGGCAAGTCGACTCGATCCGCGCCGTCTTCCTGCGTTGGGCGCTTCGATTCTCGACCTTGCGCGCAAAGCCGGGCTCGACCGCGAATGCGGCATTGCCCAAGACGACGATGCGAAGGCAGCCCTGCCCAAGCTCGACGGGCTCTTGTGCGAACTCAAAGAGCACCAAATCCGCGACGGCTTGCATGTGTTCGGCACGTCGCCAGGCGGAACGCAACGCCGCGACACGCTGGTCGCGATCGCGCGTGTGCCGCGGCCCGGCACGGCACCTTCAAGCGCATCGCTGCTGCGCGCCCTTGCCGCCGATCGCGGCTGCAAATTCGATCCGCTCGATAGCGAAATGGCCGTGCACGGCGATGCGCTGGCCGAGCTCGAGGCTGCCGCCGAGCAACTTCTCGACGGTGCCGCACCCAGCGGGCCCGCAAGTGCCGCCGTGCAGGGATGGATTCAATCGCATTTGGCACCGGCATTCGATGCGAGCGGCGCTGCCGAAATGGCGGCGTTGCTGGCTGGTCTCGACGGGCGGCGCGTGGCCCCCGGCCCTTCGGGGGCGCCGTCGCGCGGCCGTGCCGACGTGCTGCCGACCGGCCGCAATTTCTATTCGGTCGACCTGCGCGCCGTGCCGACGCCGTCGGCCTGGATGCTCGGCTGGAAGTCGGCCACGCTGCTGCTTGAGCGCCATGTGCAAACGCATGGCGACTGGCCGCGCGCCGTCGCTCTGTCCGCGTGGGGGACCGCCAATATGCGCACGGGTGGCGACGATGTGGCACAGGGGCTCGCACTTATGGGCGTGCGCCCGACCTGGGAGCCGTCGTCGCTTCGCGTGACGGGGTTCGAGATACTGCCGCTCGATTTGCTCGACCGCCCGCGTATCGACGTGACCTTGCGCGTGTCGGGCTTTTTCCGCGACGCGTTTGCGAACCTCATCGACCTGTTCGACTCGGCCGTGCGCGCGGTCGCCAAGCTCGACGAGCCTGCACACCTCAATCCGCTCGCCGCGCGCGTGGCCGCCGAAGGCGGCGATTTGGATGCCGCAACGCGCGTGTTCGGCTCGAAGCCAGGTGCTTACGGTGCGGGCCTTCAGGCATTGATCGATGAGGGCGGTTGGCAGAACGCGGGCGACCTTGCCGACGCCTACGTTGCGTGGGGCGGCTATGCGTATCGTTCGGGGGCGGCGGGCGAAGCCGCGCACAAGCTCTTTGAAAAGCGCCTCGCGCGCGTCGAAGCGGTGCTGCACAACCAAGACAATCGCGAACACGACCTGCTCGACAGCGACGACTACTACCAATTCGAGGGCGGGCTTGCCGCCGCCGTCAAGAAACTGTCGGGCGCTTCGCCGACCGTGTACCACAACGACCATTCGCGCCCCGAAAGCCCGAAGATCCGCACGCTCAAAGAAGAAATCGCGCGCATCGTGCGCGCGCGTGCGGCCAATCCCAAATGGATCGCGGGCGTAATGCGCCACGGCTACAAGGGCGCTTTCGAAATGGCCGCGACGGTCGACTATCTGTTTGCGTTCGCAGCATCCACCGATGCGGTCGAAGACCGGCATTTCGATGCGCTGTTCGATGCGTATTTGCGCGACGAAGCCGTACGCGATTTTGTGGCCGAGGCCAACGCGCCCGCTTTGCGCGAGATGGCAGCGCGCTTTGCCGAAGCGCGTGAGCGCGGCCTGTGGCGCCCGGGTGCCAACGACGTGCCGGCTCTTCTCGCGAGCTTTTTGGAGACGCCATGACCCTCGACACCGAGCACAACGAAAAAATGCGCCGCATCAAAGCCGCGCGCGACAAGATGATGGCGGGCAAGGTCGGCGAAAAGGGTTTGCTGATCGTGCATACCGGCAAGGGCAAGGGCAAATCCTCGTCGGCCTTCGGCATGGTCATGCGCTGCCTGGGCCACGGCATGAAAGTCGGCATCGTGCAGTTCGTGAAGGGTGCTTGGGACACCGGCGAAGCGCGGCTGCTCGCGAAATTCCCCGAGCTTTGCGAAATCAAAACGATGGGCGAAGGCTTCACCTGGGAAACGCAGGACCGTGCGCGCGACGTAGCCGCCGCCGAACGCGCTTGGGCAGAATCGAAGCGCATGCTCGCCGACGAAAGCTACCGGATGGTGGTGCTCGACGAGCTCAACATCGTGCTGCGCTACGAATATCTCGCCCTCGAACCCGTGCTCGAAACCTTGGCCGCACGGCCGCCTTTGCAGCATTGCGTGGTCACGGGCCGCAACGCGCCGCAATCGCTCATCGACGCGTGCGATCTTGCGACCGAAATGACGCTGCTCAAACATCCGTTCCGCGACGGCATCAAGGCGCAGCCGGGCGTGGAATTCTAGCTACAGCCATGGCCGCGCGCGCACTCATGTTCCAGGGGACGGGATCGGACGTCGGCAAGTCGCTGCTGGTAGCGGGGCTTGCCCGCGCCTATGCGCGCCGGGGCTTGGCCGTGCGTCCGTTCAAGCCGCAGAACATGTCGAACAACGCCGCCGTCACCGCCGACGGCGGCGAAATCGGGCGTGCACAGGCCCTGCAGGCGCGCGCGTGTTTCGTGAGCCCGCACAGCGACATGAATCCGGTGCTGCTGAAGCCGCAGAGCGAGACGGGTGCGCAAGTCGTCGTGCGCGGCCAGGTACGCACCACGGCGCGCGCGCGCGACTACCATGCGCTGAAGCCGCAATTGCTGGCCGAGGTGCGCGCGAGTTTCCAGCGCCTGTGCGGCCAATGCGATCTCGTGCTCGTCGAGGGTGCGGGCTCGCCTGCCGAGATCAATCTGCGCGCGGGCGACATCGCGAATATGGGTTTTGCCGAATCCGAAAACTTGCCCGTGGTGCTGATCGGCGACATCGAACGCGGCGGCGTGATCGCAAGCTTCGCGGGCACGTTTGCTGTGCTGGAGCCAGACGAACGCACGCGCATCGTCGGCACGATCGTCAACAAATTCCGCGGCGATATTTCTTTGTTCGACGACGGCCGCAAGGCGATCGAGCGCTGGACGGGAGCGCCCTGCCTCGGCGTGGTGCCGTGGTTTGCCGCAGCGGCACAGCTGCCCGCCGAGGACAGTGCGGGTCTTGGGGAGCGCTATACGCGCAAGCACGGCGCCAAGATCAAGATCCGCGTGCCGCATCTCCCGCACATCGCGAATTTCGACGATCTCGATCCTTTGGCCGCTATGCCCGAGATCGATTTGGCTTTGCTCGATCCGGGCGAGGCCTTGCAAGGCGATTGCGACATCGTGCTGCTGCCCGGCTCCAAAGCCACGATCGCCGATCTCGCCTTCTTGCGCGCGCAGGGTTGGGACATCGACATTGCCGCCCATCGGCGGCGCGGCGGCATCGTCGTGGGCCTATGCGGCGGCTATCAGATGATGGGCCGCACGATCGCCGATCCCGCCGGTCTCGAAGGTCCGCCTGCGGCCGTGCCGGGCCTCGCGCTGCTCGACATCGACAGCGTGCTCGCCCCTGCAAAGACGTTACGCGAAATCGATGCGATCGATGCGCATTCGGGCTGCCGCATTCGCGGCTACGAAATCCATCTTGGGCTGACAACCGGTTCCGCGCGCGCGCTCCTCGATCTTGGCGGCGTGCCCGAAGGGGCCGTCTCGGCCGATGGCCGCGCGATGGGCTGCTATATCCACGGACTGTTCGGCAACGCCGAATTCAGCAAAGCTTGGTTCGCTCGGTTGGATGCGGCCATCGCCATGCCCGAAGATACGGACGCATCAATCGACCGCACGCTCGACGCGCTCGCAGCCCATCTCGAAGCATCGCTCGATCTCGACCGGCTCTTGGAGTTTGCGCGATGCGGCTAAGCCAGCAGCGCCAAGCGGCCGACGGCGAGTGCGGCAATCAGGCCCGCATGCACGAGGCACGCGGCCACGAACAGCCAGAGCGCGCGGCGCATATCTTCGAGCGTGGCGCGCGCACGGCCCTTGCCGATCCACGGATCGTCGACCAGTTCGCTGCCGTAGCGGCGGGGACCTGCAAGCGCAAGACCGAGTGCGCCCGCAAAAGCACCCTCGGGCCAGCCCGCATTGACCGAGCGATGTTTGCGCGCATCGCTTATTGCTGTCGCTACGGCTTTGAAGGGTTTGGCACCAGGTGCGACAAACGCCGCCGCCGCGACGATCAAGGCACTCAGGCGCGCGGGCAAAAAATTCATCGCCGTATCGAGACGCGCCGCATAGCGGCCGAAATCGAGATAGCGTTCGTTGCGGTGGGCGATCATCGAATCGAGCGTGTTAGCGGCCTTGTAGGCCATCAGGCCCGGCAAGCCGAACAGCACGTACCAGAAGCAAGGGGCCACGACCGCGTCGGAGAAATTCTCGGCGAGCGATTCAATACCCGCCCGCGCGACACCGTGCGCGTCGAGGCTTTCGGGATCTCGCCCGACGATGCGCGACACGGCCAAGCGCCCGCCGGCAAGCCCGCCTTTGTCGAGACCGTTCGCGACGGCTACGACATGGTCGTAGAGCGAGCGCTGGGCGACGAGCACCGTCACGATCAGAATTTCGACGGCGGCACCCCACGGGTAGCGCCGCGCATAGAGCAGCACGAGCCAGCCGAGAGTTGCGGCAAGCCCCACCACCAGCACGACTGTAAGCCCGCCGCGCACGCGGCGCGCGCGCGGGCTGCGCTGCGGACGGTTGAGGCGCGCTTCAAGTGCTGCGATCAGAGCACCCAACCATTGCACCGGATGGCCGATCCGCGCGAAAACAGGGCGCATTTCGCCCACCACGGCATCGGCGGCAAGGGCCGCCAACAGGATCAGCAGCGGATCGACAAAACCAGGGCCCGGCAGAATCGGCATGCCGGGCACCTTGGCCGCTGCGGACGCGAAAATCAATCGACCAGGAGCATCAAATGAACGACAGCGCCATCATGATCTGCGGCCACGGCAGCCGCGACCTCGACGCGGTGCGCGAATTCGACACGCTCGTGTCCGAATTGCGCAAGCAGCTGCCGGGCCGCGCCGTGGGCTCGGGCTTTCTCGAATTCGCGCGCCCGATGATCCGCGAAGGGCTCGACAGCCTCAAAGCGCAGGGCGCCACGCACATCAAGGCCGTCCCCGCCATGCTGTTTGCGGCCGGCCACGTGAAGAACGACCTGCCGTGGGAGCTCAATACGTGGGCCGCCGAAAACCCCGGCATCAAGGTCGAGTTCGGCCGCGATCTTGCGATCGATCTGAAGCTCATCGAAGCGGCCAAGCAACGCATCGAAGAGGCCGAGGCGAAGGCCACGCGCCCCGCCACGCGCGCCGAAACGCTGCTTGTCGTCGTCGGGCGCGGCACCAACGATCCCGACGCCAACTCGAACGTCGCCAAAGTGGCGCGCATGCTGTGGGAGGGCATGGGCTTCGGCTGGTCGACCGTCGCCTATTCGGGTGTGGCCCATCCGCGCACGAACGAGTGCTTGGCACGCGCCGTGCGTCTCGGTTTCCGGCGCATCGTCGTGTTCCCGTATTTCCTGTTCAACGGCATTCTCATCAAGCGCATCTACGAACAGACGGCCGAAGTGGCGCGCCTCAACGGCGACGTCGAATTTCTGACGGCCGATTATCTCAGCACGCATCCCAACGTCGTCGCCGCCTTCCTCGAGCGGCTCGGCGAAATCGGCAGCGGCCAGAACGCGATGAACTGCATGGTGTGCAAATATCGGACGCAGATCATCGGCTACGAGGCCGATGTGGGGGCCCTGCAGGCCGGGCATCATCTGCATGTGCGCGGGATCGGCACCGACGGCGACCATGGCCATAGCCATGGCCACGATCATGGGCATGGGCATGGCCATAACCACGGCCACGACCATGGGCACGATCACGGCCATGCGCGTGGGCACGCGCACGACCATGGCCATGGCCACGATCATGCGCACCCCCATCCGCATCCGCACAAACACGACTGAGCTCGCATGGACTATCTGCGCAATCCGGCCGAGATCTATCGCCGCTCCTTTGCCACGATCGGAAGCGAGCGCGATTTGGGCCGCCTGCCGCCGGATCAGGCGGCCTTGGCGGCGCGCGTGGCACATGCCTGCGGCATGGTCGATGTGATCGACACGCTGGTCGTGAGCCCGAACGCGATTGCCGCCGCGCGTGCTGCCTTGCAGAACGGCGCGTCGGTGCTGTGCGACGCGCAGATGGTTGCCCATGGAGTTTTGCGCAAGCGGCTGCCAGCGGGCGTGCAGATCAAATGCACGATCGATGCACCCGAAACGGCGGCGCGTGCGGCAGCACTGGGCACCACGCGCTCGGCTGCCGCTGTCGATCTGTGGGACATCGAAGGGGCGGTCGTCGCCATCGGCAATGCACCGACGGCGTTGTTCCGCTTGCTCGAGAATATCGATGCCGGCGGCAAGCGTCCGGCGGCGGTGCTTGCGTTTCCGGTAGGGTTTGTGGGCGCCGCAGAGTCGAAAGCCGAACTTGTCGCCGCGCCGCGTGGACTTGAATTTGCGACATTGCCGGGCAGGCGCGGCGGCAGTGCGATGGCCGCTGCCGCGATTAACGCGTTGTTCGGCAATCCCGAGGCCAACCCATGAGCAAATGGCTCACGGTCGTCGGCATCGGCGAAGACGGCATTGGCGGCTTGTCGGCGGCAGCGGCGGCGGCGATCGCTTCGGCACAAACGCTGGTCGGCGGCAAACGCCATCTTGGACTCGTCGGCGCCACAAGCGCCGAGTGCTTCGAATGGTTGAGCCCACTCGACGCGACGTTCGACCTCATCGCGGCAAGGCGCAACACGCGTGTCGCCGTCCTCGCCTCCGGCGATCCGATGTGGTTCGGCATCGGCACCACGCTGTTGAAACGCTTTTCCATCGACGAGATGGCTGTGCTGCCGCATGTCTCAGCCTTTGCATTGGCGGCGGCCGAAATGGGCTGGCCACTCGATGCGGCCGAAAAAATCAGTCTGCATGGCCGCCCGCTCGAAGCGCTCGCTTTGCATCTCGCACCAGGCGCCAAGCTGCTTGCCCTCACCGCCGATAGGGCAGCCCCTGCCGCGATCGCGGCGTTTCTGGCGGCACGCGGCTATGGCGCTTCGCCCGTGACCGTGCTCGAACATTTGGGCGGGCCGAAGATGCGGCGCATCGTTCGCACAGCCGCATCGTTGCCGCCGGGTCCCTATGCCGACCTCAATACGCTCGCGATCGAATGTGCGGCCGACGCAAACACGCTTGCGCTGTCGCGTGTTCCGGGCATGCCCGATGCCGCTTTCGAACATGACGGCCAACTCACAAAACGCGCAGTACGAGCAGCAACGCTTGCAGCTCTTGCACCCCTTCCCGGCCAGCTTTTGTGGGATATCGGGGCAGGCAATGGTTCGATCGCCATCGAGTGGCTTCGCGCGGTGCCGCACACATGCGCGATCGCCATCGAGCGCGATGCCGCGCGCCATGCGCGCCTCTTGCACAACGCACAAACGCTCGGCGTGCCGCATTTGCAGGCGGTCGCAGGCTCGGCACCAGCGGCATTCACGGGCCTTCCCGCCCCCGATGCCGTGTTCGTCGGCGGCGGCCTTTCCACACAAGGCCTCGTCGATGCGGCGTGGGCAGCGCTTAAACCGGGTGGCCTGTTCGTCGCCAATGCCGTGACGCTCGAAGGCGAGAGCGTGCTGGCCGAACTTCACCGCAGCAACGGCGGCGAGATGATGCGCCTCGCCGTCGCACATGCCGAGCCGGTCGGTCCGCATCGCGGCTGGCGTGCCGCGATGCCCGTCACGCAATGGATCGGGCGCAAGACATGAGCGGCACCCTTTACGGCATTGGCGTGGGACCCGGCGATCCCGAGTTGCTGACGCTCAAAGCTGTGCGGCTGATCGCTTCGTGCTCAGTCTTGGCGTATCCCGCCCCGGAATCGGGCGAGGCCTTGGCGCGCCGTATTGCCGCCCCGCACATCCCCATCGGCAAGATCGAACTGCCGATCCGCCTGCCGATCGAGATCGAACGCCATCCCGCCCAAGACGCGTACGATGCCGGTGCGGCGTTGCTGGCCGAACATCTTGCGGCGGGCCGCGACGTGGCGCTGCTGTGCTTGGGCGATCCGCTGTTCTACGGCAGCTATATGTATCTGCATGCGCGACTTGCCGAGCGCTTCCAAACGCGTATCGTGCCCGGCGTCACGTCGTTTGCGGCGTCGGCCGCCCTTTCGCACCATGCTCTCGCCGCGCGCGAAGACAGCGTGACGGTGGTGCCTGCGACCTTGCCCGACGACGAGATCGAACGGCGTATCGCCGCGCACGATTCGCTGGTCTTCCTGAAGCTCGGCCGCCATTTCGCGCGGCTGCGCGAAACACTCGCGCGGCTCGGCCTTGGCGACCGCGCAGTCTATGTCGAACGCGCCGGGCTCGACGGCGAACGCACAATGCCGCTTGCGCAAGCCACGCACGCGACCGCCCCTTATTTTTCGCTGATCCTTGTGCATCGGCGCGGCAAGGCCTGGACATGAAGCCCGTTCTTTTCTGCCTCACGCAAGCCGGTGCCGATCTTGCCCGCAAGCTTGACGGCGAGCTGCATGGCTTTCGCCCGCGCGTTGCCGACACAGACATCGCCTTCGACGACGCAACCGCGCATCTGGCGGCCCTGTTCGCGGCCGGTCGATCCATCGTCGGCTTCTGTGCAGCCGGCATCCTCGTGCGCGCGGTCGCTCCGCTGCTTGACGACAAACGGAGCGAGCCGCCGGTCGTCGCCGTCAGTGCCGATGGCAAATTCGCGATCCCGCTTTTGGGCGGTCATCGCGGCGCAAACCGCTTGGCGCAGGATGTCGCGGCTGCCCTCGGCGGCCAAGCGGCCGTCACCACGGCGGGCGATGTTGCCCTCGGCGTGTCGCTCGACGAACCGCCGCCGGGCTGGCGCATCGCCAATATCGACGCGGTAAAGCCCGTGGCGGCAGCTTTGCTCGCGGGCGAAAGCGTGCGCATCGAAGGTACTGCTCCCTGGCTCGATACCTTGCCGCAAAGCGAAACCGCGCAAACGACGATCCGCGTCACGGCACACAAGCAAGCCGCCGATTCGAAGGCGCTGATCTATCACCCGCCGTTGCTGGCAGTCGGGGTCGGCTGCGAGCGCGGCACGTCGCAGGCCGAAATCGAAACGCTGATTGCAACAACGCTCGACGAAGCAGGCTTGGCCGCCGCTGCCGTCGCATGCCTCGTGTCGATCGATGTCAAATCCGACGAGCTTGGCTTGCTGGCAGTCGCCGAAAAATTCGGCGTGCCCGCGCGCTTCTTCGATGCAGCCACGCTTTCGGCGCAAGAGCCGCGCGTGACGGCACCTTCCGACTATGTCCGCGCCACCGTGGGCACCGCGTCCGTCGCCGAGGCATCCGCACTCGCAGCCGTGGGGTCGACCGGGACACTGCTGGTGCCCAAGCGCAAATCGATTCGAGCGACCTGTGCGGTCGCCGTATCGCCCGTTCCGCTCGATGCGGCAAAGATCGGCCGCGCGCGCGGCCATCTCGACATTGTCGGCATTGGTCCGGGCAGCGACGCGTGGCGCACACCCGAAGCGAGCGAAGCCCTCGCGGCAGCCGACTGCGTGGTCGGCTACGGGCTCTATCTCGATCTCGTCGCCGATCTGATCGATGGCAAGCAGCGTTTCGAAACGGGCTTGGGCCACGAAACGGGCCGCGTCGAACGTGCGCTCGATCTTGCGGCCGAAGGACGGCGTGTGGCGCTTGTCTGTTCGGGCGATGCCGGCATCTATGCGCTTGCGACGCTAGCGTTCGAGCGGCTCGAAGCCGGTGCGGCCGAGCGCCGGCGCATCGCAGTGCGCGTCTGCCCCGGCATTTCGGCCTTGCAGGCAGCAGCGGCAAGGCTTGGCGCCCCGCTTGGCCACGATTTCTGCGCGATCTCGCTGTCGGATTTGCTGACGCCGACCGCCACGATCGAGCAGCGTTTGCGTGCGGCCGCCGACGGCGATTTTGTCGTGGCCCTCTACAACCCCGCCTCCGAACGGCGGCGCAGCCTGCTGCCGCTGGCGCGCGACATCTTTAAGGCTGCGCGCGGTGCGGATTGCTTGGTGGCGTGTGCGCGCAATCTCGGCCGCGACGGCGAGAAGGTGTCGATCTTCCGCCTCGGCGACGATTGGGTCGAAAGCGTTGACATGCTCACGCTCGTCATGATCGGCAGCACGGCCACGCGCGCTTTTGCGATGGGCGGCCAGCAACGGCTTTACACGCCGCGCGGCTATGCGGCCAAGGAAACGCCATGAGTGTGGATTTCATCGGGGCGGGACCGGGTGCGCCGGACCTCATCACCTTGCGCGGCTTGCGCGCCATCCAGCGCGCCGACCTCGTGCTCTATGCAGGCTCGCTCGTGCCCGCCGAAATCGTTGCCGAGCGGCGGCCGGGTGTGGAAGCGATCGACACCGCCCCATTGGCGCTGGACGCGATTGTCGACGCGATGGCGGCGGCCCACGCCAAAGGCCAGCACGTGGCCCGCGTGCATTCGGGCGATCCGTCGCTCTACGGTGCGACCGCCGAACAGATGCGAAGGCTCGATGCGCTCGGCATTCCCTACGACGTGATCCCGGGCGTGCCCGCCTATGCCGCAATGGCGGCGGCGATGCGCACCGAGCTCACTTTGCCGGGCATTGTGCAAAGCGTGGTGCTCACGCGCACCGCCACGCGCGCTTCGGCGATGCCCAACGGCGAGACGCTGGCGAATTTCGCCGCGACGGGGGCAACGCTCGCCATCCATCTGTCGATCGCCAACCTTGCCAAAGTCGTACGCGAGTTGGCGCCGCTCTACGGCAGCGATTGTCCCGTCGCGATCGGCTACCGAGTAAGTTGGCCCGACCAGCAATTCCTTGCGGGCACGCTTGCCGATATTCGCGACAAGGTCAAAACGGCGGGCTTCACGCGCACCGCCCTCATTCTTGTTGGTCCCGGCCTGGGCGCGGACAATGCGGCCGACAGCCGCCTCTATGCCGCCGACCATACCCATGTGCTGCGCCCGGCGGCAAAGCGCTGAAAATCAGCGCGGCGCACCGTTTCGACGCAGGTAATCGGCAATCGCTCGCCGATTCGCGGCCTCGGCGATCGCAAGCGCCGTGCGGCCCGTGGCGTCGGTCGGCGTCAAATCGACCTTGGCCTGGACCAGCGCTTCGACGACCCGCAAATGCCCCTCGCGCGCGGCTAGCATAAGGGCGGTCGAACTCGTGCTGCGCTCGATCAGATTGAGATTGGCGCGGCCGGCGATCAAGGCCTGCACGACGCCGACATGGCCGCGTTCGCTTGCCCACATCAGCGGCGTGCGGCCCTCGCGGTCGCGAAGATCGGGCGTGGCGCGCGCGTCGAGCAGCATCTTGGCGATCTCGGCATTGCCGCCCACGGCGGCGATTACCAGGGCCGGACGATTGTCGAGATCGAGTTGGTTGGCCGAGATGCCGGCAATCAACTGCTGGCGCACGCCGTCGACACTGCCTTCCCGCACCGCCTCGGCAAGCGGGCGGCGGATCAGCACTTCGATGCCGATCTGGGCTTGGGCCGGCACGGCAAGCAGCACGGCGAGAAAGACAAAAACGAAGCGACGCATGACTGGACTTTAGGAAGTTCCCGCGTGCGTCGCAAGCCAAGCGATGGCGTCAGCAATGCTTGCCACAGTCGGTCCCGGGGGCGGCGACGGACGGCGCAGCAGCACGACCGGCAGGCCGAGATTGCGCGCGGCATCGAGCTTCGCGCGCGCGGAGTCGCCGCCGCTTGCTTTGGCAAGAATGACCTCGATGGCTTCGGACTTGAGGAAGCGGCGTTCGGCCTCGCGTTCGAAGGGGCCGCGCATCACGACGACACGCGCCCCCGGCAAATCGACCGGACCAGGCTCGGCACGCCGCACCAAGAAGTCGAGGTCGAGTGCAGCAAGTGGGGCAAGCCCGTCTGCGAAGGCCACGAACACGCGCCGCCCCATCGCGGGCAACAGCCGCACGGTGGCCGCGACGTCGTCGACAAAGAGCCAGCGGTCGCCGTCGACCGGCTGCCATTCGGGCCGCACAAAGGCCGCACGTGGGACATTGGCGTGCGTGCAGGCCAAGACAGCGTTGGCGGACATGCGAACGGCAAACGGATGCGTGGCATCGATGCAGACCGCGATGTTCTCGGCGCGAAGATAGGTGCCGAGCCCAGCTACGCCGCCGAAGCCGCCGCTGCGCATTTGGGCAGCGCTCGCACTCGGCGCTGCCGTTCGCCCGGCAAGCGACAAGATGGCCTCGTAGCCATCGCCGACGAGGCGATCGGCGAGCAACCGCGCTTCGCCGGTACCGCCGAGAATGAGAATGCGTTTTTTCATGGCCCTGCCTGTCCGATCAGTTCGCCCGCCCGGTCGACGACCAGCACGTCGAGGGCGATCGCGGGGCCGGCGATCTCGGCGGCGATACGCTGCGCGTCTTCGGCGATGCGCTGGGCGAGCGGCA
>Ga0315907_10001886_pt1 | contig 27596 bp, 22 predicted proteins | sample LakEriMetagenome_3_FD_203525 | JGI IMG/M metagenome (GOLD analysis project Ga0315907, IMG submission 203525) | Freshwater fungal communities from buoy surface, Lake Erie, Ohio, United States - Buoy 12 MA123 | ecosystem: Environmental > Aquatic > Freshwater > Lake > Lake biofilm | place: USA...
AAAGGGGTCAAGGCGCGCATTTATTCCCCAAAAATAGCACTGGAAACGATCAACAATGGCTGAAATCAGGCCGGGATCTCCGTGATCAGGAAAAACCAATATACTTGCGCAGTTGATCAGAGGTTCCTTAGGATTTTATGGGGTAGGTCTGAGGTGGGGGCGGGGATTAACCTTTCGTTTAAGGGCCTCGTCCTAGCTTCGCATAGTTTTTCAAAGGGGACGGGACCATGAACGTGACAATCGCGCTGTTGCATCGGCGTTTCAGTTCGAGCGTTCAAGACCAGGGCTGGTTCCCATCCGAGGATGTTGAAGCGCGCGATGGCATGTGGCTGGCGCCTATCGCCATTGCAGAGCTTCCAACGCCGACGCCGATCACCATCGCACCATCTGTTGGTACAGCGATGACCAGCAATGCCGTTGCGGCGCCCTGTGCTGTGCAGGTCGAGGAGATCAGCATAGCCGTCACAAGCAATGATACGCATTACGCCTCAGGTTTGCTATGGGGTATGCTCGGCGATACGGGACCGATACGAAACAGCTTTGGCAGCCAGGCCAATGAAGCCTGGGCAGAAGGGGCGACGGGGTCCACTTCCAGCGTGGTCGGCGTGATTGATTCGGGCATAGATTACACGCACCCCGATCTCTATTTGAACATCTGGCTTAATCAGCGCGAAATCCCGACGACGCTTCGCGCGAGCCTTGCTGATATTGATGGCGATGATCTGATTACCTTCCGCGATCTGAATGGCGCGGCGAATGCCTCCTATGTGCTTGACTATAATGGTAACGGCAGAGTTGACGCTGGGGATTTGCTGAATGATGCGCGTTGGGAAAATGGCGCCGATGAGGATGGCAATGGCTACCGTGATGACCTGATCGGCTGGGATTTCGCCAATGCAGACAATGATCCCTTTGATGATCACGGCCATGGTACGCATGTCAGCGGCACAATCGGTGCCATTGGCGGCAATGGGGTTGGTGTTGCGGGTGTGAATTGGACCATCCAGATGGTGGCGCTGAAAACGCTATCGGCGGCTGGTACGGGCTTCACCTCCTCGGCTGTCAATGCCGTGAATTACTGTACCGATGTGGCCATCCGCGCCACTGACGCCGAAGATTTCATCGCCATCAATGCTTCCTGGGGCGGGGGCAGTTACTCCACGCTTTTGCATGAAGCGATCGGGCGCGCCGCACAGCAGGATGTCCTGTTCATAGCGGCGGCCGGCAATTCCAGCCGCAATAATGATGTGCAGGCGCAGTTTCCAGCCAATTATTCGACTAGCGCAGTGGCCGGATATGATGCGGTGGTGTCGGTGGCGTCACTCACCAGCGCAGGCTCCCTTTCCTCCTTTTCCAATTACGGGGCGACCACGGTGGATATCGCCGCGCCGGGATCGAGCATTCTTTCCACCCTGCCAGGCGGGCGCTATGGCACCTATAGCGGAACCTCCATGGCGGCGCCGCATGTCACCGGCGCGGTAGCGCTTTATGCAGCAGAGAACCCGGAGGCGAGTGCCGCAGAAATCCGCGCTGCCTTGTTGGGCAGTGCGACCGCGACCCCATCGCTTGGTGGTTTGGTGGTGACAGGGGGTAGGCTTGATATTGACGCGCTGCTGGATGCGGCGCCCAGCCCCTACGCACCGCGCGATGTGATTATCGGTAATGCCTCAACCATTGCTGTGCTTTCTCCAAGCGCGCCGCAGGGTTCCAATATTGATTTTGGCGGCGATCAGGATTGGTTTCGGCTTACCTTGACCGCCGGCTGGCGTTACAGTTTCGCGATGGATGCCGCGGCCGGTTCAGGGCTTGATCCTCTCTTGCGGTTGCTGACGGCGACAGGCCAGCAATTGGCCTTCAATGATGATGGAAGCGGCCTGAATGCGCGCCTATCCTTCAGCGTCACCACCAGCGGAACATATTTCCTGAGCGCGCAGGGCGATGCCGCTTCCACCGGTGGCTACAGCCTGACCATGACCGCGGTTGAGGCGGACCGAGTTCTGAACGGCACCACGGGCAATGATAGTTTGAATGGCGCCGGCGGTAATGATAGCTTGAATGGGCAGGCCGGCAATGATCGGCTGACCGGTGGCGCCGGTAATGATTCGCTTGCCGGCTTCACCGGTGCTGACTCGCTTGATGGTGGTGCCGGCAATGATTGGCTGATTGGTGGCGCCGGCCGCGATGTCCTGACGGGCGGGACGGGGGCGGATCTGTTTCGCTTCACCGCGTTGAATGACAGCGCAGTGGGGATCAATCGGGATGTGGTCACTGACTTCGTGCGCAGCGAGGGAGACCGTATTGATCTTTCCTGGATTGACGCGAATACGCGTCTTGCCGGTGATCAAGCCTTCGCATTTATTGGCGGCGCAACCTTTACGCGGGTTGCCGGTCAGCTTCGCTTTGCGGGCGGTGTGCTGCAGGCCGATGTGAATGGCGATGCGCGTGCGGATATGGAAGTGACCCTGCAAGGTGTTTCGACCCTGTTGGCGAATGATTTCGTCCTTTAGAGCATCCGTGATGGTCTAGCGGTATGGTCGCTGCTGTTGGTTCCCGACAGCAGCATGAAGCGGCCGTCCCACTATAGGGCTCGTGGTGCGCGGGGGCAGTTTTGGGTCGGGGAAGGTCAGCATGAATCGCGCCTCTAGCCCCGGCGCTTGGCCCAAAGACAGCATCCAGAATATACATATCGCGCGATCCGTCGCCGCCAATCATGCATTGCGGGGCCCGCGCGCGCCGTTCCCTCCCGGCTTCGGGCGCGGCTTGAGGATTGACACTTTTTCTCGACACACCCCTGAAAGTGACCATATATTAAGAGTTGTATTTTATGTATCATGATCATCCGCTGGTTGAGAGTTATCCGGGCCGGGTTTGTCTTGTAAGGGCGCAACCTTGCTAAGATTTGATGGCGACGATCTTGTCTTTCGGGCAAGGTAGCGTTTGGGAATAAGGGGGGCGTAGCATGCGCTTAAGCAAGTCATGAAGCCGGCAATGCCGCATAAGGCGACCACTTCGCCTGTTCTTGCCATTTTGAGCGAAATGAAGGGCGCGCTTGCGCTGCTTTTCGCGGTTGGCTTCATAGTCAATCTGCTGCAGCTGACCGGTTCGGTTTACATGATGCAGGTCTATGATCGCGTCCTGGCAAGCCAAAGCGAAGCGACCCTGCTGGCACTCACGTTGATTTCGCTTTTTTTGATCGCGATTTATGGGTTTCTTGAAGGTTGTCGCAGTTTTGCGCTGATTGGACTTGGACGGCTGATTGATCGGCGCCTGTCATCGCGCGTTTTTGAGGCGCTTTTTGTTCAGGGCAGCCTGCGCGGCAGTGATCGGGTGGGCGCGCAGCCGCTGCGTGATCTGGAACAGGTGCGTAATTTCATTTCAACCACGGGGCTGACTACCTCACTCGATGCGCCTTGGATTCCGGTGTTTCTCCTCATTCTCTATGTTGTCCATCCCTGGTTCGCGGCCTTTGGTACCATCGCGGTGCTCATGGTGATTGGCAGCGCGGTCATTCAGGCGCTGCTTTCCACCAAAAAGCTGGCGGAGGCTTCCAATACGAATGTGCAAGCCTATGCCTTCATGGAAGCCAGCATCCGCAATGCGGAAACGGCGGAGGCCATGGGGATGCGGCAAGGCGTTTGGCAGCGCTGGCAGCAGCGGCATCTGGCCATGCTAAATCAGCAACAAACGGCAAGCCAGATTGCGGGCAGTTTTTCCGCGGTTATCCGGTTCCTGCAATTGGCGCTGACAGGCGTACTTACGCTGGGGCTTGGCGCGCTTTTGGTAATTGAACAATCCATCACGCCCGGCGCGATGATTGTTGCGACCTTCATCCTGGCGCGGGCGCTGGCGCCCAGCATGCAGGTTGTGGCGCTTTGGCAACAAGCCATGACCGCGCGCGCGGCCCATCGGCGCTTGTGCGAATTCCTGGCGACTGCGCCGGCAGAAAAACAGGGCATGAAGTTGCCGGCACCGCAAGGCGCGCTGGCAGTGGAAAACCTTATTCTTGCTGTACCGGGCACGGATACCATTGTTCTACGTGGTGTTAGCCTTGCGCTGGAACCCGGCGAATCACTCGCCGTCATTGGGCCAAGTGCGGCGGGTAAAAGCAGTCTGGCGCGCGCGCTTTTGGGGATTTGGCCACCACGGGCCGGGGCGGTACGGTTGGATGGCGCGGATATGGCGCGCATGCCGCGTGACCAGGTAGGCGACCATCTGGGCTATCTACCGCAGGATGTAGAATTGTTTGAAGGAACAGTGGCCGAAAACATCGCACGGCTTGGCACGGTTGATTCTGAAAAAGTCGTAGCGGCAGCCAAGGATGCCGGGCTGCATGATCTTATCCTGCATCTACCCGAAGGCTATGATACGCCGCTTGGACCTGGCGGGCGCGGGCTTTCGCCTGGGCAGCGTCAACGCATCGGGCTTGCACGGGCGCTTTATGGCTCGCCCAAACTCGTGGTGCTGGACGAACCCAATTCCAATCTGGACAGTGATGGGGAAGCGGCTTTGGCAGCGGCACTTGGCAGGCTCCGTATTGACGGTATCACCACTGTCATCATCACGCATCGCGCCAATATTCTGGCTGCGGTGGACAAGATTTTGCTGCTCCGCGCCGGTGCGGTGGAAGCCTTTGGCAGGCGCGATGAAATCCTGCCCCGGCTGACACGCCCCGCGCAGCCCCCGCGCCCTGTCAGCGCGATCGTCAATCAATAAGGGTGACGACCATGGAACAGAAAAACACGACGCTTGATGCCGGTGCTGCCGCTTCCAAGACACCTGTTTGGCGGCCGCTCCGGCTTGCGCTTTTCACGATTCTTTTCGGTGTGGGCGGCGTATTTGGCTGGGGCGCTTTTGCCATGATCGACAGCGCCGTGGTTGCCCCAGGAACACTGATGGTAGAGGGCAATCGCCGCAATGTGCAGCATTTGGAAGGCGGCATTGTCGGCGAAGTGCTGGTGCGCAACGGTACCATGGTGGTAGCCGGGCAGCCCCTTATTCGCCTTGATGATACGCGCGTGCGCGCTGGGCTGAATGTGGTACTGGATGAAACCGACCGCACGCGTGCGCGCATTGCCGTATTGACGGCCGAGCGGGAGGAAGCGCCCGCGCCGACTTTCCCACCCGAACTTTTGGCCCGCCGCGCCGAACCCAAGGTCGCTGAAATACTAACCGTCCAAAGCGATGAATTCATGGCGCGTCGTGCTTCACTGCAAGGGCAGATCGAAATCCTGACCCAACGCGCGCTGCAATTGCAGAAGCAGATTGATGGCTTGAATGTGCGTATCGATTCCAATGACCGGCAACTTGCCCTGGTGCGTCAGGAAATCATGGGCGTCGAAGGGCTGGTGCGCATGGGCCTGGAACGTCTGCCGCGTTTGCTTTCCCTGCAACGCGAAGAAGCCCGGCTGATTGGTGAACGTGGTGAGGCGATTGAGAATGTCGCACGCACGCAGCAGGCGGTAGGCGAGGCTGAGATGCAGCGCGCGCAATTGGTGCGTACCCGTCAGGAAGAAATCGCCAAGGAATTGCGCGAATTGCAGGGCCGGGCTTTGGAACTGCGTGAGCGTGAAATCAGCGCCAATGACCAATTGATGCGCCTGACAATAGATTCGCCCGAAGCCGGCATGGTGATGGATTTGCGCTACACGACGCGCGGTGGCGTCATTGCGCCGGGTTCCCAAGTTGCGTCTATTGTGCCCCAGGAAGAAAGGCTGGTCGTTGAGGTACAAATCACGCCGATTGATGTGGATACGGTGCGCATCGGCATGCCGGCTTCCATTCGGCTTTCCCATGCTGCGGCGCGCACCACCCCCGTTCTGGAAGGCTTTGTTGAGCGAATTTCGCCCGACCGCATGACGGATCAACGCACCGGCATGCCGTATTTCGAGGCACGCATTGGCTTTGCTCCCGAGGAATTGGTCAAGTATGAGGCCTTGCGGTTGCAGCCGGGCATGCATGCGGAGGTCCTGATCCGGCGTGGGGAGCGTTCCTTTGCATCCTACCTCGCGCGGCCCTTGGCGGATCGCTTCGCCAAATCCATCCGGGAGTTCTAGACTATCGATCAGTGCGGTATCGCCGCGCCAGTTCAGGAGAGTTACTATGCTGTTCCGTCGTTTTTTGGGTGCCGTGGCGCTCTGTCTTTTTGCCCTTTCCGCCACGCCCACGCTGGCGCAGCAGAGCGATCCTTCCTTCAACCTGGTAAATCGTTCTGGTCGGTTGATATTTGAGGTTTATGCATCGCTTGCGACGGACCAGGATTGGGGCCGGGATAGGCTTGGCGATAATGCGCTTCCAAATGGGCGGAGCTTCACGCTCCGCCTACCGCAAGGCCCCTGCATGTGGGATTTGCGCGTGGTCTATGAACGCGCCGGCGGACCGAGTGAGGATAAGCGCAACATCAACCTATGTGCCGTGACGGAGGTAGTGTTCGATGGCAGCCAGATTGGGCAGGCCCAGCGCGGCCCGCAGACCGGACCCACGGGCAATCCTTCCTTCAACCTGGTCAATCAATCGCGCGTGACGGTGATGGAAGCATATGTGTCGCTTTCGACCGAGCAGGAATGGGGGCCGGATCGGCTGGGTAATGACACGGTGGCACCTGGGCGGAACTTTGCCATTCGCCTGCCCGAAGGGCCCTGCCTGCATGATGTGCGTTTTGTCTATGAAAATGGTCAGGCAGATGAGCGCCGCGGCGTGAATCTGTGCGATGTCACTAATCTGGTCCTGCCCTTACAGCGCCAATAGGGCGCTGTGTGATCAGGCAGGTAGGTTCACATCCAGGTTGAGTGCAGCGCCGCAGCGCGCCCTGGCGCCCGGCGGCAGCACCAGCGTGCATTCGCGTTCTTCGATCAGCGCTGGGCCTTGAACGCTGTCACCGGTACGAAGCGCGAGGCGGTTGAGCACCGGCACCTCGACATGGGCGCCGCCAAACCAGGCGCGGCGCGTGCCGCGATGCAAAGCGCCTTCTGCGGCAGTGGCTTGTTGCGTCAGATCCACCACCGGGCGGGGGCCGGCCACGATCACCTGCCAGGATACGCATTCCACCGGCAAGCTGGGTTCCGTGCGGCCGTAAAGCGCCAGATAGGCGGCTTCGAATTTTGCGCGCAGCACTGCGGCATCGCCGCGCGTGATGGCGTCTTCCGGGATTTCCGCTTCCACCTGAAAACCCTGCCCGGCATAGCGCATGGCGCCCAGGATGCGCGCTGAGGCAGCTTCCGGCGCGACACCTGCTGCGGCAGCCATGGCCTTGCCTTGCGCTGTCATGGCGCCGGTAATCTCGCGCAACTTGGCGAAATCCAAACCGGCGAGTGGCGCCACCCAGCCCTGCACAAAGGCAAAGGAAATCGGCGCAGCGAGGAAACCAAAAGCCGAGGCAACGCCAGCACCCAAGGGCACGATGATGCGACGAAGGCCGAGCTTCATGCCGATATGGCAGGCATGCACCGGCCCCGCGCCGCCAATCGGCACCATGGCATAGGCATCAATACGCTTGGCTTTTTCCAGCGCATGGATCGCCGCTGCCTGCGCCATATTGCCATTGACGGTTTCATGAATGGCCCAGGCGGCTTCCGGCACGGAAAGGCCAAGCGGCTTGCCGATATGCTCCGCCAGTGCTGCCTCCGCCGCCGCAACATTCAGCTTCATCGCACCGCCCAGGAAACTTTCGGCGCCAAGATAGCCCAGCACCAGATCCGCATCCGTCACGGTGGGCCGCGCGCCGCCAAGCCCGTAGCAGGCGGGGCCGGGATCGGAACTCGCACTTTCCGGGCCGACACGCACCAGGCCCAAGCGATCCACCCGCGCAATGGAACCTCCACCGGCGCCGATTTCGATCATGTCAATGACCGGCACCTTGAGCGGTAGGCCGCTGCCCTTGCGAAAGCGATCCACGCGCGCGACTTCGAAATCAAGGCTGCGCTGCGCCTCGCCATTGTCAATCAGCGCGGCCTTGGCGGTGGTGCCGCCCATGTCAAAGCACAGGATATCGCGCGCGCCGGCGGCAGCACCGTAAATGCCGGTGGCTTCCACGCCGCCCGCGGGGCCTGATTGCACCAGGCGGATCGGGTGACGCGCGGCGGTTTCCTCCGCAACGGTGCCGCCATCGGACAGCATCAGAAAAAGCGGGCCAGTCAGGCCAAAGCCGCGCAAGCCATCACTCAGCCGGCGCAGATAGCGTTCAAACACCGGCTGCACATAGGCGTTGCAGACAGTGGTGGAAGCACGTTCATATTCGCCGATTTCCGGCACGACTTCGGATGACAGACAGATGGTGAGTTCAGGCGCTTCTTCGGCCAGGATGTCGCGCATGCGCAGTTCATGCGCGGGGTTGCGGAAGGCATGCAGGAAACAGACAGCAACCGCCTTGGCCCCGGCAGCGCGCAACGCCCGCACTGCTTCGCGCGCGCCGGCTTCATCAAGCTCTTCGCGTACTGATCCATCCGGCAGCAGCCGTTCCGCGACCCCAAGCCGGCGATGGCGCGGCACGAGCGGTTCCGGCACGCGCATGAACAAATCATAAGTATCGTGGCGGAGTTCCGTGCCGATTTCCAGGATATCGCGAAAACCCTTGGTGGTGATCAGCCCCGTCGGCACGCCGCGCCGTTCGATCAGCGCATTAGCGACCAGCGTGGTGCCGTGAATCACGTGCCGCAGCTGATCGGCCTGCGCACCGGTACGCGCCAGCAAATCACGCACGCCTTCCAGCACGGCTTCTTCCGGGGCGTGGGGCGTGGTGAGCACCTTGCCATTGAAAATCCGCCCATCGCGGGAATCGAGCATGACCAGATCAGTGAAGGTGCCGCCGATATCAACACCAATGCGCCAGGGTGCGGGGTTCATGGCGTGACGTAGCCTTCCTTGATATCGCGGGCAATGGCGGCGGGATCGCGTTCCGAGACCGGTCCCATGCCGCCGCCGCCTGGTGTTTCATAGGTAATGACGTCGCCTGGTTGCAGCACGATACGCGCCTTGGCGGGAACGGGCCTGCCATTCACCAAATCACGCCCGCCGCGCCCAGGCGCACCACCCAAAACACCGCGCGGCGGGTGCTGCACGCGTTCATGGCGATAGGTGGCGGTCACGGGTTTTTCGCCCACTACTTCAAAGGACAAGCGTTGAGATAGCCCGCCACGCATGCGCCCCGCGCCGCCGGAATTGGGGATGAGTTCCTTTTCCGTCATCAGCATGGGGACAGCGTTTTCAAATTGTTCCACCGACTGCGTCGCGACATTGGACGGGAAGGAAAGGCAGGCCGGGCCATCATGTTGGGGTGCCGCGCCATGGCCGCCATTCATGAAGAACATGCGCACATAGCGGCGGCCTTCGGCATTCTCGCCCGTAAAATACACGTTCCAGAGCGGGCTGCCGCTTTCCGCAATCACGCGATCAGGAATAAGTTTCGCGAGTGCCGCCAGCACCAACATCGGCAAATAATGGCCGGTGAGGTGCCGACCCCAAACCGGTGCGGGTCGGCGCGGATTCACGATAGAGCCTTCCGGCGCGATGAAGGTGATGGGCCGGAAGGAACCATCATTATTGGGTGTCGCGGGATCAAAGGCGCATTTCACCGCGTAATTGGAATAGGCGCGCGTGAAATTGAGCGGTGCATTCACCGGCCGTGCAATCTGCCCATCCGTGCCGGTAAAATCGAGCGTGAGGTCACTGCCCTTGATCGTCAGTTTCAGGCGAATGGTAACCGGGTGTTCAAAGCCATCAGCCGTGACTTCATCTTCCACCACGCCATCAGGTGCCGCGGCAATCGCAGCACGCATGGCGCGTTCGGAACGAGTGAAGATTTCACCGGCCAGCGCATCCAGATCATCAATGCCTTCTTCGGCCATGATGCGCGCCAGGCGCTTGTCCGCCTGTTCATAAGCCGCGATTTGCGCGCGGATATCGCCAAGCGTTTCATCCGGTTGGCGTAGATTGGCTTCCATGAAGGCAATTACATCCTCATTTTCCACGCCACCTTTCAGGATGCGGGTAATGGGAATGGTCAGGCCTTCTTCCCAGGAATCGCGCGCTTCAACGGAAGGCGCACCGCCGATATCGGTGGAATGGAAGGTGCTACCCAGCCAGGAAAAAACACGACCCTTGGCGAAGATGGGCTTGATCATGGTGATATCATTCAAATGGCCGGTGCCGTAATAGCCATCATTGGAAATCAGCACATCGCCAGGCGAAAGCCGTTCCACGGGGTAGCGTTGCAGCATGATCGCCAAGGTGCGCGGCATGGTGCCGACAAATGACGGCACAGAACGCGAAGATTGCGCGAATTGCCGCCCGGCGCTGTCCATCAACCCAATCGCCATATCCCAGTTGTCTCTGACGACGGAGGAGAAGGAGGTACGCACAAAACTCTGCGCCGTTTCATCCATGAGCCCCGCAATGCGTTGCCAGGCGGTGCCAAGCCGAAGGGCGGAAAAGCTGGACATGGCGTATTCTCCTTCAGCCGCGCATGGCTTGCAGTTGCGCGGAGTAGCCGGCGGGATTTACCATCACGTCAATCAGGCTTGGGCCTTTATGGGCGAAGGCGGCATCGAGTGCGGCGATATAGTCAGCCTCGGTCGCGGCAGCGAAACCCTTGGCGCCGAAACCTTCTGCAATGGCAGCGAAATCGGGCCGCCCCCAGCGCACACCTTCGGGCGGCAATTGCCGCTGCTGCTGCTTGATATCAATCAGCGACAGCGCGCCATCATTGAAGACAATGGTAATGCAGGGCGCGCCGGCTTCAGCCGCCGTGGCGAGTTCCGCGATGCACATCATCAGCCCGCCATCGCCGGTAAAAGCGATGGCACCATCAGCCAGATCTTCCAGCGCCGCAGCCAGCGCGGCGGGCAGCGCAAAACCCATGGATGCTAGCCCGTTCGAGATCAGCACATCGCGCGGTGCGGCGCATTCCCAGAAGGCGGTGGCCGAGAACATATGCGCCCCCGCATCCACGCTGATACGCGGGCTGCGTCCGGCACGGCGTGCCGCTTCCTGCGCCAGGGTCACGATACGCGGTGGCGCGACACCGCCCGAGCCCTGCCAAGTCAAAGCCGCGCGCATCGTATCCCGATGCGTGGTGATTTCCTCAGCCTTCCAGGCACTGCGCTGGGCGCTTTGCGTTAGCGCTGCAAAAGCCGGCGCCAACGCGTCATGCAGGGCAGCGCTTGGTGTCACGTAATGCACGGGATGCGCGCGTAGGCCGATATCCAATACCGGCGCCTTGTAGCGCCAGGGTTGCAGGATCAGTTCCACCGGATCGAGCCCCGCGAGGATGATCAAATCCGCATCCTGCACGCAGGGCGCTTCCAAAGATCCGCCGGTGAAAATGCCGACGAAATGCGGATCGGCATCCGCGATCACACCCTTGGCCTTGTAAGTTACCAGCGCGGGGCAGCCAAGTGCTGCGACCAAGGCACGCAGGGGTTCGGCTGCTGCCACGGCCTCCACGCCTGCCAGAATCACGGGTTTGCGCGCAGCGGTCAGCATGGCGCGCGCTGTCGCCAGCGCATCAGCATCAAGCGGGGCTGCGGTGTTTGCCGGCAAAGGCAGCAATTCCCCCGCCGGGCGGCGCGCGGCTTCGCTGGTCAAATCCAGATGCACCGGGCCGATGGGCGCTTGCATCGCAAGGTCAAGCAAAGCCTCGATCTCAGCTGCTGGGTTGTCGCTCCGCGCTTGCGCATAGCCCTTCACCAATTCCGCAGTCGCGGCACGCTGATCAAACACCTGATGGGTAATGTAGCTGAGTTGCTTTTCGGTGAAGCCATCCGTCAGCAACAGCACCGGTGCGCGTTCCAGTGCAGCGCAGGCAATGCCATTCAGCGCATTCATCAACCCTGGCCCCTTGGTGGTCAGCACCACGCCAGGCGTGCCGGTGACTTCCGCATACGCCACCGCCATCATTGCCGCATTGCCTTCGTGGCGGGCGAGGATGAAGCGAATGCCGAAGCGCTCGGCGGCCGCGATGATATCCAGCGAAGAACCACCACCCGGTACGCCATAGATGCGCTTCGTGCCGCGCCGCGCGAGCGCTGCCAGCAAATACTCGGCGGTATTCATGCGCGGGCCCGATCCGGCCAGAAGCGCACGCCGGCGCGGGCGAGGCCGCCGCCAAGGCCAATCGCCGTGCCATCCGCGCGCCAGCAGGCCGCACCTTCCATGCTGCCATCGGCCTGGAAGGCGATGGCATTCATCCCGCCACCCACATGCGGCATCGACGAAACCTGATGGCCGCGCTTGCCAAGTGCTTCCAACACGGCTGCATCAAAGGCGGGCTCCACTTCCACTGCCGCGCCTTGCGTCCAAAGCCGCGGTGCTTCGACCGCTTCCTGCAGCGACATGCCGTGATCCACCAGATTGAGGAAGCCCTGCATGACGGAACCGAAAATCCGCAAACCGCCCGGCATGCCCAGCGCATAAGCCGGCTTGCCATCGCGTAGCGCAATCAGCGGCGCCTGAGATGTGGTGATGCGCTTACCGGGCGCCACTGACAAAGCCTTGCCGGGGCGTGGGTCAAACAGCGCCACATAGTTATTCGGGATCAGCCCCGTGCCCGGCACCAGGAAGCGCGCACCGAAAAGCGAATTGATGGTCTGGGTGGAGCAAACAATATTACCTTGATCATCCGCCACCGTGACATGGGTGGTATTGGCGCTCTCACCCGGGCCAACACCCGGCCCCCAGGCTTGCGCGCGCGCCATATCCAAGCCAGCGCGGCGTTCATCGCCATAGGCACGCGAAATCAGCCGTGCCACTGGTACATCCACAAAGGCAGGGTCAGCGGTGGCGGCGGCGCGATCGGCGAAGGCAATCTTCAAGGCCTCTGCCAGCAGATGCAGCGTATCGGTGCTGCCAAAACCGAGGCCGCGCAGATCGAAGCCTTCCAGGATATTCAGCATTTGCAGCACATGCACGCCGGAAGATGCCGGGGGCGGCGGCAGCAAAACCTCATAACCGCGATAGGGGCCGCGCAAGGGTGCTCGTTCAATCGTTGCGAAATCCGCGATATCGGCGGCGGAGACAATGCCGCCGGCCTTCCGGATGCCATCGGCAATCGCGCTACCCAAGGCGCCGTTCAATACACCCGGCCCCTCGCGCGCAATCAGCGTGAGGGTTTCGGCATACTCGGCCTGGATCAGTCGCGCCCCTGGCTTGATCGGCGCGCCACCAGGCAAAAGCAATACAGCAATGGCGGGATCGCGCGCCAGATCATGCGCAGCTTCATTGATGCATTCCGCCAGATAGGGCGTGACGCCAAAACCCCGCGCCGCGTGGCGTATGGCCGGCACCATTACATCCGCGAGTGACATGCTGCCGAAGCGTTCCAGCGTTTCGCACCAGGCGCGCAAATTGCCGGGCACGGCGACGGAAAGCGGGCCGACGATATTGGCGCGGCCTGTCGCTTCGAAATTCATCGCATTGGCGGGATCTGCCGGAGAAAACATATCGGCGCGCGCTGCGGCCGGCGCGGTGGAAAGCCCATCAATCACCGTATGCCGCCCATCTGGCAAGCGCAGATGCGCCATGCCGCCACCCAGAATGCCGACCATCATGGGCTCCACCACCGTCAGCGCAAATAGCGCGGCGATGGCGCCATCCACCGCATTGCCGCCGGCGGCCAGCATCTCGGCCCCTGCAGCCGAGGCAAGCGGGTGGTTCGTCACCACCATGCCGCGCGTACCGGTGGCGGGGCGCTTTTCCGTGGTGAAGCGCGAAGCTGCGCGTGCGCGCCAATCCTGGGTCATGAGAGTTTTCTTTCTATTGCCGAACCCGCATAAGCATAAGCGCGCCAACTGCCGCCACACCCAGCAAGGCTGTGAACCACAAGGACGCCGCGCCAAAATCATCGAGCAGCAGCCCAAACAATAACGGTGCAAAAGCCTGCGAAGCCCGCGCTGGCGCGGTAATGAAACCCTGGCGCTGGCCATAGCCAACGGGACCGAATAGCGCCAATGGCAGCGTGCCGCGCGTGATGGTCAGCAAGCCATTGCCTGCGCCATGGATAATCACAAACAGCGCGGCAAAAGGCGCACCAAGCGCCATCAACACCACCACCGCTACCGGATGCGCGCCAGCAGCAATGCGCGCTGAAAACAGCGGGTTCATCTTGCGCATGATGGTGAATTCAACAACGCGCGCCGCAACCTGCGCCGGGCCCATCAGCGCGCCGGCCGCAATCGCCGCAGTCAGCGAGGTACCGGCGGATTGCAACAAGCCAGGCAGATGCGCACCAAGCGCGGTGGAGCTGAAACTCGCGGTCGCCAACACGAAAGCAAGCAGGATCATATCGCGCTTGCGATCGCGCGTTTCCTCGGCGGATAATGGCGACACGGCTTCCTTCGGCGGAGGCGGCGGCGCCTTTGGGATCAGCAGGCGATTGAGCGGTAGGCAGATGAACAGATGCAAGGCCACCCAGCCAAGGCAGGCACCGCGCCAGCCCCATTCCGCTTCCATCAGCGCGGAAAGCGGCCAGCCGACCGTACTGGCAAAACCCGCAATCAGCGTAATGCCGGTGATGCTGTTGCGCGCATCCTTGCCGTAAAGCCCGGCAAGTGTCGCGAAGGCAGCATCATAAAGCCCCATCGCCATGGCAATGCCAATGATGAACCAGCTTAGGATTAGCAAAGGCAGGCCATTGGCAAAAGCCATGATCAGCAGGCCCAAAATGAAAATCAGATTGGAAATCGCCAACACATCGCGCCCGCCGCGCTGATCAATCGCGCGGCCCGCCGCGGGGCCAAGTAGCGCGGTCAGCAGCAGGGAACCTGAAAAGACGCCAAAGACCATGGCGCGGGACAGGCCAAGATCTTCGGCGATTGGTGCGGCCAGAATCGCTGGAAGGTAATAGGAAGACCCCCAGGCCAGGGTCTGGGTGGTGCCAAGCACTGTCACCACCCTGGCCTTGGAAGCTTTCGCGCTCACGGAAAAAAGCCGGGTTGCGATTTCAATCCGTAATGGCGCGGCCACGCGAAGCGGCGTAGCGTTCCGCAAACCGGCCCTTCACTTCCGGGTTGATGATGCGCGGCGGCATTTTGGCGGCGGCACAAGCAGAAAAGGCTTCCGCCGCAATGCGTGTGATCATGGACCGGCTTTCATGCGTGACCCCCGCCGTGTGCTGCGTGCAGATCACGGCCGGGTGCCACAACAACGGGTGTTCCTTGGGCGGCGGTTCCTGTTCCCAAACATCCAAACCGGCCGAAGCCAATTGGCCGGATTCCAGCGCCGCCAGCACAGCGTTCTCATCATGGATGGAACCGCGCGCGGTGGTGACCAGAATGGCGCCCTTCTTCATGCCGGCCAGCGCCTTGGAATCAATAATGGCGCGGCTTTGGGGCGTGAGCGGGCAATGCACGCTGACAATATCCGATTGCGCCAGCAATTCGGCCAATTCCACCTTCTCCGCACCGCGCTTGGCCACGGTTTCGGCATCCACATAGGGGTCATAGGCCAACACGCGGCAATTGAAGGCGGCCTTCACAATGGCGGTGGTGCGCGACCCGACATTGCCAATGCCAATCACACCAACAATCTTGCCGAGCAGATTATTGCCCATAAACACTTCGCGGCGCTTGGCTTCCCCGGCGCGCATGGCGGCATGGGTCTGCGGCATTTTCTTGATGAGTGCCAGCATCATGCCAACGGCGTGTTCCGCCACGGCTTCGGCATTGCCGCCGGCCTGGTTCACCAAAAGCACGCCGGCCTTGGTGCAGGAATCCGGGTTGATTGTGTCATATCCCGCGCCCTGGGACGCCACCATCAGCAGATTGGGCAGGCGCTGCAACAGCGCATCATTCACATGAAACGCCTTGGGCAATTCATCGCGCGAGGCGCGCACATAATACCCATCACAGGTGGCAAGTTCGGCAAGTGCTGCTTCTTCCCCATTTTCCAGGGAAAGGCGCACGACTTCCAGGGCCGGATCGGCGGTGGCGGTTTCCAGAAAGCTTGGATGCGGCACGCGTTCCAGATAGGCGACGCGGAATGGCTTATTGACTGCGGACAAGATTATTTCCCCCTTGCTCAAGGCCAGGGATGCTAGACTTGGTTTTGCCGGGGCGCCAGAGCTAGCGCCTACCATCTATCCGTTAGTAGACGGGCCGTGTGTGCGGGCCGCGCCGGCCAAGTATGGTGCATGGCGGTGCTCAGTGGCCCGCGCATTGGTGTTCCGATACGCTGGCGGGGTCATTCAGGTCTTGGCCGTGATACCGGGGGCGGGATTGGCCTTGCGCCGCAGCGCATGCAGCCGCAAAGCCACCGCCAGACCGATCAGGCCAAAGGCCACCACGCGCACTTCGGTAATCTTTTCGCCAAAGTACAGTAGCGCCAATGTAAGGCTTAGGAAGGGCGAAATGTATTGCAGATAGCCGACTTCGATCATTCGGGTGAATTTGACACCGACGCCGAAGAGGTAAAGCGGCACGAAGCTGACCGGTCCTATCAGAAGGAGAAGCACCAAAGTACGCAGATCGAAACCGGCAATTTCTCCCCGGTGGAGGTACAGCACCACGAGGGCAACCGGCAATAAGGTGAGCGTTTCTACAAGCAAGACGGTTGAAGCGGGCCCGTTGATCACCTTCTTCAGGGCAAAGTAAACCGATGTCGTTAGCATCACCAGAATGCCAAGGATCGGCAGATTAGACATGGATAACGCATAGACCGCAATGCCGAGCAGGACAAAGGCAAAGGATAGGAAATCCAGTTTCGAGGCTTTTTCCGAGAAGAACCAATAGCCCAGCATCATCGACAATGCGGGGGCCGAGAAGGTGCCCAAACTGAATTCTGTGACTTTTTCCAAGGTCACCGCATAGACAAAACACAGCCAGTTCAGGCCGATCACGGTGCCCGCGAGAGCGGCCAGCGCGTAATCTTTGCGGGTAAGACGCAAGCTGCCTTGGCCGTTGAGTGCCACGGCTGCATAGACAAAGAGCGTGGTGACAATGCGAAACGCCACGACGGTGATTTCCGCCACTCCGGGCAGCAGGCTCCAATAGAGAGACATGGAACCCCAGATCGCAAAGGCACAGGCAACGTAGTATTTCTGAAAGGTCATCGGTCTTGCCATGTACGCCAGACGTTATGCTGTCAGCTGCGCAGCGGGTGCTCAAATCTGAACTGACCGCTTCGCTACGGGTTTAGCGCCTAACCGTCAATAGATAAGCCACAATATCATCCAGCTCCTCCCGGCTCAGGCGGTAATCCGGCATATTCGCATGCGGTGTGCGCAAATAGGCGCGGAGCGACATGGAAGTTGTGGAAGGCAGCGCGGCAATGGCGGCGAAGCTCGGCGCGATATCTGTGGCAGGGCCGGGGCCGCCCGGCGCGATGCGATGGCAATTGGCGCACCAGCTGGCCGCCAGGCGCTGGCCGGCAACGGGGTCACCCGGTTCCATCTGCGCCAGCGCGGCACCGGGCAAAGCCGCCAATACGCATGCGATCAGCCAAGGGCGCATTGTGATCCTCCTGCTTCGGGACTCACGCAAGGTAATTGCCGCCATTGATGTGATAAACCTGACCCGTGATCCAGGCGGCTTGATCAGACGCAAGATAGACCATCAGGCCGGCGATTTCTTCCGGCCGTCCCATCCGGCCGAGCGGGATTTGCTGGGCCATCACGGCAAGCTCGGCTTCACTATTGCCGTAGCGCGGCTGCGCGGTATCGGTCAGCCCCGGTGCGATGGCGTTCACGCGAATGCCTTTCGAAGCCAGGGACAGGGCCATTGACCGTGTCATGCCGATAATGCCGGCCTTGGTCGCGGTGTAATGCACCCCAAGCGGCGCCCCCCGGACGGAGGAGGAGGAAAGATTGATGATCACCCCCTTGATCCCCGCCGCCACCATGGCCCGCGCCGCCGCCTGGGCACAAAAGGCGCTGCCCTTTAGGTTGACGGCAATCACGCGGTCCCATTCGGCTTCGGTCATGTCCAGGAATTCAACGCGCGGGAAAATGCCGGCATTATTCACCAGCACATCAATGCGCCCGAGTGCGGCGATGGTCTGTTCCACCAGGGCGGCAGCGCCAGCGGCGGTGCCGACATCGCCCCGGATCAGCGCGGCTTTGCGGCCTGAAGCGCGGATTTCGGCCGCCAGGGCTTCGGCCTGGGCCTGATCATCCAACCAATTGATCGCGATATCATGGCCGGCTGCCGCCAGGGCGCGCGCTGCCGCGGCCCCAATGCCCTGCTGCGCGCCGGTTACCAGCGCCACCCTTGTTTCGCTTGCCATGGACCGAACCCCTCGATTTCAGGAGGCAGGCTAGGCGCAAAAAGCCGGCTTGTCTTGAGGGCTTGCCCCAGCGCCCGCCCGGTGGCACCCCTTGGCGGAAGAGGGAGGCGGCGCCGTGGATATTGCTGGAATGTTCTCGTTGCAGGGGCGCGTGGCGCTGGTGACTGGTGCGTCCGGCGTTTTGGGCGCGCATTTCGCCCGCGTGCTGCATGGCGCGGGGGCTTCGGTCGCGCTGGCCGCGCGGCGGGAAGCCGCAACCGCCGCGCTGGCGGCCGAATTGGGTGCGCGCGCCGTTTCCGTGCCCCTGGATGTGACAGCGCCGGAGACGATTGCGCCCGCTTTTGCCGCCGCAGAAGCCGCTTTCGGGACGCCTTGCGACATTCTGGTGAATAATGCCGGCATCGCCGTGACCAAGCCCGCCCTGCAGCAAAGCGCTGAGGATTGGGATGCGGTCCTGGATGTCAATCTGCGCGGATGTTTTCTGGTGGCGCAGGAAGCCGCCAAGCGCCTGGTGGCGGCAAAGCGCCCGGCCGTGGTGGTGAATATCGCCTCCGTCCTTGGGGAGCGCATCATTCCGGGCGTGGTCGGCTACACCGCCGCCAAGGCTGGGCTTTTGCACATGACGCGCCATTTGGCGGTGGAATGGGCGCGCCATGGCATTCGCGTGAATGCCATCGCGCCTGGCTATATCGCCACTGATATCAACCGCGATTACTTCGCCTCCGATTCCGGGCAGGCGATGATCAAGCGCATCCCGCAGCGCCGGCTTGGCGCTGCCGAGGACCTTACCGGGCCGCTTTTGCTGCTCGCTTCCGAAGCCGGGGCGCATATGACCGGCGCGGTGGTGACAGTGGATGGTGGCCATTCGATCAACCCGCTTTAGGTTTTGCCGCCATGGAATTCACGCTGCCCCCTGAAATTGACGATATGCGCAGGCGCATCCGCCGTTTTGTGGATGAAAAGCTGATTCCTCTGGAATCCGACCGCGCAAATTTCGATGAGCATGAAAACATCGCGCCCCATGTGCTGGCAGAAATGCGCAAGGCCGCCAAGGCAGAAGGGCTTTGGGCTTTGCAAATGCCAAAGCGCCTAGGCGGGCAGGAGTTGCCACGCATTGGCATGGCCGCCTGTTATGAGGAAATGAACCGCTCCATCTTCGGGCCCGTGGTGTTCAATAGCGCCGCGCCGGATGACGGCAATATGATGATCCTGGATCGCGTTTTGCCGGAAGCGATGAAGCCGCGCTGGTTGCAGCCGATTGTGGATGGCGATGTGCAATCCGCCTTCGCCATGACGGAGCCGGATGGCTGCGGTTCAGACCCGAACCTGACCTATACCAAGGCGGAACGTGTCGGCAATGATCGCTGGCGCATCACCGGGCGCAAATGGTTTATCACCGGCGCCGGCAATGCGAAGATTTTCATCATCATCGCGCGTACATCCGATGACCCGCGCAAGGGGCTTTCGGCCTTTCTGTTCAGCGCTGATCAACCGAGTTGGAAGATCGTACGCCGCATTCCGATCATGGGTCCGGAAGAACATGGCGGGCATTGCGAATTAGAATTCGACGGGCTGGAAGTCCCGAATGAGCATTTGTTGATGAGCGAAGGCGATGGGCTGAAGCTCACGCAAATGCGCCTTGGCGTAGCGCGGCTGACGCATTGCATGCGCTGGCTAGGCTTGTCTCGGCGTGCCTTGGAAATCGCCATGGAACGCATTGCGCAGCGTGATTCCTTCGGCATGAAGCTGATTGATCGTGAAAGCGTGCAGGGCCTGGTGGGCCAGGCGGCGATGGAAATTGAAATCGGCCGGCTGCTCACCATGAAGGCGGCCTGGATTCTGGACCAGGGAGGCTTCGCGCGGAAAGAAGTTTCCATGGCAAAAATTGTAGTCGCGGATGCCTTGCAGAAATCCGTGGATACGGCGCTGCAATTGCTGGGGGCCCGCGGCTATTCCAAGGATACGGTGATTGAATGGATGTATCGCTATGCCCGCCAGGCGCGGTTGGTGGATGGCGCATCCGAAGTGCATCGCATGGTGCTGGCCAATACCTTGCGGGCGGAGGGTTCTGGATTCTTCGCCTGGGGTCCGCCCAAGCATGGATGAGGCGCGGCGCGCAAAGCTGAAGGATTGGCTGCGCGGGGCAACCGGCGCGGCTGATCTTGAACTTGGCGCCATGGCGCTGCTTTCGGGTGGTGCCATTCAGCAGAATTGGGCCTTGGATGTAACGCTGGCAGGCCGTAGTGAGGCCTGGGTGCTTCGCACCGATAATGCCGCGACCTTGGCGGTTTCCTTGCCTCGATCAGCGGAATTTGCGCTGTTGCAGGCTGCTTTTGTCGCGTGCGTGACAGTGCCGGAACCGCTTTATCTGTGTGACGATACCGGCATTCTGGGTGCGCCGTTCTTCATTATGCGTCGTGTGCAGGGCATTGCCGCTGGGCATCGCGTGGTGAAAGGCGAAACGCTCTGCGGCGGGCGTGATGCGGCGGTGGCGGCTTTGGGGCGCGAATTGGCGCGCATTCATCGCATCACGCCGCCGCGCGCGGATTTGGCGTTTTTGGGTGCGCCGCCGGCTGATGCCTGTCTGGCTTTCGTGGCAGAGCAGCGCCGTGCTTTGGATCGGCAAGTGCTGCCGCGCCCCGTTTTGGAATGGGGCTTGCGGCATTTGGAACGCACAGCGCCGCCACCGCTGCCGCCTGTGTTGAACCATAATGATTTCCGCACCGGCAATCTGATGCTGGCGGAGGCGGGCGTGACGGCGGTGCTGGATTGGGAGTTTGCTGCCTGGGGCGAACCGCATGCTGACCTCGGCTGGTTCTGTGCCAAATGCTGGCGCTTTGGCAGCGCTTACGAGGCAGGCGGTATTGGCACGCGTGATGCCTTCTATGCCGGCTATGCCGCAGAAGCGGGCCATGCCGTGGATGCGGCGCGTGTGACCTGGTGGGAATTGGCCGCGCATATTCGCTGGGCGGTGATTGCGATTGACCAGGCCGCGCGGCATCTTTCCGGCAAGGAAACCAGTCTGGAATTGGCACTGACGGGCCATATCGTACCAGAGCTTGAGTGGGAAATCCTGAATATGACGGGGGTGCCCCATGCAGCGTGAAGCGCCGGAGGGCGCAAGCCTATTGGCCACCGCACGCGATGCGCTGTTGCAGGAGATTCTGCCGAAGCTTTCCGCCGCGGATGCGTTTACCGCGCGCATGATCGCCAATGCCATGGCGATTGCAGCGCGAGAGGCCGCGCAGGATGCGATGTGGGTGGAAGAAACACGCGCCTCCATCCACCGCCTGACGGGCGCGACTGAGGCGCCGGACCGTGCCTTGGCTGCCGCTATTCGAGCGGGTGCTTTTGATCCGGGTAGCGCGCATCATACGGAAGCGGCGGCGCTGCTGCGGGAGGCTGCGCGGAGGCGTTGCGCCATCAGCGCGCCTCGGGTTTTGGGAAAGGGCTGAAGCATGCAGGATGATCTGCCGAAAACCGCCGCGAATCACGTACCGCTTTCCCCAGTTTCCTTCCTGCCGCGTGCGGCGCATATCTGGGGCAAGCGTATCGCTATCATTCATGGCGCGCGGCGCATCACCTATGCGCAGTTTCTGGAACGCAGCCGCCGCCTAGCTTCGGCCTTGCGCGGTGCGGGGATTGCGCCGGGCGATGTGGTGGCGGCACTGCTGCCGAATATTCCAGAAATGCTGGAAGCGCATAATGGCGTGCCCATGGCGCATGCGGTGCTCTGCCCCATCAATACGCGCTTAGATGCAGCGACGGTGCGCTTCATTCTGGGCCATTCCGGCACGAAAATCCTGCTGCTGGACCGCGAATTTGCCGCGCTGGTGACGGCAGCGCTGGATGGGTTGGAAAACCCGCCGCGCATCATCATCATTGATGACCCCGAAGGCCCGGATGGTGCCGCGATTGAGGCGACACCTTATGAGGAATTCATTGCGGGCGGTGACCCCACCTTTCCTGTGACGCCACCATCAGATGAATGGGCCGCAATTTCGCTCTCCTATACCTCTGGCACCACGGGTGATCCCAAGGGCGTGGTCGCGCATCATCGCGGCGCCTATCTGAATGCCTGCGGCAATGCGCTGTCTTTTGGGTTGACGGCGCAGAGCGTCTATCTCTGGACGCTGCCGATGTTTCATTGCAATGGTTGGACCTATACCTGGGCGGTAACGCTGCAAGGCGGCACGCATGTTTGCCTGCGACGCGTGGAGCCTGCGCGGATTTTTGCGCTGATTGCCGAACATGGGGTGACGCATCTCTGCGCCGCACCGGTGGTGCTGACCATGCTGATCCATGCGCCGGAAGATCAACGCCGCAGCTTCGCGCATCGTGTTGGCATCGCGACTGGGGGCGCGGCGCCACCTTCGCCGGTAATCGCGGCCATGGAAAATCTTGGCTTTGATGTCACGCATCTTTATGGCCTGACGGAGTGCTACGGCCCTTCGCTGCTATGCGCCTGGCAGCCCGGCCTGCATGACCTGCCCTTGCCGGAAAAGGCAGCCTTCATGGCGCGGCAGGGTGTGGCTTTGCCAACGCTGGAAGAAGCCACCGTGATTGATCCCGAAAGCGGTGCGCGCGTACCGGCCGATGGCGCGACAATTGGTGAGATTGCCATTCGCGGCAATACGGTGATGAAGGGCTATCTCCGCAACCCCAAAGCCAATGCAGCAGTTTTCGTGGATGGCTGGTTCCGCACTGGTGATCTTGGGGTACTACATCCGGATGGATATATTGAGGTGAAAGACCGCGCCAAGGATATTGTGATCTCTGGCGGGGAAAACATCAGCAGCCTGGAAGTCGAAGAAGCACTGTATCGCCACACCGATGTAATGGAAGCTGCGGTGGTGGCGCATCCGGATGAAAAATGGGGCGAGGTGCCGCATGCCTTCATCACGCTAAAGCCGGGGGCGACGGAAAACCGTGATGGCATCATTGCCTTCTGCCGCGCCAATCTGGCGGGGTATAAGGTTCCGCGGCACATCACCTTTGGCCCATTGCCGAAAACCGCAACCGGCAAGATCCAGAAATTTGAATTGCGCACCCGCGTGCGCGGTGGCTGAGGCATGATGACAGAACCCCTAAAGCCCGGCGCGCTGACCGGGCTTCGAGTGATCGACCTGACCCGCGTGGTGGCAGGCCCGCTTTGCGCGCAAATGCTGGGCGATTTGGGGGCGGAAATCGTCAAGCTGGAACGCCAAGGCAATGGTGATGATCTGCGCGCACTCGGCCCGCCCTTTGTGCCGGGGAGTGATGACAGCACCTATTTCACCTCGCTCAATCGGAACAAGCGCTCGCTCAGCCTGGATTTTACGCAGGCCGAAGGTGCCGAGATTCTGAAGCGCATCGTGGCGAAGGTGGATGTGCTGATCGAAAATTTCCGTACCGGCACGCTGGCGCGTTATGGCCTCGGTTATGAGGATTTGCGCGCCATCAATCCGCGGTTGATCTATTGTTCTGTGACAGGCTTTGGTCAGGATGGCCCATATGCGCATCGTTCTGGCTATGATTTTGTCGCGCAAGCAATGGCCGGGCTGATGGAAGTGACCGGTGAGGCTGATGGCAAGCCAGGCGGCGGCCCGCAGCGCGTTGGTGTGCCGGTTGCGGATATGTTCACGGGTTTCGCGGCGGCGGTTTCCATCCTTGCCGCGCTGCGCCACCGTGACCAGACGGGTGAGGGGCAATATTGCGAAGTCTCGCTCTATGAGACGATGGTGTCATTGATGCAGGCACCCATGGCATCCTGGCTCAATGCCGGCAAGTTGATGCAGCGTACCGGCAATGATGCAGTAGTGGCAGTGCCTTATGGCGTGTTCCAGGGCTCGGACGCCAAATTCGTCATCGGCGTTTTGAATGATCGTGAATTTGTCAGGCTCGCGGCGGCATTGGGCCATCCCGAATGGGCGGAGGATGATCGCTTTCGCCGCGCGCGCGACCGTGCCGCCAATCGCGATTTGCTGCTTGGCATGATGAATGATGTGTTGCGCCAAAGGCCAAGGGCTGAGTGGTTGGCGATATTGGAAGATGCAAAGATCACCTCCGGCCCTATCAATACGGCCGCCGATGTGGAAGCTGATCCGCATACCAAGGCGCGTGGCTTGATTGTGGAAGTGCCACATCATGCGGGTGGGCGCGTGCGCGTACCGGCTTCGCCACTGCACCTTACTGCGACGCCGGTGACCTATCGCTATGGTATTCCAGCGCCTGGTGAGCATACGGATGCGGTGCTGCGTGAGTTTGCGGATATGACAGATGAAGAAATCGCCGCGGCGCGTGCCGCTGGCGTCTTGTAAGGGGGCTGCGCCATGGCTGGGCTTCGTTTTGATTTGCGCGATGCGCCGGATGGCGCTGCGGCGCTTCGTACCGAAGTGCGCGCATTTCTGACTGAACATGAACATGTTTTCACGCCCGAAATCCGCGCCCGATCCTGGATGGGGTTTGACCGGGATTTCACCCGCGCTGTTGGCGCCAAGGGATGGATTGGCATGTGCTGGCCACGCGAATATGGCGGGGGCGAAAAAAGCTTTCTGGAACGCAATATCGTGCTGGAAGAAATGCTCGCTGCCGGCGCGCCGGTGGGTGCGCATTGGATCGGTGATCGGCAATCCGGTCCGCTGATCCTGCGGCTTGGGACGGAAGACCAGAAGCGCCATTTCCTCCCGCGGATCGCGAGCGGTGAATACGCCTTTTGCATCGGTCTGTCGGAACCTGATTCGGGAAGCGATCTGGCCTCGCTCCGCACCAAGGCAGAAAAGGTGGATGGCGGCTGGAAGCTGAATGGCCGCAAGATTTGGACCACCTTCGGCCATCTTTGCGATTGGATGATTGCGCTGGTGCGCACCTCTCCCGCGCCAGAAGGTGGCGCGCGGCATATCGGGCTTTCGCAAGTGCTGGTCAATTTGCGCGCGCCAGGTGTGCATATTCGCCCGATCCGCGACCTGGTGGGTGAGAAGGGTTTCAATGAAATCACCTTCGATGATGTGATGCTGCCGGAAGATGCGCTAGTCGGTCAGGAAGGTGCGGGCTGGGCGCAGGCTACCAGCGAATTGGCGTTTGAACGCAGCGGGCCGGATCGGTATTTGTCGTCGCACCCATTGCTGGAAGCGGCGATGACGACGTTGAGGCAGGATGGCGCGGCGGCACCTGCGTTGGGCCGACAAGTCGCGCGGCTTTGGGCCTTGCGCAATATGTCGGTGGCAGTCGCTGGCATGTTGGAAGATGGGCAGGACCCGGTGCGGCAAGCGGCGCTGGTCAAGGATTTGGGCAATGATTTCGAACAAGCCCTGCCCAATGCGGTGCGCGACCTGATTGCGACTGAAGACATGCCAGAGGATATGCGCCGCATGCATGCCTATTTGACGCAGATTGTGCCGACCTTCTCCCTCCGCGGCGGTACGCGGGAAATCATGCGCAGCATTATCGCGCGCGAATTGGGACTGCGCTGACATGGCAAGCGAAATTGCAACGGAACTTGCCGAACAGGCGGATCGTGCGCTGACGGATGCAGCCGATGTCGCGGTGCTGCGCAGCCTGGAAGCCGGCACCTGGCCCGCTGCCACATGGGATGCCATGGCGGCGCTTGGCCTGAATGGCGCGCTGGTGCCGGAAGAAGCGGGCGGCGTTGGGCTTGGCTTTGCCGATGTGGCGCCCTTGCTGGAAGTGCTGGGCCGCCATGCGGCGCCGGTGCCACTCGCGGAGAGTGTTTTTGGCAGTGCCTTGCTAGCGGCAGCGGGCATCACGCTGCCCGATGGCGTGCTGAGTTTCGGTGCGCGCAATGGCGCCATTCCTTGGGGCCGCCATGCACAACATGTCGCGCTTTTGGATGGCGCGCGCATCGCGCTTTACCCGGCAGCGGCGCTTGAATGGGAGGAAGGCGGCAATATCGGCCATGAAGCGCGGGATCGCGCGCGCATCAATGGTGTGCCAATCGCGGAAGCGGTTCTGCCGAATAGCTGGGGCGCGGAAGCGGGTTTGCTTTGCACAGCAGTGATGCGCTCAGCGCAGATTGCGGGTGCCATGCAGGCAGCGCTGGCGCTGGCGGTGGATCACGCCAATACGCGCAAGCAATTCGGCCGGCCCATCGGGCGCTTCCAGGCCATCCAACAGCAGCTCGCGGTTTTTGCGGCAGAGACTTCGGCCGCGTCCGTTGCCGCTGCTGCGGCCGCGCGTGCGGTGGATCGGCGTGGCCTGGCGGCAGCGGCGTTTGAGATTGGTTGCGCCAAGATTACGGTCGGTGAAGCCGCCACGCGTGGTGCCGCCATTGCGCATCAGGTTTTCGCCGCCATGGGCATTACGGAAGAACATCAGCTGCATCATTTCACGCGCCGGCTTTGGTCCTGGCGCGAGGAAGGTGGCAGCGAAGCCTTTTGGGCCAAACGGATTGGGCAGGAAGCGCAAGCGCTGCCGGGTGCACTTTGGCCCTTCATCACTGCGCGCGAGGAGGAAATCATCCCATGAGCCCATTTCTGAATATCGAACGTGATGGCGGCATCGTTACCCTGACGCTGAACCGCCCGGATAAGCGCAATGCGATTTCCACGCGCGCCGAATGTGAGGAAGTGGAAGCCGCCTGCCGTAGCCTGTCACGTGATGATTCGGTACGCTGCGTGATCGTGACCGGCGCGGGTTCCGCCTTTTGCGCCGGTGGTGATTTGAAGGGCATGCGGGACAAAACCGGCATTACCGGCGGCGGCACGGGGGCAGAGATTCGCGAAAGCTATCGTCGCGGCATTCAGCTTATCCCGCTCGCGCTTTATGAATTGGATATCCCGACCATTGCCGCCGTGAACGGGCCGGCGATTGGTGCGGGGCTTGATCTGGCGCTGATGTGCGATATTCGCGTCGCCAGCGAAAAGGCACTCTTTGCCGAAAGCTTCGTGAAGGTTGGCATCGTGCCTGGCGATGGTGGTGCCTATTTGCTGCCGAAGGTGGTTGGCATGTCGAAGGCATTGGAATTGTCACTCACTGGTGAAACTATTGGCCCGGCCGAGGCGCTGGCCTGTGGCATGGTTTCGAAAGTGGTGGCGCCGGAAGCGCTGTTGGATGCGGCGCGCGCTATTGCCGCGAAAATCGCCGCCAATCCGCCGCAAGCGGTGCGGCTGACCAAGCGGCTGCTGCGCGAAAGCCAGCACACCCGGCTATCCACCCTGCTTGAAATGTCGTCAGCTTATCAGGCGCTTGCGCATGGCACGCGGGATCATCGCGAAGCGGTGGATGCCATGCTGGAAAAACGCGCGCCAAGTTTTGAGGGCAGATGAAATTGTGATGTAGATCAAGAACGTGTCTCAGGCCTTGGCGCAATAACGCGCCAAAGGAAGAAGGACACGATCATGACCTTACCCACGCAAAATTTCAGCGCCCAATCCATTTGGGATTATGTGGAT
>Ga0315907_10001887_pt1 | contig 27588 bp, 39 predicted proteins | sample LakEriMetagenome_3_FD_203525 | JGI IMG/M metagenome (GOLD analysis project Ga0315907, IMG submission 203525) | Freshwater fungal communities from buoy surface, Lake Erie, Ohio, United States - Buoy 12 MA123 | ecosystem: Environmental > Aquatic > Freshwater > Lake > Lake biofilm | place: USA...
CTTCAGGTTGGTTAGAACATAAAGGTATTGCTTCTTCAGGTTCAGCCGAAGAACTAATAGCATTTATGGACCAAGTTGGACCACTTAAGAACAATAAAGGTGCTTTTCAAAAGAGAGCACTGATTAACAAATATATGTCTGCTCAAACAGAAGCAGATAGAATTGCTGTTGCCATACAAATAGAAAACTCTATGGTTAAAGCAATCAATAAAAAGTATGGTCTTAATAGAAAACTAACACCCTCAGAAGTTAACTGGGCTAAAAAAGAAGGCGTGCCTTCCCCTAAAACTATGGGCGATGTTATCAAATGGAAGATAGACCAAAGAAGAGCAAACGTTCTAAATCACTACCGTGAACGTGGTTTTGCTTACAATGATGGTGAATGGATTATTACAGACCCTGTACTAAGTTCACAAATCGGTGACGCAATGCCAATGTTAAACATTAAACTTTACGAAACATTTGCTAAAGAAGATTTAAGTTTCCTGCATAACGCCACATATAGTGTTAAAGATGCTATGCAAAGAGCATACTTTGCTTTTGATGCAGTGTGGAGACCAGCAGTATTGTTACGTCTTGGCTACCCACAACGTAACGTTATTGAAGGTACACTACGCGCAGCGTTATACAACAAAAACATTATGGAAGTTGGAATGGCTTTAGCCAAAGGTTCAAAGAACCTAACCAATAACCTATATCACAGCATAGTAAGTAACCGTATTGAGAAGTATAACATTGCCCAAGAGATGGGTATTAATGCCCCTAAAGCAACGTTAAGTTCTTGGAATTCTATTGTTAAATGGCAAAAGAATGAACTTGAAATCATTAGAAACAGATACAAAAGTTTATCAAATAACCTATTAAAAGAACAAAACAAACTTCGTAGCAAAACTATTAAAGCATCTGATAAGAAAACTACTCAGGCTAAAATAGAAAGAATCAAAGAAGACCTAGATGATGTGTCTGCAAGTTTAAATCAACAAGAAAACTTGTACGCAGAGATGCTAATAAAAGTTGATACTGCAACCAAAGGACGTGGTGGCAAGTATAATAAGATACGTCAAGGTCAAGAGAACATTGTTGTAGATAATCTACAGTTCAGAGGTTCTAAATCTGGTGCTATCGGTTCAATAGGAATGAAACTATCTTCCTCATTGCAACGCCAAACCAAAGAAATACGTAACCCTTTAATGCAAGGGTCACAATACAAATCTTATGGTTGGAGTATGGTAGAACCAACTGACCCTAACTATTGGGCTTCAATGTATGTTGCTGCTAGACAATTACGTGAAGCAGAAGTTACACGAAGAATGTTACTTATCGATATTAATCGTGGACCTAAATATGTTAGAAGCGAACTTAACAAAATTAAACAATGGTTTACATCTAACGATAGACTTGCACAAAAAGAATTCCGTAACACTAAAGTTGAATACCCAACATTAGAAAACAAAAAATCACCATACAATGTTGATAACTATATTGCTGACAGATGGAATGAAATACAAAGTTACTTTCCAGATGTTAGTGTAAGGTTTGATATTGCAAGTAAACCATACGAAAAGATACCTTCAGCCTACGAACTTGAAGCACGTATGGGTCAACTTGGTGACCAACTTTCCCCTGTTTATGGTGAAATTGTAGGTAAACCTTTAGACAGAAATGTCAAAGATGTTTACAATGATTTCATTAATACAGCATTTAAATACTTAGGTTCAATGCCTGAAGATGCACTTGTACGTCATCCATTCTATGAAAACGTATATCAAAGTGCTATTCAACGTGGTGGCGAAGCACTAGTTGCTAAACAAAAACGTACAGGTATTGCACCAAGTAACATAGAAATAGCAGCAGTTGAAAAAGCAGCACACCGTGAAGCATTAAAAGAAACTAACCGTGTACTTTACACAGTTAAAAGATATTCTAACTTTGCTGCAACAGTTGCATTTGTTTCACCATTTATTCAAGCAGCAACAAATACTTTCCGTGTATGGGGTAAATTAGCATTAGAAAACCCAACACCTTTTATTAGACCAACACAGTTATGGCAAGACCCATACAATAAAGAACTTATTGAAAATGACCCAGAAACTGGGGAACCATTAGTAACTTTTCAAATACCAGAATCTTGGAGAAAGTACGCTGGATTCTCTGAAGTAACTTCATTCAAGTTTCCTGTAACAAGATTAAACATTCCTTTCTCAGGTGAACCTTGGTACTCTGCAGGGTTCGGTCCAATCATTCAAATGCCTATATCTAATCTTGTAAGAGCAGTGCCTTACCTAGATGCTAAAGTTCAAAGAACAACAGGTATTGATTTACCAATTAAAAGAGTTCTTGTTGATAAATACATTTTACCTAATGGTCCTTCAAAAGAATTTGGTTCTTGGGATTTGGCTTTACCATCAGGTGCTAAACGTGCAGTATCACTTGCAAGAGGTGTTGATGATAAATCATTCCTTTCATCATTGCAAAAGATTACAGCAATTGAAAATCAAAAGTACAGATTAGGTTTAAGAACAACAGAACCTACACCTGAAGAATTAGTTGGCAGAAATGCTTGGCTATTTGCTTTACGTTTTGGTGTTAATATGACCTTTGGTGTTGTACCAGGATACGGTCAAGAGTTTGAATTCTACTTTAATGAATACAGAAAACTTCAAGACAAATTTGGTTTTGAACAAGCAGATGCTACATTCTATGAGAAGTATCCTGAATACTTTGAAATGGTTGTAACAAGTTTTCGTGAGAACACAACAGGTGCTGAAGCAAGTGTGGCAGCAACAGACCAGTCTGTTAGAAACCGTAATCTAATTTCTAAGATTGTTGGTGACCCTAACAAGAATCCTTTTGTTACTCAACTTATCACAAACAGTTGGGGTGTTGAATCACAGTTTGACCAATCAGCATACGCTTTCCAATTAAAAGAAGTTCCAGGTATGACAGGTGAAGTTGCATACCGTAATGAAATTCCTATTGAAACTGCTTTAGTTAACGCTAAAGTTAAAACTGGTTGGGCAACATATAATAGTTTTATGTCTTGGCTTGATTCTGAAGTTGAGAAGAACGGATTTGTTTCTGTTAACTCTCGTGGTGCAGGATGGCTTAAAGATGCAAAGAAACAATTCGTTGAAGACCAAAAAGATGTTAACCCTGATTGGTACAATACTTATAAAGAGGGCTTTAAGATTGATAAATATAAAGCCACTTTACGTAGCATAGACACAATATTAGAAGACGAAGAGTTTACTAATAGTGACTGGTTTAAGAATGAACCAGCATTTCAGTGGCTTGTTGAGTATATGGATTTCAGGGATTATATAAGTAATGAACTACAAAACAGTAAGTCATCTGATATTGAATCAGCAAGTAACGCAGCATTAAGAGAAACTGTAGACAATTTTGTTGCAGATGCTAAACGTAATTCTCCTAAGTTTGCACTTTGGTATGACAGATTTCTTGAACAAGATGGATTCGGAGTTTACAAATAATGGTTCAACCCCCTGTTCAACCCCCATTGAGTGGTAATAATTGGGAAGAGTTATATGGTCAAGGTGGTTCACGCACTAACACTTCTGGTGGCTTAACTACTGCTGGCTCAGGTAATATTGTTATTGGTGGTAAATCTTATCCTGTTGGTCAAGCATATGATTTGTATTCTAAAAGCCAAGACCAAAATACAAGAAGACAAATCTTACAATACATTCAAGCATTTAACCCAGGATATAATCCAAAAAATACTACTGCTGCTAACTCTGCTTGGAATAAAATACTTGATGGTTATTCATTAGGTGAAAATAGAAAGAAACCTTTTGATACTTGGTTTACTGAAGAGGTAAATCTTAATCAAGATATGCTTGGTTTAGGTGACGGAACAACCACATTACTCCAACCATCTGTTACAAGCAGAGAAGATGCTTACGATTATTTTAATAGTCTTATGCGTGACTATGTTGGTATGGATGCTGATGCTAAAGACTTTAACCAATACTATAAAGCATTAAACAAACTTGAAAAGACTAAAGTTGCTAAACAAAAAACTGTTCGCACAGGTTCTACTACTACACAAATAGTTACACCTGGTGTAACAAATGAAGACCGTGAAGAACTTGCTTTAGATTTTGTTTCTAAATATATTGACACTAAAGGTATTGAAAATGCTGGTGGTGCAATAGGTGCTAACCTTCGTGATATTCGTAGACTTGCTGCTGATTATAACGTTTCGTTATCTGATGCTGAGGTACGTCAATATGCTCTTAATGGTTTAAGAGATAAGACTTCTATCGAAACTGTTAGAACTAAAATTCAAAACACTGCTAAAGCAATGTATCAAAACCTTTCACAGTTTATTGACCAAGGTTTAACTGTTAAAGATATTGCTTCACAATACATTAACAGAATGGCTAATGTTTTAGAAGTTAATCCTGAAACAATTAAACTTGATAACAGGTATGTTCAAAACGCTTTAACAACTCTTCCTAACTTTACTGACTTTAATAAAATGTTACGTAATAGTCCACAATGGGAATACACAAACAATGCTCGTGAAGAGGCTGCAGGTTATGCAAATAAAATTCTTCAAGATTTTGGGTTAAGATAAATGGCAAAGGTAGATAAAAATACTGGTAGGGTAACAGTTCAAAAGGGCGACACTGCTGCATCTATTGCTAAAGCAGTGGCTGCTGCAACTGGGCAAAAGGTTACTACTGCACAAATTAACCAAGCAATTTCTGCTAACAAAACTTTGGCTGCTAGACAAAAAGCAGGTTCAACTGTTTTGTTTAGTGGTACAACTTTTAAAGTTCCAGGTATTACTGCTGCTGGTCCAACTCCTTCAGGTAATGCACCTATTAGTAAAACAGTTATTAATACAGTTACTAATGATGATGGTAGCGTAACTATTTCTTATAGTGACGGTACAAGTGAAACTAAAGGTGGCGGTAGAGCAACTTTACCTGACCCTGCTGATGCTATGCGTGAAGAAGGTCGCCGTAGTGCTTTTGCTATTCTTGAAAAAGAATTTAAAGACAACGGTTTAGATACTTTAATCCCTGAGATTAAAAGATTTATGACAGAAGGGTATGGTGCTGAAGAAGCATCACTTATGTTACCAGAAACCCAAGCATACAAAACACGTTTCGCTGGTAACGAAGGTCGTAAAGCATTAGGGTTACCTGTGTACACACCAGGTCAATACATTACTGCTGAACAAACTTACCGTGATTTGTTTAACCAATACAATCTTGGTGAACTTGCTAATCAGGAAACATACAACTCTTTAATTGGTGGGGCTGTTTCAATTGATGAGGCTAAGGCTCGTGTTGATAATGTGTTTGCTAGAATTGACAAAGCACCAGATGAATTAAAAACCCAGTTAAGTACTTACTTAAATGCTTATGGTGTTGGTGACCCAACTAAACAGCGTTCACAAATTGCCCTTGCTTTAATGAAGGGACCTCAAGGTATTAACGAATTAGAAACAAGTCTTCGTAAAGCAAATATTCGTACAGGTGCAGCATTAAGTAATATCAATGTTGCTGAGGAAAACATTAGTCAACTTGAGAAACAATTAAGCACAAGTGGTTTATCAACTGAACAGATTGGTAATCTTTCAAGAGAAGCCTACGCAAATATTGCAGAGGTTCAACCAACTGTAACAAAACTTTCAGAAATTTACGGTGACCAAACACCTGGTCTTGCTAAAGAACTTGAACAAGAAGCGTTCTTTGGTTTAGCATCACAACGCCGTAAGAAACTTCAAGAAAGAGAAAGAGCCACATTCGGTGGACAAGCAGGTGTTTCAACTGCTTCATTAGCGCAGCGAACAGCAGGCGCAATTTAGACCCTCAGTAGGATAGACCAGCCCCTACGAGAGTAACAAGACTGGTAGCAAGAGCCATAGTATTTTCCCCGATTTATTATGAGGCTTGCGACTAACACAAATAGAATGGGAGCGTTGCGATGAGCAACACATATCAAGAATGGGAAGATGACGATGATGATATTAATCAAAGTCAACAATCAGATAGCGATTTATTAAAGCAACTTCGTAAGGAGTTGAGAACTAAATCTAAAATGCTTTCCGAAATGGAAGGACAACTATCTTCGATTAAGACTGAACAACGTCAAAACGTTATCAAATCAGTTCTTGAAAGCAAGGGCGTAAGTCCAAAGATAGCAAAATTTATTCCTCAAGATATTGAGGCTAGTCCAGAAATCATCGATAACTGGATTGCAGAAAATGCTGATGTCTTTGGTTTAACAGTACAGACGCCCGATGATGTGAAGCCAGATTTGGCTACACTCAGACAAATCGATTCTGTTACTGCTAATGCCCAGTCTCCTGCTGGCTTGGATGATTTATATTTGAGATTACAAAACGCAGAATCTGCTGAAGAAATCACAAGTATGATTTTCCAACAAGGCGGAGAGATTTAGGCTAACTAACTACTATCTAAGGAAATAACCGAAATGCCTAATGCATATACCGCGCTCTCTGGTGGTTCTGCTGCAACTAACGGTGGTCTTGGTGGCGGTCAATATTCAAGTGCTGATAACGTAGGTACCTTTACACCATCCAATGGTGCAGGTCTCGTACAAAAAGCATACGACCGCTTAGTTGAGTTTGCTTTACGCTCTCAACCATTACTACGTTCAGTCGCAGACAAACGTCCAGCACGCCAATCAATGCCAGGCTCATCTGTAGTATTCCAAATCTACAGTGACCTAAGCAAAGCAACAACTGCTTTGTCAGAACAAGTTGACCCAGATTCAGTAGCGATTGGTGCTCCAACTGCTGTAACCGTAGTTCTTAACGAATACGGTAACGCAGTGTTGACCACACGCAAACTGCAATTAATGTCACTTGCTGAAGTTGACCCAGCGATTGCAAACATCGTTGCGTTCAATATGGCAGATTCCATTGACGAAATTGTTCAAACAGAACTTCGCGCTGGAACAAACGTAATCTACGCAAGCAATGCTTCAGGTACTCGCGCAACAGCAACAACAAACGTTACTGGCGCACACACCTTGAAAGCAGCCGATATCCGTCTCGCAGTTGCAAAACTACGTGCAGGTAAAGCAGTTGCTCGTAAAGGAAGCCTATACTGGTGTGCAATCCACCCAGAAGTTTCACACGACCTTCGTGCAGAAACAGGCTCAGCCTCTTGGAGATTGCCTCACGAATACCAATCAAATGCCGAAATTTGGGCAGGAGAAATTGGAACATTCGAAGGTGCATACTTCATCGAATCACCACGTATGTACAACGCCACCGATGGTGGTTCAAGTGCACGCGTGTTCCGTACAATTCTTGCTGGTCAACAAGCACTTGCTGAAGCAGTTGCTGAAGAACCACACGTAGTTATCGGAAACGTAACTGACAAATTGATGCGCTTGCGCCCAATTGGTTGGTACGGTGTACTTGGCTTCAAACGTTATCGTGAAGAAGCATTGTACAGAATTGAATCATCTTCAAGCATTAACGCTTCATAAGTTAGATTCAAATCAAATTTAAAGCCCCTGGGCAACTGGGGGCTTTACTTATTAGGAGAGCAAATTGCCAACATTTTTTCCACCAACAGTTGATGAAGGACCAGCAGGGTATGGTCTATTCTATCGTTACAAACATAAACGTGGAATTAGTGTATTAAAAATTAGTGGCACATATTATAAAATAAGAGTTCCTTCTACCGACCAAGTTGATTCTGCTACAGAATATTATGCTGGAGGACACGAGCACAATGTTACCAATGCACAAAAGACAGCACTTATTAACGCTGGCATCGGCATTACTGAAAGTAACTTTGAAGGATGATAGAGAACGTTTTAATAGCAGGAGCAACAGCAAGCGCGATTGCCTCTGTATATTTTGTGATTGCACCATCGGCAAAAAGGATTCGTTCTATGATGGAATGGTTGGAAAGATTTCGCCGAGATTGGGAAGGCGAGCCTGGTGGTCCAGGTAGAGACCGTGTTCCAGGTGTAATGGAAAGACTTAACAGACTAGATGGTGAGTTAAGTAATAATGGTGGTACATCTATTAAAGATGCCATTGATAGAATTGAAAAAGTTTTAGGGACAAAATGAGTTTACATAGAGAACGTACACATCCTGAATATGTTGAAGGATGTTTTGGTTGTAAGGCTTCAACAGTTGACTTGAATCCTGGTGAAGCATCCACTAGACTAACAATGTCTGCAAAGAAGTGGGACAATGAACTTGCGTTATATCGTCAGGCTAGGTCACAGGGTATTCAACCTGATAGCACCAAAACTAAAGATATACGTAGGGCAATAGATATATCAAACAAAACAGGAGTAGCATACGGTGCGTAAAAATCCAGGTAAGATTAAAAAAGTTATGAAGGAATACAAAAAGGGCGAACTCAATATGGGTAAGTCTAGTAAAAAAGTTAAGTCAAAGAAACAAGCAATTGCTATCGCTATGAGCGAAGCAGGTATGGCTAAGAAAAAGAAAAAGGGTAAAAAATAATGTGCGCAACTTGTGGATGTAACTATCCTAACTTAGAACACGCTATGGCTAATGCTAAAGGCAATAACCCAATGGGTATGCCAATTGCACCAAAGCCATCAAGCATTGAAAAAGCAACACCTAAGCAACCTAAGAAGTAACTATGGCTATCAAAGTTAAACAATCAACTATCGATGAAATTAAAAAGATGGGTATGACTAAGGCTCTTGCTGCTGCAAAGACTCGCCGTACTCCAGAATACCAAGAAGCAATCAAACGTATGTATGGTGCTAAGAGATTAGCAAAGGCTACTGCTGGTGCTAAAACAACAAGAGGAAGTTCAATTCCTGTTGGTGGTGTTATGGGTTCTAAGAGGTCTAAAGTTATGTCTGGTCCTGTAACTTCAACAATGAAGAAAAAAGTTGTTAAACGTAACGCTGCTGGTAAAGTTGTTAATAGGCAAAGTTTTGCTGATTTAACTCCTGCACAAAAAAAGACTGTTACAGCAAAAATGAAGGCTGACCGTAGTAAAACTTCACGTACTGCAGGTAAAGTTGTTGGTGTTCTTTCAGCACCGTTTGGTCCTGTTGGTGCTGCTGCTGCAATTTATGGTACAAGAGATTTCAGAAAAAGAAAGAAGAAATAATGATTAAAGATTCTCGCCTTAAAAGGGCTGGAGTCTCTGGGTATAACAAACCAAAACGAACCCCTAGCCACCCAACTAAATCACACGTTGTTGTGGCTAAGGTTGGTTCACAAGTTAAGACTATTCGTTTTGGTCAGCAAGGTGTTACTGGGGACAGACAACCTACTAAACGTCAAGCATCTTTTAAAGCACGTCACGCAAAGAATATTGCTAAGGGTAAGATGAGCGCAGCCTATTGGGCGGATAAGGTTAAGTGGTGAAGAAACAATTTTGGGATAAAAAGAACCCTAAGAAAACTTCTAAGAAATTAACTCCAGCACAAATTAAAAGTGCCAAGGCTCGTGCTAAGGCTGCTGGTAGAAAATACCCAAACCTAGTAGATAATGCTGCTGTAGCAAGAAAATCTAAATAAAACATATTGGGGACGATATGAAAATAGCAGTATATGCAATTGCTTTAAATGAAGAGAAGCACGTTATGCGTTGGTTGGAAGCAACCAAAGATGCTGATGTTAGACTAGTTGCTGATACTGGTTCAACAGATAGAACTGTTAAAATATTACAAGGGGCACCAAATGTTATTGTTCATCAAATCAGTGTTCAACCGTTCAGGTTTGATGATGCGCGTAATGCTGCTCTTGCTTTGTTACCTACTGATGTTGATATGTGTCTTTCCCTTGATTTGGATGAGATACCGCAAGATGGATTCTTTGATGTTGTAAGACAGAACTGGACTCCTGATGTTAACCGTATTTGGTTAACTTGGGAAACAGGATACAAGTGGCAGAACAATAATCGTTTTCATTCAAGACACGGTTATCGTTGGGTTAAGCCTTGCCACGAGGTCACAGAATATTATGGTGACTTTTTTGGTGGTGAAGAGAAAAGTATTACTCTTGATTTAACTGTTACACATAGACCTGATGATGATAAGTCTAGGGCACAGTATCTTCCTATGTTGAAGATGGCTGTTGCTGAAGCACCTAATGATGCTCGTATGTGGGCTTATCTTTGCAGAGAGTATTTCTTTCACAATAAGTGGAGAGAAACTATTGAGTCTGCTGAAGAGATGCTTAAAGCAGGTGGCTGGTATATAGAACGTGCAGCGTCTTGTAGGGCTGCTGGTGAAGCGTTTGTAAATCTTAAGAATAAAGAGATGGCAAGGGACTGGTTTGTTAAAGGTGTGAAAGAGGCACCTGACCAACTTGAGGCTTGGTATTCTTTAGCACAATTTAATTATGATGTTAAGAACTGGCAGGGATGTTGGGACTCAGCAATTAAGGTTGAGACACTTACTAAAGAGAAACATTATCTTATTAATGATGATGTTTGGAATTGGAAATGTTTTGATTTGTTAGCCATCTCAGGATGGCATCTTGGTAAAAAGAAAGAAGCAATTGATTACGCAGTGATGGCAATACAAAACAATCCTAAAGAACAAAGATTAATAGATAACTTGGAATGGATGCAAAAACAGGATGACAACGTTTAACGATATGGTTGAAGAGGTTTTAATTAACCTTGAAGGTTTTACCCTTCGTCAAGACCGTACCACATATTTAACTTCTGGTATTGATTCAGATGATTTAAGTATCTCTCTTGCCAGTGGTGACAACATTGGTAAAGGTATTATAGAAATTGATGATGAACTTATTCACATTGACTCTGTTGACCGTTCTGACCGTTCTGCTGTTATCTCACCATTTGGTAGAGGTTATCGTGGCACAACTGCTGCATCACATTCTGCTAACGCTAAAGTAACATTCTCCCCAAGTTTCCCACGTCTATCTGTTAAACGTGCAATCAATGACACTATCCGTGCAGTTTACCCAAATGTTTACGGTAAAGCATCCACAACTTTTACATTCAATCCTTCTGTAACAACATACTCATTACCTGTTGAAGCAGAAACAGTGTTAGCAGTTTCTTGGGATACTATCGGACCAAGTAACGAATGGTTGCCAATTAGACGTTGGAGACACGACCCAACTGCTAATACAGGTGAGTACGCAACAAGTAACGCTATCAGTATTTATGAACCAATTGTTCCTGGTCGTACTATAAATGTTGTTTACTCTAAAACACCTACACCATTATCAAATGCTAATGATGTGTTTACAACTGTTACAGGTCTTGAAGAAACAAGTCGTGATTTAATTATTTACGGTGCAGCCTATCGTATGGCTTCTTTCATTGACCCAGGTCGTTTAACATTTACTTCACCTGAAGCAGACCAAAACGACCAGACTCGTCCTTTTGGTTCTGGTACAAATACTGCAAGATATTTGTTGGCTTTGTATCAGCAACGTTTGCAAGAAGAAACAAATAGGTTAATCGGCAAGTATCCTGTCCGCGTCCACTACACAATATAAGGTAAATTAATGTCCAGAAAATATTCTAGCGTTTCACTCGAAACAGAAGTTGTTGGTTCTTTAACCACATCTGCAACAAGTATTACAGTTGTTAACGCAACTAATCTTCTCGGTGGTATCAACGCAGCATCCATCAACACTACTGATGACTTCATTGTTGTTCTTGACCCTGAAACATCAAGTGAAGAAATTGTTAGGGTAACTGCTGTTGCTTCTAACACTCTCACTGTTGTTCGTGGTTATGATGGTTCAACTGCTAAGACTCATACTTCTGGTGCCAAGGTTCGCCATATGGCTATCGGTGAGGATATGCGTAATGCTGCAGCCCACATTGAGGCTACTGCTGCTCACGGTGCTACTGGTGCTGTGGTTGGTACAACTAATACCCAAACTTTAACTAACAAAACTATTAGTGCTGCAAGTAATACTATTAGTGATATTGCTAACGCTAACATTGCTTCTGCTGCTGCGATTGCTGATACTAAACTTGGTACTATTTCTACAGCGAATAAGGTTCAGAACTCTGCTACTACTGCTACTTCAAGTAACTCTGGTTCAGCAATTGTTTCTCGTGATTCTTCAGGTAACTTCAGTGCAGGAACTATCACTGCTGCTTTAACAGGTAACGTAACTGGTAATGCTTCTACTGCTACCACTCTTGCTACTGCTAGAGATTTTCAAATCCTTGGTGATGTTGAGGCTTCTGCTGTTTCTTTTAATGGTTCAGGTAACGTTAACTTAACAACACAGATTGCTAACAATGTTATTGTTAACGCAGACATTAATGCTTCTGCTGCAATTGATAAGACTAAGATTGCTGGTACAGCAATTACTGCTGCAGATACTGGTACTGTAACTAACACAATGTTGGCTGGTTCAATTGCCAACAGTAAGTTAGCAACTGACCCTTTGGCTCGTGCTAACCACACTGGTACACAACTAGCAGCAACTGTTTCAGATTTTGATACACAGGTTCGTACTTCTAAAGTAACTGACCTTGCTGCACCTACTGGTTCATTCTCAATGAACTCACAAAAGATTACTAACCTTGCAACAGCAACAACAAGCACTGATGCTATTAACAAAGATTATGTTGATAGTAAAGTTGGTGCCAATAATGGTATTGCTTCACTTGATTCTGCAGGTAAGGTTCCAACTTCACAACTTCCTGCTGTTGCTATCGCTGAAACCTATGTTGTAAATTCACAAGCAGCGATGCTTGCTTTACCATCTGATGTTGGTGAGATTGCAATTCGTACAGATGTTAGCAAGTCTTTCATTCTTACAGCATCTCCTGCTTCTACTCTTGGTAACTGGCAAGAACTGTTAACCAGTGATGCTGTTACTTCTGTTGATGGTCAAACAGGTAACGTAAGTTTGGCTTCAACATATGTTAACGTTACTGGTGATACTATGTCTGGTGCCCTTGCTATGGGTACTAACAAGATTACTGGTATGGGTGACCCAACATCTGCACAGGATGCTGCAACTAAAAACTATGTTGATACTGCAGTTATTGCACCAAGTAATCTTACTGGTCCTATTACTTCTGTTGGTTCAGCAACTTCTGTTGCTGCACAAACTGGTACTGGTTCTACTTTTGTTATGCAAACCAGTCCAACTTTAACCACACCTAACATTGGTGTTGCTACTGCAACATCTATTAACGGTACAACTATTCCAAATACAGCAACACTTGTTACAACTGCTGATACTGCTTTACTTGTTCCAAGTCAAACAGGTCAAAATGGTAAAGTTTTAACAACTAACGGTACTGCTTCTTCTTGGGGTAGTGCTGGTTCAGCAACTTATTATCAAACTTCAGCCCCTACAGCGACTGCTGTTGGTGAGTTGTGGGTTGATTCTGATGCAACAGCATCAATTTTAAATACTAACGATTTTGTTCAAAAGACAAATATTTATTCAGAAGCGATTCATCCGTTCGTGATGATGGGAGCATAAGGAAAACTAATGGCAATTACATATAAGGTGCTAGGTCAATCAGCACCATCAGCAACAACCAACACTGATGTTTACACTGTTGGTGCAGGAAAGCAAGCAACTATTTCTACTATCACGGTGTGTAACCGTAACACTACAACATCAGCAACGTACCGTATCGCTGTTCGCCCTGATGGTGCATCAATAGCAAATCAACATTATGTTGCTTATGATGCAACTGTTGGTCCTAAAGATACTGTTACTTGGACTATTGGTATCACAGCAGATGCCTCAGATGTTGTTACTGTGTATGCAAGTTCTGCTGATTTATCTTTTAACATCTTCGGAGTGGAGATTGCGTAATGGCTATTAAAACGGCTAGTGGTTCTGATTTACGTAATAGTTTAAGTTCTGGTTTGGTGTTGTTGAATACGACTACTTTTAGTGGAGTAGCCAGTCAATCAATCAATGATGTATTTAGTGCAACATATAAAAGTTATTTAATTATTTGTGGTTTTACTTCAATTACTGCTTCTCCAATGACTATGAGATTAAGAGTATCTGGTACAGATAATTCGGCAGCAAATTATGGTTTCGCTTATACAGTTGGTCGTTTAGGTTATCACGACAGTTCTGGCGCAAACACAAACACAAGTTGGGAAATTTCTCAAGCAGAGAATTTTAGACAATGTTCTTTTACAATGCATTTACACAATCCTTTTGAAACAGAGTTCACGACTTTCCAAAGTAGTACTGCTGCTTTTAACAACAGTAATTCATTATTTTATAGTCACAGTGGCGCAACCAGCGTAACAACTTCCTACACAGGTTTTACTTTGTTGCCACCTGGAAATATGACTGGAACAGTCAGCGTTTATGGATTGGCGAAATAATGGCAACAGAAAAAATAAGGATTGGTATTGATGACCAAGTTATTGAATTAACTGGTCAAGCAAAAGCAGATTTTATTGCAGATAGAGAAGCCTCATTAGAAGCACAACGCCTACTTGAAACGAAGTATAAAGAAAAACAAGAAGCCAAACAAAACATACTAAAAAAACTTGGTCTAACACAAGACGAACTAGAAACATTACTAGGAGCATAAATGGCTAAACAAGCGTACGTGTACTCTGGAACCGATTGGGTTCCGTTAGCATCAGAGGTGACTAACCTTTCTAACTATTACACTAAAGGTGAGGTTGATACTAACTTTACAACTAAGGCTTCTACTGGTTTGGTGTTGTTAAATACGACTAGTTTTAGTGGAGTAAGTTCTCAAAATTTAGATAACATTTTTAATGCAACTTATGAAAATTATATTGTTGAATTAAGATTTGTTCACAGCACAAGCAGTTCAATTGGTATTCGTATGCGAGCAGGTGGAACTAACAACACAGGTGCTTCTGCTTATGTCAGAACATTTATTAGAGGTGTTTCTACTGCAACAGCACAACAAGCAACAACAGACCAATGGGGTGATGTGATAGAAACTGACACAAACATTTGTAATTTAACAATGTGGTTTTATAGACCATTTTTAGCAGAGCCAACAGGATTTAAGGCTTTTGGTGGTCGCGCCACTTCAATCACAGGTTATCTTGGTAGACATACTGAAAGTGTTTCCTATGATGGCATAGGGATTCTTTTGGGTACAGGAAATATAACAGGAAAAATATCTACTTATGGATTGGCTTTGTAATGGCTACAGAAAAAATTTTTGTTGGATACAACAATGAAAAAGTTGAATTAACAGGTGTAGAAAAAGAACAATTTTTACAACAAAGAGAATTAGATAATCAAGCAAAACTTTTACTTGAAACGGAGCAGTTGGCTAAGCAAACTGCACGCGCATCAGCAATTAACAAACTTGCAGAAGTTGCAGGACTAACCGAAGAAGAAATTGAAGGGTTGATTAGATAATGGCAGCAGTACCAATATACGTATGGAACGGAACAGCCTGGCAAGAAACAGGACCAACCATCCCAGCAAACCCAATCAAATACCAAGCAAGTGCCCCTTCCAGCCCCTCCACAGGCGATATTTGGGTGGATTCTGACGGTGATGTGACCACAGGTTCACAACAGTTCCAACGGTTCCGTTTTGTGGCTTCTGGTGGTGAAACCACTATTTCTGGTGCTGATGCTAATGGTGCTGTTTTGGCTTACACAGCAGGTTTGGAGCAGGTTGTTTTGAATGGTGCTGTGCTTGTTCGTGGTCACGATTACACGGCAACTAATGGTACTTCTATTACTGGTTTGTCTCCTGCTTTGGTGGCTAATGATGTGTTGGAAGTGTTTTCTTTTATTGCTTTTACTGTTGCTAATACTTATACCCAGTCACAAGTTGATGGGTTGTTTAATAGTGCAAACGGTATTTTAACTTCTTTAGAAACTGGTACTTTAACTGGTGCTTCTGTAACTACAAGTACTTTGTCTGGTAGTTATAGAGATTTGTATGTTGTTATCAAAAATTTACAGCCAGCAACAGACGCAACAAGTTTAAGAATGCGTTTTAATGGTGACGCAAATACTAGATATAATGCGAGTAATAACGTAGGTTCAACTTCTGCTTTTGATGAAAGTTCAATGGGTTTAACTGGAAACATTGACAATGGTACTTCTAATGGTTTAATTCGTATGACTATACCTGAATATGCAAATACTACAACTTGGAAATTTGTTGACGTTGTAGCAATATATAATGATTCCACAACAGCAACAAGTGTGGGATATAGAAGACAGTATGGGTTTTATAATCAAACAAGCGCAATTACAACTTTAACATTCTTTATGTCATCAGGTAATCTTACCTCTGGTACCTACACAGTTTACGGAGTGAAATAATATGACTAAGGCAAGAGATTTAGCGAACGGTGGTTTCGGTTTAGTTCTTATTAAACCTTCTTCTGTTGTGAATGGTACGGATAATGGTAAGGGTACTGTAAGTTTCAGTGGTGTTACAAGTGTGTCGTTGAATGATGTGTTCAATGCAACTTACACAAATTATAAAATGATTTTAAATGATGTAACACCACCAAGTCCAGGTGCAGAAATTACTTTTAGAATGCGTGTTTCTGGTTCAGATAATTCAACTTCAGGAAACTATATGTGGGGTAAAATTGGTTTAGAATTTGATGGTAGTGCTTCAAATGGTAATGGTGGAGCAAGTGCTACTTCTTTTAATATTGATTTTAATGATTCTGCTAATGGTATTTCTGGTGCATTTGATATTTACACCCCATTTGTTACGACAGATGTAACAAGATTTTCAGGCGTTTCACAATCACACAGAACAGATTACACAAATTCTTGGTTTAGAACGTCAGCAGGAAATATGACTGTTACAACTTCTTATACAGGTCTGACATTAATTTGTGGTTCAGGAAATATGTCTGGTTCAATTTCAGTTTACGGTTACAACCAATAATAAGATAAGGAACACCTAGTGGCTTTATCAAGCACAATCAGAACACTCCGTTCCAGAGACATAACAGACTCAATCCCATTCAACGTGGGACAACCCTCATACGTTTCTGACATTTGGACAAACACAACAGTTGCATACGATGTTGCAATCGGTGGTCTACCATTCTTCTACGGCATCAACAACGACAGACCATACGAACGTCAAACTGCACCATACAAGAAACAACAGTTTGATAACAGTAAAGAACCTGGTGAGCAAACCCTTGAAGGTTGGTGGATTAGAAGCCAATCATCTTTTCATCGTGGTGCAGGAATAACTTTCTTTGACCCTTCTGCTGGTGAGGAAGTTGATTACCGTTTCAGTTCATCACAAGGTGTTAACGTGTGGGACAAAGGTCAAGTAACCCTGTTGAAGAAAGTTGTTGCTGGTCACGAAACCTCAACCAGTTCACAGAAACTTCGCTCAATCAGATACTCAAACACTGATGCAGTGTTATCACTTGATGGTCACGATGTTGACAAACTACTTGGTGATGGAACAGTTGTTCACTTTGTTGACTACAACAGTGGCACAGATGCACCTGTTTATGGTATCTGTGATGACGGAACCACAGCCTACTGGGCAACCAATGATATTGATGCTGGCACTAACAAAGCACATTTGTACAAAAAAGCATTAACATTAACTTCTACTGATGCTGATACTTTAATGTTCAACGTTAACTCATACACTTTCACTGAAGGTAAAGTTGTGATGGATTATGTTAAAGGTCGTATCATTCTTTGTGCAGATAATAAAGTTTATGAAATAACCCCAACATCTAATAACCTTCCATCCCCAATATTCACACACACCAACACCTCATACACATTCACAAGTGTCACCGAATCAGGTGCAGCAATCTATGTGGCAGGCTTTGCTGGCACACAATCATCAATCTACAAGTTTACTTTGTCTGATGCTGGTGCTATCACTTCTTTAACTTCTGCTGTTATCGCAGCCGAAATGCCAATCGGTGAACTAATCCACTCAATCAAATACTATCTAGGCTATATGCTTATCGGAACCAATAAAGGTATCCGTGTAGCACAAGTATCTGTTGATGATGGTTCAATTGCTTATGGTCCACTGATTGTGGAAACCTCTCAACCTGTTTACGATTTTGCTTTCCGTGACAGATTTGCTTGGGCAACCACAAGTGTTAACGGTAACTCTGGTTTGACACGTATTGATTTATCTGAACAGATTAGTCCTCTTCGTTTTGCTTACGCAACAGATTTGTATTCTGATGCAGCAACCACAACCACAACTGCTTGTGCCCTACTTGGTACAACTAATCGTATGGTTTTCACAGCAGCAAACTCATACCATTTCATTGAATCAGCCACAGAGTTCATAGACTTTGGTTTCCTTCAAACAGGTTTCATTCGCTACGGCACACTTGAACCTAAGAACTTTAAACGTTTACGTTGTCGTGGTGACTACGACAATGGTGGTTTGTTACTTGCACCTGTTGGTGAAGATGGCACAGTTTACGAAACAGCAATCTACAATTCAACTCTTGGCACACCAGAAGTTAACACCATTAACCCACCTGGTTCACAAGAATATATTGGTTTAAAGTTTACCCTTTCAAGATATGAGGACCCAACAGATTTGTCCTCAACTAAGGACACTCTTGGTCCAACGTTTAAGGGATACCAGTTACGTGCACTACCAGCAACACCAAGACAGCACCTAATCCAATTACCTTTGTACTGTTATGACGTTGAAACAGACAGATACAACGTACAAGTTGGTTACGATGGTCGTTCTTGGGAACGCATACAAGCGTTAGAAGATTTGGAAACAACAGGTGATGAAGTTATCTTCCAGGATTTTACTACTGGTGAACAGATAACTGTTGTTATTGATTCTGTTGGTTTCCAAAGAGCAACACCACCATCTGGGGGCTTCTCAGGTTTTGGTGGAAATCTTACAGTTATAGTTAGGGAAGTTGGATAAATGAGTTTAAGTATTATTAAAGATGTATTGTTTCGTTCCATTGCATTGTTTATGACAATGGCTTTACCAGCAATTGGTGCTGGTGCTTTTGCAGGTGTTGAACCTGTTAACTCTGCGTTGATTGCAGGAGCCCTTGGTGTGTCTAAGGTTCTTACAGATTTAGCCAAAGCGTTCTTGGATGACGGAAAACTTACACAAGAAGAAGTAGATGGCGTGTTCAAACGTGCTGGTAAAAAATCTGAAGGTGGCAAGTAAACCTTGTACGTTCAATTAAAAGATGACAAGGTAAAACAATCTTTCAAACCTAATGTTTGGACACCTATGGTGCTCAATGGTCAAGATGCTATTGACCCAACAAAGGAAGGTAATTGTTTTTGGGAATCCCAATTACATTTAACTTTACCTAAAACAGGTAGACCAACCTATGTGAAAATAAATTTCTCAAGAGATTACAAAGGTAAGAACGACACTACTGGCACTAACACTTATGCTGTGCCAGCAGACGTTACCTCTGTTCAGTTCACTCTGTCTTGGTTCTTTAAAGCAAAACCTGGTACACCTATCTCTTGTATGGTTTACCACAACGGAAAGTCAGATATAGTTTCACCGATTAGACAATTTAAAGGAATGATACTGTAATGGGATTACCTATTAAAGATGGAAAGATTACAACTGCTTATGGCAAAAAAGGTAAGATGTGGAAATCTGGCTATCACACTGGTGTGGACTTCGCTGTACCTCAAGGTACTGATGTCATTGCTGTTGCTGATGGAAAGATTGCTCCTGCTAATTGGGGTAAAGCCTACGGAACTCATCTTGTACAAAAGATTGAAGGACAAGACACTTGGGTTATTTATGCACATCTATCTAAGTCCCTTGTCAAGGCTGGCGATGAAGTCAAAAAAGGACAACACATAGGAGAGTCAGGTAACACTGGTAATTCTTCTGGTCCTCATTTACATTTTGAAGCCAGGAATAATGTTCGTTGGTCTGCTGGTAAAGATGTTGACCCGAAAGATATTCTCGCTATTTAGTTTGTTTATGTGTAATAAACGGTGGTGCAGTAAAGACATTGTTCTTCGCTGCAATATTCATAGCCTGTTTCCAGGAAGCACCTGCTTGTAAAGCACCTATGGCATAAGATGCCCCACTTCCTATGCCATAGATACCATCATCTCTCATTAGCACAGACAATGTGTCATCTATCTCGTAGATAATACCGTTTAATGCTATGAGAAATATAAAGTCTTGGTCTTCTGATTCTTTATCAGGTTGATAACCATTAACAGATAAAGTAAATCTTATTGATGGTGCAACTGTTTCAACCATATAATGATATGGGTCCTTGTTTGCCACTGGTGTTAATGATGGTGGTTTCCAAATGTGTTGCACAATATCGCAAGGTAAGGTTAGCCCTGCACCTGCTATCAAAAACTTTCCACGTTTAGTTATCTTAGTAACTACTGGATGTGTGTAGGTTCTTCCTGAATCATCTGTGATTCGTGAGTCTGCAACAAGTAAACAATGGTCTTCTTTTTGTATACCAATTATTGTTGTCATAGTAATGTGCTCCACTTTTCTTCAAAGTATGTTTGGTCTGCTTTAGTAAGTTCCATTAGTTCTTCATTGGTGGATGTTAAATGGTTTGGGTGTAAGTGTTCTACTTCTGCTGGAATGTAAACAACTTCACCAAGTTCTTTTGCTTTTAATCTGATGTCATCATCACCGTACCACCATCTAAAATTTTCATCTGCTCTGATGTTTGATTTAATATCAAGTACCCAACAGTAACCTGGAATATGTCCTGCGTATGGTAAAGGATAACCAAGTGTTGCTTTAAGTTTGTTCATACCGTAAGCAATTTTATTTATAGGATTGTTTTTTAGTACCACATCATCGTTTAATACAGCAATATAATCTGCACCAAATGTTCTGGCAACATCTATGCCACGATTCCACCATCTGTGGATATTAACTGGGTCTAAATCCCAAATGTTATTAACACCTTCTATAGGTTCTGATTCAACTGTATGCACAATCACAATTTTTTCAGGAGAGATTTGACTTTCTTTAATTATGTCTGCAAGGTATTGACGGCGTGTTCCAGTAGGAATGGTTAACCAAATGTCTAGGTTATTATCTGTCATATCTATCTTTATCCTTACTACTCTTATTGCTCAACCATCATACTCTGATGATGTGACTATTAATCTTGATTCTACTACACCTTATGTGGATATTCCTGTAACTGTTACTGAACCTGTTGATGCAACTATCAGCACTGTTACTGGTACTCCTCAAGATAATCCTGGGTTTATTGATTCTTGGATTGAGGTTTGGCAAGACACTGTTCGACTTGCATACAATGATGACGGATTACATAGTGCTAGCAACGTGCTAGCATCCATCATTACTATACCACTACAAGTTGGTGAGTATTTCATTCGTGCCACCTCTTACGCTTATGCGTGTTGTAATTCGTATCCTACTGGTTCTTACTTGTTGTCTACCAATTTAACAGTAGCCACGCCAAGCCCATCACCGACATTGATAGAACCGACACCAGAGCCAAGCCCTTCGCCAACTGAAAGTCAGACATCTAGTCCAACCCCAGTTCCGTCTTCATCAACGACAACCGATGAGCCAACTCCTGAGCCTTCTTCTCCTTCTCCGTTACCGTCTGATACTCCCTCTCCATCATTAACTCCAGAGGTTCCAGTTGCTCCAGTTCAAGAGCCATCCGTGCCAAGCCCTGAAGTTTTATTAGAGTCTTCAACGCCTGAGCCATCTCAGTCTCCATATGTTCAAGATACTTTAGAAGTAGTTGTTGATTCGTCACCTAGCGATTTCCCTTCTTCTTTGGAGAACGAGTTACCTTTGTTGGAAGAGACTTTATCCATAGACGAAACCGAATCTCTCCTTGAATTTCTTCCAGAACTTTCATTAGAATCATTGCAAGAAACGTTCCAACAAATATCTGAAACCATAACTGAGACATTATCTACCGTATCCAATCTTGGGTCTGAGTTCACACCTGAAGAACGTGAACAGGCTCAACAGGTTGTACTTGGTGCAATAATTGTAACACAACTGTCTGCTGCTGCAACAACTAGGAGAATAAAATAAAATGAAACGTGTCCTATCATTCATCTGGAAACATCTTGATGCGTGGGCTGGCGAAGCCTTTACCATTGTTGGTTTAACTATTGCTTGGATAGTGCTACCTCCTGGTGACACACGTAACGTTGTAGGTATCATTTGTCTTGGTGCTTTTGCTGTTTGGACACTGTTTAAGGTGACCCTGAACACCGATTCTAAGGACAAATAAGGGCAAAATTAGCCACTTTTATAGGCAGGTTGGGTAGGAATATCCATCCTGCCTCTTTTGTCATTTAATCAGAATGTTTTCTGTAGTCCCTATCAGGTCTTGGAGCACGACCACCAAGTTTTTTAATGATAGCATCAATGGCTCTGGTCACTTTCATTCTAGCATTCTTATCAGTTAAACCTAAAGCAACACCTAGGTCTTTAGAGTTACGACCATTCAAATACCATTGCAATAATATTTCTTGATGATGTGGGCTTATGCGTTCAAACGCATAGGAAACATCTGCTTGCATAGCCATAAGGTTTCCACCTTCACTTGGTGCAAATGTTTTCCTGTCACCATTAACATCGGAGAACACTGGTTGAGACCAGTCATCTGTAAGGATTGATGGAAGAAGTTCCTCAACCACATCACGATGATAATAAGATAGGTCTGCTAGTTCGTAACCAACTGTTCTTGCTTTTTCTTTCTGACAAAAATCGTGTGCACGATTATGTAAAGACCTGTTAATAAGTTTGGTTGCAAGTTTTTGGTCATCCATCTTAGACCACTCTTCAACTTTGTTAGGGTGTTCAAGAAACCACAACCATAACTCTTGTGTTATATCTTCTTTGGGAACCATTGAATAATCTTTATGTTTAGAGTATGCAACGTTCTTAACTAAAGCATTGTATTCTGTTATGTAATCTACCACTTGTAAACTTTTCCTTCTACTACGAATGAGTTACCTATCATTGGTACAGGTACTGGGGTTACTTTACCTCTGTCAATGTAGAGGATACCGAAACCTGATTGCCAGTTCGCTGAACCACCTTTAAGGTAGGTTGCTTGTTTCAAATCCATTATGTTTCCAACTTCAAAGCCATACAAACTTGATGTTTGTTTACCATTGAATGATGTGTTGTGATGGATGATTCCTTGCTTATGTGTATGTCCACACACTACTGACATACCAATCTTTCTTGCTAATGCTACTGCTGTGCCACCAGCGTAACGACTGGTTGCACCTTCATCACCGTGACCCATAACCCAACCAGGTGCAAATGACCACAGTTTATTATGGTAAACAATTTCTAAATCACGATAACCTAAAAGTTTTTCATACTTCAAATCTCTAAGTGTTGCTAACGCTGGCGCATCACGTTCAATGTAACGTTGTATTCTATCGCCGTGATTACTTCTCATAAGATGAAAAGGTTTATGTCCTATTGCTTTACGAAACTTACCCATAATAGATGTGGTTTCATCAAGGTCTCTTTGTAAGTTGCTGTGTTCAGCAGCATATCCTTTAGACCAACGTGCTGGTGCTAAACAATCTGCTTCATCACCAACACAAAAGAGTTCATCTGGTTGGTAGTCTTTAACAAACTTTATTACTGCATTGATTGCTGGTTTATTATGCAATGGTATTTGCATATCACTTAGGACTACGATGCGTTTCATTCAACGCCTTCCCATTGTTTATCTAGCACCATCATTGCGATGATTGCATAGTTTGCTATGTCCATAAAAGAATCACGTAACGATTCATTCTCTGGTGTTACACCTGTTTCGACAAGGTTATTGATGCGAGCAAGTTTGTCAAACATTCTCACACGTAACCCATTAAGTGGACCACCAGGTGAATCAGAAATATTCTTTGGTCCATAATCTTTTTGTTTCTTAATTAACAACTCTGCTAAACCATCTGTGTACACATAGGTTAGTTCAGCAAATCTTACTTCGTTATACATTAGGCTGCCACTTTCTGTTTGAACCAATCGAAACCGTTAGCGTTCTTGATAAACAAACTGTTAACATCTTCACCATCTGGAATGGTGATAGGTATAACACCTGCTACTTTTCTTGCTAGGTCTTTAGCGAAGTCACGACCTGCTGTGTCACCATCAGCGAACACATATATCCTGTCAAAGTCTGACAAGATTTTGTAATGATGTGGCTTAATGTTTTTTACACCAGGAATACCAAGGGCAGGGTAACCTAGTTTGGAAAGTGTGATGGTATCTATTTCTCCTTCACATAAACATATCCAATCGGTTGCTTGAAAGTATGCTTCAACATTGTAAAGTCTTGTAACAGATGCAGGTAAACCTAAATACTTTGGTTCAGAATAATCTATTGCCCTGAACCTAATATCAACAACACCTGCTCTAGTTATGTAAGGTATCGCTAGCCTGTTCTGATACGCTTCGTGACCTACGAGTGGTTGGTTCACTACCCCCAGACGAAACCTCTCTGCGTCTTCCAGAGATAGTCCCCTCTTGGCGAGATACTCTTCTGCCAAGTTGATTGACTTTTGGTAATGAGATGTTGCTTGTTCCAGTAATTTCTTCTGCTCTTGATTTTGCTTCACGAAAACCAATCCCTTCTTGTTCCATAATTATTTTAAAAATGTCTCCCTTAATACTACAGGCAAAACAGGAGAACGCATTCACCTCAGTGTTAACTGTTGCTGAGGCGTGACGGTCAGAATGAAAAGGACATTTCATACTGCGCCATCCTCTGCCAGATGGTACCTTTACAGCCCCATAAAGCATCAACACTTTTGCGATAGGTGAATCAGACATCAAGTTCCCTTATCAAACTTAGAAACATATACACTGGCATTGTTGCATACCATTCGCCAACATCTAATGTTCCACGTTTCTTATGAATAACTGCACCTGTTACAGCGTCAGCGTTATCCACTTCAACTACTAACTCTTTAACCCAACCAGATAGTTCCATCTTCTTGTGGTCTTTAACTTCCAATACCACATCATCAATGCCTGAGATGTCACCTTTATCTAAACTACCTTGCAGTGCACGGCGTTCTGCTTTAGGGAAACCGTTTGCTTTAAGGTATTTAACTACAGCAGTTTCTGCAGCAGTACCTTTTTGTTTAGACTTGCTCATCTTCACCTATATTCGATTCGTTATTGCAAGTGCAGTACCAGATAGATGAACAGATATAACATCTGCCATCCATATTTCTCATAAAGATTCTCTTGGGTCAGCAAGGTACATAAACTCTGGGTTGAATGACAGATAAACTGGTTCACTCCCTGATGCGTTTGCTTTTCCGTAACGATTCTTTACTGGTGCAACACCCATCATACCGTTAGGTGTTTGACCTATGGTACAAATCAATGCTGGTAGTTGTGAAACTTTACCTTGTATCGCAGCCCTTGGTGGGCAAGGGTTAGAATCAAATGCTTCACTTGTGTGATGAAGGATAAGAACGGCAGCGTTAGTATCTCGTGCAAGAAACTTTATCTCTTTCATAGTCTGACGCATACTTGACCACTCTTCACCACCACCATCAGTGATATCGATAAGGTTATCTAACACAATCAAGTGTGGGTTCTCACCGTGTACTTCTTCAAATGAAAGTACTTCTTCATCTAAATCAGATAAGGAAGGTGCTGCATCAAATGACCAGAAGATATGGCTTGAACCTTTGTTGATTGCTTCCCTTGCGAACTTAACATCTGATGATAAAAGTTTCTCTGCCTCATCTTGGCTCTTACCTGTAAGCATTGAGAACAAACGCATACTCATTGTGTGTGCACCTGTGTCTGCTGATACATACAAGGTAGGAACTTTCATCCAAGTTGCTAACGCTAAAGCAAGTGTTGATTTACCAGCACCAGGGGCACCAGCAAACATACTCACTTCGCTTCGGCGTAAAACAATTTGGGAATGTTCAAACGTCCTGAACACAGGTGGCAATGGTTCGCCACCTGATTCAGTTTTACCAATTGTTCTAGTGAGTGTTCTCACTTACGCAACCCAACCAACTTCGCCACGTTTAATCCACATTGGTTGACATTGGTCTGGTGTTCCTTTAGCAGATGGACACATCCACGCTTGCCAAGGACCTTTAGCACCTTGTCCACTCTTATGTTTCTTTGGACCGTGATGACAGGTAGGTGCAGGGAATGAACCAATTGTTGACGGTGGTGCAATAGGACCGTTGCCAATGTTTGGTTCAGTCACAACACTTGTTGCACCTAACGCTTGCGCAGCGTAAGCAACAGCATCTTGTCCGTGAACGATATCTTCTAATGCACCGACAACTAAGTTAATGTTGCCACCAACTGCGTCAGCGATACTCTTAGAGAATGTTTCGAAATCATCTGCACGCAAGGTGAGGATGGTTCCACTTTTTGTTTTCATACTAACTGAAAACAGTGCTTCATTTGTTGCCATTGATTTCTCCTAACTGGCTAGACTTTTCTCCGTCTACCCAATAACAGTACTCTTGTACAGAGCACATTTTACACGACTCAAAATTAGGTAGATAAAGGTTATCCTCTCGCGCTTTCTGAAAGAGACTAACCATCTCATCTAATTTCTTTAATGTAAACTTATTTAACCTAACAGGTGTACTGGTTCCACCTTGTCTTGCCATCCAGTATGCACCAAAGTCAGGTCTAATTCCTGTTGCACGTTCCAACATACAAGCATACACCTGTAGTTGCAGGTCTGATTGTGGTGTGCGCATACCTGTTTTCAAATCAACAACAATGATTTCTCTTTCAGGTGTAATGAACACACGGTCAACTGCACCTTTAAGATTAACACCACCTGTTTTAATCTCCATCATTAACTCTATGGCTGGCACACCTTGAGGTGTTGTCCAGATATTCCAACCTGAACCTTTACGCCAAGCAATCCAAGAGTCAAGGAACTTACGACCATTAACATACCACCACTCAGCGTTCTCCCCATCAGGGTTTGCTTTAGTTGTGCGTGATGATTGACGTAAAGTTTTGGTATCAAAATTTGGGTCTTGATATTTTATTATGTCTTCAATCTCAGCGTTCCACGCATCGTTCCAGACTTTATCCAAGTCTATTGTTATGTCCAAAATAATCTATCACCTTTTTCTATCGGTAAGAAAGAAACTGATTTAGTTACTTTCTCTTTGTTATCGAACTCTGTTGTTGCTGGCAGGTTATCTTGGTCAGTCCAAACTAAATCATCAAACTTATCCAAGTTAAAAACCCACACACCTTCAGGTGTTGAGTTAATGTACAACGGTGCCATCAACTTACTTCTTGCCTCATCAACAAGTCTATCATACTTAGACTTCTCAATGAGCAACGTACTGTAATGGGTGTGCCTACATTTTAATTCAATGTAAGCATTAAGTACCTCTGAAGTGCAATCAAAAGTTGAATACTCGTTCTCTGCTTTTTTCAAGTCAGGTATCAACTCTGATAGTTGGTCAAACAATTCTTCTTCAGACATTTATTTCATCCCAAAGTTGACGGTCATAAGTTTCCGTTGCTCTATGCACAGCAGAACCACCAAGTGTCCAAGCAGCAGGCTGTTCCTCAACTTGTTGAATACGAGTTAAGTAATAGCGATAACCACAGGACAACCAAGTGGTAATACTTGAATAGGAAACGT